>SPLK01000289.1_pt1 | contig 16190 bp, 11 predicted proteins | sample 2456111 | NCBI WGS metagenome assembly SPLK01 (sample SAMN11156906, study PRJNA527647) | hot springs metagenome | biome: Geothermal region; feature: Hot spring; material: tree branch in hot spring; isolation source: hot spring sediment rich in lignocellulosic material ... | reverse complement strand
TCGCCGTGGGTTCCCCTCGGCCTTCCCTGCTGGCTGCCCACCGGGCTCATCGTTCCCGCTTGCGCAGATTCCGGCGGAACTGTTGCGGCGACACTCCGTATTGCCGGCGGAAACGGCGGGAAAAATGCGCCGGCGACACGAACCCGACAAGTTCCGCAATCCGTTCCGCCGGCCAGTTCGTGTTCAGGAGCAGCAACCGGGCCTGATCGAGGCGGTAACGCATCAGGTACTCCAACGGCGTGCAGCCGTGAACGACTTTCATGCATCGCGTGATGTAGTTCGGGTGAAAATGAAGCGCCTCCGCCAGTTTCCCGTTCGTGAGGGGTTCCCGGTAATGCCGCCGGATGTACGCTTCCGTCCGTTCCGCCAGCCGGACCGCCGGCTCGGGCCGGACGGCCCGGCGGCTTTCGTCCATTTTTTCCAGCAGGGCGTGAAACAGCCGCTGCTGCCGCCAGAACGCGCGGGCGGGCGCATCCCGTCCGGCTTCGATGATGGCGCGGCACGCTTCCAGGAGCGCCAGGCCGTCGGGCCATTGCGCGTATTGCGGCAGGACGAGGCGGAACGGAGCCGAGACGCCGTGGACGTGCACCTGCCCGAACGTCCCGGTTCCGACCATCGCCGTTCCGGTCGTCCCGGTCCCGGCCGCGCCTGTTCCGTCCGCCCCCGTTCCGTCCGCTCCCGTTCCGCTTTCGTTTCTCTCCGGCTTCGCCGCCGCATCCCCGTCCGCCACGTACCTCCAGGAAGCCGCCGTCTGAAAGTGGAACCAGAAAATCTCGGTTTTTTCCCGGCACGGCTCCGTCGGGTAGTGATGCCCGTCCGGCCGGAGCAGCAGCGAATCGCCGGCCCCCACCCGCCACGAGCGGCAGTTCTCTCCCAGATACAGCGCTCCGCTCCGCACGAAAATCAGATCGAACACGCCCAAACCGGTCCGTTCCAGATGCCGCTCTCCCGGACGGTAAACGGCCGTGCCGCCCTCGAGAAAATGGGGAAGCGGCGGCGCCTCGAACGCCACGTACGGTTCCTCCATCCGCGTCCGCCTCGCTTTCGGAATCATCCGTTTCGCCCGTTCGTGTGAAATCGGTCAAGAACAGGTTGAACTTCCTGCTGGTGGCTTGCCTGATTTATTGAATATGATAGAAAAAAAGTCATTTCGATTCCAGAGGAAACGGTGTGAATGGAGCCAAATGAGCAGCGAAACGATATCCCTGAAACAGGTGCGGATCGATGACGCGTTTTGGACGCCGTACGTGGAACGGGTGCGGCAGGTGGTCATCCCCTACCAGTGGGAGGCGCTCAACGACCGGGTGCCGGGGGCGGAACCGAGCCACGCGCTGCGAAACTTCCGGATCGCCGCAGGTCTGGAGTCCGGCTCCTTCGGCGGCTTCGTGTTCCAGGACAGCGACGTCTACAAATGGCTGGAGGCGGTGGGCTACGCGCTCGCGACCCGTCCCGACCCGGAACTGGAGCGGAAAGCGGACGAAGCGATCGACCTGATCGCCGCCGCCCAGCAGCCGGACGGCTATCTGAACACCTATTTCACGATCCGGGAACCGGGCAAGCGCTGGACGAACCTGACCGATTGCCACGAGCTGTACTGCGCGGGCCATCTGATCGAGGCGGCGGTCGCCTACCACCGCGCCACCGGCAAGCGGAAGCTGCTGGACGTGGCCTGCCGGTTCGCGGACCACATCGACGCGACGTTCGGGCCGAATCCGGGTCAAATCCGCGGTTACGACGGGCACCAGGAAATCGAGCTGGCGCTGGTCAAACTGTACGAGGCCACCGGCGAGGAGCGCTACCTGCGGCTGGCCGCCTTCTTCATCGACGAGCGCGGGCGCGAGCCTTTCTTTTTCCGTGAAGAATGGGAGAAAAGGGGCCGAACCTCGCACTGGCGGGCCGGTCCGTCGGGTCCGCCCGATCTCGTCTATCATCAAAGCCACCGGCCGGTGCGCGAACAAACGGAGGCGGTCGGCCACGCCGTGCGGGCCGTGTACATGTACACCGCCATGGCTGATCTCGCCCGGCGGCTGGGCGACGAAAGCCTGCAGTCCGCCTGCCGGACGCTGTGGCGCAGCATCGTGTCGCGGCGCATGTACATCACCGGCGGCATCGGCTCCACGGCGCACGGGGAAGCGTTCACCTTCGACTACGATCTGCCCAACGACACGGTGTACAGCGAGACGTGCGCGTCGATCGGCCTCGTCTTTTTCGCGCAGCGCATGCTGCAGATCGAGCCCGTCCGGGAGTACGCGGACATCATGGAACGGGCGCTGTACAACGCGGTTATCGCCGGGATGTCGCTGGACGGCAAGCGCTATTTTTACGTCAATCCGCTAGAGGTGTGGCCCGAGGCGAGCGAGCGCAACCCGTCGCGGGCGCACGTCAAGCCCGTCCGCCAACCGTGGTACGGATGCGCCTGCTGCCCGCCGAACCTCGCCCGGCTGATCGCCTCGCTCGGTTCGTACATCTACACCGTGTCGCCGGCGGACGACACGATTTACGCCCATCTCTACATCGGCGGGGAAGCGGAAATTCCGCTCTCCGGCGGCCCGGTCACCCTGCGGATGGTCTCCGGTCTCCCCTGGGACGGAAACGTTCGCCTCACCGTCCATCCCGCGGAGAACCGGGAGCGGCCGTTCACGCTGGCGCTTCGCCTGCCGGAATGGTGCGACGTTGCCGCGGCGTCGCTGCGCGCGGGCGGGGAACGCCTGGCGATCGAACCGCTGCTTCGCAACGGGTACATTCGGGTGCATCGGACGTGGCGGCCGGGGGACACCGTGGAACTGGAGCTGCCGATGCCGGTGCGGCTGATGGAGGCCCGCCCCGAAGTGCGCGCCAATGCCGGCAAGGTGGCGATTACCCGGGGCCCGCTCGTGTACTGCCTCGAGGAAACGGACAACGGCCGCCCGCTGTCGGCCATTGCGATTCCGCGGGACGCGGCCTTGGTGCCGCGCCGCGATCCGGAGGCGCTGAACGGCGTCACCTTCCTGGAAGGTCCGGGATACGTAACCGGCACCGAAGGGTGGAACGGGGACTTGTTGTACCGCCCGGTGGACGCCGCAGCGGCCCGCCTCGACCGGAAACCGGTTACCGTTCGCGCCGTCCCGTACGCCCTGTGGGGCAATCGCGAACCGGGCGAAATGACGGTGTGGATTCGCGCTTTGGAAATTTGAGAGGAAAGCCCGCCTCACGGCGGGCTTTCGGAGTTAACGGACCCGAAAGACCTTAATTTTCGCAGTGGGCCCCGGAGGGAAACAGTTAACGGGACCTGGAAGACGTTATTGTTGTCCGAAGTGCCCTCGGAAGCATGAAGCGGACCCAGATGACCTTATTTGTGACAAACTGGTCCAATTTCTGGAAGATAAACGAAAATAAGAGCCATCCGGTCCGTTACCTGTGGATCAGGGGCGTTTTCGAACAAATAAGGTTCCGTGGGTCCGTTACGATTTTTGCCGGTGCCTTCAGGACATGTGCGCGCGCAAGGGACCGGCAAAAAGCTCGTCGAAAGGCCGCCAAAAGGCCTGACAGGACAGAAGACTCGTCGAAAGGCCCGCCAAAAGGCCCGTCACCAAGACGGGCCATTTTACATCGGCCGCCCGACGCCCTCTTTCCTCGGCCGCCCGTCATGACCACGGGCTTTTCCCTTCAGGCGCCCGCCGCAAGGCGGGTTTGCCGTTTTTTTCGAGAATTTTATCCCGTCATGATGGAAATGTGAATCTTCTGCCCGCCGCCGGCCTCCCTTTATAATCGGAACTGTGAAGCGAAAACCAAAGAAAAACGATCCGATGCGGGAGGTCAGGTCATGAAAAAACGGTTGGGAATCGCCATTTTGATGTGGTTGTTTACCCTTTCCGCGGTGCTGGCGGCATGCGGTTCCGGCAATAATGAAAACGCAATCAACGGAAATGCCGGCGGCGTCTCGCCAAACGCGTCGGCCAGCGGCGGGACCGGCGGCGAGACAAGCGAGACGGTGCCGGCCGCGAACGCCGAACCGTTCACCGTTTCGCTTCGGCACATTCAGATCGGCGAGGCGCAAAAATTCCGGAAAGCGATTTTGGACGACGTCGTGAAGAAAACGGAGGCGGAAGTCCCCGGCCTGAAATTCGAACTCGACGGCGTGGAAGACCAGGTCAACCGCTTCACGAAGCTGCCGGCCGAGATGGCCGCGGGCAACCCGCCGAAGATCTTCGACCTGTTCGGCGGCGCGGGCGACGCGCTGAAATACGCCAAGGCCGGAAGGCTGCTGGACGTGACGTCGATCATCGAGGAACTCGGCATCGCCGACAAGTTCCTGAACCTGAGCCAGTTTACGCTGGACGGCAAAGTGTACGGCCTGCCGATCGGCGGCAGCACGGAAGGGTTTTTCTACAACATTCCGCTGTTTGAACAGTACAGCGTCAAGGTGCCGACAACGTGGGAGGAGCTGGTGGCGGCGGCGGAAACGTTCAAACAAAACGGCATCACCCCGTTCGCCATGGGCTCGAAGGGCGCGTGGGTGCCGCTCATGATGGTCAACACGCTGATCGGCCGCTACGCGGGTCCCGAGGCGATCGACGGCTTCCCCGCCGGCACGCACGCGTGGAACTCCCCGGAAGTGACGGCCGCGTTCGCCAAATACGAGGAATGGGTCAAAAAAGGGTATTTCACCAAAGGCGAGCTCGGCCTCGAGTACGCCGACATGCTGAACCAGTTTGTGACGGGCAAGGCGGCCATGATGTTCGACGGCAGTTGGCGTTCGTCCGTGTTCAAGGATCCCGGGCAGGCCGGCGAGCTCACCGGCAAGGTCGGATTTTTCCCGATGCCTCCCGTGCCCGGCGGCAAAGGCGATCAAACTTACGTAAACGGGAACTACAGCAACGGCTACGGGTTTTCCGCCGATTTGAACGAGCGTGAATTGGCCGCCGTCAAGGCGTTCATCAAAAACATGTACAGCGAAGAGATGCAGCTTCGGGGCCTGCTGGAAGACGGCGTGTTGCCGTCGATGAAACTGTCCGATGATGCGCTCGGCCAGGTGGAGGACCCGCTCGTGAAGCAGATCATGGAAACGATGCGGCAGGCCGGCGGCGCGTTCTCGCACTTCGACTCCACCGTGCCATCGGATGTTTACAAGGAATCCGAGGAGCAAATCCAGAAGCTGATCGCCGGCCAGGCAACCGCGGCCCAGGTGGTCGAGGCGCTGCAGAAAGCCCAGGAAAAGGCCAATTCGAAGTCGTAAGTCGCTGACAGGGATTGACCGGGCTTGATCGGGCGGCCGGCGGGCCGCGCCGCTTGCGCCCGGTCCGGGATCAGGCGGCGGCGCCGGCCGAAACGCAAGGCCGGGACCCGGGGCCGCGTCCGGAAGCCGACGACGGCGTCGTCCGACCTGGCGCGGAAGGCCCCGCTTGTTCATGGAGGTGGAGCCGCTTGAAACATCCGATGCGCAATCCCTGGATCTACACGCTGTTCGTCGCGCCGACGCTGCTCTTGTACGGTCTGTTTTTCCTCTGGCCGATGCTGTCGTCCGCGTTTTACGCGTTCACCGACTGGAACGGTCTCGAAAACTATCGTTTTGTCGGCTGGTCCAACTTCGCCGACGCGTTCGGCGATTCGGACTTTCGCCGCGCGATCGTCAACAACCTCATGTTCATCGGGTTTTCGGTGTTCGTGCAAATTCCGCTCATCGTGCTGTTCGCCCTGCTGATCGCCTCCGTCAGGCGGCTCAGGGGCTTCTACAAGACGACCGTATTTGTGCCCTCCATCGTGTCCACGTCCGTGATCGGCATTTTGTGGGGGTTCATCTACGAGCCGGAAGTCGGGCCGCTCAACCGGCTGCTCGCGCTGTTCGGCGCGGGTCCGGTTTATTGGCTGGCGGAACCGAAGTGGGCGCTGCCGGCGGTGCTGATCGCGAACGCCTGGCAGTGGATGGGGTTTTACATCGTGCTCGTGCTGGCGGCGATTCTGGCCATTCCGCGGGAGATCCACGAGGCGGCGGTGGTCGACGGCGCGAACGGCTGGCAACGGGCGCTGAAAATTACGGTTCCCCTCATCTTGCCGCTCCTCTCCGTCGTGGTCATGCTGTCGATCGCCGGCGGGATGCGCGTCGTCGACATCGTGCTGGTCATGACGAAGGGCGGGCCGGTCGGCGCGACGGAAGTGATGGCGTCGTACATGGTAAATGAAGCGATGGGCGTCGATCCGAACTACGGCTTCGGGACGGCGGTTGCGCTCATCATTTTCGCCTTCGCGCTCCTTTTGACGTCGCTTTACCAGCTCACGTTCGGCCGGCGGATGGAAGGGGGCGAATTCTGATGGGCACGGTCCTCAAGCGGGCCGTTCCGCATGCGGTGCTGCTGGCGTATGTCGCCGTCGTCCTCTTTCCGTTCGTGTTCGTCGTGTTTTCCTCGCTGAAAGGCAGCAACGTGGACATCGCGACCAACCCGTTCGGTTTGCCGAAAGAGTGGCACCCCGAAAATTACGTGGAGGCCTGGGTCAAAGCCAAAATCGGCGTCTATTTTTTCAACAGCGTCTATTTGTCGTTCACGTCCGCGCTCGCCGGCGCCCTGCTGGCCGCCGCCACGGCGTTCGCCCTCGTCCGGATGAAATTCCCGCGCGCCGGCAAGTGGATCTATCAAACGGTGCTCATCGGCATGTTCATCCCGGGCAACGTGCTGTTTATCGCGCAATATTTGCTGGTGATGAAACTTGGCGTGCTGAACACGCACTGGGCGCTGTTTCTCCCTTACACGGCGGGCGCGTTGCCGCTCGGCGTGCTGCTTTTGGCGGCGTTCATGAAGTCGCTGCCCGGCGAACTGGAAGAGGCGGCGATCATGGACGGATTGAGTTCGGCGGGGCTTTTTGCCAAAATAGTTTTACCGCTTACATTGCCGGCTTTGGTCACCGTTTTTATCGTCAATTTTCTGGGTTCGTGGAACGAGTATTTGCTGGCGAACTTCTTTATCAGCAAAGACGCGCTGCGCACGCTGCCGACCGGGATGGTCGGATTTCGCGACGCCTTTCAGACGAACTACGCGCTCATCTGCACCGGCATCGTGTACAGCGTGGCGCCCGTGCTGGTGCTGTACGCGTTTTTGCAGGAAAAAATCATCGAAGGGATGACCGTCGGCAGCGTCAAGGGGTAAACGGTCCGAAGGAGTCCGGTTGCCATGTCGCTGAGGTCCAAGCTGTTCGGCGCGTTTGTGGTTCTGATCATCGTTCCGCTCGCCGTGCTGGCCGCCGCGCTCTACACGCTGGTGACCGGCCTGATCGAGGAGAAGCATTCCCGTCAGACGGAATTGACGCTGCGCGCGTTGAGCCAGTCGGTCGGCTTTATTTTCAGGGAAATGAACCAGGTGACCGACAGTACGATCGCCAGCGACGCCATCCAGGACGTGCTGAATCACCCCTACGAAGCGGACGTGGAAGACATCGACTACCTCAACCTGAACGAGGTGCAGCAAAAGTTCCGGGATCTGCTCGTGCATCACCCGTCGGTCAGCTACGCCCTGATGTACGCGCTGGACAACGGACGGATTCACCGAATTTTCACGAAAGAGCGGTTTCAGGCCATGCCCTATGCGCAGTTCATCGAGATGCCGCTGTACCGGCGCGTGCTGGAGCGGGGCGGCCTGCCGCTGTGGGTGGGCCCCTACGAGTATCCGGAGCTGACCGGATCGGAGCCGGTGTTCACGCAAATTCGCGTCGTCAAGGACATCGATACGTTGAGCGACAAGGGCATTTTGCTGGTGCAGATCAAAAATTCGGGGCTGGAGTCGGTGTTCCGTTATTTCCGTTACCGGCAGAATCAGCTTGCCACGCAATTTTTCATCGTCAACGCGAGCGGGCTGGTGCTGTACGACAGCGGCGGCGTCCTGAACGGGAGACGGCTGGGCGAGCTGGCCGAACGTCCGCTCGTGTTGGACGCGGCGTACCGGAGCGTGCGTCACCGGTTTGACGGTCAGGACAGCGTCATCTCTAGCATCGGCCTGGGAATCGAAGACTGGCACCTGGTGTCCGTTACCTCCTGGCGCGCCCTGTCCAGCGAAGTGCTGCTGTATTCCCGGTGGGTGGCGGCGGTCCTGCTCCTCTGTCTCGTGTCGGCGCTGCTGTTCATCTGGCTCTTTGCCAACCGGGTCGCCCGGGCGATCATACAAACCGTGCGCGTCATGGGGCAGGTGGAGCGGGGCGATTTGAGCGCCCGGTTGCCGCTGCGCGGCAACGACGAGACGTCGCTTCTGGCCCGGGGATTCAACCGGCTGGTCAGCCGCCTCGCGGAATTGCTCGAGGAAGTGAAACGGCAGCAGGAGCGCAAGACGCGCGCCGAACTGCAGGCGCTGCAGGCGCAGATCAAGCCGCATTTTTTGTTCAACGCGCTGGAGTCGATCAACGCGCTGGCCGTGCAAAACGAGGGGCAAAAGGTCAGCCGGATGGTGACGCGGCTCGGCAGCATGCTGCGCATCAGCATCCAGCAGCGGGAAGAAATCACGGTGGCGCAGGAACTGGACCATGTGCTCAGTTATCTGGAGATTCAGAAGTACCGGTTTGACGACCTGTTTCAGTTCGAAATCGATGTGCCGCCCGCGCTCATGCATTGCCTCATGCCCAAGCTGACGCTGCAGCCGCTGGTCGAAAACTGCATCCAGCACGGCTTCGAAGGGATCGGGTACATGGGCCACATTCGCGTCACCGCGCGCGAAGAGGGGGACCGGATCGCCTTCTACGTCGAGGACAACGGCATCGGCATCCCGCCGGAACGGCTGGCGGCGATCGAAGCCGCCCCGGACGCCTCCGCCGGACACGGGGACGCGCCGGAGACGGGGGAGCGGCGCGGGCTCGGCGTTCGCAACGTGGCGGACCGCATCCGCATTCGCTACGGCAGCCGCTATGGCCTGTTCATCTGCAGCGCGCCGGGGCGGGGCACCGTCATCAAAATCGTCATTCCCAAATCGGCGGGAGGGGTTGCCCGTGAGGCTGAAGGCCATGCTGGTTGACGACGAAAAGCCGATTTTGCAAAACTTGCACGCGGTGCTGCCATGGGCGGATCTGGACATTGAAGTCGTCGGGCTGGCGCGAAACGGCGTGCAGGCGCTCGACATCGCGAGGCGGCACCGCCCGGACCTCATTTTGTGCGACATCCGCATGCCGGTCATGGACGGGATCGAGTTTTTGCGGCGGCTTCGCGAGACGGACACGGAAGCGGAAGTGGTGATGCTCACCGGCTACCAGGATTTCAATTATGCCCGTTCGGTCATTCCGTACGGGGTGCGCGACTACGTGCTGAAGCCGATCCGCTACGACGAACTGACCGCGCTCATCGAGCGGCTGTCGGGGGCGATCCGCGAACGAAAGCGGGCCCGGGACAGCGAGCAGACGCGGCTGGATCAGGCGATGCACCTGGCGTACGAGAAAATGCTGCACGATCTGCTGACGGACAACGCTCCGGTACCGCCGCAGCGCTGGATTGACGGGGAGGAGCCGGAGCGGTGGCGATTTGTCATGATGCTGGCCGACGTTGACGGCTATGCGCAGCGATGCCGCGGCGTCCAGGAACGCGAGCGGAAAATGTGGTTGGTGGCGGCGCGCGACGCGCTGCGGGACGCCCTGGCGGCGGAGGGGCTGCGGCACGCCGTCCTGCCGATGCGTGAAGGCGAATGGTGCGTGCTGATCGAGCGCGGAAGCGCCGGGGGCGGCGAGGCCGTGCCGTGCGGGCCGCTTGCGCCGGCGGGGCGGGATGAGGCCGGGATGCGCGTGCGCGCCGGGCGGTGGGCGGCCCGGCTGCAGGAAGCGGTATGGTCCCATGCGGGGCTTCCGTTGACCGTCGGCATCCATCCGGCGGAAATCACGATTCACGAATTGTCCAGAGTGTTCCGGTCTCTGCAGCGCACGGTGCATCTGGCCGCGGACCGAAACCGCTCGGTGTTGTGGAGCGGTGAGACGGCGGGCGAGGAGGCGACCCGCGAGGAACTGTGGGGGCCGGTCGGACAACTGGTTTCCGCCCTGAAGCGGGTGGATCGCGACCGTGTCGAAGAAGCGCTGCGCCAATTGACGGCCCGCCTGCAGGCGGAATCGGGGCGATCGCTGGCCCGGGCCGAGAAGGCGGCCCATTTCATCGCGTTGTATCTGCTTCGCGAAATGCGGTCGCTGGGCGCGCTGACCGCCGAGCAGGAGGATGAAATCTGGCGTCTGGTGGAGCTGGCCGACCGGGTAAACGAAATGCTCGCGGCCGTGCGGCGCATCGTGGAGCTGAGCCTGGAAACGTCGGAACGGCAAAAAACCGGCGAGCGGCTCATGCACATCGCCAAGGATTACATCGACCGGAATTTGTCCCGGGATCTGGGCATCGACGAACTGGCCGGGCACCTCGGCATCAGCGCCAGCTATTTCAGCCTGCTGTTCAAACAGCATTTCGGCGTCACCTTCGTCGAATACGTGACGTCGGAGCGGGTGGAACTGGCCAAGTCGCTGCTGCTTCTGACGGACAAAAGCATTGCGGACATCGGCCGGTCGGTCGGTTACGCCGAGCGGAGATATTTTAACAAGGTCACCGGCGAACTGCCGTCGGCCTACCGGGAACGGCGTAAAACAACGGACCGGAAGGAGAGCGGGACGAATTGAGCGATTTGGGGGCGTGGCGGAAAACGGGAGAAGGGGTCAACCTGGCCGGCTGGAGCCTGCGGGACAAAATCGGGCAAATGGTGATGGCCGGCTTCGACGGCAAGGCGCCGACGGAAGACGTGAAGTCGCTGATCCGCGAACGCAAGCTCGGCAACGTGATCTATTTCCGCCGGAACGCGGGCAGCGCCGCCGAAGTGGCCCGGTTGTCGGCGGCGTTGCACGAACTGGCCGCGGAGGCGACGAAGGCGCCACTGTGGATCGCCGTCGACCAGGAGGGCGGCATGGTGGCGCGCCTCGACCAGGGCGTGACGGTCATGCCGGGCCACATGGCGCTCGGCGCGACGCGCTCGGCGAGGTGGGCCTTCGAAACGGCCCGGGCGACCGGCGCCCAGCTTGCGCGGCTGGGCGTCAATTTGAATTTCGCGCCCTGCCTGGACGTCAACAACAATCCCGCCAATCCGGTCATCGGCGTGCGCTCCTTCGGCCAACGTCCGGAACTGGTGGCCGAACTGGGCGTTGCGGCCATCCGCGGGTATCGGGAGGCGGGGGTGGTCGCCTGCGCGAAGCATTTTCCGGGCCACGGGGACACCGTGGCCGATTCGCACCGGGAGCTTCCGGTCGTGCCGCACGACCGGAAGCGTCTGGAAGCGGTGGAGCTGTTGCCGTTCCGCGTGGCCGTCGCCGCCGGCGTGGACGCGATCATGACCGCGCACGTGCGGTTTCCGGCGTACGAACCGGACGGCGTTCCGGCGACGTTGTCGCCGCGCATCCTGCGCGGGCTGCTGCGGGACGAGTGGGGATATGACGGCGTGGTGTTTACGGACTGCCTGGAAATGAAGGGAATCGCCGACACGGTGGGCGTCGCCCGGGGGGCGGTGATGGCGGTGCAGGCTGGCGCCGACGTCGTGCTGGTCAGCCATACGCCGGCGCTGCAAAAAGCCGCGCTCGACGCGCTGTACGAGGCGGTCGTCGCCGGGGAAATCGCGGAGGAGCGGATCGACGAGTCGGTGCGGCGAATTGTGGCGTTGAAGGCCAAACAGCCCGCGTTATTCTTTTCGGCCGATCACCTTGATTCCGGGGCCGGGCAGGACGATTTTGGCGCGGGTTTGACGGCGTTGGCCCGGGAAGTTTGCCGGCGCAGCGTGACGCTGGTGCGGAACGAGTGCGGCGCGCTGCCGCTTCGGCGGGATGTGCCCGTGATCGTCGTCTGGCCCGAGGTGCGGGTCGGATCGGAAGTGGACGAAGCCGTGGCCCGGGATCTGACGTTGGGACGGGCGCTCGCGCCGTATATCGGCAAGGTGAAGGAATGCCGGATCGGCACCGTTCCCGGCGAAGAAGAGATTCGGGAAACGCTGGCGGAAATCGGCAAAACGCTGGAGGAGATTCGCGAACGCGCCGCTGACCGCCAACCGCCGGGAGACGGGGAATTGCTGCAGGTGGTGGTCGGGACGTACAACGCCACCTTTGCGGCGGGACAAATCGAACTGGTGAAGCGCCTGCTGGCCTGCGACGGGGTGAAGGTGACGGTGGCGGCGTTGCGCAATCCGTATGATTGGCTCGCATTTCCGGATGTTCACGCCTACGTGGCCTGTTACGAGAACACCCCTTGCATGATGGAAGCGCTGGCCGAAGTGCTGGTCGGGGAAACGGAAGCCCGGGGGCGTTTGCCGGTCACGTTGTCCGAGCGGTATCCGTTCGGGCATGGGGGTTCGGAAGGCCATGAAGGATGAGCGCACGCAAGGTTGTCCCGGCCGGTGAACGGATAAAGCGGGAATGATCTGGATCAAGCAGGAATGTTCCGAACGGATAATACGGGAAGGATCGTCGGGAGCCTTTTCGGCTGTGGCAAGGAGTGAACATTCAGTGTGAATCTGAACATCTTTGCGAATCCGGACGCATTGCACGAAGCGGCGGCGCAAAGGATCGTCCATCTGTTGCGGCAAAAACCGGACGCGGTGCTCGGTCTGGCCACCGGCGGGACGCCGGTCGGCATATACCGAGCGCTGGTGGCGGCGGTTCGACGGGGAGAGGTCACCTTTGCGCGGGTTACGACCTTCAATCTCGACGAATATGTCGGTTTGCCGCCGGATCATCCGGAATCGTACCGCTTTTACATGGATCATCATCTGTTCCGCCACATCGACATTCCGCCGGAGCAAACGCACATTCCGGACGGCAATGCGGCGGATTTGGAACGCGAATGCGAACGCTACGAACGGCTGCTGCAGGATGCCGGCCGGATCGACCTCATGTTGCTCGGTCTCGGTCACAACGGACATATCGGATTTAATGAACCGGGACAGGTGCTGCACAGCAAAACCCACGTGGCGGTCCTGCATCCGCAAACGCGGAAGGCCAACGCCCGTTTTTTCCGATCGCCGGATGAGGTGCCGACAAGGGCCATCACCATGGGACTGGGCAGTATCTTCAAAGCCGAAACCATATTGCTGGTCGTCAAGGGAGCCGACAAGGCGGACATCGTGCACCGGGCGTTGACCGGGCCGATCACGACGGAATGCCCGGCGTCCTTGCTGCAGATTCACCCGCGCCTGGTGGTCATGCTGGACGAAGGAGCGGCTGCGAGATTTATGCAGACGATGGCGGGATAAACGAAACGTAATCCCCTTCCGTCGACGCATTCACGCCGTCGACGGAAGGGGATTTTTTGCCGAAACGATCAGGCTTTTTCCGCGACTTTTACCCGGATGACGTTCCAGGACGCTTTGCCGAGCACCGCCTCCAGGATGGAGCCGTCGGCTTTGGCGTTGCCGCGGTTATGGGGCTTCACGCGGTCCGGGTTTTGCGCGTCGTTGACCGCCTTCAAATCCTCATGCTCGAGCACAAGATGTTCGATCACGCGGCAGGCGCCGAAACTGCGCAGGTCGACGCGCAACGGCAACGGCCGTTCCAGGTCGCGGTTGACGGCGAACACGGTCACTTCCCCGGCTTCTTCGTTATGGATCGCGATCGCTTCCAGATAGGGGACGTCCGTCACTTCTTTCGTGTCGTATTTCGGGGATTTCACGAGCGGAACGAGCGCCTTCCCGCGCCCGTAAAGCGACGCGTGAAGGAACGGGTAATAGATCGTTTGCGCCCACGCCTTGCCGCCGTTCTCGGTCATGATCGGCGCGATGACGTTGACCAGTTGGGCGAGGCACGCGATCTTCACCCGGTCGGCGTGTTTGAGCAGGCTGATCAGCATGCAGCCGACGACGAGCGCGTCCTCCATCGTATAAATGTCTTCCAGTTGCGGCGGCGCGATCTGCCAGGGTTCCAGCTTGCGGTCCTGTTCATTGGAATGGAACCAGACGTTCCATTCATCAAACGAAAGGTACATCGTCTTTTTGCTTCGCTTTTTGGCTTTAACGTAGTCGCAGATGGCGATGACGCTGCGGATGAATTCGTCCATCTGCAGCGAACGGGCGAGGAACAGCGGCGTGTCGTTCTCCCGGTTGCCATAATAGGTATGCAGCGACAAATAATCCACATGCTCGTACGTATGATCAAGCACCGTCGCTTCCCATTCGGCGAACGTCGGCATGCCCTGGCCGGAACTGCCGCACGCGACCAGCTCGATATCGGGATCGACCCATTTCATGACCTTGGCGGTTTCCAGGGCGAGACGTCCGTATTCCTCCGCCGTTTTGTGGCCGATTTGCCACGGTCCGTCCATTTCATTGCCAAGACACCACGTCTTGATCTTATGCGGCTCGCGGTACCCGTGGCTGATGCGCAGGTCGCTCCAATACGTGCCCGACGGATGGTTGGCGTATTCGACCGCGGTGCGGGCCTCGTCGATGCCCTGCGTGCCGAGGTTGACCGCCCACATGACCTGAGCGCCTGCCGCCCGGCACCATTCGACGAATTCGTTCATCCCGAACTGGTTCGTTTCGATGGTACGCCAAGCCAATTCCAGGCGGCGTTTGCGCTGCTCTTTCGGGCCGATGCCGTCCCGCCAGTCGTAGCCGGAGACGAAGTTGCCGCCCGGATAACGGACGATCGGCACGCGCAGCGCTTTCACCAGTTCCAGCACATCCCGGCGAAAACCGCGCTCGTCCGCGGTCGGATGCCCCGGCTCGTAAATTCCACCGTACACTGCCCGGCCAAGATGTTCGATGAACGAGCCGAACAGCCGGTCGTCCACTTGGCCGATGATGAAATCCTTGTCGACGATCATGGAAGCTTGCTGCGACAACAGAATCCACTCCTTTTTTAATATGATTATTAATTCATTAATGATTAAATTCGCTTATAATTTAACTATAAACCGGATGCAAAAGCAATAGGGTTAATTTATGAGGGGGAGTGCCGGGGTTGATGAGGATTGAATTTATGTTTATATTAATTTAAAAAATCGGGCTTGAGGGGGATTTCGATGATCAAGGCGACCACAGATCGAAAATGGTTGCCTGTGTATGAAGCGTTGGCGAGCGAGGTACGTCTGCAAGTGCTGGAACTGCTGGCGGAATCGCCGCTTAACGTGAAGGATCTGGCGTCCCGGATCGGGTTGAGCAGTGCCATTATGTCCATGCACATTCGCAAGCTGGAAGCCGCCGGGCTGATCGAGACGCGCATGGAGCGGCGCAACGGCGGCACCCACAAAATATGCCGGCTTGCGGTGCGTAAGGTGGAAATTACGCTTCCTTCCGGCGAAACCGGACGTACTGGTTCATGGGAACAGGCCATTCCCGTCGGACATTACACGTCGTTTGAGGTCCATCCAACGTGCGGTCTGGCCACCCGGGAAAAAGTGATCGGCGAGTTCGACGATCCCCGCTATTTTCTTGATCCCGAGCGGGTAAACGCGGCCATTTTGTGGTTCGGCAAAGGCTATGTGGAATACAAAACGCCGAATTATCTGCGTCCCGGACAGGAGCCGGAGGAGCTGGAACTGGCTATGGAGATCGCTTCGGAAGCGCCGGGGATCAACGAAAACTGGCCGTCGGACATCCGCTTTTACGTGAACGGAACATTGCTGGGCCAGTGGACGAGTCCCGGGGATTTCGGGGCAGACAGGCGCGGGCGGTACACGCCGGCGTGGTGGAAGGGGCACGTCAACCAGTACGGTTTGTGGAAGACGATTCGTGTCAACCAGGACGGCACGTTTATCGACGGCGAGCCGATGTCCGGCACGACCATCCGCGATCTGCGGCCGGAACCGCACTTTTGGACGATCCGGTTTGCGGTGGAGGAGGGCGCCGGCCGGGTCGGCGGGCTGACGCTGTTCGGTTCCGGATTTGGCGATTACAGCCGGGATATTCAGTTTCGTGTGGTGTATCGGGAACACGGGTGATACGATTGGTCGAGCCGCTGCTGGAAGAGGAGAAGCGTTCGGCCCGGTGCGCTGTTGTCCTTTTTCGCGAATACGTACCAAAATCCCGTCGGCTCAGGATAACGACACCTCCCAAGGGCCATCGTGGCATCATAACAAACAAAACATTATGAAGATATCACCCTGCCTTAATCACCCTCATCCCTTACAATACAATCCTTACAACAATACAATCCTTACAATACAATGGCGCCCAGTAAACAGTAATAAGTTCTAAATGACGTTCAGTAAGTTCAGTTCTAAATGACGTTCAGTAAGTTCTAAATGA
>SPLK01000287.1_pt1 | contig 16235 bp, 10 predicted proteins | sample 2456111 | NCBI WGS metagenome assembly SPLK01 (sample SAMN11156906, study PRJNA527647) | hot springs metagenome | biome: Geothermal region; feature: Hot spring; material: tree branch in hot spring; isolation source: hot spring sediment rich in lignocellulosic material ... | reverse complement strand
ACATGGCGGGGGTATCCCTCCAGGCGGCGGCCTTCGCCCGCACGATGAACGCCTCGAGTCCGCCGAGGGGTACACTCTGCATGGTGCGTCTCCCGCCTTGCGGCGAGTTGACATGGACCCGCTGTTCACGCGGCCCATCCGGTACACGGGCGTAGCGGCAGTTCCTTGCTGGGGTGCACTCCATTTGAGGCGTGGTTGCCGACGATGCTGGCCAAGCGCCACCCGGAGAGATGGTCCACCTCCGACCCGTCGTCACCAGGACGAGTTCCTTTGCCCCCTCCCAATCCTGCCGTCGGCATTGACCGCCGGTACCCACTCCTCCAATGCCGCACACTTGGCCGGGTTCCTCCCGCAGTCCTACCCCTTCACCTTCAGGACCAGCATGGTGCCGTTCGCGAGCTTTGCTAAGAAGTAGGCGCAGGGCTTTGGTCCGTTCCAGGGGTCCGCCTGCGCCCTGACCCATTCGCATGCACGTAAGCCCGTGGGCTCTATAGCGCTGAGCACTGAGAGCAACAGGTGCATCCCTAACATCGGTCATTCCGCCGCCACGATTCGGCTTCGGCGCGAATGCCTGTTCGACAACAGGCGAAGTCACCCCCCGCTATACCCCTGGACCGCTCGGCGAAAGACGTCGGCGCGAGCGCCCACATGATCCGCCGAGGCGCGCCCCGACAACCGGAGCGCCTGATACAGTCGAACCAATGCCGCCACTATCGTCTGAAAGTCATCCCACGTCAAGCACTTATAGTGCGCTAGCTCGTTGCGAGCACGATGTATGTCCGAGACAAGCGCTTTGAGCTCCCCTGACAATCGGTCACCAGGGGCCATTGCCGCGGCTAGCTGTAAGTCGGCAAACTCCACCGGTTCTGTGTCACTCGTCGGGGCGAGCTTGAAGTGCTTCGTCATAGCACGCCGGGCGAGGTCTATCACGGGAAACAAGGCCTCCACCTGACCGCGCCAGAGGCGGTGCATGAGTAGGTCGTCCCGTCTCGTGACCACCAGAAGAGCGGAGTGGATGTGGATGCCCCGGTCAACGACCCGGTCACACAAACCTTCGGCCCACAACAGGAACAGGGAAGCAGGTGGAGCGTCTTCATAGTGAGCAGACACGCTAGTGTGCCATAAGGCCGGGTGGTCCAATGTGGGCGCGATTCGCTCCACAAAGGCGGAATCCGCCCAGCCCTCCTTCTTCGCGTACTCTTCGAGAAACGCACGCCACTCATCGGGACTAACCCTCTGGTGAATGAAGTCGAAAAGTAGGCCAGAATCAAAGCCCGCGAGCTTAACCCACACGGTGGTCGCCCAGAGCCCGTAGGCAAGATCCGCACCCTCACCTAACCAGGAGTGGGCGGCCTGTCGCATCTCCATTGTGCTGGTGCATCCCCAAAACGGGCGCACACTCAGGTCTACTCGTCCCGCCAGCGGAGACCCGACCTGGGGCGCGACCAGAGGGAGCAACACGGGGCGCCGCTGCTGAACGGGAGGTAGGATCTCGACCGTCACTCGCTCCAAACTCATAGTCTCCTGCAATTCTGGTGGCAACGCCAAGACCTGCGGCGATAGAACGAGAGCGTCACTGCCTGTCTCGGGAAGACTCTCTGCGTTCAGCCGGAGCGACACGACAGCCCCTGATTGGCCGCCCGTATGCGTATACTCCCATTTGGCTTCGTAGCTCGAGATCGTCTCTAAGACCATCCATTCCGAGCCCAACCGTGTTAAATTGCTGACGTGTGTCGTCCGGTCCGTACCCCGGGGAAACACCCACACAACATCGCGCCCCTGGACTAGGTCATCCAGGATGCGCTGGTAGTGACGCGCGAGGTGCGGCGGATAGACGGGGAAGGGCAACGCTGGCCTCACCATACGGGTCTGCCTCCAGGCCGTCACGCCGTCGTATCGAACCCGAGCACACGCGCGACCGTCGGCTCCACTTGCACGCCACCCTGCCTCGGCACAAGCATCCGCAATTGTTCTAGAGTTCGCAGTACCGCCTGAAGCGCCCTTTCATCTATGCCGTCAGGGCAAGGATCGAGCAGGTCGACGCTCATCTCTTCGAGCGGAACGACGCCGAGCTGATAGATAGAGAAGAGGACCTCACGGGCGTAAGGGATGTCGTGTAACCCCAACGCTGCAGTGAAAGCCGTGGACACGTCCGTTCCGGGGCGCGTCTCAAGCAGCAGTCGATCGGCATCCTCACGGAGGTCCACGCCCTCAAGGCGCCCCCCCGAACGCTCCGTCGCCAGAGTCATCAGTCGGTCCAGCAACCACGGCCATCCACCTGTCGCCCGTTGCACGTGCATGCGGATCTCGACGTTGTGAAGGACGTCCAGTGCCCGCAGGTATCGCTCCAGAGCTGTGTCAACCACGAGCCGTGGCACCACAAGCCCGGTGGCGAGCCCTTCAGCATGTTCCCGCGCGGATTCGGGCTCCAACTGCCACCGGTACAGCATCCCCGGGTCAAGCAGGAGAACCACCCTTAGGACGCGGTCGCGCCTCGCCGTGCGAGTCAGCCATTCCGCAAGGCGTGTTGCGAGCACGGACAGCCCTTCTGCGGCATGGAGGTTACGCGCCTCCACATAGAACAGCGCGCGTCCTCGGCGGAGATCCCGGCGTACGGCATCGAGATAATTGATTATTGACTGATACGTCACGATGTTAGCGGGGAGGGGTTCCATTCGGTCGTAAACGCCCTCTTCCTGTCCTGCCCCTTGCCCAAAGCGGCTGAGGGCACGCCAGATCTTCCGCAATCCAAGTGCATCCGAGGCGACGAGAAGGCAGGTCCCTGACTCCTGGCCGTTCACAATGGACTCCTGCTGAAGAGTGAGCGGGCTGAACTCCCCGGTCCGCCGGTCCAGCACTACCGACGTGTTCTTTGGATCGAACTGCGGAAGCGGAGCACCACGGTACAGGAATTGGGCTGCTCGTTCCTCGATCTCCTCCGCGGAGCCAAGAGCCCGAACTACGTTACCATTCCTGAGTCGATAGGCCCCTGTCGGAGACTTGACGAGCACACCCAGTCCGACAAGTTCATCAAGCAACACTCGGACCTCATCCGGACCCATGCTGTCGAAGGCCTCTGGCCACACGTTGCGAGCCAGTGCCAGAACCGAGCTTGGGTTGTACTCCTTCCTGTATCCATCCCGGAGCCGTACCTGATCCTCTGCGATCGCGTACACCAGAGCCTGATAACGATCGTCAAGCGCGATCGTCCATTCGAATCGATCGCGGATCACATTTCGCACCTCACGCCGCTGATAGACCTGTTCCACGTCTGCCAACGTGATCCGGTAAGTTGGACGATCATGAGGACGACGCGGTGTCAAAGCCTCGATAAGTTCACGGCAAAAGTGCTGAATGAGTGCCGGGTGATAGTTGGTGTAACACAGGATCCGGTAAAGCGGCTCGTCGGAATTGAAATGGTACCCGAGAATAGCCATCGGCTCTCGGATCAATTCGAGCGCCGCCTCGGGTGACAGTGGCCCTACGACAATCGGTTGCCCGACATGCGCCAACGGCTGATTGGGCAGAAGGGCGTACCGCTGTACGCTATGCAGCCCGCACAGCACGACCTTGAACCGGCGATTCGTCGCGTCAGAGATCTCCTTGAGCTGCTGGAGTGTCTTGAACTCCTCCCGGGCATCCGCCTCAAGGAAGTTGTCCGCTTCGTCCAGCAGCAAGTAAATCTGCAGCTCCTTGTCCATCTTGAATCGCTCGAGGATACGATTGCGCAATGAAACGGGACTGTCGCCGACGCTAGGGGGGAGTAAGCCCTGGTCCACCAACCACTGGCGCAACATGGTCCACAGGTAACTCGGGTGCCGAACAGCCGCGGCGTCCTTTGAACCCAACTGCTTGATGTCCAGATAGCACACGCGAGCTCCCGCACCTTCGGCGTACTGAGAGCTGGCTTGTCGCTCAACGGCTCGCAGTATCGCCGACTTGCCCAGCTGGCGCCCTCCGTAGATGATTCCGCTGCCGTGGGGGTCCAGCAATTCGCTGATGATCTCCTGGCGCCCCTTGAACATCTCTGGCGGAACCGAGCCCGCGGCAGACGGGCTGTATGGGTTAGCGAACCCCCACGCCAGCGACAGGGCAATGAGCCGTCGCAACCGCAACTTGCGCTCCGATGCGACGTAGAACAGGATCAACTCATCAACGAGTAGCGCCGTCAATCGATGCTGACGGCAATATTGCGCCCACTCAGCTCGCTGAAGCGACGTAAGTCGTCCAAAGTAGATGACGATGGGCGCCTTTCGGGTCAGCCCCAGAGTAGAGATGCCTTGGCCGATCCGGTCAATGGGAGGCCGGCCTCCGACCAAGACCACATAGTAGGTGCCGTTGCGTTCCGATCCGAATTCTGGTAGTGGAGAGTACCCGCTGTCCGTCATCGCGACCCGAAACGCCGGGAAGAGGTCAGAGCCCTTGATCGGCTGCCTGTCGACTTTCGGATCGTAGAACCCCATGTAGAACAGCAGCTGCTCCAGGCGATCCAATGCATTGAGTAGACCAATGCCACCCCGGCTCATTATGGACTTGAGGTGCAGGTACGCACTCAGGCCTTGTCGCAGTTCTTCTCGGGTCGCAGTAGAGAGATGACGAGTCGAAATGCAGGAGAAGTCGTGTCCGTTCGCCAGGCGGTTTACGACGTTAGCCCCAGCAGCCTCGTCGAGGTCCTTGTACAGGCGCGTCTGGGCCTCGGCAAAGCCCTCCACGTAGCTTGCGAGTTCCTCTAGGTCTTCTCTTGGCGGCCTAGGTGCCTGTTGCGTGCTGACTGCCTCCTCTACCAGTGTCACGTACTCATCCGCAAGGGCTACGTCACCACGGTCAAGCGCTTGACTGGCCTTCTCCAGATAGTGCAATGCGTTTGCGAGCCAGGCAGGCACATCGGTCAGTCCAGATGCCGCTTCGCGTAGGCTGTCCCGGGCTTGTTCGATGCGATCACGTAGGGCCTCGACGCGCGTTCTCCGCGCCTCCCCGAGTCGTTGCTGCACTTCCTTGAGATCTGCCTCAATGCGGTCTCTGCGGATATATGGATCCCGGCTGGCCACGCGCTCTCGAAGGCCTGCTAATGTGGCGAGCAGGCGAGAGCGCTCGCCCTCCGACAGCACATGATCGATGGTTTCCTGCTCAATGCGGGCTTCTAGCCTCCCAATAGCCTGTTGGGTCTCTTCGATCAAGGCAGAAAACGCCGTAGCCAACTGGGCCCGCAACCGTTCACTCTGCCTAGGGTCCTCAGCTTCGACTAGCTCGAGAACAAGACGCGCAGCAAGCAAGTTGCCGTCGGCAACGTGTTGATGGAACGCCTCCGAGAGGGCACGGGGATGCTCCAATGCGGTTATGAGGGCATCATGGTATGCGGGAGGAAGCGGTAGCGGAAGTGTTTCTGGAACTTCTATGGGACACGGACGAAGCTGCAGAAGAGGGCGTTGCAAGGCCCGCAACCACGAAGCCTTGGTCACGGGTTCGGACGCCGTGGTACCTGTGACTTGCTCTAGCAGACGCTGGATCCTGTCATGGAGAAGTCTCGCTGCCGCGTTTCCTTGCAACTCTCCTATTGAGTCCGCATTGGCGGACGCTACCTCCAAGTGGGCTGCCATGCTTCTTAGCGCGTTGACGAGTTTGCGGAAGGCAGCCTCAGCTGCCCGGTCGGGGGCCTTGCGCTCGGGAGGTTCCAACATCTCAAGCCAGGCATTGGCAAGGAGGGCCAGCTGGCGCAGGCGGTGACGGATGGCTTCGCGAATCCGACCTTCAAGGCTTGGTCTCTTCGGGGAGTTGATGGTCTGAGCCAGGGCGGAGTCAATCAGGTCGTCTACCCGGTCCTCCTGAAGGCGGGACGCCAATGCACGGGCAGCATGCAGTTCATCGAACCGATTCTCGATGATCCATTGGGCGAGCCTTCCGGTCGGGCTGGAAGATGACCCAAAGTAGCGCATGAGCTGCGTCGCCATACGGTATGAGAACGTTGCGTTGCGAGCCCGGTCAAGCCAGCGCCTTACTTCCTGCGCCAGATGCTCGTGGGCTTGCGCGAGATCAAGTCCCTTAGACAGAGCTTGAACGCGCCGGCCCCGAGCAGCCACCTCGACGACCGCGTCAAGCCCGGGTAGCAGCTCGCTCAGCTCGCGTTGTACCTCCTGGAGCCAACTCACAGCCCCGGTCTCAGGTGCCAGGAGAGCTGGTTGCAGAGAAGCAGCAACGACCAAGTAGGCGGCCGTCCTACGATCGCAGACTTGGCTTGCTTCTTGCCATGCGGTGGGATGGGCCTGCGCGACTTGATACCACTCGTCGGCGGCTTCTTGATCGTATCCCGTCACGTAGTCCGCGAGAAACGCAGCCCGTACCAGCCAGTCGGGGCAAACTCCCTGAAGACCACGCTGACTTGCTACGTGTGCCAACCAGAATGCTTCGCTGAGGCATCCCGTGCCCAAGAGGCGCGCGAAGGTGACCTCGTATGCGGTCGAGACAGGCTCAGTCGGCAGTTCCTCTGCACCTGGGCCCGTGGCCGCGATCGACGGCGCCTGAGGGGGTGGACTATCTTCCGGAGGCTCCTCAGAGGTCTCGATGCCGTCCAGCGTTTCAAGGACCATAGCAACCTCGGGTTCAGACCCGGCCTGCTGCTCGGTCCCTGTCTCGCTGTCCTGTTGCGTGTCAGCCACCGTTGCTCCTGCTTCGCTATCCTGTTGCGTGTCAGCTACCGTTGCCGACGCGGGTTCTGCTTCCAGCCCGGCCGCCCCATCCGGCCCCTCCGGCCGCTGAATGGGTTCGTCGGAGGCCGGGACATCCGTGTGTGCTACTGGTTGGACATCTGCCGCTTCCTCTTCCTCGGCCAAGGGCAACAGGAGGGGGAGAAGTTCGCCTATCAAGCGATCGATTTCTGCTTCCTTTTCGCGGCACTGCTTCTCGAGCGCTACCTGTGCGCTTCTCGTAGGCGCAGCCATCCCGCGCAGTCTTTCGTACTCCTGCAGCGCTTGCCTGAGCGCTGTAAGACCACTTCGTAGTCGCTTACAATTGTCCGCGTTTACATCCTCAGCGATGCGCCAATCTTCCCAGTTCTTGACTTCAAGAAATGTCAGTGTTGCCCCATGGGCTTCTTTGATAGCCCCCAACAGCTCAACGGCTCGGTGGCGGTCATCGGCAAGTGCTCTTTGTTGCATAAGTAACTCATTGGCTCGGTCCGCCAGCTGTCTGGCAGCAAGAGCGATAGCCACAAGCTGCTGTTCGGGCAAACGACCGCGCGGCAGATCTTCAGCGACCCACCTAAGGAACTCGGCAAGGTCCTTTGGGTTTCGCTCTTGCTCTGGCCGTGGGACCGGAGCATCCCACTTCAGCCAGCCCTTGAGCTTGATTTCACGTGCCACCGTTGATTCCCCCCGTTGCCCGCCGAACACCAGGTACGGGTCGTTCGTGTGATCGGTCGCCCCGCCTAGCCCGGTGATTGCTCCAGGCCACGTCGTGCGTGAGCACCCGCACCAAGTCGGTAACAGGCCTAGTACCTCTCTGCCACGACATCCACTTCTTCCGGAGCCACACCCGGCCGTGAAAACTGCTCCGCCTGTCGGCGCTGATGTGTAGGCCTTCCAGCACTGCGCACCGAGATGACCTGCCAGGCGCCCCCCGCGCGTTCTAGCGAAGCCATGACCAACGATGCCGGATCACCTGGCGCAAGACTGGGGATCACACCGAACCGGATCACCAACCGCGCGCCGGGCACACACACGTGGGCGACAAGCCGCCAGACGCGGGCCAAATCATTCAGGTAAGCGTCGAGAGGTTGAGAGCCCAACTGCCCAGTCGTCCCGTATTCTACCGTGGGTGGCCCTCCAAGGAACCAGTATCGTAACCACTGATCTGACAGGTAGAATCGCATGCCGTAATACGGTGGCGACGTGATCACCCACCTAAAGGGCGGGGCTATCTTCTTGAGCAAGCCGAAAACGGCTGCACCCCGGCTGTCAGCTCGGATCACATACCCCTCGACCGCGGGCGGCAGTTGCGCAAAGGTGAAGTGTGCCCGCCGCCTAATGACCGAGAGGACGTCCACGGGCTCAGGCCGGAGTCCGTTGCGCCTCCAAAACCTCACGGCCGCTTCAGGCTTGGTCGCGTAAGTCCGGGGCATTTGGTTCGAGAGGTAAGAGGGGGCTCGCCGGGTACGAGGGCCGTGCAACACCCCAAGCATTAGTGCCCTAAGGGCTGTGCGGGCAGGGGGCTCTTGGGGTTTCAATACGCCTTCGGGCCTGTCCAGCGAGAGAGCGGGGCTCACCGGACTGGTTCGTAGCAAAGCCTGGCGAATGCGACAGATGTCCTCAAGTGTGCGGGGGTGGAACGCCAGCTCCCAAAACGGGCCGCTAGGTACAGGGTCCGTCAGTTGCTCGCTCGAGAGGATCTCCTCGGCCTCTGCTACTATTTCCTCCGGTGTGACCGACACCAGCTTGGCTGCCGCGATCGCTACCGCCACTGGGCTTATGTCGATGTTGACCGACGAGATGCCCATGAGGCGCGCTGCAAAGCCGGTCGTGCCGCGCCCACAGAACGGATCCAAGAGCCAGTCCCCTGGTCGGGCCTTAGCCAGGTGAGCCGACGGAAATGAGAGCGGGAACATGGTGTAGTAAGGGCAGATCGCGTTCAGACGGAATAAAGGGTCACGCCGCGTTGTCGCTTCCTGGAAGCCGCCTCGACCCACCTTTTGACCCTCCGTCGTAAATGTTCGGCACAGTGGGCATTCGATCCTGTTGTGTCGATGAGGGGGAGGCGCTATCCGGCGACTGGTCTGGTCCAACGGCTGCGCGGCCGCATGTCTAGCCCCCCATGCCAACGTGGCGGCGCAACGTTACCGCTTACTCGATGGCGGCTCGTTGCCGAAACGGCCATCTCCACCACGGGGTACCGGACTTGCGCGAGACAGTCGGGCCACAGAGAGGACGCCCGGAGCGGCGTCTAGTCCCGACGAGGTAGAGGTTCTTCAGGGAAAGGGATCCGTTTTAAACTCTTCGAAGAGATACCACAGCCCTGGAGGGTGAGAGGGGGTGAAGGGCACCCAGTGCTCGGGCCGACCGATCTGGAGAACCTGCGTCGATCCATTGGGAGCGTCATCGCGGCCGACTCTGCCCGCCTGGAGGAACTCCGCCGACAGGTGCGGGGGTTGCGGGACACGCTCCGCCCGATCCGGCCCCGCACCGCCACGACGGTTTCTCTGGTGGCGGCGGATGGCGGCGACAACGCCTTTGAGTTTGACCCTTACCTGGTCTATGTGACTAGGGTGGTGGACTCGTACGGCAAGGTCCTGTTTCAAGATGCCCTGTCCCCCTTCGCGGACCTGCGGGCTTTGAGCCAGCGCCACCTAGAGGAGGGCACACCCCTAGGATGCCTCATGACGGACCTGGGAGTTCAGGGGCTGTGGGAGCTAAGCCCCATGATTCCCAAGCCGGAAACGCCCCCGGACGAGATCAACCCGGGGTGGCTCAAGGTCTACCGGGACCTTGGGGAGTGGGCTTCCCTGTACCACTACCTGACGCATGGCACCTTCCCGACCCACACGTTGGTGGTCCGGGACGGACTGCTCCGGAGCAAGATCTTCACCGATCACCTCTTCCCCGCGATGTGGGAGCGGATCCGCCAGGCCCTGCGGCGGGTACGGGAACAGGACCGCCGGAAGGTCTTCGTGGTGGGCATCGCCAAGCACAGCAAAGTGTTGGACCGGTACCACCTGGCCTTCTTCCTCGAGGGCGTCCTGGTCCAGCCGGGGGCGTGTTACTTGGAGGTCCCCGCGAAGGTCGAGCGCCAGATCTACAAGTGGGGCGAGTTCGCGAGAGGGGAGCCAGGCGAAGCGGAGGGGGAGGAGCGGCGGTTCGTCCAGGGCGTTCTGTTCCTGGCCAAGTTCGGGCCCGGGCCGTTCGATCCCATCTGGCCCGTTGACGTGTGGCAGGACCACGTGGAGCAGGGCGAGGTGGACGAAGTGTTCGGCCACCTACTCGCGGATGCCGAGGTTGGCTTCCCGCAGCCCTACTACCCCCTCTGCCTGCAGAAGGCGCACGAGGGAGCCAAGCTCTCCGGCTTCGACATGGACGTCATCCGGGGACTGCTCCTGGAAGCCGTGCGCCAGAGCATGCCCGTAGGGCTGAGGACTGCCCCCGACGCGTTCCGGCTGTTCGCACAGAGGAGGGAGTCCCGTGGCCAGTAAGCCGTTGATTCCGAGGGACCAGATCGTAGGGGTCTTCCGGGGCTTCAGTGAAGGCAGGATGGAGTTTCACGCCGACCTGGCGCTTCCCTACCGTCCCGACTATCACCAGAGGCCCCTCCACGGCCAGTTCCTCCTCATCGAGCTAGACGGCGAGAACGAGGCGGTGCTCGGCCGGATCACCTCGCTCCGTTCCGAAGGCCGCTTGGTCTCCCCGGAGGGCGAGGACTACCTCTTTCGACAGGCCCGGGAGGGTCATCCAGCGCCGGAGGACATCCGCGAGCAGTACCTCAAGTTCAGGGTGAACGTGCGGGTCCTGGGGGTGCTGCGCAAGGACGCTGACGGCTCCTTCGTCTTCGTCGCCTCCCACCGGCGTATTCCCCACGTGGGTAGCCCCGTGGTGTTCCCCTCGGAGGAGGTCCTTCGGGAGATCGCCAACCACTACGCCGACGGGGCGGCCCTGGGCGTCCTGGCCATGGGAGAGTTCGTGTGGGCAGGCGCGGAGGGGCAACGGGAGGTTCCGCTCCGCCCCCAGCCATGGATGCGTCTTATGTCCCCGCAGGTGGTCGTCCGGTTTGCGGTGGAGAATCTCATCTCTCGGCGGAGCTTCATCTTCGCCAGGGCCGGTTTTGGCAAGTCCAACCTGGTGAAACTTCTCTTCTCGGAACTCTACCGGAAAACGCCTACCACCCTTCGGCGCGGGGGAGTCAAGGCCCCGGTCGGTACCATTGTGTTCGACCGGGACGGCGAGTACTTCTGGCCGGACCACCGGGGACGTCCAGGCCTGTGCGACGTGCCGCACCTACAGGACAAGCTGGTGGTCTTCACCTCCCGCCAAGCTCCCTCGGCCTACTACAACTCCTTTGTGGCGGGGCCTGTCAAGCTTGACATCCGACGACTCCCGGCGGCGACGGTGGTCGGCATCGCCCTCTCGCCGGAGCGGCAGGACCAGCAAAACGTCCGAAAGCTCAAGGGGCTGCCCCAGGACAAGTGGAAAGAGCTCGTGGACCTGGTGTACCAGCACGGCAACAACGCTGACCTAGAAAAGGTGAAAGAGCTGCTGAGCCTCGATTCCGGCGGCGACGTGGAGGCGGTGGCGGCTCGGAGCAACGTCAACACGATCGTGCGCATGCTTCACGACCCGCACAGCCGGCTGCTGGATCACCTGACCTGGGCTCTTGAGGCGGGCAAGCTGTGCGTTGTGGACCTGTCCCTGTTGTCGGGGGAAGCAGCACTGGTGCTGTCGGGACTGATCCTGCAGCACCTCTTCGACCGCAACCAGGAGCACTTTACCCGGGCGGATGCCCGGACCATCCCCGTGATCGCTGTCTTGGAGGAGGCCCAGAGCGTCCTCGGCCACGGGGCAAGCTCCGGCCACACGCCATACGTGGCGTGGGTCAAGGAGGGGCGCAAGTATGACCTGGGGGCAGTGATGATCACGCAGCAGCCTGGCAGCATCCCGGACGAGCTACTATCACAGGGAGACAACTGGTTCATCTTCCATCTGCTCTCGGCAGGAGACCTCAAGGCGGTCCAGCAGGCCAACGCCCACTTCAGCGAGGACCTGTTGAGTTCGCTTCTCAACGAGCCGATCGTCGGCCACTGCGTCTTCTGGTCGGGGGTGAGCGGTAAGCCCTACCCCCTGCCGGTCCGGGTGCTTTCCTTCGAGGAACAGTACCAGGTGCAAGACCCGTCGTACACCCGCGGCGAGGTCGAGACGTTCGTCCGAGAGCTGAAGCAGCGCTCCGCACTGGGCCCCCTCGAGGCAGCTGGCCCGGCGGAAGCAGAAGAAGGGCCGAACGGGGACGGTGGGCCAGGTGACGAGCCCGACTACCTGACGCTCGTGCAGGAGAACGCGCTGCAGGCCCTTGAGGACGATCCAGAGTTCTTGGAGCTGCTCGAGGAATCGGAGTCAAGACCGATCCGCTGGCGCCGGGTCATGGATATCCTGGAGCGCAAGCTGCCGGAAGGCCTGAGCGACCGAAGCGACATAGCGAGCAGCCTCGTGCCCAAGGCGCTCACCCGTATGTTTGGCCCGCGGGGACAGGGTTGGAGCGCCGAGCGGAACGATAGGGGGCAGTGGGTCATCCGTATCGATGCGGCGGCCCTCACAGACTTTCTCAAGCGGCGGGCGGGCCGGAGCTAGTCGATGCTTCGCGGACCAGCCTCTACGGGCACGCCTTTCCGCGTTGCCGGCGGCAGGCGTGAATGTGAGCCCTACAATAGGACAACCCCAACTGCGGGACCCGAACCTGTTCTTCGCCCGCGCTGGCCCCGTGTGCGGCGGCGCGTTCATCGTCGCGTTCCTGATCCTTGTCGCGCGTCAGCCCCAGTACGGCGCCGCGGTAGGCGGGCATGAAACGCCCGACCGCCGCCCGTCTCACGGGGCCCACCCGCCCTGCAGCAGCCCTCCGTGGTAAACGAGCTCGTACACCCGCTCGCCGGCCCGCTCGATCCACTCCAACCCCGTGAAGTGGCGGAAGTCGCACGTGTTGGTGTCGACGTACCGCAGCTCGCCCCGTCGGTGCTCGAACCCTCCGAGAAAACGCCCCTCCCGGTAGAGTCGGGAGAGGCTCTCCTGGATCATGGCGCCGGCTTCGGCCGACGTGATGCGGTCGGGCCGCAGGATACGGCCGAAGTAGTTCATGCCCCAGACGGGCACCCGGCGGTAGTAAACGATCTCCTGCCCGATGAAGTCGCTCTCGCCCAGATAGCTGTCGTGGTAGGCCCAGTCCCCCTCGGCGAACTGCAGGTCCTTGGAGCCGAGGCGGTACGGCAGCAGCGCGGCGCCGCCCCCCACGTAGGTGGCGGCCTTCGCCCGCACGATGAACGTCTCGAGGTCTTCGAGCGGTACGCTCTGCACGGCGCGCCTTCCTCCTTGCGACAAGGTGACCGATTCCAAGACGTCGGTTCGCCGGGCCCCTTCGGTTCACGGCTGCATCGCCTTTCCCCTGCCCGGCTTCACCCCGTTTCCCTGCCGCGCTCCAGAGTCCCCCGCATCGGGGAGTGGGTCGTTGCCTCCTCCGTCATCGGCGGCGAACGCGGCCTCCCGCTGGCCGATCGTGTCTGCCACCAGGGCACCGCCGATCCCATTGACGGTTAGCCCCCAGCGCGCCGGAGAGCTGCTCGAGCCCTCGCCGCGTGACGGCGCTGGTCAGGACCACCGGAACGCCTGCCCTGGGGTACGGTTCCGCCGACCCACTTGACGCCACCTTGCCCTCGGCCCGCCCAGCTAAGCATCCGAGGTCCCGCGCTCGAGGGACACGCGTGGTACTCCCTCCTGAGGCTCAACTCCGGTGCAGCAAGTTGCGCAGCTCCCTGTATCCCCTCGCGCCCAACCTATGGATAAGGTCCTCGGCCTCCGACCTGGCAACGGGGTCGCTGCCTGCTAGAGCCGCGGCAAGGATGGAGCGAAGCTCGTTCATCGATCCAGCGATGCGCCATCCTTCCACGTTCTCCTCGACCATAAGGCTCAAACACCGAATGGCTTCCACGGGGTATTCCGCGGCGAGCTCCGCCAAGCGCGGGAGTCGTTGAAGGATGCCGGCGTTCCAGCCCGAACTCCTGGTCCCTCCGGTAACATGACCGAGGCGAGCCGCCACCCTCTCGGTCGCCTCTGGGCGGACCTCGGAAGGGGGCAAGGGCTTCGATGACGATGACTACCCTCCCGAACTCCCACGACCCGGCGAGCGATGCCCTGCGCTGGATGCTGCAGACGAGCGCGGAAGGCCTGCAGAGCTTGGTCGAGGACATGGACGAGGAGGAGATGTCCGCCCGGCCGCAGGGCCTGGCCCCGGTGGTGTGGCAGATCGGGCACGTCGCGGTCTTCGACGCCCAGCTGGCCTGCTGGGCCGGCCACCCTGTCGACATCCCCCTTGGATGGGAGGCGCTCTTCGCGAAGGGCGCGTCGGGCGAGGGGCCGCTGCCCACGATGGAGAGCGTGATGGCGCTCCTGCGGAAGGCCAACGAGGAGCTCGTCAAGTTGTGCGCCACAGACCTAGGCCGCCCTGTCATCACGTCCTCCGGCCAAACGGAGCCGCTATCGCGCCAGCTGGTATTTCACCTGTTCCATCGGGGCTACCACGCGGGCAAGATCATGACTTTGCGGGCACTGCTGGGCAAGCCGAGGCTGCTCGGGTGAAGAACTCGTGTCGGGCTTACGACGTGGAGGAAACGGACGGCCAAAGGACTATAGCCCCCGCCTCGGTTGGCTTTAGGCGCTCCTCGGCGGCCGGGCGGCTTTAAGGTGGAAGTTGAGTCGCAAGGGCTCTTCGAGGCCCGAGGGGAAGCGAAAGCTGAGCGTCCGATAGTCGAAAGCCGCCCGGGCCCGGTGGACGGCGTGGTGGTGATTGGGGCAGAGGAGGGCCATGTTGTCCAGGGTGTCGTCTCCCCCCATCGACAGCCAGATGAGGTGATGGCCCTCGACGAGCGGGATGCCGTACCGCTCCCCCGGGTCATGCGCGCAGACCTGGCAACGCCGATCGTAGAGGCGCACGAGGTGCTCCACCAGCGACGCCTGGCGGGCCCGATCGATGCGGGTATAGAGGTACTCGTGCCGCGCCCGGTAGACGGCGTCGGGTTCATCCCGGAGCACGAGTTGGACGGCTCTATCCGCTCCCCACAAGGCCGCCGCCTCGAACAGGTCCTCGGGATACAACCCGGCCGTTTGGAGGCGCGGCAGGTAGAGCGACGCCTCGGCCAGCAGCCGCTCATCGCGCTCGTTCAAGACCCGGACGGCCGCATGCCCTTGGAAGGACTGGCCCAGGTGTTTCGCTCCGATGCGCAGGTCCATGCGGCGCAGGAGGGGTTCGAGGTCGGGCGCGGCGTCGATGTCGAAGTAGACCGACTTGTCGACGTCGGCCCAGACCCGGTAGCGGCCGTAGCGATACCCCGGGCGGTTGAAGGTCACCGCCGCCACGACGAGGTCCGCGGCCAGCACGTAGAAGCCGTCGGTGCGGCGCCGCGTGAAGGCCCAGACGTGGTCACCGGGCTTGAGTTCGAGAAGACGCGGGCTGTTCTGGTTGAGGTGGTATCCGAAGCCGAAGGCCCGGTCCCTCAGGTAGTTGTCAGGGCGCCAGTAGTACAGGATCCCCATGACGCTGTCGCCGAACCTGTCTCCCTGCCGGAGCCGTCGCCACAGGCACGCTGCAGTCCCTGGCTATCCGGACCCTACTGGCGACATCCTTAGCCGCGATGCGGGATTTCTCCTCGTGCACCATCGAGCCGAGTGACGGAAGGGCTGTCGCCGGCGTCAACTCCATCGCGAGCTGACGGCCAGCAAGCGGCTCGTTCCTGCCCGATGGAGTCGCTCTCGCCCAGGCAGCTGGCGCGGTAGGCCCAGTCCTAATCGGCGAACTGCAGATCCTTGGATGCGAGGCGGTACGGCAGGAGCGAGGCGCCGCCCCACATGAACGGGAATGGCTCGCAGCCTCGGCGGGCGTCTCGCTCGGCCATGGCTACGGCACGGTGGGACTTCTCGGTCCTCATGGGGTCCTCCGCCCCGATTGGGAGATCCGACTGGAGCGACGCGGATAGCAGGACACCACTCGACGCGCCCATAACGAACCTTTCCCCCGGGAAGGTGGGCTCGTCACCATAAGGAGTTACGATGTCGTCATCGTCGGTGCGGGGCTGTCAGGGCTGCAGTGCGCGAGGCGGCTGCTCGAGCACGGCCTGCGGGTGTTGCTCCTCGACCGTAAGCCCGCACTCGACCGGTTCGTACACACCACCGGCATCTTCGTGCGGAAGACCCTGGAGGACTACCCGTTGCCCCCGGAGTGTCTGGGGCCGGTCGTGCGGGATGTGATCCTCTACTCGCCGGCCGGACGGCCCCTGCATCTTCGCAGCCCAGGCGACGAGTTTCGCGTCGGGCGCCTGCGGCGCCTGTACGTTCTCTGGTTGGAGGAGGCTTGCCGGGCAGGCGCCGAGTGGTCGGGCGACACCCACTTCCTGGGCTCGGAACCTTCGGCGACGGGGTCCGTCGTCCAGCTCCGGACGGGAGGCCGCCGCTGGGAGGCGCGAGCCCGGTTCATCGTCGGCGCCGACGGCTGCCACTCGACGGTGG
>SPLK01000285.1_pt1 | contig 16299 bp, 22 predicted proteins | sample 2456111 | NCBI WGS metagenome assembly SPLK01 (sample SAMN11156906, study PRJNA527647) | hot springs metagenome | biome: Geothermal region; feature: Hot spring; material: tree branch in hot spring; isolation source: hot spring sediment rich in lignocellulosic material ... | reverse complement strand
CGGCGTCAGCCCGTCACCCACAGGAGTCCCTCGTGCAGGGGGACCCGGTGCTTGCGGTTCTTCCACTTGACGTTGCGGTCCCGGAGCTTCTCGAAGCGGCAGCCCCGAAAGCCTGCCTGCACCACCAGCTCCCGCAGCCAGCGCTCGACGGGCACGTGGACGCCGTAGGGCGCCGAGTCGCCCACCACGAAGCAGACGCGCGCCCCCGGCCGGCAGACCCGGCGCAGCGCCCGCCAGACCTGGCGCATGTCGGCGAAGTAGGCGGCGATCATGGCGTCGTAGCGCTTGTGGCCCCGGCGGCGCCGGCGCTGGTCGGCCAGGGCCGGGGGGCGAGGTGACGACCAGGTCGATGCTCCCGTCCTCGATGGGCGCCGCCTGCCGGGCATCGGCTTCGAAGATGCGGCCCGCGCCGGCGATGCCGGCGAGCGGCCTGCGCCAGGACACGACGGCGAGGGGTCGCCGCAGGGGTCGGCCCGGTTCCCGTCGTCGCGGCGGGTGTCGACGACGCAGCCTCCATGGGCGGCAACCGGAGAGTCTGGAAGTAGCGCTCCAGCACCTCGCCCAGGTTCTTGAGCAGGTGCCACCGGTCGGCACCTGGACCGCATCGGGCGCCCCCTGGCGGATCCCGTGTGCATAGGCCTCCAACCGGTCGCGCACGACGACCTGAACGCCCGGATGCGCGGTCAGCCACGCCGCAAGGGTCTCAGGAGACCGGTCGGGGAGGAGGTCCACCGGTCGTCTACTCACCCATGTGTCGACAAGCGGGGAATCGCATACCTGCACGCTGTACCGCCAGCGATAGTCACCGACCTTCTCGAAGTGCGCCCTATAGTGGCTCTTCTCGCCCCACGCCAGGTAGTGCGTGAAAGCTTCCGCCGCCATCCTGGCCGCGGTGGCCCTGGGCCAGCTCAGCTGGGATGAGGCCGCCGACCGCGTGGCCATCGAACGGGTCTATCGCCCCGACCCCGCCCACCGGCAGCGCTACGACCAGCTGTACCGGGCCTTCCGGCGGCTGTACCGCGCCACCCGCAAGGTTTACGCGGGCCTCAACGGGCGCCGGTGATGGGGCCGTCGGACCGCTCCCAGCGCACCATCACCGGCGGGCTGCAAGTGGCGGCCAGCACCTGGGCTTGGCGCCTCCAGCCGGCCGGCGGCCCCGAGCTTCGCTCCGCCAGCAAGGCGGCTGCCTCGTGGGCGAGGCGGCTCGCCAGATCCGGGTCCAGGGTCTGCGCGCTGACCAGCACCAGGGGCGAGCCCGAGACGGGGCGCAGGAGGATGCGGTGGTCGGGCATGGGCTGGTCCGGGCCCAGGCCCATGCGCCGCCTCAGCGCCTGGGCGAAGCCCTCATCGGCCAGGGAGCGCTGAAACGCCTCGGCGTCGCCGCCGACCACGGCCACCGTCGCCTCGTAGGCCGTCGCTTCGCCGGAGGTGGCACGCCCGTCGGGCGACCGGCCTCGGACCTCCTGGGCCGGCGCGACGGTGGCGATCATCTTGGTCGACGGGTCCTCGGGGCCAGTGCCCTCGGTCGCGGTCCCCGCCCATCGCCCGACGGCGCCCGGCAGGAGCGCGCCGCCCAGCAGGACGGCCGCCAGCATGCCCAACGCCGCAGCCTTCCAGCCGGCACCTGCTCTTGGCCCCATGGGCAGCCCCCCGCTGCCATCGTGCCAGGTATCGCCGGCGCCGCCAGTGATGGCCGTCACGGGGAGGCATACGGCCCGGGAGCGCTCATCCTGCCGGGGGAGGTCAGGCGGCCGTCTCGGGCGATCCCGGGCCCTCCCTTGCCTCAAGCGGTGGGAAAGACCGCGCGATGGCCCTGTACGTGATGGGCGGAGCCGGTTTGCTGCTTACGACGGTCACGGAGACTTCCGAACGGGTAAGTGAGCACGGGGTCCGCCGAAGCGCCGTCTACGTAGCCCGGATGACCGGGGCCTGTGACCGTCTCAAGTCCCCAGGGCATTCACTCGGTGGCGTTCGGCGACCCCTTCCTGGCCGTGGTGCGGGCGTACCAGGAGCGTCACATGCCCGGGCCGGAATGGAGCCGCAGTTTCCGATGTAAGGGCGTGACGCAGGAGCTCTCGAGAGTTCCTACGGCCAGCTTCCGGGCTATGGTGGTGTGCGCCGACCTGGCCTGACTGCATGCGTCGTGGGCCGGACGGGAGTTCGACGCGGCGTTTGTGGAGGCTCTACCTGCCGGGGCCAACCTATGCGGGGAGAACGGGGAGTTTCACCCGTTCGTCTACGACGGACCCGTGTTTAGGCGGCCCGTGGCCCTTCGCCGGTGTGCTGTAGTGAACCGGGATGGGTTTACCTTCGCCGACCTGCTCGGAGAACCGCCGGAGCAAGGGTAAGGGGCGCCACGCGACATGCCATGGCCTCGACATCCTGCAAGGCACGAAACGTCCAGACTACTTCTCGAGCCATCGGGCAAGCCGTCGCTCGGCTTCCTGCTGGCCCACCACGCGTCCCTGCCGGGCGTCTGCCAGGCTGAGCTCGATCTTCTGGCGCACGTACAGATGGTACTGCACATCTTCCAGCGAGCAGTCGTCCGGCTACTGCTCCAGAAGTCGCCGGATCTCTTCTTTCACCGAGGCCACCGGCCTAACCCCCTTGGCGCAGCCGCATGCAGGTGCACCCGTATCATACCACCCGGACCAGGACCGGTCGAGTTGTCCCAGCCACGCCCGGCCGCAACCCCAAAACTCCCACACCGCTGCGTCGCCCTCGAGCGGCTGGGGGCTGGGGGTGGCCGGTGCGAGACTTCGACGAAGGTGGCCCGGGCCTCGAGCCGCGGACGTACGTCAGCCCCGACCCGGAACCTGTGCGCGCTATCCGGCCGGACCTCCTCGTTTACCGTCACAAGCTCTGGGGCGCTCGCGTGACCGACCGCCTACGCGTCTCCCTGCTTCCGACGTCATCGGGTGATAGGTGGGCATGGATTGGGCCCAGCAAACGCATCGCATCGGACGTGCGGCCCGAGGAGGAGCCCTGCACGGGGAGCATCGCCGAGGCGAATGCTCCATGGCCGGGCTTGCCGTAACCACCCGGACCGCCCCGGTCAGGCCGCCGCTAGGGCAGGGGCGCACGATGTCGCTGTCGAACCTACGCACCGTCCCAAGCGGCAGAACGGTATGAGGACCGGAACGGGGGGCCGGAGAGGGTTATGGGCAACGAGGGAACCGTCGCGGCGGTGCTCATCGTGCTGCTGCTGGCGGGCATCTGGTTTGGCATCCAGGCCGGGCAGCGGCACATGGATGCCGTCATGAACGCCTGGGTAGGACACAGCGCCCAAGAGCTGCTCGACGTCTGGGGACCGCCCAGCCGCATCGTTACAGCACCGCCAGGCTCGGAGGGTAGCTTGTACATTTACGAGGAGAGCGACAACTCGGTGACGGTGACGCCTATCTACCCACCTCCGCCCGACGGGAGTCCTCCTGGCCGTCCCATGACGTTTACCGTCTCGTCCGCTTCGGGCTACGCGTACCGCATCTTCTGGGTGGATGGCAGCGGCCGCATCTACCGAACGGCCTGGGCAGGGCTGCGCTGGTCCAACCGACTACCCAACAAGTTTCCTTTGCAAAGCGCGCCGGCCTCGTAGCGGCCGCTGCGCCGCATCGCACGGGTTCGCGGTGCCGGTGCAGCCACGTACAGGAAGCGGCCCCGGAAGTCTTCACGGCGGGTTGTATTCGCGGGAGGCGCCGTACCCACCCGGTTCCGCGCGGCCCGCGACCTACCCCTCCGGAAACAGCTCGGCCACCCGCACCGAGAAGCCCGGGATGGCCGGGTCGGAGAGGGTCTCGGACGCCTCGAAGACTTGAGGCCGGTGGGGATGGGCGTAGACCATCACCCGGCGGCGGTCCGGGTCGACCAGCCACACGCTTTTGGCTCCCGCCGAAAGCCAGGCCTCGATGCGCTCTTGCACCTCGCGGAAGGTGTCGTTCGGGGAGAGGATCTCAACGGCTACGTCCGGCGCACCCGGGTAGTAACCTTTGGGACGAGGCCGGATCAGTCGGTCTTTTCCGATGAACGCCACATCGGGCGCGCGCACGGTATCGGGGTTCCTGCTCAGCTGAAATCCGCTTTCCACCCGGATGCTTCCCAGGCCGTGTTCGATCACGAACGTGCCCAGAATCCGGGCGATGGTCGCGGCGATCTCCCCATGCTCGTCGCCCGGCGGAGCCATCTCCACCAGCTCCCCTTTCACCAGCTCGTAACGCTTGCCTTCCTTGGGGAGCCGGAGCAAGTCGTCGGCGGTCAACAGCGTCCGCGTCGCCACGGGCTTCCCCTCCCGACCCGAGTATACCATCTGGGCCGTTGCCGAAACGGCAAGGCATGCCCGGCATGGCCGCGCGAGCAAAGACGTAGGGCTCGCATCGAGCCCAGCCTTAGGCTCGCCTATCTACCAGCGCCCCCGCCCATGACCGAGGTGCAGCAGGCGGGATGAGTTACCCAGAATGGCCACATCGGGCAGCGACTGGGCCGCGGCCGCCAGGACCGAAGCGTGCCCGGTCTGGCCGGGGCAGGCTCGGCGGGTGCACCTGGGGTTTCCCGACCCGGCGGCCGTACAAGGCTCGCCGGAGACCGTTCGGCAGGCCTTCCGTCGGGTACGGGACGACTTGGCCGAGGGTCTGGAGAGGCTTCTGCGGTAAGCGGAGCAGGAGGCGCCGTAAGGCGAAGTTAACCCATAGGGCCGGGGGAAGGGTCAGGCGCCTCCTACGCCGAGCCGTGCCGCAAAAGCGTCCGAAGCAAGCCGAACGTCTTCCACGGAATCCGGAGCCTCCTGCAGGGCGAGGACCACTTGCAAACGTGAGCCAGCGCGATAGGAAGCCTACTCACGGGCGCCTGCTCCCTCCGCCGTCCCGACGTCAAGGTCGACCCCTCACGGCTCCCGCGGGGCCCTGGAATGCCTGGTGAGCTACCCCGCTCATCACCGCCCGGACGTTGCCAAGACAGCAGGAGCCCTGGGGGTTACGAAGCTCGCAGGCGCACTGCCCGGCCTGCATGCCTGCCTCGATCTCCTCGATGATACCGGCTTGCCCCAGCGCCCCCGCCTGTCGCAGGGCACCCTGCGTGTGGCGAAAACAATAGCAGACGAATACATCGTCCGCCTCGGGCTCCTTTTGGAAGACCCGTTCCCGCACCTCATCCACGTGGTACACCTCGTCGGTATCCTCTGCAAAATAGACCACCGGACAGGCAGCCGTTCGGCAAAACCGGTAACGGTGGGAGCCAAGCCGGCGCAGGCTCATGGCCAGCATGGCTTTCACGGTCACGACCCCAACTTTCTTGCCTTTTGCCCCGCATTGCGGACATCGGTCGGTTCGGCGAGGGGAACCATCGCCCTCAAACGCTTGATCGTCGGAAGGCGGCACCACGCAGCATCCCGGCATCGACTCCAGCTCCTTTCCGAATCGGTCCAACACCCGCTGCGGACCCTACACCTTCTCGTCGCAAGAGGGTCAAGAGCCTGGCCCGTCACTCGGCACACCTCGGCGCAGGTCCCGAAGTCGAGATCCGAACCGGTGGGACGACTTCGAGCCGCTTCGCCGGGTTTCGTTGGGGGCAACGGACGCAGTGCCGCGACTACTTTCCAACGACGCTTTGCACAAGCCCGAGGAGGTCTTCCAAGTCTCGGGCGGGGCCGGGGCGGATGGCTCGGACTACCCCCTGGGCATCGATGACCACGGACCAGGGAATGCCGTAGACGGAGAAAGCCTCGCTCATGCGTCCGTCCGCGTTGAATACAACCGGGAAGTGAAACCCGTTCAACTCCACGAAGGTACGCACCTGTTCTGCCATCCCCGACGTTAACCATCAGCACCTGAAGCCGGTCGCCGGAGGTTCGGTGAAGCCGATCGAAGTAGGGCAGCTCGCCCAGGCACGGCGTGCACCATGTCGCAAAAAAGTTCACCACAGCGGGCTTGCCATGTAGGCTCTTCCGGGTTACCCGCGACCCGTCGAGCAGCATTCCGCGAAACTCAGGCGCCGGCAAGCCGACCGCTAGCTTCTGGGCTTTCGCGGGACTTTTCTCCGACGGCCTTAGAGAAGCCCACCCGAGCGCGCTGAGCACAACCATCCCCATCAAAACCCCCACGGCCCAGGCACGCCGGGCGGGGGTACGGTTGGCCGGCGGACGGATGGGTGTACCCACGGCACCTTCACCCCTTTTTTCGGGTCGGGATTGACCCCCTCAAGCTCCTGCCCCGGACGCTACAGGTAGGGATACGCATCCCCAGCGCCACCGCCAGGAACAGCGGACGCCAGGTCCAGAAGAACCGCTGAAGCGAGATGCTCCCGACGCCCAGTGCCGCAAACATGACGGGGCCCAGGCAGCAAAACGAACTCGCCACGGCTGCGGCCATCGAGCCCACTAAGGTCCAGGCCCGCCGCCATCCACCCGCCCCCTCCTTCACGCCGTCCCGCCTCCGGTCGCTTTACCGGTCGCCTGGACGGTCGCGGCCGTCGACGCCATGTCCGCCACGACGGCGCAAATGCAGCGGGCCTGCCTGTCCGAAGTCGCCGAGGCATTCGGTGACAAAGCCTGTGTGGCGGTGTACAGCTCTTGGAGCTGGCGCTTCAGCTGGTGGAGGCCTTCGATCTGCCTGTCCACCTCTTGGATCTTGCGGGCGATGTGTCGCATCACGTCGTCGCATGGCCGGCGCCCGCAGTCCCAGACGTCCAGCATTTCGGCAACTTCCCGGAGCGAAAGTCCCAGCATCCGGGCAGCGCGAATGAACCGCAGCGGCTCGACCTGGTCGGGCAGGTAGATCCGGTATCCTGCAGGCGTTCGGCCATCGGGGTGAATCAGCCCAAGCTGCTCATAAAACCGCACGGTCTTCGCGCCTAAGCCGGCCTGGGCGGCAAACTCGCCCACCCGCACATCCGTCGCCTCCTACCCGAAAGCAGCGTACACCCTCCCGCAACTGGAAGGTCAACAGGCGAACCCCGGTCGCCGGTGGCCATCGTCACTTCGACCCCCTGCCACCTCGGCTCGGCGACCGCCTCGGTGGCCGCCGGCTTGACGGGCCAGCGCCAGCACCCTCTCGGGGTCGGCGCTGTGCACAGCTACCGCGTGCGGGCGATTCGCACCTGTACGTCCGTCACGCCGGGAAGCCAGCAGAGCGAGCGACAGCGCAAAGAAAGCGAGTTGCAGCGACCAGGCGCCAGACCGAAGGCTGGGAGAGGGTTGTTACCATGGTCGCTTGAGTATGATACAATGTAAGGCGCAACGCGAACGAAGGAGGAGGCTTTCCGGATGCGTCGGGCGACTATGACCCGTCGGTCGAGGGGCTCCCGGGGGGTGACCGGGTTCTCCCGAGGGCCGACGTCGCGGTCTTCAAGTGGCGCTTCGGGTCCCGATGTCTGCGAGGTGTTCGGAGTCCACCCTGAGGCGATTCGGCGGGCCTGCCAGGGGCTGCCTTCCGTCGACGAGGCCCGGCGCATCGCCGATCGGTTCGCCCTTCTGGCCGACCCGACCCGCCTTCGGATCCTCCACGCCCTGGCCAGGGAGGAACTGTGTGTTTGCGACGTTGCCGAGGTGGTCTCGCTGTCCATCAGCGCGGCGAGCTACCAGCTCCGCCTGCTTTACCGATCCGGCGCCGTGACGTACCGCAAAGAGGGGCGCATGGCCTTCTACCGGCTGGCTGACGACACCATCCGACGATGGTTGCGAGAGGAGGCCCTTCACGATGGTTGAGGAGCGCGTGCGAATGGAGGAGCGCGTGCGAGAGGAGCGGGAAGAGGCCGAGGAGGGCTTCGACGGCCCCTGGTACGCGTTCGGCCCGGTGAAGAATGCCGGCGCCGCCGCCCTCATCCTCACCGCCGGCTGGGCCGTCGAGCGGCTGGGCGGGCCTGCGTGGCTGTCAGCGGCAGTCTACCTCGTGGCCATCGCCGTGGGCGCGCGGTACTGGGCGAAGGAGGGATGGGAGGAGTGGCGCCACGAGCGGGAGATCGGCATCGAAGCGCTGATGGCCTTCGCCGCCCTGGGTGCCATCGTGCTGGGGGAGTGGGTGGAGGCCGGGCTGCTGGTGCTGCTCTACAGCGCGGCCGAAGCCCTGGAGGAATACACCTACGCCCGCACTCGCACGGCCATTCGCGCGCTGCTCAAGCTGGTGCCGGAGACGGCGTGGCGGCTGCGGGACGGGCGAGAGGAGCAGGTGCCCGCCCAGGCGCTGAAGCCCGGCGACCTCATCCTCATCCGGCCGGGTGAACGGGTGCCGACCGACGCCGTCGTCGTGGAGGGCCGTTCGAGCCTCGACGAATCCGCCGTGACTGGGGAATCCATTCCCGTGGACAAGGGGCCGGGCGACCGGTTGTTCGCCGGCACCATCAACACGACGGGCGCCCTCACGGCTCGTGTCACGGCCGATTTCGCCAGCAACACGCTGGCGCGCATGATCCACCTGGTGGAAGAGGCCCAGGAGGTCAAGTCGCGGGCCCAGCGGTGGATCGACCGCTTCGGTCGACGCTACAGCCCGGCGGTGCTGGCCGCTGCCGCCGTGCTCCTCGTGGTGCCGCCTCTCCTGGGCCAGGACGTCCGGACCTGGGCGCATCGGGCCGTGGTGCTGCTGGTCGCCGCCGCACCCTGCGCCCTGGTCATGTCGACACCGGTGGCCACCGCCGCGGCCATCTCCCGAGCAGGCCGCCAGGGTGTCCTGATCAAAGGCGGCATCCACCTCGAGCAGCTGGACCGAATCCGGGTCGTGGCCTTCGACAAGACCGGGACGCTCACCCGAGGCCGGCCCCAGGTGACCGACGTCGTGCCCGAGAGCGGCGTGACACAGACCGAACTCCTCGCGCTGGCGGCAGGGGTGGAGCGGTGGAGCGAACACCCCCTGGCGCGGGCGGTGGTGGAGCGCGCCACGTCGGAAGGGGTGGACCCCGTGGCGACGTCGGGCTTTCAGGCCGTGGTAGGGGCGGGGGCCCGGGCCGTCGTGGGCGACGAGGAGGTGCTCGTCGCAAGCCCGGCCTTTGCAGCGCAACTCGGCACGCACGTCTCACCGGCATTGGAGCAGCACGCGGCTCGATTGCGGGAGCAGGGCAAGACGGTGATCCTGGTGGCCCGACGAGGCCGGGCAGTCGGGCTCATCGCCTTGCGTGACGAACCCCGCCCCGCCGCGCGCCCGGCGGTGGCCGAACTGCGCCGAATGGGGCTCCGGGTGGTCATGCTGACGGGCGACCACCCGACGACGGCGCAGGCTATCGCGCGGGAGTTGGGCATCGACGAAGTGCGGGCCGGACTGCGGCCGGAGGAGAAGGTGGCGGCGGTGCGGGAGCTGGAGGCCCGATACGGTCCGGTCGCGATGGTGGGAGACGGCGTCAACGACGCGCCCGCTCTGGCCGCAGCCTCGGTCGGGATCGCGATGGGGGCGGCGGGTTCGGATGCGGCTATCGAGGCAGCGGGCGTCGCCCTCATGGGGGACGACCCCGGCCAGGTAGTGGCGGCCATGAAGGTGGCCCGGCGAAGCCAGCGCATCGCCTGGCAGAACATCGTGTTCTCCGTGCTTCTTCTGCTGGTACTGGTCCCATCGGCCCTGCTGGGTGTCATCGGGGTGGCCTCGGCGGTGGTCGCCCACGAAGTGAGCGAGCTTCTGGCCGTCGGCAATGGCCTGCGGGCGGCCCGGGGGTGACCCCCCACGGCGGAGGCTCGGAACACCCCGGGAAAGCCGTCGCTTCGCAGTTCGGGGTACCGCTTAGGGGGTACCCTGCGTGCATCCCCAGAAGCACAAAGACGTCACGGCCTCGGTCCCTCGACCTCTTCGTGAGATCGAACCGTGGGATCGAGGCCGTGACCTGGTGCGGTTTTACAGCTGCTCCGGCGGCGAAGCCCTTTCCGAACCGGATCTGGCCAGCATACCCGCAAGGAAAAACCGCACCAGGGCTGCCACGTCCAGCCCAGTCGTCGGCTGACCTATCCAACCACGGAGGCGGGCAGCAGCAGGACCAGGCCGATAAGGGTGGATTGCAGGACCTTGTAGGTGCCGAACGCCGTCCGGGTTTCCCCGACGATAGCAGCGCACCGCTCTCGGTGCCACGCCGACCCCCATCTCGTCGGGTCTCGATTAAAATGCGGCGGGAGGTATGTGCCTTGGGCCAAACCGTCCGCCGATCCCCACGGCGGTGGATGCCGGCGTTGGGGGTGCTGGCCGGGTTGCTGCTGGCCACCACGTTCGCACCGCCTGAAGCGACGGGACCTACCCTCGCTCATAGCTACCTGCGGCGCTCGGTGCCGGAAGCCGGTCAGCGACTGCAGACGCTTCCGAAGGTCCGATTGGAGTTTTCGGAGCCCGTCGAGCAGGTCCGCGTCGAGATCGTGCGCGACCTCAACGAGGACGGCGACGGCCGCAACGAGCCTGCTGTGCTCGTGGCTACCTTGCGGCCCCTGCGTGACGCTCCCACGAGGGTCCAGGCGTCCCTGTTCGAGGCCGGCTCCCCTTGGCGGCTGGCTCCGGGCGCTTACGTGCTGCAGTGGGTGACCCTGGGGGCCGACGGGCACACCGTCAGTGGGTCGGTGGCCTTCCGGGTCACCGGGTGAACGCGTGGCGTACCTGCTGGCCACCGCGCAGCTCGTGGCATGGGTGGTGGCTGCGGGAGCCACGTGGGTTCCCGCGTTCTGGCTCGGGTGTCCGGCAGCTTCCGCCCGCACCCCTTCATCCACGGTGCTCGACCCCCTTGAGCGCAGCCGCCACCTGGGGGTGGCGGCTGCGGCGCTGGCGTTGGTGCTGGCCTTGGCGGATCTCCTTGCGACCGCCACGGCTCTGGCGGCCTTGAACGGCGCGGAGTCCTCGCTTGCGCGAGCCATGGATCTGGCCTGGTCGACGCGCTTTGGTCAGGCCCGACTGGCCAGGGCGCTCTGCGCCCTGGGGCTTGCAGTGGCCCTGGGGAAGCCCCATACGCCTGGCGGCGCCGCCGGTGACCGTGGCCGCTTCGGGCGGGCCGCCCGGCCATGGACCACGGTGCTTGCCCTGCTCGGGTTTGCCACCTTCTCGTTCAGCGGGCACGCCATGGACGTGGGCCAGTGGGCGCTGGCGGGCGCGGTGGACCTCCTTCACCTGGCGGCTGCGGCGGCCTGGGCCGGGGTGTTGGCCCATCTGGCGGTGAGCCAATGGCCGCCGGCGCCGCCCCACACGGTTCGGTGCGTCGGGCGCTTTTCCGGGTGGGCGATGGGCTGCCTGGCGGTGCTGGGGCTCACGGGGGCCTTCAGCGCCCGGGCGTACCTGCCGGGCCTGGCAGGGCTGGTCGCCGCCCCGTACGGGCAGCTGCTGGCGCTGAAAATGGTGCTGCTGGCCGGCGCGCTGGCAGCGGCGGCGGTGAGCCTGCTGGCCCACAGCCTGGAAGGCCGAGACCCGGGTCGGATCGCCCGGAAGGTGCGACGGGCCGTGCAGGTGGAGGCCGTCCTGGCCCTGAGCGTGGTGGCCACGGCGGGTCTGTTGCGCTCGACCCCGCCGCCCGTGCCCCCCGCCAGGGTGGAGGCCCGCACCTTCACGTGGAACGTGCAAGGGGAGCAGGTGCAGCTCGCCCTGCAGCCCGTCATCGCAGGCAGCCAGGGACCGGTGGAGGTGCGTTGGGAATTGACCGGCCCCGCGCCGGACCGCATCCCCCGGCTGACGCTGGACATGCCGGGTCATCCGATGGTGCCCATCCGGGTGACCTTGCAGCCCCGCCTGGCCGGGCTGCCTGCGGACTCCGGCGCCGCGGACAGGGATGGCGGACGCATCTATGAGGGCCGCGCCGTCCTGCCCATGGCCGGCACATGGCAGGGACGCCTTGAGTGGGGCGGCCCGCGTGCGCCGCTCTCCCCCTTCACCTTCACGTTCACCGTCGAGCCGCCCCTTGCGCCTCCCGGGCTCTTTCGACTGAGCTTGGTGGAACCCTGGGGGTCTTCCCGTCGGGCTGCCTTGCTGGTAGCTGCCTTCTTGCTGGCGGGGGCGGCAGTGGGGATCGGCATCCGCCTGTTCGCCCGGCCGGCCACGCGGCCGCTGACGCCTCTGATGGCGGTCCCCCTGGGAGTCGCTGCCTTCGCCTTCGGCCAGGCCGCCCTTTTTCCCGCCACCCCGGCTGCCTTCAAGCGAAATCCGCTGACCCCGACCCCGGAGGTACTGGCACGGGGGGCTGCGCTGGTGGCCCAGCACTGCGGGCCCTGCGCGGAGTGGCTGGCAGCTCGCCCGCCCGGCACCGACGGGGATTATTTCTGGTGGCTACGGGAGGGGTACCCCGGCGGGAGCTGGGCGGCCCGCAAGCAGGCGCTGGCGCGCCTGCTGTCGGATACGGACGTCTGGGCCATGGTCACCTACGCCCGGCGCGGCTGCTCGGTTCCACCGCTCGGGCCTTCTGCCTCCTCGTCCGCACACGGCGCGGTCGGTAAACCGGGTTGTCCCGCTCCTGGCCCGACCATGGCCCTGCCGGTATCGGACGCGCGGCGAGCCGGGCCGTACGTGGTGGCCGTCAACCTGTCTCCAGCACTGCCCGGGTCCAACGAGCTGCGGGTTTTCCTGAGCGACCTCGTCGGTCGACCCGCCGCCGGAGCGCGGGTGATGGTACGGGCCGCAGAGCCTGCAGGTCCGGCCGGTCAGGTCGCTACCAACCCTGTGGATGGGTCAGGAGGTGGCCCCTGGTCGGAACTGGTCGAGGAGGAAGATGGGGTTTATTCAGGGGCTTTGACCATTCCCGACGGCCGTCCGGAAGGGCCGCTGGAGGTACAGGTGGTGGTGCAGGGGCCGAGCGGTGAGGCGTCGGCTCGCTTCGAGTGGCACCTTCCCGTGCGGACGGCCTGGGAACTTCTCCGGCAGGCGGCCAGGGCCATGGAACAGCTGACGGCCCTGGAGGAGGTGCAGGAGCTCGACACGGGCAGCGCCCGCTGGCGGTACCGCATCCGATACCGGGCTCCCGACACCATGTGGATGACGGCCTTCGACGAACGCGGCGAAGTGCTGCTGGAGGTCAAGGTGAACGGTTCGGTGCAGCAAGAGCGCCGGCCGGGCGAGGAATGGCACGAGAGGCCCTGGTCCGGCGGGGGCTTCCGATGGCCCGATTACGGGTACTGGCAGGAGTTCACCAACCCGTTGCGGCTGCGAACCGAGCAGATGGGCGGCCGTCGGATGGCGGTGGTGGGGGCGTATCACCCGGTGTCGCAGACCTACTGGCGCCTGTGGGTCGAAGAGCGCTCCGGGCGCGTGTACCGCTTGGAGATGGTGGGGCCCGCCCACTTCATGACGTCGGTGTTTCAGGGGTTCGAGCCGGCGGCGCCTGAGGGGGCGCCTTCGGGGTGACGGAGGCGGGCGACGGCAGCTTTTCACCGCACGACGGCCGGCGGGCTGCACGTGCCCAGCAGGGCGCGGGCCTGGTCGAAGCGGGAGGGATAGCGGCGGCGGCCCTCTTCCACGAGCAGGGCGGCCGCCTCGTGGGCCAGCTGGGTGGCCTGTTCGGCCGAAGGGGCCAGGGCACTAAGCATTACCAGCGGCGCTACGGGAGCCAGGTGGGCGCTCACCTGGCGTACCGCAGACCCACTGCGGGCTCAGCGGCGTCGGGTTGTCGTCGTGTCTCCTCCGGCGAACAGATCCGCTACCCGCACCGAGAAGCCCGGAATGGCAGGGTCGGAGAGGATGTCGGCGGCCTCGAAGACCTTGGGGTGGAAAGGATGCGCGTAGACCGTCACCCGGCGGCGGCCGGGATCGACCAGCCAGACGCTCCGGGCGCCGGCAGAAAGCCATTCCTCGATGCGGTCCTGGACGTCATGAAAGGTATCATGGGCCGAGAGGACCTCGATGGCCACATCCGGTGAACGGTAGAATAGCCCTTGGGAAGCGGCCGCACCAGGCGCTCCTTGGAAATGAAGGCGACATCAGGTGCCCGAACGGTGTCGGGGCTCTGGGCGAGCAAGAAACCTATCTCCACTGCCACGTGCCCCAGCCCTTGCTGACGCACGAAGGGGCCCAGGAGCCCGGCGAGGAGCCCCGCACCGATGCCATGCTCGGCTCCCGCGGAGCCATCTCCACCAGCTCCCCCTTCACCAGCTCGCAGCGCTTGCCGTCTTTGGGGAGCCGGAGCAAGTCGTCGGCGGTCAACAGCGTCCGCGTCGCCACGGGTTTCCCCTCCCGAGCTGAGTATACGTATACCATCTGTACGGTTGCCCTCGAGGTCAAGGCCTACCTGACATGGTGAGCTGACCCGGCACACCCGTGCCGACGCCGATGTACCGGATGTAGGTTGCCCGTTCCCCGGCCAGCATCGCTGCCTTCAGCGCAAAGCACACCGCGAAGACAAGGATCAGGCCGTACAGGCAGTTGAGCACCTGCCGCCCGAGCCCATCTGCTCGCTCCGCGCGCACCAGCCGCTCCTCCGACAGGTTGCCGACCCATATGCCCGCCAGCGCTCCCATGGTCGAGAACTGCTCCGACAGGCCCACCCGGGCGATGATTGGCATCCCTGCCCAAAGGGCCATCATCGCGGTGGGGGCGAGCAGCGCCAGCTGTGCGCCGAAAGGCAGGCGGCCCAGGGCGGCCTCCAGGGGCCTCCACGCGTAGTACGGGCTCGACACGCCCGCCCTGACGCGGCGCTGCCGGCGCACCGGCGTCGGGCACCCGGTCAGCAGCCATGGCAGGAGGGCGCATCGCCGATCCCCTTTCCGGAGGCGCTTGACTGCCCTCGCGGCACGGGAGCGTCGATGCAGTTAACACGACCGATGCAGTGCCAAGTTTCCCTTCATGGCCCGGCTTGCTTTCCCAAGGGTGACCAGGTACACTGACCATAGTCCTGTTGAGGAGGCTGGGAGCGGTGGAAGAACGGGTCTCCAAGGCCGAATTCAAGGCCCGAGCCCTGGAGTACCTACGTAAGGTTCAGAAGACGGGGCAGCCTATTGTGATCACCGATCGCGGCAAGCCGGTGCTGCGCGTCCTCCCGTACAATCCTGACGCCGCGGAAATCCTGCGTATCCTGCGCGGTTCGGTCGTCGAATTCCGTGACCCAACCGAACCGGTTGCCGTCGACGAGTGGGAGGTTCTTCGGTGATCGTCCTGGATACTCACGCATGGGTGTGGTGGGTGAGCAGTCCCGACCAGCTTTCTCCGAAGGCCAGAGAGGCGGCGGACCAAGCTGTCGAGGCCGGGGCGCTGTACATTTCCTCCATCAGTGTGTGGGAAGTGGTGCTGTTGGTACAACGAGACCGGTTGCGCCTCACCCTGGGTGTCGAAGATTGGGTGGCGTATTGCGAAGCCTTGCCGTTTATTCGTTTCGTTCCCGTTAACAACGCCATCGCCATGAAGTCGGTCCGGCTACCCGGTTCGCTTCACCCTGACCCCGCTGACCGCATCATCATCGCCACAGCGCTTACCATCGGTGCCCCGCTGGTGACCAAGGACCACCGGATTCGATCATATCCCCACGTTGAAACGATTTGGTAGTCAGAGTCGATGGCACCTGCATTTTCCGAACGGCAGGAGGAGCCGGCCCCCAGGACGCAAGCCCGGCGCGTCGAACAGGCAACGGCGCGAAGGGAGGAGTCGTACCGGTGCGCATGGGAATCGGCGTGGCCATCGCGGCCGCTCTGCTGGTGGCCGTAGCCCTGGCACCGGGGGCCGACGCTCGGGAAGGCCGCTAAAGCCGACACATGAGCGGGGGCGCCACCTATCCCCTGACCGACCGCACGCGGGGCTGGGGCGGACTCCGCATGGGCTCCGGGCTGGGCATCGTGCGCGGCCTGGGCGTGAGCTTCTGAAAGAGGGCCGCTTTGCGGATGGTATGTCCCACGAGCGGCGTGCACCATCCCCCTTGCTTCCGGCGTTCGGGCCGGAACCCGCTCCGGTTGCGGGGGCGATCCCACGCCAACCACCTCCCCGCTCAGTACCCCCCGGCCCGGCTGTCGGCCGCTCGGAGCGGGTCGTGCCGCGAGCTGGCCGGGCGTGGCGGGCTATGAGCCCCATGGCATTGGGCAGGGCGGCCACCGTCGACCCCAGGAGGAGCGACGCGAGGAGCAACACCCCTACGCCGGTGGCGGCCCCGGGGAAGCTGACGCCCAAGCCGTCCTCCAGGCCCTGGAGACGGCGGGACGGTGGTGGCGATTCGCATCTGGCACACATTGGTAGGAGAGGCCCGTGAACCCGAGTCCCTTGCCGACCACGGCAACGACGCCGAGGTCCACGCCTGGCCACGGGGTGACACACAAGCGTCACGGCCTCGACCCCGGATCCCGGCTTGGCGGGATCCATCGGGGATCGAGGCCGTGACCTCGTCGCAAGGGTGTCCCGGCGGCGACCCGCTCTCCCGTGGGGTGGCCCCCACAGTACCCTAGGCGCTGGAGGTTTTCAC
>SPLK01000284.1_pt1 | contig 16310 bp, 16 predicted proteins | sample 2456111 | NCBI WGS metagenome assembly SPLK01 (sample SAMN11156906, study PRJNA527647) | hot springs metagenome | biome: Geothermal region; feature: Hot spring; material: tree branch in hot spring; isolation source: hot spring sediment rich in lignocellulosic material ... | reverse complement strand
CCGGCCTGCGGAGCCCGGCCGAGGGCCGGGGGTGGACTTCGCCACCCTGGTGGGGTTGGGGGAGGGGGGAGAGGCGCTTTACCCGGAGCTGGGCCTAAAGCTGGAGCCTGGGGGGATCTACCTGGGCTCGGCCCTCCTCCAGAGCCTAGGGGCCCTGCCCGGGGACCGGATCTACGCCCTTTCGGCCCTGCAAGAACGGGTGGAGCTTAGGGTCTTGGGCTCCTTCCGCACGGGCAACTACCTCATAGACTCGGCCTACGCCTTCGTGGACCTAAAGAGCGTGGAGGCCCTGGCCGGCCTTAAGGCCCAGGGCTACCAGGTGCGCCTACAAGACCCCTGGCGGGCCAAGGAGGTGGGGGCGGAGATGGCCGGCGCCCGCTTCTACCCCCAGGCCTGGCAGGACACCCAGAGGACGCTTCTGGAGCAGCTGGCCCTGCAAAAGCGGGTCTTGGGCATTCTCGTTTACCTCATCGTGGCCGTGGCCGCGTTGGGCGTGGCCAACCTCCTGGTGCTCAAGGTGGTGGAGAAGACCCCGGAGATCGCCCTCCTGCGGGCCATGGGGGCCTCGAGGGCCACCGTGGGCCTGGTCTTCGCCCTGGAGGGGGTGCTTTTGGGGCTTGGGGGGGTGCTTTTGGGGAACGGGCTCGGCTACCTCCTGGGGCTTTACCTGGCCCAAAGGCCCCTGGACCTCCCCGGGGAGCTCTACTTCCTCACCCACCTCCCGGTGAAGATGGAGGGGCGGGACTTCCTCTTGGTGAGCGCGGCAAGCCTGGGGGCGGTCCTCCTCTCCTCCCTCCTCCCCCTCCTCAGGGCCCTTCGGGTCCAGCCGGGGGTGGTGCTCCGATAAAACCCCACCCGGCGGTGGGGGCCCCCAAAAAGGCCCGGGGAGCCCATAGGCCCCCCGGGGTGCGGCCTGCCGGGAAAGGGGTTACTGGCTCACCACGCTCACCTTGAGCTGGATGGGCACCTCGGGGTGCGGCTTGTAGGTGAGGACGTACTCCCCCAGCTCCTTGATGGGCTTTTCCAGCTGGAGGCGCTTGGGGTCAATGGCGATGCCGTGCTGGCGGTTTAGGGCCTCGGCGATGTCCTTGGCGGTGACGGAGCCGTAGATCTTGGTCTCCCCCGCCCGCACCGGGATGGTGAGGGTGAGGTTCTCCAGGATCTCCTTAAGCCGCTCCGCCTCGGCCTTGCGCTCCGCCAGGCGCTTGGCCTGGGCGCGGATCTTGGCCTCCAGGGCCTTGAGGTTGCTCTCCGTGGCCAAGACCGCAAGGCCCCGTGGCAGGAGGTAGTTGCGGGCGTAGCCGGGCTTGACGTTCACCACCTGGCCCACATCGCCCAGGTTCTCCAGGGGTTCTAGAAGAATGACCTTCATGGCGTCCCCCTACTTGCGCACCAGCTTCTCCGTGAAGGGCAGAAGCCCCAGGATCCGGGCCCGCTTGATGGTCCGGGCCAGAATCCGCTGCTCCTTGGCGCTGAGCCCCGTGCGGCGGCGGGGCAGGATCTTCCCCGTCTCCGACAGGAAGCGCTTCAAGACCTCCACGTTCCAGTAGTCCTTAAGGTCAAACTCCCCCAGGCTGGCCTTCACCTTGGTGGCCTTCCGGGGGCGGCGCGCCTGCGCCTCCTTCTTGGGTTTCGCGTTCTTGGTGCTCAAAACGGCAGATCCTCCTCCGGCGGGAAGTCCTCGAGTCCTTCGTCTATGTCCACCCCACCCGTCTGGACGGTTTGGGGCCTGCTTCCGCCGGCTTGGGCAGGCCCACGGGTGGGTCGCTCCAGGCGGAGGGCCTCCACCCGGGTCTGGTAGCGGCGCTCTCCGGTGGAGCTTGTCCAGGAGTCGTTCACCAAACGGCCGATGACGAGAAGCCCCTCCCCCTTCCTCATCTCCCCGGCCCACTCGGCCAGGTCGCGCCAGGCCTGAACCTCCACGAAGTGGGTCCTCTCCTCCCCCTGTTGCCGCCCGCGCTCGTTCACCGCCAGGCCCAGCCGGGCCACCGCGGTGCCCTGGGGGGTGTAGCGGAGCTCCGGGTCCCGGGTGAGGTTGCCCATGAGGTAAACCTGGTTGAGGGCGTTCTTGAGGCGGGGCTGGCCCCGGGTGTCCTCCAGGGTCTCCCGGCCCGCGGGGGCCAGGGGGTCAATGAAGTCCGCGCGGATCTCCAGCTGGCTCCGCTTCTCCCCCTCCCGCTCCCACTGGCGGTAGGAAAGCCGCCCCTCCACGAAGAGGAGCTGGCCCTTTTCCAAGACATCCCCCCACATCTCTGCCTGGCGGCCAAAAAGGCGCACCCGGTGGTACCAGGGGAGCTCCCGCTCCTGGCCGGTCTCGTCCCGGATGAGGTCTTGGCCCGCCAGGTTGAGCTCCAGGATGGCCATCCCGGAAGGGGTGTAGCGCATGTCCGGGCGGGCGGTGAGGGTACCGATGAGAAAAACGCGGTTCAGGCCTCTGGCCATGCTTTCACTTTACGCCTTGCTGAGGAAGGGTTCCACCGCCTTGACCACCATGACCCGGCGCACGTTGTCCCGGAGACGGAGCTCCGCGGCCAGGGCGTTCACCCGGTCCTCGGGCATCCTCACCCGGTAGAAGAGGAAGTGGCCCTGGGGGTCCTTGGCGATGGGGTAGGCCAGGCGGCGCACCCCCCGGTCCTCCGCCTTCTCCACCTCAGCCCCGTGGGCCTCGAGGGCCCGGCCGATGATCTCCTTCTCCAGGCCCAGCTGGGTCTGGTCCAGGCTGGGGTTCAGGATGATGTTCACCTCGTATACGCGCATGTGAGCTCCCTTAGGGGAAGCCTCACCTCCTTTCCCGGCCGGCAGGCCGCACGAAGGGAGATTATACCCGCTCTTCCCCCCAAATAAAAGACCCAGGGGGGCCTAGGCCCCCCTCTTGGCTCCGCGGGCAGGACTCGAACCTGCGACCAACCGGTTAACAGCCGGCCGCTCTACCGACTGAGCTACCGCGGACCGACCGCAGTAGGTACTATACCAAGGGCCTAAAAGGGCGTCAAGGGAACCCCGCCGTGGGTTCCACGGCGGGGCCCCTACGGCGCTAGAGCTTCTTCAGGGCCTGGGTGAGCCGGGTGAGGACGTCCTGGGCGTCCCCATAGAGCATGCGGGTGTTGTCCGCGTAGAAGAGTTCGTTTTCCACCCCCGCGAAGCCCTTCCCCTGCCCCCGCTTGATGACGATGACGTTCTTGGCCTTGTCCACGTCCAGGATGGGCATGCCGTAAAGGGGGCTTCCGGGGCGGCGGGCGGCGGGGTTCACCACGTCGTTGGCCCCGATGACCACCGCCACGTCCACCGTGGGGAACTCGGGGTTGATCTCCTCCAGGTCCTTGAGCTTGTCGTAGTCCACCCCCGCCTCCGCCAGGAGGACGTTCATGTGCCCGGGCATCCGCCCCGCCACGGGGTGGATGGCGAACTTCACCTCCACCCCCCGGGATTCCAGGAGGTCCGCCAGCTCCTTCACCTTGTGCTGGGCCTGGGAGAGGGCCATGCCGTAGCCGGGCACGAAGACCACCTTGTTCGCGTAGGCCAGCATGACCGCGGCGTCCTCCACGTCGATGGGCTTGAGGCTCCCCTGGATCTCCCCCGCGGCCTGCTCCACCCCAAAGCCCCCCACCAGAACGCTCCAGACGGAGCGGTTCATGGCGCGGGCCATGAGCACGGTGAGGAGGGTGCCCGCGGCCCCCACCAGGGTGCCGGCCACCATGAGGGCGGGGTTCCCCACGGCGAAGCCCTCAAAGCCCACGGCCATCCCGGTGAAGGCGTTGTAGAAGGAGATGGCCACGGGCATATCCCCCCCGCCGATGGGCAGGGTCATGAGGACGCCAAAAAGGAGGGCCAGGAGGAAGAAGAGGACGATGAGGGTGGTGGCGTCGTTCAAGAGGAGGTAAAGCCCCAAGGCCACGGCCAGGAGGAGGACCAGAAGGTTCAGGGGCTTCTGCCCGGGGAAGAGGATGGGCCGGGCGCGCATGAGCCCCTGGAGCTTGGCGAAGGCGATGAGGCTTCCCGTGAAGGCCACGCTCCCGATGAGCCCCCCCAGGATGGCCAGGGCCATGAGGCCCGCGTTCTCAAACGCCCCCTTCAAAAGCTCCACCGCGGCGATGGTGGCCGCCGCACCCCCGCCCATGCCGTTGTAGATGGCCACCATCTGGGGCATGTCCGTCATGGCCACCCGCACCGCCGCCCACCAGGCCACCACCGTGCCCAGGAGGAGGGCGGTGAGCATGAGGCCAAAGTTCCCCATGTCCGGCCAGAAGAAGGTGGCGAGGACGGAAAGGAGCATGCCCCAGCCCGCCCAGACGATGCCGCTTTTGGCGGTGGTGGGGTGGGCCATGCGCTTAAGGCCGGTGATGAAGAGCACCGCCACCACCAGATAGGCCAGCTGGATGAGGTCCATTACGCCCCACCCCCTTTGCCGGGCTTGCGTTCAAACATCTCCAGCATGCGCACGGTAACCGCATACCCCCCGGCGGCGTTGGCCGCCCCCAGGACCACCCCTATAAAGCCGATGGCCTTTTCCAGGGCGGTGTCCGCGTGCCCCAGGACCACCATGGCCCCCACCACCACCACCCCGTGGATGAAGTTGGAGCCGGACATCAGGGGGGTGTGGAGGATCACCGGCACCCGGGTGATGAGCTCGTACCCCAAGAACGCGGTCAGGATGAAGATGTAAAGCGCGGCCCAAAGGTTAAACTCCATCACGCACCTCCCAGAAGGGCCTTGGTGGGCCCATGGACCACCTCGCCCTCCTTCATGAGGAGGGCCCCCTGGATGATCTCGTCCTCCCACTTGGGGGCAAACTCCCCCTTTTCTATGAGCAGGCTGGAGAGGTTCAAGAGGTTCTTGGCGTACATCTCCGAGGCGTGGACGGAAAGCTCGCTGGGGAGGTTCAACGGCCCGTAGATCCTCACCCCCCGGACCTCCACCAGCTCCCCAGGCTTGGTGAGGACGCAGTTCCCCCCGCTTTCCGCCGCCAGGTCCACCACCACCGTGCCCGGCTTGAGGCGCTCCACCATGTCCTCGGTGAGGAGGATGGGGGCCCTCCGCCCCGGCACCTGGGCGGTGGTGATGATGGCGTCCATCCCCGCCACGTGCTCCCTCAAGGCCTCGTGCTGGATGCGCTTTTCCTCCTCGGTGAGCTCGCGGGCGTACCCCCCCTCTCCTTCCGCGCTGATGGGGAGCTCAATGGGCTTGGCCCCCAGGGAGAGGGCCTGCTCCACCGCGGCCTTGCGCACATCGTAGGCGAAGACCTGGGCCCCAAGCCGCTTGGCGGTGGCGATGGCCATGAGGCCCGCCACCCCCACCCCCATGACCATGACCTTGGCGGGGCGGATGGTGCCCGCGGCGGTGGTGAGCATGGGGAAGAAGCGGGGGGAAAGCCTGGCCGCGTGGATGGCCGCCAGGTACCCCGCCACCGTGGCCTGGCTGGAGAGGGCGTCCATGCTCTGGGCCCGGGTGATGCGGGGGATGAGCTCCATGGCGATGACCGTGGCCTTCTTGGCCGCCAGGGCCCGCACCCGGTCCGGGTTCTTGTGGGCCTGGATGAAGCCCACCAGGATGGCCCCCGCCTCGAGGCCCCCGATGAGCTCCTCGTCCGGGGGCTGGACGGTGAAGAGGAGGTTGGCGCCCTTTAGGAGCTCGCCTCGCTCCACCACCTCCGCTCCGGCCTCGAGGTAGGCCTCGTCCGGGTGGTAGGCGCCCTCGCCGGCGCCCCGCTCCACCCGCACCCGGGCCCCCCCCTTGACCAGGCGGGCCACCACCTCGGGCACCAGGGCCACCCTTCGTTCCCCTGGCGCCCTCTCTTTAGGAACCGCAACCGTCACCATACGGTCCTCCTTCGCCGCAAGTATACCAGCCCAGGTATGGGCATTGGTCCCCTGGTAAAGGGACATAAGCCCCTTGACCCACTGGTCATATGCGCCCCTTCGTGGAAAAATGCTCCCATGCGGCCCTCGGGGGCAAAACTCCTCGCCGTCCTCCTCCTGGGGATCCTGGCCATCAGCTTCGGGAGCATCCTGGTGCGGCTCGCCCTAGGGGCCAGCGGGGATGCGAGCCTTGCCTTCAGCCTGGTGATGAGCGCAGGCCGCTTGACCCTGGCCGCCCTCCTTCTCCTCCCGGGCTGGCGGAGGCCCGCGAAGGGAGAAGGGGTCCTTTGGGCCCTGGGGGCGGGGGCCTTTCTGGCCCTGCACTTCGCCTTCTGGATCACCTCCCTCTCCTACACCTCCGTGGCGGCCAGCACCGCCCTCGTCACCACCAACCCCGTCTGGGTGACCCTCCTCGGCTGGCTCCTCTTCCGGGAACGGCCCACCCCCCTCACCCTCCTCGGGGTGGGGGTGGCCCTCTCGGGGGGGCTTCTCATCGGCCTGGGGGACGCGCAGGGGGGTGGGGGGAAGAACCCCCTCCTGGGGGACCTCCTGGCCCTCTTGGGGGCGGTGGCCGTTTCCTTTTACTTCCTCCTCGGACGGGAGGCCCAGCGGCGGGGGCTTTCCACCTTGGAGTACATCCGCTTCGCCTACACCGCGGCCGCCCTTCTCCTCCTCCCCCTGCCCTACCTCTTCGGGGGAGGGTACGGCGGATACCCCCTTCCTGTGTACCTCTACATCCTCCTCATGGCCCTGATCCCCCAGCTCATCGGCCACACCAGCTTCAACTGGGCCACCCGCCACATCTCCCCCGTCCTGGTCACCCTGGCCATCCTGTTTGAGCCGGTGGGGGCGAGCCTCCTGGCCTTCCTCCTCTTCGGGGAGGTGCCGGGGCCCTTGGTCCTCCTGGGGGCTTTGGTCCTCCTCGTGGGGGTGGGGCTTGCGGTGCTGGGGGGTAGGCGGTGATCCCCATCCTACTCGCCGCGCTCCTTTGGGGCCTGGGCGGGGCCCTGGCGGGCCGGTTCATGGAGGCCATCCCCCCGGGGCTCCTCATCCCCTTGCGCTTCCTCCTAAGCTTCCTCCTCCTCCTGCCCCTCCTCCGCCGCCACCCGCCCCTTCCCGAGGAGAGGCCGCGCCTCCTTAGGGTGGGCCTCGCCCTTTCCGGAGCCCAGGCCTTCTACTACCTGGCCATCCACGCCACCACCGTGGCCACGGGGATCTTCCTCCAGTACCTGGCCCCGGCCCTCCTCACCCTCTACGCCCTCCTCCGGGGGGAGCGCCTTCCCACCCAAGCCCTTGCGGGGGTGGGGCTTGCCCTCCTGGGGGCCTACCTCCTGGTGGTGGGGCCCGAGGGCCTGGTAGGGGGCGCGGTAGGGGTGGCCTTTGGGCTCCTCTCCGCGGTCTCCTTCGCCGCCTACGCCGCCTTTTCCTACGGGCTCAAGACCCCCCCCTTCACCAGCCTGGCGGTGGCCACAGGGGTAGGGAGCCTCCTCGCCTTCCCCGTCCTCCTTTACCACCTGCCCCTCCTCTCGGGCTTGGGGCTTAAGGAGGTTCTGGCCGTGCTCTACCTGGTGGTCTTCGGCACCGTGATCCCCTTTGGGCTCTTCCTCCTGGGGGTGAAAAGGGTCCCCGCCCGAAAGGCCACCCTCCTTGCCATGCTGGAGCCGGTGGCGGGGGCCCTTTTCGCCGTGCCCCTCGTGGGGGAGCCCCTGAGCCCGGATGCCCTTCTGGGGGGGCTTCTCATCCTCCTGGGGGTAGCCTTGAACCGGAGGTGATATGGCGCTAAGGGTCTTCCTCCTCTTCACCCTGGGCTACTTTCTCTCCTACTTCTACCGCTCGGCCAACGCCGTCTTGGCCAAGGACCTCTCCGCGGAAATGGGGCTTGGGCCGGCGGAGCTTGGGTTCATGACCAGCCTCTTCTACCTGGCCTTCGCCTCGGTCCAACTCCCCTTAGGGGGGCTGCTGGACCGGCACGGACCCAGGCTCATCACCCCGGCCTTCCTCCTCCTGGCCGCCCTGGGAAGCCTGGTCTTCGGCCTGGCGCAAAGCTTCCCCCTCCTCGCCCTGGGGCGGGCCCTCATCGGGGTGGGCATGGCCGCGGCCCTCATGGGGGCCCTGAAGGCCTTCAGCCTCTGGTTTCCCAGGAACTACGCCACGGTGTCCACCCTCCTCGTGGGCCTGGGGGCCACGGGGGGGCTCATGGCCGCCACGCCCCTGGCCTTCCTGAAGGAGGCCCTGGGTTGGCGGGGGGTTTTCTTGGTGGGAAGCGGGGTGGTGGCCTGGTGGCCCTGGCCATCGCCCTAGGGGTGAGGAACACCCCTAAGGGGGTTTCCTGGCCCCAGGGCGGAGGGGTAGGGGGGCTTAGGGAGGTCTTGGGGAACGGGCCCCTCCTCCGGGTGGCCTTTTTAGCCCTGGCCTTTGCGGGGAGCTTCCTGGCCCTCCAGACCCTCTGGGCGGGGGCTTATGGGTACGCCCTGGGGCTTTCGGCCTTAGAGGTGGGGAACCTCCTCCTCCTCTATAGCGGCGGGGCGGTCTTGGGGTTTTTGGTCTCCGGCTACCTGGCGGACCGCCTGGGGACAGCGCGGGTCCTCCTCTTCTCCGCCCTCCTCTTCGCTTTGGGGCTTCTTTTCCTCCTCCTAAAGGTCCTCCTCCCCGCCTACGCCCTTTTGGGGTTTTTTGGGGCCTTCAACATCCTGACCCTGACCCAGGCCCGGGAGCTGGTCCCCGCCCACCTGGTGGGCCGGGCCACCACCCTGGTGAACCTCTTCGGCATCGGGGGGACCTTCCTCCTCCAGTGGGGGGTGGGGGTGGCGGTGGGGGCCCTGGGGTACGGGGCGGCCTTCCTGGGGCTTTTGGGGCTTCTCCTCCTGGGGGTGGGGCTTTACCTGCCCCTCCTGCGCAAGGGGTGAGGTGGAAAAATCCCCACACCATTCCAGGTGGTAAGCTTTTTCCATGCTAGCTCAGGTGCGGAGCTACGCCCTTTTGGGCCTCGAGGCGGTTCCCGTCACCGTGGAGGTGGATGTCAGCCCGGGGCTTCCCAGCTACGCCCTGGTGGGCCTGCCCGACAAGGCGGTGGAGGAGAGCCGGGAAAGGGTGCGCTCCGCCCTGAAGAACAGCGGCCTCCCCTACCCCCAGGCCCGGGTGGTGGTGAACCTGGCCCCGGCGGAGCTCCGCAAGGAGGGGAGCCAGTTTGACCTGCCCATCGCCCTGGGCCTTTTGGCGGCGCAAGGGGTGGTGCCCCCTGAGGCCCTGGCCCCTTTCGCCTTCGCCGGGGAGCTGGGCCTGGACGGAAGCTTAAGGCCCGTCCCCGGCGCGGTGAACCTGGCCCTGGGGGCCCTAGGGGAGGGGAAAAAGCTCCTCCTCCCCAAGGAAAGCGCCAAGGAAGCCGCCCTGGTGGAGGGGGTGGAGGCCTACGGGGTGGGCTCCTTGGGGGAGGCGGTGGCCTTCCTGAGGGGCGAGCGGGAGCTTGCGCCGGCGGAAGAGGAGGAGGCCCTCTGGGAAGAGGCCCTTTTGGACCTCCGGGACGTGAAGGGCCAGGCCAAGGCCAAGCGGGCCCTGGAGATCGCCGCCAGCGGCCGCCACCACCTCCTTATGGTGGGGAGCCCGGGCTCGGGGAAGACCATGCTGGCCCGCCGCCTGCCCTTCCTCCTCCCGCCCCTAAGCCACGAAGAGGCCTTGGAGGTGACCCGGGTCCACTCCGCCGCGGGGCTCCCCGTGCGGGGCCTTCTCCGCACCCCCCCTTTCCGCGCCCCCCACCACACGGTGAGCTACGCCGGGCTCATCGGGGGCGGGGCCATCCCCAAGCCGGGGGAGGTCTCCCTGGCCCACCGCGGGGTCCTCTTCCTGGACGAGTTCCCGGAGTTTTCCCGGGAGGCCCTCGAGGCCCTGCGCCAGCCCCTGGAGGACGGGGTGGTCACCGTGGCCCGGGCCCGGGCCAGCCTCACCTTCCCCGCCCGCTTCCTCCTGGTGGCGGCCATGAACCCCTGCCCCTGCGGCTGGTACGGGGACCCGGAGCGCCCCTGCGCCTGCACCCCCACCCAACGCCTGCGCTACGCCAACCGCATCTCGGGGCCCCTCCTGGACCGGTTTGACCTGGTGGTGGAGGTGCCCCGCCTCACCCCCCTGGAGCTCGCCCGGGCCCCCGAAGGGGAAAGCACGGAGGCGGTGCGGGAAAGGGTGCTCCTGGCGCGCAAAAGGATGCTCGCCCGCCAGGGGCGGCCCAACGGGGAGCTTTCGGGAAGGGCCTTGAGGGCCCACCTCCACCTCACCCCAGGGGCAGAGGCCCTCCTCCAAGCCGCGGCCAAGAAGCTCCTCCTCTCCGCCCGGAGCTACGACCGCCTCCTGAGGGTGGCCCGCACGGTGGCCGACCTCATGGGCTCGGAGCGGGTGGAGGAAGCCCACGTGGCCGAGGCCCTCACCTACCGGAGGAGCCTGTACCCCGCTTAGGCCCACGAAGCATCGGGAAAGTCCCCAAGCAGGGGGGCCACCTCCACGGGGTTGGCGTGGAAGGTGCTCCCGCCCCCAAGGTCGGTGAGCCGTTCTGAGGTGAGGTGGTTGATCCCCTTCCCGTCCGGGGCCCACCGCTCCCACCAGGTGCCCTCGAGGACCACCACCCCCGGCAGGGGGGCCTCCGTGACCCTCGCCCTTCGCACCACCTGGCCCCTCCCCGAGCGCACCAGGACCAGCATCCCGTCCTGGATCCCCCGGGCCTCCGCGTCCCTTGAGTGGATGAGGAGGCGGGGCTCCCCTCCTTCCGCCTCCACCAGGGCCTCCACGTTCCCGTAGGTGGTGTTCAGGAAGCGGTGGGCCGGGGGGGTGAGGAGGATCAGGGGGTAGCCCGGCTCGGGGAGGGTGGGGATGACCTCCGGGGGCGGGCTGAAGCGCACGGGGCCCTGGGCGAAGGGGAGGAAGGGCGTTGGGAGATTGAGCTTGAGGAAGCCCGCCTCCCTTAGCGCCTCAAAGGTGATCCCCCGGATGTAGGGGTGGTCCGAGTCCAGGAGGCTTCTCGCCACCTCCTCCGCGGTCCAGTAGAGGGTGGGCTCCTCTAGGCCGAGCCGTTGGGCGAGCTCCCGGAAGACCCAGGTGTTGGGCCTGGCCTCCCCTTCTGGGGGCACCAGGGCCTCGTTCCAGGAGAGGTAGTAGTGGCCGTAGCTGGTGTAGAGGTCAGGGTGTTCGTAGAAGAAGGTGGCGGGGAGGAGGTAGTCCGCAAAGCGGGCGGTCTCGGTCATGACCTGCTCCAGCACCACGGTGAAGAGGTCTTCCCGCTCTAGGCCCCTCTTCACCCGGCCCGTGTCCGGGGCCACCACCAGGGGGTTGGAGTTGAAGACGAAAAGGGCCCGGATGGGGGGGGCTAGCTCCAGGAGGGCCGTCCCCAGCTGGTTCATGTTCACCGCCCTGGCCTTGGGGTTCGGGCGGAAGTAGCCCTGGTGGGGGTGAGGCCCCTCCAGGAGGTGCCGCCCCCCGAGGAAGCGCTTGTTTAGGGGGAAGGCCCCGCTGGTGGAGAGCATGGCCCCGCACCCCGGGTAGCGCCAGGCCCCAAGGAGGGCGGGGAGGAGGACCACGGCCCTCAGGGCGTTCCCGCCCCCCGGGTGGCGGGTCATGCCGTAGCCCACCCGCAGGAAGACCCGCCTGGCCTCCCCCATCTCCCGGGCGAGGCGAAGGATGGCCTCCTCGGGCACCCCGGTGAGGGCGCTGGCGCGCTCGGGCGGCCAGGCCTCGGCCCTCGCCTGGAAGTCGGCAAGGCCTATGGCCGCCTTTTCCAGATAGGCCCAGTCCACCAGGCCCTCCCGGAAGAGGACGTGGGCGATGGCGTAGGCCAAGGCGGCGTCCGTGCCGGGGCGGAGCTTGATGTGCCAGTCCGCGAAGCGGCTGGTGGCGTTCTCGTAGGGGTCCAGGTGGACCACCTTGGCCCCCCGCTTCCGGGCCTCCTTGAGGAGGGGGGTGAGGTGGCTGTTGGTGGAGAGGCTGTTGATGCCCCAGAGGACGATGTAGCGGGCGTTTTCCGGGATGTCCTCGGGGTCTGGGGCCAGGCGGGGGCCGTAGGTCATGGCCCAGGCCTCGCCCCCGGCGGTGGCGCAGATGGTCTCCAGGAGCTCGCTCGCCCCGATGGCCCGGAAGAAGGCCAAAGGGTGCTGCCCCTCCACCAGGCCCATGGTGCCCGCGTAGTGGTAGGGGAGGACGGCCTCGCCCCCGTACCGGTCCAGGATGGCCCTAAGCCGCTCCGCGATCCCGTCCAGGGCCTCCTCCCAGGAGACCCGCACGAAGTGCCCCTCCCCCTTGGCCCCCACGCGGCGCATGGGGTAGAGGAGGCGTTCCCTCACCCGTTCGGGGTAGCGGTAGGTCTTGGCGCAGGCGAAGCCCCGGGTGATGGGGTGCTCCGGGTCCCCTTCCACCTTGGCAAGGCGCCCCTCCTGGAAGGTGAGGCGGAGGCGGCAGGCGTCGGGGCAGTCCAGAGGGCAGGTGGCCCGCATGGGCCTATAGTAGCCCAAGCCGCCCCAAGACGCCGCAGTGGGCCTCATAGGGGTCGGGGAGGAGGCCCACAGGGTCGTCCAGGCGGAGGACGAGCCCCTTTTCGTAAAGGGGCCAGCGGGGCCAGCCCCCGGGCTCCCCTTCCCGGGCGAAGCGCGCCCAGTAGCGGCGCATCCTCCGGCCCAAGGCCTCCGCCTGCCCGTAGGCCTCCCGGGTTAAGAAAAGGGGCAGGAAGGGCATCTCCTGCAGGTTCCCGAAGAGGGGGGCTAGGTCCAGACCGTGGAAGGCCCCGAGGCCCTCCAACCCCGGGACGCGGAAGGTGAAGAGGTAGGCGTAGGTAGGGGCGTGGGGGGCCTGGAGCCGGGCGGCCTGAAGGCTTGGGCAGAGGAGGACCCGGGCGGTCTCCGCCTCCCCCCAAGCCTCCTTAGGGTCTTGGAAGCGGGCCCGGTAGTGGGCAAGGAGGGCCTCGGCCTTCCCCTCGGGAAGGGTGAGGCGGAGGCGGGCCAAGAACTCCTCCCACGTCCGCGGACCCAAGAAAACCTGAAGGGCGGGAAAGCGGAGCTCGTCCAGGGTAGCCCCGGCGATGAGGGGCACCCCCTTGGCCCCGCCCCTTTCCAAAAAATCCCGGGGGTCCTCGGGCACCAAGGGGCCCAGGTGGGGCTTGAAGGGGGAAAGGGTGAAGAGGGAGGGGCGGCTTAAGAAGCGGTCCGCCGCGTCCAAGGAGGGTTCCTCGGGGAAAAGCCTCTCCAGGGGCAGACGGCGCAGGCAGGCGAGGTCCTTAGGGTCGCACCCCACCCCCTTGGCCCAGGCCTCCCCCAAGGGGAAGTCCTCCCGCAAGGGGCGGACGTAGCCGCACCCCCCCGATTGGAGGATGGCCTTGTGGAAAAGCCCCCGGGCCTCAGGGGTGGCGAGGAGGGTGCAGACCAGCATCCCCCCGGCAGACTCCCCAAAAAGGGTGACGTTGTTGGGGTCTCCGCCAAAGTAGCGGATGTACCGCTGGACGAAGCGGAGGGCCTCGAGGAGGTCCAAAAGCCCGTAGTTCCCCACGGCCTTGGGGTCCTCGGCCTCGAGGGCCGGCAGGGCCAGGAAGCCCAAGGGCCCCAGGCGGTAGTTGGGGGCCACCACCAAGACCCCCTCCTCCGCCAGGCGGTGGCCCCGGTAGATGGGCTCGGCGGCGCTCCCTGAGGTGAACCCTCCGCCGTGGAGGTAGACCATCACCGGCCAGCCCTCCGGTGGGGGCAGGCTTTGGGGAAGGTAGACGTTGAGCACCAGGCAGTCCTCTCGCTGGGGGGGGATGGAACCCCCGAGGCGGGCAGTGATCCCCGGCGCTTGGGGGCAGGCTACCTTTTCCCGACCCACCCCCTGGGGCCATACGGCCACCGGTTCCGGGGGGCGGAAACGGCCTGCTTCCGCATAAGGAAGCCCGTAAAACGCGATGGCCTTTCCTTCCAAAACCCCTTCCACCCGCCCCAAGGGGGTGTCCACCGTAAAGGCCCATGCAGGGGAAAGGACCAGGAGGGGCCAAAGCGCAAGCCTTTCTAGGAATCCCCTCATGCTTTCCAAAATAGCCACCTCTTTGGGAATTGGCCAGGTTAACCCCCGTAGAATACCCCTCATGGCACCCCACGATCCCCTCGAGGCCCCCTTTTGGCAGGCAGGCCTAAGGGTGGCGGGCCTGGACGAGGCGGGCCGGGGGGCCTGGGCGGGCCCCATCGTGGTGGGGGCGGTGGTCCTCCCCCCCGGGGCCTACCCCTTCCGGGACTCCAAGAGGCTAAGCCCCAAGCACCGGCAGCGCCTGGCGGAGGAGGTGGAGCGGGTGGCCCTGGCCTTCGCCTTAGGGGTGGCGGAGGTGGAGGAGATCGACCGGCTTGGGGTCTTGAAGGCCACCCTGCTCGCGGCCGAACGGGCCCTAAAGGCCCTCCCCCTCCCCCCGGAGGCCCTGGTGGCGGACTATCTTCCCTTAAAGACCGCCCTCCCCCTCCTGGCCCCGCCCCGGGCGGAGGACCAAAGCCCCAGCGTGGCCGCGGCCAGCATCCTGGCCAAGGTGCACCGGGACCGAAAGATGGCCGAGCTGGACCGGCTTTACCCCGGCTACGGCTTCGCCCGGCACAAGGGCTACGGCACGGAGGAGCACCAGAAAGCCCTCCTCGCCCTCGGCCCCTCCCCCGTCCACCGCCGGCGCTTCGCCCCCGTGGCCCGCCCTCCCCTCCTTTAAGGAAGGCTCAAGGCGGAGGGGGAAAGGGGGGCGTATCCTGGAAGGGAGGAGGTGGACATGCGCTTGGGGCTTCTCCTCCTTACGGGGCTCCTTTCCGCCTGCACCCTGGTGGTGGAGCCCGCGGGGCTTTCCCTTACCTACCGGCTGGACTTCGGCCGGGCCATCCTGCGCTTTGAACCCGACCGGGGGCCCGGAGGGGTTTACCACCTGGGGGAGGAGGTGCGCTTCCTCCTCACCCTGGCCGAGCCCGGCTGGGTGGCCCTTTTCGTGGAGGACCCGGACGGCCGCACCTACGGGCTGGACCGCTTCTACCTCGCCCGGGGCACCCACGTCCTCCCCCCCGGGGCCTACCGCTACACCCTGGTACCCCCCAGGGGCCTGCACCGGGTGTGGGCGGTGTACACCGACCAGGCCCCCACCGCCTTGCGCCTGGAGGGGGTCTACCGGGACTTTGAGGGGGTTTTAAGGCTTTACCTCGAGGCCGCCCAGGCCCGCCGCCACGACCGGGCGGAAACCTTCTTCTACCTCCGCTAGCGCAAGTCCATGCAGGGCGGGGTTGCAGGCCCTACCCCCCCTTGGGGTATAATCCCCGCGACCGCTAAGGAGGTCAACCATGCAAAGGCGGGACTTTTTGAAGAAGGCGGGTATCGGCGTAGCGGCAAGCGCGGCCTTCGGCCCGGTCTTCGCCCAGGGAAGCCCCAGCGTGCGCTGGCGCCTAGCCTCCAGCTTCCCCAAGAGCCTGGACACCATCTACGGGGCGGCGGAGGTTCTGGCGGAAAGGGTTTCTGCCCTAACGGGAGGCCGCTTCCAGATCCGGCCTTACCAGGCGGGTGAGATCGTGCCTGGCCTCCAGGTGATGGACGCGGTGCAGCAGGGCACGGTGGAAGCCGGGCACACCGCCAGCTATTACTTTGTGGGCAAAGCGCAGGTCTTGGCCTTTGACTGCGCGGTGCCCTTCGGCCTCACCGCCCGGCAGCAGAACGCCTGGATGTACTATGGGGGCGGGATTGAGCTCTTCCGCTCCATCTTCGCCGACTTCGGCATCATCCAGTTCCCTGGGGGCAACACCGGGGCGCAGATGGGGGGCTGGTTCCGCAAGGAGGTCAAGACCCTGGCCGACCTCAAGGGCCTAAAAATGCGCATTCCCGGGCCCGGGGGCCAGGTGATGAGCCGCCTGGGGGTGGTGCCCCAGGTCCTGGCGGGAGGGGATATTTACCCAGCCCTGGAGCGGGGCACCATTGACGCCACGGAGTGGGTAGGGCCCTACGACGACGAGAAGTTGGGGTTCTACAAGGTGGCTAAGTACTACTACTACCCGGGTTTCTGGGAGCCCGGTCCCCAGCTTTCCTTCTACGTGAACTTGAAGGAGTGGCAGAAGCTCCCCAAAGAGTACCAGCAAGCCTTTGAGGTGGCAGCCGCTGAGGCCAACCTCTCTATGCTGGCAAAGTATGACCGGGTAAACCCTCCCGCTCTGCAGCGCCTCATCAAGGCGGGGGTCCGCTTGAGGAAGTGGCCTGCGGAGATCATGAAGGCGGCCCAAAAGGCGGCCTTTGACTGGTACGAGGAGGAGGCGGCCAAGGACGCCACCTACCGCAAGGTCTACACCGCCTGGAAGGCCTTCCGCGAAGAGGAGTACCGCTGGTTCGGGGTGGCGGAACTGGGCTACGAAACCTTCGCCTTCCCTGCTCTTTAGGGGGTATAAGCGCATGGGGGGCCGGCGGAATTGCCGGCCCCATACGCTTACACGCTTCAGGCTGGGCCTAGGGACCTAAGGA
>SPLK01000283.1_pt1 | contig 16325 bp, 8 predicted proteins | sample 2456111 | NCBI WGS metagenome assembly SPLK01 (sample SAMN11156906, study PRJNA527647) | hot springs metagenome | biome: Geothermal region; feature: Hot spring; material: tree branch in hot spring; isolation source: hot spring sediment rich in lignocellulosic material ... | reverse complement strand
GGGCGGCCGCCTTCCCCCACTGGCCCGTGCTCTCTTTGCCTCGCGGGGCAGCCGCCTGGGCGTCCCGAGCCGTCTTCGCCTTCGTCATCAGCGCTCCCATCGAAGAGTGGCTGTACCGGCGCAAGCTGTTGACCGCCCTGTTGGACTCATGGGGGAGGTCGGGTCTGGCGCCCTGGCGCGCCCTGGTGCTGCAGGCCGTCGTCTTCTCGGTCGCCCACCTTGGCTACATCCGGCCGGGCGTCAACTTCCCGGGCTGGCCCGCGCCGATCCCCTGGCTGGCCATGACCGCTTTCAACGGATTGGTATGGGGCGTGTACGCCTGGCGAACCGGGCGCCTGCCGGCCGCCATCTTGAGCCACGGCCTGTTCAATCTCTTGTAGCCCCGGTCAGACCTGAAGCTGGCTTGCGACGGCCGTAACCGCCTGCCCTGCCCGTCTTACGGGGCTACGCATAGGCCTAACACCTCTCTGCCACGACGTCCACTTCTTCCGGGGCCACACCTGGGCGCGAAAACTGCTCCGCCTGTCGACGCTGGTGTGGAGGCCTTCCAGCACTGCGCACCGAGGTGACCTGCCAGGCGCCCCCCGCGCGCTCAAGCGAAGCCACGACCAGCGATGCCGGGTCAGCTGGCGCAAGACTGGGGATCACACCGAACCGGATTATCAACCGCGCGCCGGGCACACACACGTTGGCGACAAGCCGCCAGACGCGGGCCAAGTCATTAAGGTAGGCGTCGAAAGGTTGAGAGCCCATCTGCCCAGTCGTTCCGTATTCTACCGCGGGTGGGCCTCCAACGAACCAGTATCGTAACCACTGATCCGACAGGTAGAATCGCATGCCGTAATACGGTGGCGACGTGATCACCCACCTAAAGGGCGGGGCCATCTTCTTGAGCCTGCCGAAAATGGCTGCATCCCGGCTGTCGGCTTGAATCACATGCCCCTCGATCGCGGGTGGCAGTTGGGCAAAGGTGAAGTGTGCCCGCCGCCTGATGACCGAGAGGACGTCCACGGGGTCAGGCCGGAGTCCGTTTCGCCTCCAAAACCTCACGGCCGCTTCAGGCTTGGTCGCGTAAGTGCGGGGCATTTGGTTCGAGAGGTAAGAGGGGACTCCCCGGTTACGAGGGCCGTGCAACACCCCAAGCATCAGTGCCCGAAGGGCTGTGCGGGCAGGAGGCTCTTGAGGTTCCATGCATTCGGGCCTGTCCGACGTGAAAGCGGGGCTCGCCGGACTGCTTCGTAGCAGAGCCTGGCGAATTCGACAGATGTCCTCAAGCGTGCGGGGGTGGAATGCCAGCTCCCAAAACGGGCCGCTAGGTAGAGGGTCCGTCAGTCGCTCGCTTGAAAGGATCTCCTCGGCCTCTGCTATTATTTCCTCCGGTGTGGTCGAGACCAGTTTGGCTGCCGCGATCGCTACCGCCACTGGGCTTATGTCGATGTTCACCGACGAGACGCCCATGAGGCGCGCTGCGAAGCCGGTCGTGCCGCGCCCACAGAAGGGATCCAGGAGCCAGTCCCCTGGTTGGGCCTCAGCCAGATGAGCCGACGGAAACGAAAGCGGGAACATGGTGTAGTAAGGGCAGATCGCGTTCAGACGGAGTACAGGGTCACGCCGCGTTGTCGCTTGCTGGAAGCTCCCTCGCCCCACCTTTTGACCCTCCGTCGTAAAGGTTCAGCACACTGGGCATTCGATCCTGTTGTGTCGATGAAGGGAGGCGCTATCCGGCGACTGGTGTGGTTCAACGGTTGCGCGGGCGCGTGTCCAGCGCCCCCACGCCAGCTTAGCGGCGCAACGTTTCCCCTTCCTCGGTGGCGGCCTCGGTCGAAACCGGTCATGCTCGGCACGGGACACCGGCTTTGCCCGAGACAGTCGGACCACAGAGTTGCCCGGAGCGGCGTCTAGTCCCGAAGAGGTTGAGGTTCTTCAGGGAAAGGGATCCGTTTCAAACTCTTCGAAGAGATGCCACAGCCCTGGCGGGCGAGAGGGGGTGAAGGGCAGCCAGTGCTCGGGCCGACCGATCTGGAGAACCTGCGTCGATCCATTGGGAGCCTCATCGCGGCCGACTCTGCCCGCCTGGAGGAACTCCGCCGACAGGTGAGGGGGCTTCGGGACACGCTCCGCCCGATCCGGCCCCGCACCGCCACGACGGTGTCTCTGGTGGCGGCGGATGGCGGTGACAACGCCATTGAGTTTGACCCTTACCTGGTCTATGTGACTCGGGTGGTGGACTCGTACGGCAAGGTCCTGTTTCAAGATGCCCTGTCCCCCTTCACGGACCTGCGGGCTTTGAGCCAGCGCCACCTAACGGAGGGCACGCCCCTAGGGTGCCTCATGACGGACCTGGGAGTTCAGGGGCTGTGGGAGCTAAGCCCCATGATTCCCAAGCCGGAAACGCCCCCGGACGAGATCAACCCGGGCTGGCTGAAGGTCTACCGGGACCTTGGGGAGTGGGCTTCCCTGTACCACTACCTGACGCATGGCACCTTCCCGAGCCACACGTTGGTGGTCCGGGACGGACTGCTCCGGAGCAAGATCTTCGCCGATCACCTTTTTCCCGCGATGTGGGAGCGGATCCGTCAGGCCCTGCGGCGAGTGCGGGAACAGGACCGCCGGAAGGTTTTCGTAGTGGGCATCGCCAAGCACAGCAAGGTGTTGGACCGGTATCACCTGGCCTTCTTCCTCGAGGGCGTCCTGGTCCAGCCGGGAGCGTGTTACTTGGAGGTCCCCGCGAAGGTAGAGCGCCAGATCTACAAGTGGGGCGAGTTCGCGAGAGGGGAGCCAGGCGAAGCGGAGGGGGAGGAGCGGCGGTTCGTCCAGGGCGTCCTGTTCCTGGCCAAGTTCGGACCCGGGCTGTTCGATCCCATATGGCCCGTTGACGTGTGGCAGGACCACGTGGAGCAGGGCGAGGTGGACGAAGTGTTCGGCCACCTACTCGCGGATGCCGAGGTTGGCTTCCCGCAGCCCTACTACCCCCTCTGCCTGCAGAAGGCGCACGAGGGAGCCAAGCTCTCCGGCTTCGACATGGACGTCATCCGGGGACTGCTCCTGGAAGCTGTGCGCCAGAGCATGCCCGTAGGGCTGAGGACTGCCCCCGACGCGTTCCGGCTGTTCGCACAGAGGAGGGAGTCCCGTGGCCAGTAAGCCGTTGATTCCGAGGGACCAGATCGTAGGGGTCTTCCGGGGCTTCAGTGAAGGCAGGATGGAGTTTCACGCCGATCTGGCGCTTCCCTACCGTCCCGACTATCACCAGAGGCCCCTCCACGGCCAGTTCCTCCTCATCGAGCTAGACGGCGAGAACGAGGCGGTGCTCGGCCGGATCAGCTCGCTCCGTTCCGAAGGCCGCTTGGTCTCCCCGGAGGGCGAGGACTACCTCTTTCGGCAGGCTCGGGAGGGCCAGCCGGCGCCGGAGGACATCCGCGAGCAGTACCTCAAGTTCAAGGTGAACGTGCGGGTCCTGGGGGTGCTGCGCAAGAATGCCGACGGCTCCTTCGTCTTCGTCGCCTCCCACCGGCGTATCCCCCACGTAGGTAGCCCCGTGGTGTTTCCCTCGGAAGAGGTCCTTCGGGAGATCGCCAACCACTACGCCGACGGCGCGGCCCTGGGCGTCCTGGCCATGGGCGAGTTCGTGTGGGCGGGCGCGGAGGGGCAACGGGAGGTTCCGCTCCGCCCTCAGCCATGGATGCGTCTTGTGTCCCCGCAGGTGGTCGTCCGTTTTGCTGTGGAGAATCTCATCTCTCGGCGGAGCTTCATCTTCGCCAGGGCCGGTTTTGGCAAGTCCAACCTGGTAAAACTCCTCTTCTCGGAACTCTACCGGACGACGCCCACCACCCTTCGCCGCGGGGGAGTCAAGGCCCCGGTCGGTACCATTGTCTTCGACCGGGACGGCGAGTACTTCTGGCCAGACCACCGGGGACGTCCAGGCCTGTGCGACGTGCCGCACCTGCAGGACAAGCTGGTGATCTTCACCTCCCGCCAGGCTCCCTCTGCCTACTACAGCTCCTTTGTGGCGGGGCCTGTCAAGCTTGATATCCGACGACTTCCGGCGGTGACGGTCGTCGGCATCGCCCTCTCGCCGGAGCGGCAGGACCAGCAAAACGTCCGAAAGCTCAAGGGACTGCCCCAGGACAAGTGGAAAGAGCTCGTGGACCTGGTGTACCAGCACGGCAACAACGCTGACCTAGAAGAGGTAAAACGGCTGCTGAGCCTCGATTCCGGCGGCGACGTGGAAGCGGTGGCGGCTCGGAGCAACGTCAACACGATCGTGCGCATGCTTCACGACCCGCACAGCCGGTTGCTGGATCACCTGACCTGGGCTCTTGAGGCGGGCAAGCTCTGCGTTGTGGACCTGTCCCTGCTGTCGGGGGAGGCAGCACTGGTGCTGTCGGGGCTGATCCTGCAGCACCTCTTCGACCGCAACCAGGAGCACTTTACCCGGGCGGATGCCCGGACCATCCCCGTCATCGCTGTCTTGGAGGAGGCCCAGAGCGTCCTCGGCCACGGGGCCAGCTCGGGCCACACGCCATACGTGACGTGGGTCAAGGAGGGGCGCAAGTATGACCTGGGGGCGGTGATGATCACTCAGCAACCTGGCAGCATCCCGGACGAGCTACTATCACAGGGAGACAACTGGTTCATCTTCCATCTACTCTCGGCAGGAGACCTCAAGGCGGTCCAGCAGGCCAACGCCCACTTCAGCGAGGACCTGTTGAGCTCGCTTCTCAACGAGCCCATCGTCGGCCACTGCGTCTTCTGGTCGGGGGTGAGCGGCAAGCCCTACCCTCTCCCGGTCCGGGTGCTTTCCTTCGAGGAACGGTACCAGGTGCAAGACCCATCGTACACCCGCGGCGAGGTCGAGACGTTCGTCCGAAAGCTGAAGCAGCGATCCGCACTGGGCGCTGTCGAGGCAGCTGACCGGGCGGAAGCAGGAGAGGGGCCGAACGCGGACGGTGGGCCAGGTGACGAGGCCGACTACCTGACGCTCGTGCAGGAGAACGCGCTGCAGGCCCTTGAGCACGATCCAAAGTTCTTGGAGCTGCTTGAGGAATGGGGATCGCGACAGATCCTCTGGGTCCGGGTCGTGGATTTCCTGGAGCTCCTGCTGCCGGAAGCTGTGAGCGACCGACGCGGCATGGCGCACAGCCTCGTGCCCAAGGCGCTTACCCGTATGTTTGGCCCGCAGGGACAGGGTTGGAGCACCGAGCGGAACGATAGGGGGCACTGGGTCATCCGTATCGATACGGCGGCCCTCACAGACTTTCTCAATCGGCGGGCGAGCCGGAGCTAGTCGATGCTTCGCGGACCAGTCTCTACGTGCACGCCTTTCTGCGTTGCCGGCGGCAGGCGTGAACGTGAGCCCTACAGTAGGACAACCCCAACTGCGGGACCCGACCCTGTTCTTCGTCCGCGCTGGCCCCGTGTGCGGCGGCGCGTTCATCGTCGCGTTCCTGATCCTTGTCGCGCGTCAGTCCCGGTACGGCGCCGCAGTAGGCGGGCATGCCGGCTACCCCGGGGCGTCCGGCAATGGTCACAGCTGCAGCCCGAGGCCCGGTGCGGCCTTCTGCTTCATGTAGAAGTCCCGAAACGCCCGACCGCCGCCCGTCTCACGGGGCCCACCCTCCCTGCAGCAGCCCTCCGTGGTAGACGAGTTCGTACACCCGCTCCCCGGCCCGCTCGATCCACTCCAACCCCGTGAAGTGGCGGAAGTCGCCCGTGTTGGTGTCGACGTACCGCAGTTCGCCGCGTCGGTGCTCGAACCCCCCGAGGAAACGCCCCTCCCGGTAGAGCCGGGAGAGGCTCTCCTGGATCATGGCGCCGGCTTCGGCCGACGTGATGCGGTCGGGCCGCAGGATACGGCCGAAGTAGTTCATGCCCCAGACGGGCACGCGGCGATAGTAGACGATCTCCTGCCCGATGAAGTCGCTCTCGCCCAGATAGCTGTCGTGGTAAGCCCAGTCCCCTTCGGCGAACTGCAGGTCCTTGGAGCCGAGGCGGTACGGCAGCAGCGCGGCGCCGCCCCCCACGTAGGTGGCAGCCTTCGCCCGCACGATGAACGCCTCGAGGCCGTCGAGGGGTACGCTCTTCATGGCGCGCCTTCCCCCTTTCGACAAGTTGACAGTTCCGAGACGTCGGTTTGCCCGGCCCCTTCGGTTCACGGCCGTAGCGCCGTTCCCCTGCCGCGCCCCAGGGCCCGCCGTATCGGCGTACAAGTAAAGCACCTGGGCCTGGGTGGGCGTGAGGCCACTGCCCCTGGCCTCCTTCCACGCCTCGTGTCGCAATCCCAGGCTGAGTTTGACCAGGCCCGCCAGTTGGGCCGCCACCGAAGCTCTGGACTGCGCTCGCGCGGCGGACTCCTAGGAGCCGGCGTCGTGCTGGCCCTACTGATCGCTGCGGTTATTGATGCCTCGGGCACACGTCGGGCACTGGCTCCAACTCTGCCGAATAGTTAGCTGACATGCTCAAGCAGCTGTTGCAAGAAACGCTTGACAGGCCCTCTCCTAAGCTTCGAGTGAAGGGCCTGGTTGTCGTAGCGGCGTAGGCATCCATAGCAACTTGTCTCCTCCCCGCACCCGCAGCCTCCGTCGACTCGCTGGGCAGCCGCCGCCACTGCCCGGCGGAGAGCGCCCGGTTCATCGAGTAATCGCTGCACGTGCCCAGCGCCGCCCGGTACGCTGTCGAAGAGAATTAGGTCCCGTCGTCCGGGTTGGCCGGGGGCTGTGTAGAGACACCCATCCAGATCGTCTCGGGAGATGTTGAGCGCCCGGGCAACGCCCTCCAGGATTGCGTACAGCAATGACTCGTAAAAGCCCTCGACAGGGGGAACGGGAATATCGAAATGGAGTTGGGCAACATCGGTCAAGAATTCGTGACCTAGATACGACTCCGTCAGGTCCCCATTACAGGGGTGTCGATACGGTGTCTTATGTTCTCGGCGTTGCCGGTGTCGGCGTCCCTCCGTACGTTCGCGCCGCTCACCGTACCCGCAGGTATTACAGATGCCGAATTTGCACTGGGTAATGACAGCCAATCGGCCATCCCGCGCGACGCGAAGTCCGACCCTGTAAGGGCCAAACGCTTCACTCACCCACGGGGACTGAGCCTCCGCCTTGCCACTAAAGTAGATGCCGGTAATATGCACCCGAGGTGGACGCTTATCACCTGGATTGCCCGGAGACTCCGCATTAGTAACGAAGCCGAAAATGGGCTCAACGAACGTTCCCCGCAAGCCACCAACCAGGGGCTGATGACATGCCGGGCACTCTGTAGGTAGTTCAACGGCCGTCTCGGCCCACACCCGATGATAGTGCCGGCAGTTCCGGCAGATTACGAAGTGATATCGCGGCCACTCCAACTTTGGAACGCGTTTCAGCCCGTAGCTGGTCCATAGCTTACCCCGAGCTACGACCTGGCTGCCCGGCGCGTACTCGCTTAGGGCAATGCGGAGGTCTCGTGCCAACACGACGGGGGCCTCGGGTTGTGAGTTTCGGACATCGAGTTCGACCACGTCCACCGGGAATCCGTACTTGGGCAAGACGTTACGGCTGGACAAATAGTCCAGAACAGGGCGCCGTTCCAGCGTTTTCTGGAGTCGGAGGAGACGGTCGGACTCACGCTGGGCTCTAAAGAGCGCCTGGCGGGCCTCTTCTAGTTGCTTGAGATCGTTCCGAATTTCCTCGGTCGCGCGGGTCAGCGGCCCCGGGTCATCGAAAAGGTACGTTACCCATCGCCAGTCCCGTATACCCAGTTCCTCATGCATCGGTTCAGGCACGACTTTGAGAAGCGAATGGAGCAACTCCGCGGGCCGCGCGTCGAGGAACGCTCGCAGGTGCTCTGGGCCCGCGTTTCCTTCGGGCAAGAAGAAGGAGCTGACAGTACCGAACGTTTGTGGATACTCGCGCCAGAACTGGGCAAAGGCTACAGCGAAGATGTGACGAAGAACAATCTTGGCATTACGGATACGAATCCTAGGTGGATGGATCTTACCGGATACCATCTCAATCGGGTTCAAGAAATGTATGCGGTCGTGGGGACGTCGCTGGGCAAAGGTGACCACAAAGGCCGTGCTGCCGGTGCGCCGTCCGGCTCGCCCTGCTCGCTGGGCGTAGTTGGCGGCTGTCGGGGGCACGTTGCGCAGGATTACTGTCTCGAGTTCGCCCAGGTCAACTCCGAGCTCGAAAGTAGTCGAACAACTCAGGGCGTTGACCACACCCTCGAGGAAGGACTGCTGCACGCTTGCTGCTTCCTCTGGCGTCAGTTGAGCCGTATGTTCCTCGACCCTGAGTGGGAAAGGATCGAGAGTAAGGTATAGCCTTCGATAATGGTGGTCTGGGTCAACTTGCTCTACGCGGCGCAGTCGACCTGAACACCGAAATGTTGGGCAGACGCCTCGCACATTGTACTGCGTCAGATGGCCGCAGGTGTCACAGCGGTGGGGCATGGCGCTCGAAGCTTCATCCGTTGGGACTACCAACCGCCAGAGCTGAGAGCTGAGCTGATAAACCACTCCCTCGCCCTGCAGCCTCCGTTGCAGCAGATATTCCGAGAAGGGGTAGCCGGGTTGCTCCAGACGAAAACTCGTCCAAATGTCCGACAGGAGTTGCCTGCTCCATTCGTCGAGGTCGGTACTGTCTGCTCCGCTCATTCGAGCAAGGCGCTGAATGTAGTCGAGCCGCCGGTTGCTGTGCCCGTTGGCCGGGACCCAGCTGAAGATCAAGCGCTGGGCGTTGGCGACGTGCTGCCGTATGTACCGCGGTCGACTTAGTGGCGGCGGCAGCTCAATGTTACTAGGCAAATTATCGGGGAGGGCTACGATGCCCTGAAGGCGCAATGTATCCAACAATGCCGCATACAGCTCCCAGGCTTCGTCATCGTCCAAGTTCAGTGGCAGCTCGCGCAACGCGAGCGGAGCCTTCCAGCCAGGAGGTTTTTCCAGCCGAAAGCCTATGCAGCCGACGCCCTCAAGGCTGATGGGCCGGTCAAGCGGCACCACTTCGAGGAGTAGCCACCGCCAAATCTCGGCCCTCCGTTCCACGGGGCTCTGGCGCATGGAAAAGAGCCGCCGAGACTCGGCCTCCGTCATCAGGGGGCCGACCAGATCCTGCAGGCGCCAGCCTTCTCTGGCAATGTCCTGCGCGTTGCGGCGGAGGACCTCCACGATCAGTCGCCGCCGCAGTATGCGGTCGTAGGTGCGCTGGAGATAGGAAGCGAAAAATGCCGCATCCTGTCGGCTATCAGCAAAGAGGAGCAGCCGCTTTGTCATTTCGTCGTGTTCTGCACCTTCGAACATGGTACGCCGCGAGTCCAGGCCTGCGCCGTGGGACCGTTGGTGGAGAGGCCGCTTCGGAAGGTTCTGGTAGACGCTCGTCACCAGCACACTGGCCGCCGCTTCGTTGCCGACCATGAGACGGGAGATGATATCGCTGCCCCGAGCACGGCACGAGAGGCAGTAACTGGCATCCTGCTGAGGCTCGCGGGCGACCAACTGTAGTCGTATCGCTCTATCGGGAGGGCATACGCACGATGACTGAAGTTCGCCCGTGCGATCGATAGCCCCGCATCGGGCACATAACAAGTACCGTTCGCGTCGGCAGGCCCTTTGATCTTCCAACTCATCGTCTTCGTTGGGTCGTTCGCTTTCGCTGGCGACTACGAGCTCTGCGAGGAGGAAATACTGGGCCTCGTCCCCTCCCTCTTCCTCCAGGCGAGCGCCTGGGTCTTGCACCAAGACGCGTCGGCCAAGTTGCATCTCCATCCTACCCACAAGATATGGTGCGCCGCACCGCCGACAAGCCGCCAGTTCGAAGACCTTCACCGGGCCCTCGGCTGTTTGAATCTCCTCGTGCCGGTCAAGCATCACCCGACGCTTCGGGGCAAAAACTATGAATGCCCCATCAGTTGCGCTTACAAAAAGGTGATACCGCGCGGGCATCACAGGGGCACTGCCTGAACCTGGGCGGCTTTGATTGGCCAGCTCAATGAGGGCAACCAAGGGCTCCAGCTGTCCCTCTGTTACTTCGCGCAACTCCTGGAGAGGGAGAGGGCCGCTGGCCAGGCGCTCGGAAACCTCGTGGACACGAGCGTCCCCCTCCAGAAGATGGGCCACCAAGGTCTCCGCGGTGGGCTCCCCACCATGGGGAGCGCCCATCGCCGCCTCCACTACCGCCTCAGGAATGCCACTTTGAACTGCGATGGAGGCGAGATCTTCAGCGCTCTTCCCCTCTTGTAGCGCGGTCAAGGCAATTGAGTAGAATGTCAACGCGGGCTTACCCCAGCATTGCCCTTTACGTGTCTCAATAGAAGGCCCGACCACGTCTTGGCGATCTGGGTTGTTGCTGTCCCATTCAAATGGCTCGCCGAACAGCTCCGATGCGAACCGCGCGATCGCCTCATAATCTTCAGCCCCGCCGCCCAGCGTCGCGCTCGTGGCAAAGCACTGAAGGCGACCGGGCGCGCCACTGACGACTCGCTCCCGCAACCGACGGAGAAGCATGGCGACCTCGATGCCTTTTGCCCCGTCATATGTGTGGACTTCGTCGAGGACCACAAAGCGCCAGGCGTCGCCTTCGAAAAGCGGCGAGTCCTGAGGCCGCAGCAACAAGTACTCCAGCATTGCGTAATTGGTCAGCAATATGTGTGGGGGCCGCGCGTGCATCGCTTCCCGCGAGAGCAATTCGTTTTCGAGGCGCGGCTCATTGGGGAACATCTTTCGAAAGCGCTCGTCGGCTTCCCGATCGGTATCGGGTGTCTCCCCAGTGTATCGACCGAAAGTGATGGCTTCACAGTGCCGGAGGAGTCGCCGCAACCGACGAAGCTGGTCGTTCGCCAGGGCATTCATGGGGTACAGCAGTAGAGCCCGTACTCCCGGTTCTTCTAGTCTCGGCCCTTCCCTCAAAAGCGCATCTAGTATCGGCACAAGGAAGCACTCGGTCTTGCCGCTGCCGGTGCCGGTCGCAATTACAAGGTTCCGACGCCCGGCCACTGCTTTGCGGATGGCGATCTCCTGATGGAGATAGAGTGGCCGCCCCAACGGCAACTCCGGCGAGTCAAGAGACGACCATTGGGGGCACAGAACCGCCTCGTCCACTAGTTGCTGGAGGGTCTTGCCTGTAGCGTAGGGCGGCATTGCCTCAATGAAAGGCCCCTTGATGAGGCGCCCCTCTTGCTCGAGGCTTTGCTGAAACTCGCGCTGAAGGTCAGCGTCCGAGAGCGGGAAGAGGGTCTTAAGATAACGCACGTAGGCCGTGCGGATAGACTCCGTGGTTCGTATCGGGTCGAGCGACATGGACCGAGCCTCCGCTCCCTTCCATCATCGACGCGGACATCCCCATGCCCCTGACAGAGGCCTGGTTATCGACCGGGCGAAGTCGTCGAAGGAAAGCCGCGGCAGCGTGTTGGAGCCGCCGTCGGCCGAGTTGGGATGCATTTTGGCACGTTCGCTGTAGCGCCTCCTCTACCGATGCCCTTACCCCGGCGCGGCCTATCAAACGTTCCAGCTTTCGGGCCAGCTTCACGATCCACTCTTCCGCAGGGGCCATCTCGCCCATCTCTCCATACCAGGCAACGACCCATGCAGCGAGCTGAAGGAGCCTATCCCACAAGACGGCGTCGTGCAGTACCTCGAAGGCCGTTATGCGCAACACCGGTTCTGGTAAGCGTTTCACTACTTGGGCGGCCATCCACTCGAACTGCTCCAGGGCCGAGCCATGTCTGAGCCGCTCCAAGTGGGCCCGTTGACAACGACTACTTCCAGCATGCAGGGTCCTCAAATGGTCGTACTGAATATCCAACAATGTAGGGAATTTAGTAACCTGCCCCCGGGGACCCGGACATGAAACACATCCGATAAGGTAGACGCCCGGCTCAAGTCTGGCCGTGTCTATCACTAGGTCCTGTCGAGACCCAGGGACAAGGGCCAAGGACTGGGCAGGGGCCCACGGAACCCTCGCTTGCCACACAAGCAGTTCACGTGGTTCATTTCCAGTGCGGTCGAAGCTAACTCGTACCAGCCCTGGGCGGGCTTGCAACAACGGCAAGCACTGGAACGGCACGAATCGGCGTCGTTGCGGCCTTACGATTAAGGTCAAGTAGGTGAAGGGAGATCCGTCGTGCACGACCCACAGAGTTAGCCGGTCTGCTCTTGCTGGGGCGTGCCGAAGGGAGTCGAGAACCATCTTGAGATCGAGCTTAGCGACGCCTCGCCTCAGCTTGACTTCAATTTGGAGGCCTGTGCGATCCGACACTAGCAGCAGCTCGTCCGGCCTCATGCCGATGCAGAGAACCTGTAGCTGGCACATGGAGAGGTCTTCCAGTTCGCGTAATGTCAGCAAGAACGGAGGCTTGAACGAGCCGGACGGTTGTGTCACCAGCTGTACGTGGATGCTTGGTATACGGTAGGTGAATATCAGTGTGTTAGCGTCGGCCTGTATCGGGCCGTCGGTAGCTAGTCGGAATTTCAGTTCGCGAACTCCCGGGGGCACAGTCACAGCCCATTCGTTTGAGGCCGTTTGGCAAGGCTCATCACCAGTCAATGGACAAGGTTTCCACTCCGACTCAAGGGTAACCCGCATCGAGGTTTCCTGGAGGTTGCACGCGAAGGGGGGATCGGTCTTAATGCTTCCCCCTGGGAGAAATGCGAATCGCCACGTGGACGCTCGTCCAAGTGCCACGGCCAGATCAACCTGCATCAGGCTCGGGCGGGCCAGCAAGTCACTCCGGCGCCTTCGTTGAAAAACATGAGAGAGGGGCAATTCTCCACTATCTAGAGCGATATCGTCGTCAAGACAACAAGGATGACCAATGCCGTCGTCAACAGTTATCCGGAGCCGAACGCGCCTCACACGGGCGCGTTCTGTGAAGCAGATCGAGGGAAGAGAGGCGTAAACCGGCTCCCCGGCGACAAACAGATTTTCGATCCGCTTCCCTCCGCTCAGGACGGGAGGCTCCGTTTCACGCCTCTGGAGTACCCAGTCTGTTCCATCGAATGTCCTAAGGACCAGCTCGTTTTTGGTCCGTGGAAACGCTAGCTTGCAGAGTCGATACGTGCGGCCTCCAAATGGTAGCTCGCCCAAGTTGTCAAGCACCACGGCATCGCGTGCCGTGACCGAGATCGGAGCTAGAAGCCAGAACTCTGAGGGAACTACGTCCGCAGCTTTGGCCTTGCAGTCATCGCAAGCGAAGATGTAACAGCGTCCCACAGCAGGACTTCCTACGCTGGACCAGCAGTGGATGATACCATCGCTCGCCTTCAGACTCACAGTCAAGGGCAGAGGCAACGCGTTGAGCTCAATTCGCGTGGCGTCGACGACAACCACGTTGCCAATCCTTCGGGCCGTGAGGGATTGAGTATGGACAGCCCCATCCGCCGTCCGCAGTTCAAGGAAAGGCAGGCCTTTCACCGCAGACGAGTCGAGTCTTTGTTCTGGGAACTGTAGGAAAACGGTCGCCGTGTCTGGATCCAAGCAAACTTCAGGCCGTCGCAACCGTGTGATGGGGCTACGGGGCCGATTATCGTTCCCCTCGGCTTCGACCCATCGGGTTAGCGCATCTCGAATACGAGATGGCACTAGAAACTCGCGAGGATCGAAGCTGGTATCCGAGCTCCTAAGACGGCGAAGAGCCGCGACGCAACCCTCGACGAGGCTTCTAGCAATCGGCCCGCCCTCTACTAGGAACTCTCTTACAGGTTGATCGGCCACCTTGAATTGCGTAGACCGGACCGCCTCGTCCAGGAGAGCTTGCGCGTCTGGAATGTCCGGACTGTCCCATCCGTTATCAACAAGTCTGCCGATGATCCGGAAGAAGTCGTTCAGGCAATAATCCGGAATACCGCTATGCAGTAGGATGGGCTTCAGGTGCCGGTGTCGGTGGAGTTTGTCAAATGTTCGGAGACCTCGCCGTTCCAGGAGTTCTCTGAACCTAGATGCCCAGATATCGCGGAATCTAGCCGGTATCGCTGTGCGCTGTTCAAACGCTCCCCAGTAATTCCCTTGTTGATACCAATACACTGCGATCCAGACCATCAACAACGCCATAGTGACCGGATACCGGCACCATAGGTCTTCGGTCGCGCGATTGATGTCCTTGCGCGCCATGCTTGCCACTTCGTCGGCAATCCACGCAACGTCGTCAACGCTCAGCTCGATCTCGCTTAAGAGGACGACGTCACGCGACGCCAATGCGGTGGCCAGCTCTTGTTCGAATGCAGCCAACGACGTAGGCCGCTCCATCGGGACGACACCCCTGCGCGACTGCGGAAGCAACGGGACCGCTCGCCAAACGCAGCCTTGGAACCGACACCACTGGAGTTGGCCCAGGAGGGGTGTTCGACACGCTCTAGCGTATTCCTGTATGAACGGTCTCAGGTTTGTGGTCGGTACCGGTTTTCCGAGACCGGTGGACAGCACCATCGGGCAAGGGGCTGCTCGCGATGGGGAGCGCGATGGCGTCCTGCGGGAGGCCAATCAGGAACTCGTCAGGCTATGCGGAGCCGACCTGGCCCGCCCGGCGCCGACGGGCTCCGGACCCACGGAGCCCGTGCTGTGCCCGCTAATTTCACAACATCACGACTCGGCGGGTGCTGCTGGGCGAGCCGAGGCTGCTGGGGTCAAAGCTCGCGTCGGGCTTACGGGGTCGAGGAGATGGACGGCCACGGACTGTAGCCCCCGCCTCGGTTGCCTCTAGGCGCTCCTCGGCGGGCGGGCGGCTTTGAGGTGGACGTTGAGTCGCAAGGGCTCTTCGAGGCCCGAGGGGAAGCGAAAGCTGAGCGTCCGGTAGTCGAAAGCCGCCCGGGCACGGTGGACGGCGTGGTGGTGGTTGGGGCAGAGGAGGGCCATGTTGTCGAGGGTGTCGTCCCCCCCCATCGATAGCCAGATGAGGTGATGGCCCTCGACCAGCGGGATGCCGTACCGCTCCCCCGGGTCATGAGCGCAGACCTGGCAACGCCGATCGTAGAGGCGCACGAGGTGCTCCACCAACGACGCCTGGCGGGCCCGATCGATGCGGGTATAGAGGTACTCGTGCCGCGCCCGGCAGACGGCGTCGGGTTCATCCCGCAGCACGAGTTGGGCGGCTCTATCCGCTCCCCACAGGGCCGCCGCCTCGAACAGGTCCTCGGGATACAACCCGGCCGTTCGGAGGCGCGGCAGGTAGAGCGACGCCTCGGCCAGCAGCCGCTCATCGCGCTCGTTCAAGGCCCGGACGGCCGCATGCCCCTGGAAGGCCTGGCCCAGGTGTCTCGCTCCGATGCGCAGGTCCATGCGGCGCAGGAGAGGTTCGAGGTCGGGCGCGGCGTCGATGTCGAAGTAGGCCGACTTGTCGACATCGGCCCAGACCCGGTAGCGGCCGTAACGATACCCCGGGCGGTTGAAGGTCACCGCTGCCACGACGAGGTCCGCGGCCAGCACGTAGAAGCCGTCGGTGCGGCGCCGCGTGAAGGCCCAGACGTGGTCGCCGGGCTTGAGCTCGAGAAGACGCGGGCTGTTTTGGTTGAGGTGGTATCCGAAGCCGAAGGCCCGGTCCCTCGCGTAGTTGTCAGGGCGCCAGTAGTAGAGGATCCCCATGACGCTGTCGCCGAGTCTGTCTCTCTCTGCCGGAGCCGTCGCCACGGGCACGCTGCAGTCCCGGCTATCCGGACCCCGCTGGCGACATCCTTAGCCGCGGGGCGGGACTTCTCCTCGCGCACCATCGAGCCGGATGCTTTTGGAGCTGAGGCGGTACGGCAGGGGCGAGTGGCTACGACACGGTGGGGCTTCTCGGCCCTCATGGCTTGCCCGGATGGGGACTACTGGAGCGCCGCGGACAGCAGGACACCACTCGACGCGCCCATAACGAACCCTTCCCACGGGAAGGTGGGCTCGTCACCATAAGGAGTTACGATGTCGTCATCGTCGGTGCGGGGCTGGCAGGGCTGCAGTGCGCGCGGCGGCTGCTCGAGCACGGCCTGCGGGTGTTGCTCCTCGACCGTAAGCCCGCACTCGACCGGTTCGTACACACCACCGGCATCTTCGTGCGGAAGACCCTGGAGGACTACCCGTTGCCCCCGGAGTGTCTGGGGCCGGTCGTGCGGGAGGTGATCCTCTACTCGCCGGCCGGACGGCCCCTGCATCTTCGTAGCCCTCGCGACGAGTTTCGCGTCGGGCGCCTGCACCGCCTGTACACTCGCTGGTTGGAGGAGGCCTGCCGGGCAGGCGCCGAGTGGTCGGGCGACACCCACTTCCTGGGCTCGGAACCTTCGGCGACGGGGTCCGTCGTCCAGCTCCGGACGGGAGGCCGCCGCTGGGAGGCGCGAGCCCGGTTCATCGTCGGCGTCGACGGCTGCCACTCGACGGTGG
>SPLK01000282.1_pt1 | contig 16337 bp, 26 predicted proteins | sample 2456111 | NCBI WGS metagenome assembly SPLK01 (sample SAMN11156906, study PRJNA527647) | hot springs metagenome | biome: Geothermal region; feature: Hot spring; material: tree branch in hot spring; isolation source: hot spring sediment rich in lignocellulosic material ... | reverse complement strand
CTCAACGCCACCGGCCTGGTGCGCGAGGACATCCGCTCCGGCGAGGCCGCCGCTGCCCTCCGCGAACTGGCCCGGGAAACCGGTTGGGCCATTATCGCCGCCGCCGCCGTACGTTCACAAGCGTTCAATCTCAACGATTCCATAACCCCTCCCGACCTCAGCCTCCTCCTCGGCGATGAGCGCGTTGCTTACGAACCCGACCGCATTATCTACCTCCAACGCGATAAATCCCTCCCCTGTCGTTGCTGCGCTCACCTCACCGCTTACGTCCTCAAAGACCGCACGGCTCCCTTGCGCACCATCCCTCTCGTCTTCTGGGGCGAACGCTTTACCATCGCTAAACTCGATATTGCCAGCGGTATCGCAACTCCCATCGAAGAAGACGAAGACGAAGACGACTTGAATTTTATCTGATGACCGAACTTGGCGGCTTGCTCATCCGTATCCTCCAAAACGTGTGGCAACTCTTGGCCTTGGCCATCGCCGTCACCACGGCTTTGCTCCTTATGGCCAACGCCCTCAAGGCTACCGCCAGCACCGCCATCGGCGCTTCTTTCTCCCTCGCCCAGGCCCTCGGCGCCGGCCTGGCTACATTCCTCCTCGCCGTCTTCGCTTTCTACCTCGTCCCCGCCCTCGTCCGCGGCATCCTCCAAGCCTACGCCGATTCCTTCCCAACGTGCTCCCAGGGCGCTTTCTTCACCGATGCAACCATCCTCGCCTTGCAGTTGTTCGTCGCCATCGGTGCCGTGCGCATGCTCAAGGCCATCTTCACCGCCATCATCATGAGCGCCGCCGGCGGTAGCGGCGGTATCGCCTCGGCGCTTCTCGAAATCGCCGAAATTATCGCCGCCGCTCTCTTGCTTACTATCATCGTCCCCCTCATCCAGGCGTCTCTCGGCGCTTGCTAATCTCATCTATCGGAGGTACCTAACACATGTTCCAACCCGTTATGACCAAAATCATCGAACTGGCTACCCAGGCCTGGGGTTTCCTGGTCGGCCTCATCATCGTCGTCGCCCTCCTCGGCGGCCTCTACTACGTCCTCCAGGGCACCGCAGGTACCGCCATCGGCGCTGGCGGCGCGACCAAAACCGCCATCCTCGGCGCTATCGGCCTGGTCATCCTCGTCCTCATCGTCTTCCTCGTCCTGCCTCAACTTGGAACCCTCCTCTACCAAAATACCCCACCCCCGCCATTCCAGGCACCTTGACCTGTTCTCCAGGAGGCAGTCCCTATGTTCCTCGGTCGCGACGCTTTCTGGCTCGGCCTCGGCGCTGTCTTTGCCTTGATCGCTTTGTTCATCCCCCTGCCGTTCTTCGCCCGCCTCACCATCGGCATCCTCTTCCTGGTCCTGGGGATGACCATCGCTCTCATGCGCGTCGGCCCGGATCGCCTACCCCCGGAACAGTGGCTCATCCGACGCCTGCGCTACCTGCGCGCCGTACGCCAGTACACCTACTACAAACCCCAATCCCCTTCCCCATCGCCTCCACCCCCTCCCGCACCGGAACCTCCTCCACCGGCCCCCGCACCCTCTTCGATGCCATCATTCTCATTCAAACCCGTCCAATGGGCCTGGGATGACGTCGGCTACTCCTCTCTTATCACCATCGCCCTGGCCGTCTTGGGCGTTTACCTCGTCGTCTGGCTCTATCAGGGCGGCGCCGCCGAAATCGCTTCCCTGTTCAAACCCTAATCCAAGGAGTCTTGCTATGGTCCTGATCGCTGCCATCGGCGCTCTTGCCCTCGCTACTATCCCCATCGCCCTGGGTTGGCGACGTTCATTCAGCGACGCGGCTATGGCCCGCGCCTTGGGTATCGCCGCACCAGCCCGTAAACGCTTCGACCTCGAAACCTGGGCCCTCCAAACCGGCACCAACCTCAAACCCTCTCAACCCTCATCGGCCTGTTCCTCTGGACCCTCGGCGGCTTCCTGGCCGGCCTCTTGATCTCCCCTGTCGCCGCCGTCGCCCTCGCCGGCGTCGGCTTCATCTTTTACCAGTCTTCCCTGAGCGAAAAACGCCAGGAATTCCGCATGGCACAGTCACGCGATATCCTCCGCGCCCTCGGCTTGATCGAAACCATGCTCTCCCAGGGACGCTCTCTCAACGATACCCTCGAAGAAGCCGCCCGCTCCGTCGGCCAGGCCGGTCAGCGCGTCATCGGCGACCTCGTCCAGCAACTTCGCGCCGCCCCCGTCGACGATTATCCCCAGGTCATCCGTCAGTGGACCCAGCGCTGGCAAAGCCCCGGCGTCGACATCATGGGCACCGCCCTCATCGCCGCTTTCGAGGGACGTATCGAAATCGCTTCCCTCGTCGGTACCCTCCGCACCAACCTCGGCGCTGTCATGGATATCCTCTCCCGCGCCCGCGCCGCCTCCGCCGGAGCCGTCTGGCAGGCCCGCTTTATCGGCGTCGTCCCTACCGGCGTTATCCTTTTCATCAACCTCGTCGCCCCCGAGTTTGGACGTGTCTGGACCGAATCCCCCGTCTTTCTCATCCCCGTTGTCCTCGGTAGCGTCACCAGCTACCTGCTCTCCATGAACATGATCCGCAACGGCCTCTCCCTCGAAGCGTCCATCGGCCTTACCCGCGGACGCGTCGGCGAAATCCCCATCGACCGCATGGGACGACTGCTGTGAAGAAAATCTTCATCGCCGCCATCGCCCTTCCACTCTTTACCTGGCTGTGCTACGTCTCCCTCTTTGCCGCCGCTGCCGCCAGCATCGTCAACCAAATCCCCGACCCCGCTCGCGGCGCTTACCAGGCCTGGCTGAACGATGTCCCCCAGGAAACCTATACCGACCATGAGGGCACCCGCGGCGAACCTTATAGCGGGGGAAGTATCCCCAGGGACGGCTACACCGGCCCCATCTCATTTGCCTGTATCCTGCCACCCCAGTACGGCTACCTCACCGATACCTACGGCACCTACCGCGGAGGCGGCTACGTCCACTCCGGCATCGATTACGGATGCTACGGCCGTGAGGATCTCCCCGTCTATACTCCCTACGGCGGTAAGGTCGTCTTTGCCGGTTGGTCACGCGTCGGCTATGGCAACCTCGTCGTGATTGAAAATAACGGCGTCCAGGTTTACCTCGCCCATAACTCCGAACTCTGGGTCGCTCCAGGCGATGTCGTCTCCGCCGGCGATCCCATCGGACGTTGCGGCACAACCGGAAACTCCACCGGCCCCCATGTCCATTTCGAGGTCCGCCTCTGGAACGAACGCGAGGAGCGCTGGAAACCCGTCGACCCTAATGCTATCTGGCTACCTGGACAATCCGCCGATTGCCCCTGGTATCACCTCAAGGAGGAACTGCCCTGATGCCCCCAACAACCGTTGTCCCCCTTGACCAAATCTACGCCCAAACCGCCCCCGAAGCCTTCAGCCTCAGCGAGGACTACCTCCTCTTCCCCGAAGGCGGCCTCTTCCCCCTGACCCTCCGCGCCACCGGGTTGATCCATAAAGGCTGGAACGGCTTGCGTTCCACCGATTTTATCGCCCCCGGTATTCCTATGTTCTATTCCCTGACCCTGCGCCGCCTCCAGCCCGATACCGCCGGCCATTCCCTGCGCGCCCGCCGTACCTTTATGGAAGGCGTCCTCATGGCCTTGGCCGAGAAAACCGGACGACGCCCCTCAATGGCTGAACAGGCCGTCGATCACTCCCTCGATGCCACCGAATCCCGCCTGGCTATGGGCGATCCCGCTTACGACGCCTTCGCTACCGCCGCTTACTTTGCCCCAAAAGACCTCCTCGATCGCGGCCAGGAGGCCCGCCGTATCGTCGCCGCTACCCTGCGCGCCCGCGGCCTTATCCCACAAACCTTCTACTACATTCCCGAACAAGCCCTCGTCCATCTCCAGCCCGGCGGGAACCTCATGCCCCCCTTCGACCGCACAACCATGATGATCGAGGATGTCATCCCACTTATGCCCCTTCCTTCCCGCAATATCCCCGTCCCCGGCGATGCCGTCTGGATCGGGATGCACGAGCACGACGGGCGCGATGTCTACTACTCCTTCCTCTACGGCCTCGACCCGACCACCGAACAACCCCCGCACGCCACAACCTTGATCCTGGGCGAAATGGGCTCCGGTAAAACAACCCTCATGCGCCTTATCCTTACCCAGCGCCTCCTCCAGGGCCGCACCGTTATCACCCTCGACCCCGAAGGCGAAAACAGCCGCCTCTGTCAGTACCTCGGCGGCATCAATCTCCCCATGCGCATCCCCGATGAACCCGATACCTGCCTGCTCCATCCCCTGGAGGCTCAAACCCCCGCCGATATGCTCATGGCCGCTCAGTTCGTCCTCGGCGCCCTCCGTTCCCCCCTTATCCCGGAGGAAATCGCCGTCCTCCATGACGCCATCCAAAAACGCTGGCAGCACCGCCCGGGTAAAATGTCCCTGGCCGACCTGCGCGAAGCCCTGGCTACGTCCGCCGATCCCAACGCCATCTCCCTCGTCAGCACCCTCCGCATCTACGCCGCCGGCGGACTCCTCGACGGCCTTTTCGACCGCCCTAAAGCCCTGATTTCCCTCTCTCTCCTCGATGCCCTCGACCGACCCCGCTGGATCAACTTCGACCTCTCCACCCTGCGCGAGGAGAACCGCAACGTCGTCTATTTCATGCTCGCCTGGTTCATCTACCACGCCGTCACCCACGGCCATCACCCCTTCGATGTCTTCATCGACGAGGGCTGGCGTCTTATGGGCCGCCGCGGCGTTTTCAGCGATATGCTCGACGAACTCGGCCGCCGCGCCCGCAAACGCGGCATCGGCGTTACCCTGGTCACCCATTTGCCCGGCGACCTCTCCGCTAACCCGTCTTCCCTCAGCCTGGCCTCGACAACCTTCGTCGGACGCCTCGGCCTGGACGAAGCTTACGGCTTCCTGCGCAGCATCGGCATCCCCGAAAGCGAGGCTAAAACCCGCGCCGAAAGCATCGCCGCCCTCCCACCCCGCGTCTTCCTCGCTTCCCCCGCCGGACGCCGCTCTGCACTCTTCCCCGTTCGTGTCATCGTCCCGGACGCTTGGCTCCGGGTCTGGAACTACTATAAAAACCGCTAACCGAGGTGCTTATATGTCACTCCCCGCATGGTCGGAAACCGACTTCTATGTCGAGGTGGTCAACGATTGGCCTATCCTCTGGATCCGCGATCTGATAACCGACGCCTATATCGGCGTCGGCCCCGAGGATTGGGCGCTGGACGAACCCGTCTTCAATGACCTCGTGGAACAAATTGTGTATGTCGATAACCTGAGCTCCCTGGAAGTCAAAGGACGCTATTACCCCCGTTCCCAGACCAGTTACAACTTGCTCCGCACACTCCTCCCTACCATCAAACCCCGCCCCAGGAGGCCCTCTTGGTCCAGATTCTGATCCGTCAGGATACTACCATCGTCGAAGACCTCAGCGCCACACTGGTGCGAGATCTGGCTCAGCGGCTCCAGGACGACGCCCTGGCCATCTGCCTCAATGTGGACATCGGACGACGCCCGGACCTCGTTATTATTACCCCCCACGCCGTTCATGTCATCGAGATCAAGGATAAGATCGGCAATATCCACATCGATCCGGACGGACGCTGGTGGCTGGACGGCGAGGAGATCGTCAATCTGTACCGCGAGCAACCCGAAACCCCTGTCCAGCAGGCGGAGAACACCGCCAACCACGTCCGAACCCGCCTGTTCAAACTCTTCAAAAGCCGCAAAATGACCTTCAACGGCAGGGTGTACGCTTATGTCCTCGTCCCTAACCCCAGCCCGGATACCCGAAGCACCTTGGCCGCTTTCCGCGTCTCCACCTGGCTCAAACAGCATCACCGCCATGTCTGGATTACCCTCGGACTCGATGAGTTGGTCGAACGCATCAAAATCCACGACACCCACACCGCCGAAAGCACCGCTCTAACGTATTCCCCCGCACACCTTCAAGTCCTAACCCGGGACTGGAAACTTCAGCCTACTCAGCGCATCAATGCCCTTCAGGTTGCCTCGAAACCACAGGTGGCGAACAAGCGTTTGACCCCTCGGTTCGCCCTGGCGGTCGCGGCTTTGATCCTGACCTTTCTCGGCTTCGGCATCTGGACCAGCGGCATCTACCTGCCTTCAGGCTGCGCCAGCGTCGATCGCCTCAACATCCGCTCCACCCCCGGCGGTGGGGTGGTGGCCACCGTGAGCAAAAATACCTGCTTCCGCATCGACGGCGTCTCCCCTGACCGCACCTGGGCCCGCATCGCCCGCGGACGCTACACCGGTGCATGGGTCGCAACGAATCTCCTCACCGGACTCCAACCTCAAAAACTGCCTGTGGTGAACCAACGATGACCCCCAACCTCTGCCTTACCTGCGGATCCACCTACGACGAGACCTTCCCGAACTGCCCTTACTGCAACGGCCTCTGGCATATGTGGGAAATGCGCCTTCCTTCCATCCCCGTGGAGCGCATCCGCACCCAGGTCGCCGATTGGCTCGGCCATCTGACCCTCCCCGTCGTCTTCGAACTCTCCGCCGACGCTACACACGGCTTCCGCCTCCGTTTCTACGCCCCCCCAGGCCAGGGCGAGGCCGCAACCGGTACCTGGGCATCTTTGGTCCACCAACAGGCCCGCTGGGAGGCTCTCGGCACCCATCCGCCACTCCAAAGCGGCGGCTTTGCTCTCGTCCCCTCCGATCTCTTTCCGTCTATCGGAACCGGCGAGGGCGATGTCATGCTCGCCCTCGCCGGCTACCTCCTCGATATCGCCCGACGTACCCACCAGCCCGCCGTCCTCCAAATTTGGCTCCTGGATCGCCATCACCGCCTTCAGTCCGAACTCCGCGCCCTCGCTGCCTATGCCTACGGCTCCTCCGGCGGCGTCGATGACGACCACCCCAACCTCTGGAACCTCCGCCTCCGCCTCAACCAGATCATGGCCATCACCGGCACCCTCACCGCCGGTACCCTCGCCGGCGGCGCCCTCGCCGGTTGGTGGCCATACCCCGCGGCCGTCTTGGGTACCATGGCCGGCGGTATCCTGACCGTCATCGCCGGCGTCAACGCCTCTCAATGGATGCGCTATCGCTCCATCCCCCGCGAACTCCTCCTTCAACGCACCCGCGAACCCCTCTTCGCCACCGCCATCATCCTCTACGCCGCTTCCCATAACTTCAACCCCTTGAGCGGTAACGCGGCCTGGAAGCCTTTCTCCGGTACCCTCTGGCCTCAAGTGCGCCGCTACCAGTTTCCCCTCCCCGCCTCTGACCTCGCCGCCTTGATCTCACCCCCGGAAAGCAGTGAGGGAACCGCCCTCTGGGCCCCCGATACCCGCCAGGACGTGCCCTTTCCCCCCGCTTCTCCCGCTCTCCTTAACGCCCCCTTCAAGGTCGGCTACAGCGCCCATAACCAGGCCCCCATCGGGATCGACCCCGACGGCCACGGCCTCATCATCGGCGGCTCCCGCACCGGAAAATCCTCCCTCGTCTACCAAATGCTTCGCAACCTCGTCACCCGCGGTGAGAATGCCCCCGGTATCTTTCTCGTCGATCCCCACCTCGGCTTGGCCGACGCCTTTCTCCAGGCTCTCGACGAACTCCCCGAACCCCAACGCGCCTACGCCGTCCAGCGCCTCCGCATCATCACCCCCGACGAACCTGAACTCATCCCCCTTAACCTCCTCGCCGTCCCCGATTACGCCTGGGCCGGTAACGCCATTATCCAAATCGGCCGCCGTATCTGGGAGGACTACTGGGGCCCTCGTATGCAGGCTACCCTCCTCGGCCTCTTCCGCCTCGCCCACGCCTGGAACCTCCATAACCCCAGCGCGCGCATGGGCCTGCTCCATACCGTCTTCCTCGCCTTCAATCCCCGCTGGCGTCACGAGACCGCTATGCAGTACCTCCCTCCGGCCGAACGCCTCGGTACCATGGCCCTCGACGCCCTCCTCGGCCAAACAACCGGCGAGAGTATGAATGCCGCCCAGCAGTCCTGGGTCACCGAGGTTGTCTCTCCCGTCATCTCAAAGGTTATGGCCCTCGAACTTTCCCCCTGGCTCTTCGCCTCAATGCACCAGGACGCTTTTGCCCCTATCGAACGCTGGATCCAGGAACGCGCCTGGATCATCTTGCGCTTGCCTACCGGCATCATGGGCCGCGAATCGGCACGCTTGGTCGCCAGCGTGGTCTATAACGTCTTCGAGGCCGCCTACCGCCAGCAAACCCTGACCCAGCCTATCCCTTTCTGGTTCATCGTCGACGAGGCCCAGGAAATCGGCGTCGGCATGCGCCTCGAATCTATGCTCTCCGAGGGCGCTAAGTTCGGCGCACGTACGTTCGTCCTGGCTCAGTCCCTCTCCATGATGCGCTCCATCGAAACCATGCTCCCCGTCGTCCAATCCCTTCTAGCCAATACAAGCACCCAGGTCTTCTTCTCCCCAGACCCCGAGGATGCTAACCTCATCCGCCAAACCCTTTCCTCCGAAATGCGCTACGGCGACGTCACCCCGGACCTCCCTTCCCTCCACGCTTGGCTGCGCGCCCGCATCGGCGGCCGCTGGCAGCCCCCTACCGTCATCCGCGTTGACCCCCTCGTCCCCGTCAACCACCAGCGCGTGCGCCAACTCATCCGCGATGTTATCGCCGCTCACCCCAATGACTATTATTCCCCAGACGGCTGGCAGGAACGCGTCACCGCATCCTTGTCCCAGGTCGTGCCTCCCAATATGCGTTCCCTTCTCAGCCAGGCCTTCGCCGCTATCCAGCAAAGCACCTCATCTATATCAACCCCTATCGATACCAGTGAACTCTACCTCTGGGAGTGAAAATTACGGGTTTTCCCGCATGACAGATCCCGATGTGAAGATTAACCTATTAGATGTATCCACTATCTACTCGTGAAGGAGGCCCATCTTATGAAACTCATCGTTACCCGTCATGACGCCGCCGCAGAATTCATCCGCAAACGCCTGCCCGAATTCACCGACGCCCCCGTTTACAAGGAGGCTTCCGAGGACCTGGTGCGCGATAACGAGGTCGCCGGCAACCTCCCCGCTAACCTTGCTGCCCTTACCGCCCGCTATATCGCCATCGAGTACCCCGTCGGTAAGGCACCACGAGGTCAGGAATATACCCTCCAGGATATGGAAAACGCCGGGGCGATGCTCGTGGAATATAAAATCCAGCGCGTCCAGGATTGGTAGATCAACCATTAAAACATACGGGTTTCCTCTATCGCCTTTAGGTGATAGGGGAAACCCGGCAACCAGGAGGTTCGCTATGGGACTCGACAACATTTGGTACAACCGAAACGGCGAAAAGACGTATCTGGAATTCAACCCGGAACTCAATTTGGTGGGCGGTCTGTTCAGCGAGCATGGAAACGGTTCGTTCCGCGGTGGGGTCTACGCCAACTTCTTCTTGGAAGTGCTTGGCGTTGATCTCTACCAAACGCTGGACAACCAAACCGTCCGTGAGGTAGCAAAGCGCCTCAATGAGATGCAATACGACCCAAGTTTCCAGGAGAAATACTGGGCTGTTACTGAGGAACGCTTTGAAGATCTGCGCCGCATGTTCACCGCCTACGGTGAGGCGGGTTGTCACCTCGAGGCTTGGTATTGATGTCTGTGGGTGTGGCGTAAACCTTTGCCTATTGTCACAAGAAAGAGAGATGCAAGAGATGTCCTCTAATGTCCTCGACCACGTCTATCAAATCACTGCTATATTGATCCGTATGACCCCGCACTATACAGATACCCACGACCGGGTCAACGCTTTTCAACCCCTCTTTTTCCGCTGGAAACAGGCCGAGAACGCATGGCTCCAGGGACGCCCCGTGAACCCCTTCGAATTCAAAGTCGGCCTCGGTTGGGACTTGCAACGTATTGGAGTCTACGGGCATCCTGAAACGCCAACACTTATCGATGCCTTGACCGACCTTGTGGCCCAAAACGACTACCAGGTCCTAACCGCCGTCTGGGAAATGCTTTGGTCACAGGATTTCGCCCAGAACGTCTTGAGTACCTTGTAAACTACTACACAGGTTTGCGAAAAGGGGCGGCTTCCGCCGTAGATCCCCGATGAAGGCAATTATTACCAATGTGTATCCAAAGTCATATACCTTAATCATTCCCCTGTCACCCTACAATGTCCGCGAGATCCAGAAAGCGATACAGGTAAGCATTGAGCACGATGTACCTGTCGTGGCACAGGTGTTTGGGTGCTTCAAGAGAAAACGTATTGATCCGGTCTTTGAACTCATCGACGTGGAGGATGACCTGGTGGCCGCTGAAGCTGTGAGGCTGATCATACACTACGAGAACACCTTGGAAATTCAGGTCCTTCGCAGCGAAAGAATGTATATAAACATTATTGAGTTGGAAATTGACGAGGAAACGTTCCTGAGTTAGTGTCGTTGTTTTCAAAATCTCGATCGCAAATCTGCTGGATATGAAAGGAGATCATGCACTATGTCCAATTTTCCGGTCCGCTACCTGAACGATAACGGTTTGTCACACTTAGCCCCACTCTACAACGCCTTTTGCAACGATCCGTTTGGCGTTATCGATCTGCCCGACGGAGCCGTCTCCGATCAGGACTTCCGCCTCTTGGTCGCCCTGCGCTTCGCCGAGCGCGACGCTGAGAACTACGATGACTTCAAGCGCAAGGTCCTCGAAAATCTCATCACGTCCGCCGAGTGATCCATGAGGGCGCAACTGCTTTTCCCACAGATCCCCTACGGCTCCGGCCTTGAGGATTGGAATGCCCTCATGGCCAGCGCCAAAACTCCCGAGGGTCGGCGTCTCATCGAGGAACTTCGGTCCAGATCATGGGACGAAAAAACGCGCTCCATCCTGAGACGACATGCCGTCCCGGCCCCGCAGGATGTTGAGGTCCTCGAAATCTACAACCAGGCCGAGGTTGCCGAAGACTTTTCTACCCCAACGCCGCCGGCAACTGTCGCGCGCATTCGTGCAACAAACTTCGACGGCGAGATCGTCGAAATTATCGTGGATATCAAAGATCTGGAGTTTTACAATTGATGAACAACGCCGATAACGGAGCCCGCTTCTTGGTGGAAGAACTGCACAATCCAAGCGCCGCTGTGCTCTATCGCGCCTGGTATCCTTTCCTCGTCTCTATGCTCCAACGTTACCCCGTTGCCCAGGCAGAGGCAATCGCGGTCGAGCGCATTGGCCATATCGGACGATTGTTCGTAACCCTGGCACGCACGCAAACCTTCGATTGCACGACCTACCGCGAAATCATGTCGTCGGAGGAACAACCATGAAGGATGAAGAAGAATTACTGGGTGCTGCCTATCTCAAGGCAAATCCCCCCTGGTCACGCCCAGATCACTCTGGCGGCGTGATCACTGACGCGCCCCCCACAGTAGATGCCGATGGAACCCTTGTGGTTTATCTCGACCGCCCGGATCGTCTCGTTCCTTACCGTATCCCAATGGGGGAGGGTGGGGTTGTCAAGATCGTCCAGCGCGCCGTTTGCTATGGTCCAGATGCCCATACCCACCCCGTTGCCGTCTGGATGGCACAACGGGTTGGGGGCTGGGTGAACCTTACCCGCATGGGCGAGGCCGGCGACGACGATCTTACCATGGCTTTAGATCCTCGCGATTGGTGAACTGCGCCGAACAGATGAACCACATTGAGCGTTTCCAACTATACCTGCTATACCTGGAAAACGGCAACTACATTCAGGCTGCCTTCGTGGCGGCTCAAAATGCCTACCGCAAGGGCAGACGCTATGGACGGAGCATCTGGATCGAGGAAGTACAGCATTGTCTGGAGAATGCAGGCCTCTGGGATAACTCTGTCGCGGATCTTGTTCGACGAGCAGAATTGTACGGCGAGTATGATCCGCTGATCGATTACCTTTTGAGCCATGGAGCACGTTATGAAAAACCTCATTGGCTGGGACGAGGAACGTCAGGCTTATCTCTTTGATTACTCCCCCTGGATCACGGCATCACCGTCCCTGGTTACCTCCGGCTATCAGCAGCACGTCTTCGAGAAGAATGGCGAATACGCCTTGCCCGGGGAGAACAGCTATCTTTTCCCCTTCGCTAAAGCCTGCGGTTGGCAGCATGTAATCTCATTTCCAAGTCACCACGATATTGTGTCCGGCCCGGCATTTACCGCTACCGCACGCTTCAACCAGGAATTCAACGCCTGGTTCGAGCAGGAACTCAACAAGCCCTGGCCACAGGCGTACCTGGAATAGCCTCAACACCACTCCCAGCGAAGTGGATCCCACGTGTTCCCTTGAGGCCTCTGACCAAAAACGGGATCGAGAAAAGCCTTGAGCCGTTGATCGGCCTCTTCCAGGGTGATCTCTCCGAGCCCCGTTTTCTCGGCTTCCTCCCTCAAAGAGCGTTGCCAGTCTTTAGGCAAATCGGGAAAGCAAACCGGAAGCGGGTGAGTTTGGCGCACTTCAAAGGTGACCGCCAGCGCCTGAAACAGGTCTTCTCTCCGCAGATGGCTCTGTCCCGCCAAAAGAAGGATGTCCACCGCATCTTTCACCCGACTGCTTCCGCCCGTCGCATAGGGACGGGTGAGCGCATGAACCTTCTCGGCAATCTGTTGGGAAACGGGATAGGACGGGATCGAGACCGGTTCAATGTCCGCAAAATCCAGAAGCGGCGGAGCACAGAGATGCTCAACCTCTCCCACCAGGAGATCGCCCGTGCCTACGTCCAACGGAAAGACCTCAAAACGACGGCCACCTAAAAAACACTCCACCTCAAAGCGAAGATGGGTCCCGCTTTGGGAAGGGTAAGCAACGTTGAATCCAAACCAGTCTCCCAGGTCCAACGCGGCGGCTTCAACCAGCTGCTGGTGAACCTCATCGGTGTCTAACGCCTGTCGGAAGAGCAGGTCGATGTCCTTGGTCACGCGTGACTGCCCACCAAGGCGCAACTGGATCATGAATCCACCCTTCAGCACCCAATCCTGGGGCTGCGCTTTGATCAGGCGGGCCAGGAAGCGCTCAAACGCTACGGCTTTGCGCAAACGCAGGATTGGCGTACCCGAGTCGAGGCTCATCCGGCGCAGGCGCTCTTCCAGCGCACGACGGAAATCATCACCGCTCTTATACTTCACGCTTACCCCAATAAAGGCAGAATAACCCTGGCCGCTTTTCCACCCCGCGCTTCAACGATCTGATACAGCCTGTTCCGACTGATCAGACCTCGTTCCAGCGCCTGACGCACCGCCTGCTCGATCCACTCCGTGGGTGTCCCGGAGCGCACCAGATCGATCAGCGTGCGCGGCAGGGTGGTCACCGGCAGTCCCTCTCGCCGGGTGATCTCTTCTGGATCAAGGCGCGCCGTGTGCAGGCGAACCCCCGCAAGACGACGTGAGGCCGTGCGCGGCACCGTGAGATCAATCTCGACCGGCATCAGATCCGTGAGACCGTAGAGGAACAGGGCGCTCTGGTGCGAAATCACCGCCTTGTCTCCTGCTGACAGCCAGGCAATGAAGAAATCGGCATACGGCGTCTCGGGGAAATAGGTCAGGCGGTAAACCCCATGACGCACGCGCTCGATCTTGCCGCTTTTGACGTAGTGCGAGAGAAGGGGATAGGGGATCCCCGCGTCTCGCGCTTGACGGGCCGAAAAGTAGCCGCTTTGATCGTAAATGATGTCGTAGAGGATTTCTTCAATCATTTTTTCTTTTTGTGTGCAAAAAGATAAATTTATTTTAACTTTTTGCACACAAATTTGCAACAAGAAAAATATTTGAAGATGAAAAAGTGGTTGAAATCATTTTTGCAGTTATGATAATATGATACCAACGTATCATGTTATTTTTTTGGAGGTTGTATGCGCCTGAATTTGCGTGATCCCAAAGTCTGGACGCTGGCCCTGTTCATTGTCGGCATTGCCGGTTTCGAGGTGTTCAACTACGGCACGACCCTTGAGGCCCTCCGGGACATTTTAGGTCGGCAGGGCAGTGGGGCCGTGTGGGCGGTACTGCTCTCGCTGGCCTTGTGCGCCATCGACTTTGCCGGTGTCGCCCGCCTCTTTATCCCGGAAGAAGAGGCTGACACGACCGCCGTGTGGCTTCTTTTCGGCGTCTGGGCCTTGGCCGCCGCCGTGAATGCCGTGCTTACCTGGTGGTCGGTGTCGCTGTTGGTGGTCAATCACACCATCCAGGGCGCTGCTGTCGTCGGCAAAGAGGTTGTTCAGCGTACCGTGCCCATTGTGGCCGCCGTGCTGGTGTTCAGCACCCGGCTTCTTTTGGTCGGCGCACTGATTCTGCGCGGTTTGCCCGTCCGGGCTACCCGCATGGCGCGACAGATCGAACCCGAAGCGCCAACGCGCATCCTGCGCTGATCCCCCGTCGGCTCTTGCCGACGGATTTCTTTTGCCCCTAAATCCTCTCAGGATATGTCCAGATGACCAGAACCACCCTTGCCATCTTTTTCGTCTTTTTTCTGGTCTTGTGGGGGATTTCACTGCGGTTGCCGAGGGACGAACACACGTTAGCCCCCTTGTTTGAGCCGTTCTCGGTGGCCATGGCCATGACCGCCACCGCCATCCTCTTGATCCTCCTGGCAACGATCTGACACCATTTGAGAAATTGCCCGCCGAAATCCCTATAATGATAATCAATGCAGGAGAAGCGCTTTGTCTTCAGGGCTGTAGGCCTGCTCGTCAATACCTTCGTCGGTATTGCGATCCTGGTGTTGATCGGACTGCTCCTCGCTACGTTTGCGCCGGGAGCGCTGATCTTTCTCTATCAATACCGCTTGATCATCGCCTTGCTCCTGCTGGTCGCCATTCTTTCCAAACTGCTCGGAGGATCGCGTGGACCGCGCCGGTAACGCCCAGCGAACCGCGGCCGTTTTTGGCACCGGTTTGGTGCTCGTGGCCGTTTACCTCTTCGTCGCCTTCAGGCTCGGACCCCCTGAGGCTAAACCGCTACCTCCGCCTACAACGACCCCAACCCGTGACATGGCGGCACTTTTACCTTCCCCATCGGCAACCTCCATCCCAACCCTGTTGCCAACCCTTACCCCATCCCCTCTTCCTGCCCTTCTTCCCACCCCACTTACCGCGCTTCCGGCTTCCACCGGCCTCGGCGGGTTACGTCCGGATTGCAAGTCTTCTCTGGTCGTCATCGTCTACAGCGACGACAACCGGGATGAAATGCCATCGCCGGGCGAGGCCATCAGCGGCGTTCAGATCATTCTAACCGACAGCACCTTCTCGCGCCTCGGTACCGCCTACGCCCGGGACGGCAAGGCCGAGTTCTGCCTGCCCGAGGGCAAGGTCTTCTACGTCGACCTCCCTTACTTCCAAATCACACGCATCTATCAGCCCGGAATCACCAATGCGGGGAACAGCAATACCCTTGAGATCCGCATCAATCCTCCTGTCCTCCCCGTGCGTTTGCCGTGACCCATGTTCCTACTCAACCGCCGTAAGCGCCGCCGAATCCTGATGATTGCCCTTGCCCTGATCGCTTTGCCCATCCTCCTCTGCTTTGCCTCGGTCTTCGGTATGACCTCCGCGACCGTCTCCGGCGTGTCCTATGTCCCCGTTTTGGGTACCCCACTGGCGGGTTATACCAACGCCGGTTCACCGCCATCCGGCGGATCCTGTAACAACATCAATCAGTATTTCCCCGATAACCCCTTCCAGGGTTGGCCGCTCGACTTTTATCCCTGTGATTGGAGTATCATCTCTGCCTATTTCTGCAGCCCGAACTATACCCGCGAGATGAACGGCTTCACCCACTGGGGCATGGACTTTGCTAAAAAAATCCTCCCTAACGGAAAGGCCAACCTGATCGAAGGAGCACCGGTCCTGGCAACCGCGTTTTCCCGCGTCGTCCAGGCCGTGTCTTCTGACCCGCCGGGCTACAACTACGGCATGGGCAACTTCGTCCAACTTCAGGCCCTGGCCCCGATCTGTGAAACAGCCGTCGGCATCGACCTCGACGGCGACCGCCTCCTGCAGTCCTGCCTCCATGTGTGCGAGACCGAGGTCCAGGCCGACCTCAACGGCAACGGCCAGATCGATGACTACTGCGGCGAACCTCTGCCCTGGAAGGCAACCTACATGCACCTCATGGATGCTACGGTCTCCCAGGGACAGATCGTTCGTAAGGGCCAGGTGATCGGACATGTCGATAACACCGGCAACTCCACCGGTTCTCACCTGCACTATCAGATCAACGGGCCCCACGGCGCTATCGATCCAGGACCTACTCTTGGATGTGACAACTACGATTGGAATCAGGGTATCCAGGAGGGACGATGAGGTTTTTAAACCTATTGGCCGCTATCAGCACCGTGCTGACCGTTATTATCCTGGATGCCGCCGGAAAT
>SPLK01000281.1_pt1 | contig 16377 bp, 16 predicted proteins | sample 2456111 | NCBI WGS metagenome assembly SPLK01 (sample SAMN11156906, study PRJNA527647) | hot springs metagenome | biome: Geothermal region; feature: Hot spring; material: tree branch in hot spring; isolation source: hot spring sediment rich in lignocellulosic material ... | reverse complement strand
GCTCCAGATGAAAATCTAAACGGAGGATATAGGCTTGTTTTTAATGTAGGAAGGGATGCAGGGCAAAGCGTTTTTCATCTTCACTTGCATTTGATAGGCGGTAGGCATATGAGCTGGCCACCCGGATGAGAAGCTTTAAGGATTTTATGCAAGATCGTGTTAGAGAGTACTATTCTCAAGCGAGTATAGGACAAGACTTTTTCACAGCATCCGAATTGGATAAAGCATTCGGAATAGCGCTCTCTGAACATTTATACGAATTTATAAAGCGGATGGATCACCCTATACTTTTGGAACTTGGGGGAGGTAATGGAAGTCTTGCTTACGATATTTTGAACTTTCTTAGAGACAAACATACCGAATTATACAAACGCCTCACGTATTACATCTATGAAAGAAGTCCCTATCTTATAGATATTCAGAAAAAGAGGCTCAAGGATTTTGAAGGAAAAGTGTTTTGGATAAAAGAACTTATTCCTATGGATGGTGTAATATTTTCCAACGAGTTCTTTGATTGTCTGCCAGTCCACGTAATAAAGGGAGGAAGGGAACTTTACGTTGATGGTCAAAATTTTCTTTGGAAGGATGTGAGTGATGAGAGAATACTTTCATTTATTAGGCGTATGGGATACACTCATTTAGAGCAAGTAGTTGAGGTATGTCTTGAGTGTGTGGATTTTTTGCAAGAGGTATCTAAGCACTTAAGGATCGGCTATCACATAGTAATAGATTATGGATACACCTCTGAAGAACTTTACAGGTATCCAGAAGGTACCGTCGTAGGTTACAAATCCCACAGATTGGTAATGGATTTACTTAAAGAGATGCAACCTTTTGATATGAGCGCAATGGTTAATTTTTCCGCACTTATAAGCTACGGCAACGATATGGGGCTTTTTACACTTTCTCTTCAAAACCTGAGAGACTTTTTGCTTCTTAGCCCTTCATTTTTACACGAGCTTGAAAAACTTAGCTTTTCCGAAAAACCAGATGATATAGAGAGACTTTCACGACTTAAAACCATGTTAATAAGTATGGGTGACAGATTCAAGGTACTCATTCAGAAAAAACTCTAACTTACAAAACTTTAATCTCAATTTCGTAAAGCTCCCCCTTATTCTGTAAGGGTATAGTACCAGTTCTGCCAGTAAGCACTAAAAGTCTTCCATCTTTAGTTACCACAACAGATTGTATAGCTTCTTCCAAGTTTCCACCTACGAGCTGTTTGAGAAGTATCACATCCTTTCTCTGTTCGTCAATGAGAAAGACGTCACCCCTTGAGTACTTTACTATATCAAGAAACCTCTGAACTATGCCTGCAGCATTTTTGATCACATAAGCTACTTTAAAGCCGAGAATGTCACCTACAGCCCCTCTTGGATTGAAAACGTAATTTATCTTACCTGCCGATCCTACTGCTATCTCTACATAAGAGTAAGATCCTCCGAATCCTTCTTCTGAAGAGAACACCTCGTTAGAACCATCAAAAACCCTTATTCTACCAGAACTGTCGGTAAACACAAGATAGTTTTTGTAATAAAAAGCGCTATCCACTCTAAAACCCCTTGGAGCTTCAAAAATACCTAACTCTTTTAGGTTTTCTCCATCAAAAGATAGTCTTACAGTTTGACCAAACTTGTTATCAAAGTCAAATCTTTGCCCTACAAAGGTCTCCTTTGGTCTATTTTTGTCCAGCACAGCCATTATGTAAGGTATGTCCGTTTTGAGAGGTATCAAACTGTCGCCAACCATTTTGAGTATAAGAGAACTCGCTCTGTCGCCCGAAATCATGTTGACTATTATGTAGTCTTTGCTTTCCTTCCCTATTCTCCCAAGAGATACATCAACCGCTGTTCCTGCAGGTAAAGAGTATGTAGCCCTTTTGACTATGTCGTTTTTTAAAAGTTCATACACCTCAAGCCTACCAGAATACAACACGACGAGATAATCCCTTCCGTTTCCCATCACATCTCCCACATCTGCAGATATGGGTATGGAGGGTAGAGACTTTATAAGCTTGCTCCTTGCAAGGAGTTTAAGATCTTGCAGGCTTGCCCTCTCTATCTGTCCTTTAGTCATTTGAGGCACTGCGTAAAAAGCTACTGGTGAGCCAAGAAACTCTACACCGTAACCATCCTTAAACTCTTTTATCGTGTAAGTGCATCCACTACCCTTTTTGAGACCATCCACAACTGAACTTACCTTAAAAAATCCCTCATCAGAACCTTCATAACAAACATCATGCACGTAAAGGATCGCCTTATCACCCACCATTATATTCTTTCCGCTATTTATCTTAGCTACTGAGTAACTATCATAAACTTTATCTATCTTTACCTCTCCAACAGTTCTGCGCTCCTTTCCCAAAACTTTTCCTGTAACTGGATTTATTATCTCCTTGCCCTCCTCAACAACAGAAAATACTTCCCCTTCCTTTACTTTGCCCTTTCCGAGATCAATTAGTACCTGTCCATCTTCCAGTTTTATCACGTAACCTTCCCTTGAGAAAAACTTCTTCAGGTCCTCCATAGGGCTTTGTGCAAAAGCTACCGATACGATAAGTGCAAAAAGCACTAAACAAGCTTTTCGCATAATTCCTCCAGCGCTGATATTATAGCATCCGTCATCTCCTCCGTGCCTACTTTTTTTGTGCCTTCATCGTATATGTCTGGAGTTCTGTAACCCTTGTGCAGTGTAAGTTCCACAGCCCTTTCTAAAAGATTAGCTTCTTCTTTGAGTCCAAAGGAGTATCTCAGCATCATTCCTGCTGAGAGTATAGTCGCTATAGGATTAGCTATCCCTTTACCCGCTATATCAGGTGCAGAACCATGAACAGGCTCATAAAGAGCGTGCCTTTGCCCTAAACTGGCTGAAGGTAGCATACCCAAACTGCCGGTAATAACCGCCGCTTCATCAGAGAGTATGTCACCAAAGATATTACCTGTAACTATCACATCAAAAGATGATGGTCTTTTTACGATCTGCATGGCGCAATTATCTACGTAAAGATGTTCCACTTCTACGTCAGGATAGTTTTTCCTCTCCTCTTCAACAACCTCTCTCCAAAGAGCGCTAACTTCAAGCACGTTGGATTTGTCAACGCTTGTAAGCTTTTTTCTTCTATCCTTTGCTATCTGGAAAGCCTTTTTGATTACCCTTCTTATCTCATCTTCAGTGTATCTCATGGTGTTTATTCCCACCCTCTTGTCTCCCTCCTTAAATATCCCCCTTGGCTCTCCGTAATAAACATCACCCGTTAGCTCCCTTACTACCAAAAAGTCTGTTCCTCTAACTACGTGATCCTTCAAAGGTGAAGCGCTTATGAGAGATTCATAAACCTTGGCAGGTCTTAAGTTTGCGTAAAGGTCCAAAGCCTTCCTTATACCGAGTAGTCCTCTTTCTGGTCTTTTGTATGTAGGAAGATCGTCCCATTTGGGACCTCCCACAGCACCCAAAAGTACAGCATCCGCAGAAAGACAAAGTTCTAAGGTGTAAGGAGGTAAAGGTTCACCGGTTTTATCTATGGCTACACCTCCTATGAGTCCTTCCTCAAAATTAAACTTGTGACCGAATAGCTCTCCGATCTTTTTAAGAACCTTCACCGCACTGTCTACTATCTCAGGACCTATGCCGTCCCCCTTTAAAAGGGCTATTTTAAATACTGGCATTCTATTATAATATCACACTTCCTCGCCGTAAGCTTTGCATAGCACCTCTATAGGATGTAAGGGTCTTCTGCCAGTACCGAGTTCTATTTGGTTGCTTGCTAATGGACAGTCGGATACGAACATATCCGCAGAGCTTGCCTTTAGCTCTTCAAAGAGCTTGGAACCTACTTTGTAAGCCATATCAAAAGTGTCCTTCTTTACGCCAAAAGTACCATCATGACCTGAGCATCTTTCAACTATCCTCACCTTAGTGTTTGGAATAAGTCTCATAAGCGCCGCTGCCTTGTAACCTACGTTTAAAGACTTTAAGTGACACGGTATGTGATAAATTATGTTTCCCATAGAGACTTTGAAGTCTCTGTTTAGCCTTCCCTCCTCCTGGAGCTTCCATAGGTATTCGTGAACATCGTACACTTTTTCGGCAACCGTCTTCACATCTGGGTCATCTGGAAGCAAGAGGGGATACTCGTACTTAATTTGAAGCGCACAGGTAGGTATAGGAACAACTATACTATAGCCCTTGTCCACGTATTCTTTTAGAGCCTTTATGTTAAACTTTGCCTTTTCTATAACTGCATCCATATCTCCTATGTCAAAGAAGGGTATACCGCAGCACTGCTGACTTGGAAGCTCTATATGTATATCGTTTTTTTCAAAGACACGTACCAAAGCTTTACCTTTCTCAAGATAATTGTAATTTAACAGACAGGTGTAAAAAAGGGCAACTTTCCCGTTTTTACCAGTTACCGCATTACGGTTTTTGTTAAACCAACTTGGGAAAGTCTCATTATTGAAGGAGGGTAGCTTAGCTCTTCTGTCCACACCTATAAAATTTTCAAGCATAACCCTAACAGGTTTTGCCTCTTTGAGAGTATTCACAATTGGAGCAAAAGGCAAGGAGATCTTACCCATAAGGTCAGTATTGAGCAATAGTCTATCCGTGAGTTTTGCCCCCTTATTTTTGAACTTCCATATCTTGTATCTGAGGGAAAGATGAGGAAAGTCTATCTTCCATTCGTGGGGTGGCGTGTAAGGACACTTAAAGTAACACTGCTTACAGTGAAAACAAAGTTCAAGAGGTTTGGCAAGCTCTTCTTTATTCAATGCATTTACATCATCATCGTGCCTATCTACAGCATCAAAAAGTGCTGGGAATGAAGGACAATACGGTAGGCACATCCTACAGTCTTTGCATTTGGAAAAGACTCTCTTGGCTTCTTCCCAAAGGGCATCCTCGTCCAGAAATCTGGGATCTCTGACATCAAAATTAAAATCCTTAACACCGCCTAAAGATATTTCCTGCATGTTCCACTCCTTTAAGACAATTATAAACTTCCAAAACTATTACTATTATTTATTATATGCAAAATGTTTGCAAATGTCAAATTTTGTTCCGATGATCCCTATCATATATCCCAAACTAAGAGTCTTTAAATTAAAAGGTGCAGGAGGTGTTATTCATGGTGAGGGTGTTGGTGATAATTCTATTTTTTATATATACAAAGGTGGTCTTTTCACAGGATGTTTCTAAAAAAGATCTCGATGAGTTAATATCCTCATATGTTAAAGAGAGATCGCAGAAAGGTTCCTTTTTTATAAAGGATCCGAGAAGTGGCAAAGATGTGGAACTTATTTACATAGGACCTCGTGAGATCTTCAGACATATACGCAATTATGGATACTTTGTTGATGTTTACTTTCACGAAAAAGAAGACCATAATAAAAAATGGGACATAGACTTTTGGGTAAGGAATGAGGAAGGTAAGCTCGTAATAAAAGATGTGCAGGTACACAAGGTACCTGAAAAGGTTGGTGGTGAGTGGTTTATGGTTACTGTGGAACCATTACCTTGGTGGTGGCAGCAATCTTCTGGTGAACATGGAGGAGAACCCTTTGCAAGGGGTGACTGGAAAGCTTGGGCTGTGAAAGCTGCCATTCATGAATATGTGGCTGATAAAGAAAGGAAAGATAAAGCCTTTATAATTAAGGATCCAACGACAGGTGAGGATGTAAGGCTTGAACTCGTTGCAATACACGATCCTGTCAGAAAATTTTCAAAGAAGGGTTTGTACTTTGCCTGTGCTGATTTTCGCCCTATAGATGGTCCCGGAGACAAGCTCTATGACATAGATATCTTTATGAAAGATGAAGGTGGTAAATTGAGCGTAACGGATGTAAAAGTTCACAAAGTACCTGTATTTCAAGATGGAAGATGGATAAAAAAGGCGCTCTTTTATTATAAAGATGAAGATATAGTGGAACTGCCATGAATAAAGTGATCGTCAGTATGCTGGTCATTGTGGGGCTTTCCCTTGCGGATAAACTTTACTTTCTTGATGTTTACGGTACAGACTGCGAAATGTGTCCAGTAGCTGTCAGAAAGGGACTTTTGATGTTGAAAGGAATAAAAGATATAAAGGTAAGCGACATAGATTTTGAGAAGAACATGACTAAATTCATAATACTTTCCGATAACAAGCTCACGCCAGAAGAGATACTCAAGAACGTGGAGGAAACCGGTAAGATCGTAGGTAAACCATACAGAGGAAAGATCACTGGCGTTAAAGATGTCAAATGAAGCTCCTTATTGCATCTTCAAGAGCTTCAAGAAAGGCATCGTTCTCTTCTGGAAGCCCCACGCTCACTCTCAAACAGTTTTCTAAGGTAGGTAAATGGGATACATTCCTCACAAGTACCCCTCTCCTTAAAAGTTCCTTATGAAGGGTATCTGCGTCTATATGTGACCTAAAAAGTATAAAGTTGGCGTCCGAAGGGTAGGGTTCTATGCCTTCTATTTTAGAAAGTTCAACCAAGATCCTTTCCCTTTCCCTTATTACCATGCTGACACAATTTTCCACAAGGTGGTAAAATTCGGTAAGCATCAAGCGTGCGATCACCTGAGAGGGATAGGTGATGTTAAAGGGTAGTCTCATTTTGTTTATCTCATGCGCTATATCTTCCTTTGCGACAAGAATACCTATCCTCAGCCCAGCCATACCTATCTTTGAGAGGGTTCTCAAAACCACAGTATCCTCCCTGCTACTTGCATCCTTTAGGAAGGTTTTCTTTGAGAAGTGGAAGTAAGCCTCATCAATTACAGTGAAAAGACCTTCTTGTCTTATTTTCTCTATCTTCTCCCGACTGAAGCAGTTGGCTGTAGGATTGTTGGGATATGATATGAAAGCAAGGATAGGAGAAAAACGCCGAATGGATCTTATTGAAGCCTCTAAATCTATATCCTTATCCTCACTCAACGCCACCTCCACCCTACTTCTGCCCAGTAGCCTTGCTGATATCTCATACATGGGGAAGGTTGGGATGGGATAAAAAACCCCACGATCAAACTCACCTACAGCTATGCTTAGGTAGTATATGAGTTCATCAGAGCCGTTGCCCAAAACCAGATTTTCCTTTTTAACACCCAAGTGTTGAGCTATTATTTCCCTAAGCTCATCCGCTTTTGGGTCCGGATACCTGTTTAATGGTATCTTTGATACCTCTTCCCCTATCCGCTTACGTACATCTTCAGGCAAAAGGAGAGGAAGCTCGTTGGAAGATAACCTAACCTTTGCCCGGGTAGTTTCTGTTTTATAGGGAGAAAGCTTCTTTATCCTATCGCTTATCACGCCTGAGGTTGTTCCTCCTCCTTTTCCTCCTCTTCTTCTTCAACCCTTCCTAAGTAAAGCTCAAGCTCAGCGACAGTAGATTCCATAAGCTTGTCTTCAAGAATACCCTTTATGAGTCTGTTGAGCTTCCTTTCATCACCCATTGATATACCGTTAAGCACATAATAAAGTCTCTTTGGAAGAGAAAGCACCACCCTTTTGTATCTTGGACCTCCTTTTTTCCTACCTCTTCTCGCCATCATCATCCTCCTTTATAGATTTATAATTCTATTTTATCATGTTTTTTAAAATTTTAATGCCTTTTTTGATGATATCCCTCATGACTCTAACTGGAGATTTTGAAGATAAAATAAAAGATGCTGATATAATTTATATACCTGAAGAGCATACTAATCAGCAGGATCATAATTTTCAGCTTGAAGTTATTAAGTACATGCGAAGTAAAGGCTACAAGTTCGTCATAGGTATGGAGATGTTCCAACAAAATTTCCAAAAGTATCTGGACGATTATATTAATTGCGAAATTTCTGAGAAGGAAATGTTGGAAAAGACAGAATACAGGAATAGATGGGGTTACGATCCATCTTTTTACTCTCCCATTTGGAGGTTTGCAAAAAAGGAAGGTATAAAGATTTATGCTTTAAATGTTCCTTCGGAACTTCTTGAAAGGATAAGAAAGGACGGACTGAATAATGTGGAGAGTCCTCTCATACCAAGACCCGTTATAGAACAGAGTGAGGAAGAGAAGCAAAAACTTCTAAGTGTGCTAAAAATGCATCCCAAAGTTGACGAAAGGTCATTTCTTGAAGTTCAGAATGCTTGGGATAATGTGATGGCTTATGCCATAATCAAGGTATTGAAGGAAAATCCCCGTGCTAAGATCGTGGTTCTTGCAGGTAAGGGTCACATAGGAGATATAAAGAGCGGTATACCTTACAGAGTAAGGAAACTGGACTCTCAACTCAAGCAGATAATACTCACAAGAGATCACTTCCTGTTCTCAATGGATTTTTCAAGGGATAGTTCATCCGCAAACTCTATGAATGTTCCAAATTGTAAGCCGTAAGATACTCTGGTCACTTTGAGGTTGGAAAACCTCCTTTTGAGAAGCTTTATAAGGTAATTAGCGGTAGCTTCACCTTCAACGTTGGGATTTGTTGCTACTATAATCTCCTTGGGTTTGTATCTCTCTATTCTTTCAAGGAGACTGTCAATGTTGAGATCCTGCGGGGATATACCTTCTAAGGGTGCTATCCTTCCACCAAGCACGTGATAAACGCCCGTATATCTCTCCAATTTTTCTATGGCATAAGCATCTTGGGATTCTTCAACTATGCATATGAACTTTTTGTTCCTCTTTTCATCAGAGCATATAGAGCATACATCTCTGTCGGTCAATAGTCCACATTCTGAACATTTTTTTATGCTCAGCACCAACTGTTGTAAAAGATCCACAAGTGTAACTTTTTCTTCCTGTTGTAATTTGAGCAGGTTGTAAACGAATCTGCTTGCACCTCTTTCGCCGTACGTGGGTATCTTTGTTATGGCTTCTATGGCTTCCTTAATAGGTTTTGGGAAAACATCTTCAAAAGCCAAGAATACCTCCAAACCTTTTCTTTAAAGCTTCCATCATCATATCCCTTGATATATCCTGCGCTTGGTTGATAAGTTCCATAAGTGTGTCCTTTACCTCATCAAACTTTGCACCTTCACCGCACCTTATATCAATTACCTCTCCCAGACCATTAAAAACGATCGTAATTTTATCCTTTTCAATGATCTCCCTCTTTTGTCTCAGTTCATCTTTCAAACTATTGACTAAACCCTCAAAGCCTTTAAGATTTTTTATAAACTCCGTTAAATTCATCTCTCACGCTCTCCTTTTATAAACTCTTCTACCATCTTTCTTGCCTGCCAGTCTGGATACTGTACAGGTGGATGCTTCATGGTGTATGCGCTTATGGAGTAAAGTGGTCCGCCTATACCTCTATCTCTGGCAAGCTTACAGCATCTAATTGCGTCCATCATTGAACCCGCACTATTTGGGGAATCCTCTACATCGAGCTTCAGCTCTACATACATGGGAACATCTCCAAACTGTCTACCTTCTATCCTTATATAAGCCACCTTTCTGTCTTTTAACCAGGGCACCCAGTCGGATGGTCCTATGTGTATGTTGTATTCTCCCATATCGTAAGGAATTAGGGAAGATACCGCTTCAGTCTTTGATCTCTTCTTGGTCTTCAACCTTTCTCTTTCCAGCATGTTCAAAAAATCCGTGTTTCCCCCAAAATTCAGCTGATAAGTTCTATCTATTTTTACACCTCTGTCTGTAAAGAGCTGAACGAGGACTCTGTGCAAGATAGTCGCTCCTACCTGGGACTTTATGTCATCTCCTACCACTGGTATGCCTTCTTTTTCAAATCTCTGTGCCCATTCAGGATCCGACACTATAAAGGTAGGCATGCCGTTTATAAAGGAAACGCCAGCTTTCAGACAGGCTTCAGCGTAAAATCTCGCTGCTTGCTCAGAACCTACGGGTACGTAGTTTACAAGAATTTCCGCTTGGGTTTCTTTAAGAATGTTTACCACATCCTCAAGTTCATCTTCCTTCTCTTCAGAGAGGACAAAGCTCCTTTCGGGAGGATAATTTCTCATATGATCCGCAAAACCGTCAAGCACTTTACCCATCCTAACTTTAACGTTCATTTTAGGTATATCCCGCTCAAATACCATGGTACAGTTGGGAGGTGAGAAAATCGCCTCCGAAAGATCTTTGCCTACCTTACGCGCATCAATGTCCCATGCTGCAACAATTTCTATATCCCAGGGCTTGTACCCTCCCACATCTTCAAACATGAGACCGTTCACACCTGCGTTTTTGTTCTTCTTGTAATAAAAAATGCCTTGAACGAGAGAGCTTGCACAGTTACCGACTCCAACTATGGCGACCCTTATTTTCTTAGACATTCCAGCCTCCACAAAACAAGCAAACTTTATAATATTATACCTAATGATGAAGGTTCTCATAGTTCTTTACTCAAAGTTGATAGAAGATAGTAAGTTCATAAATAAACTGGAAAAGGAAGTGAGTTTGTTGAAGAAGCTCATAGGTCCGGATAGTCTTTATGCTGTCATAACTTCGGAGATGAAACACCTATTTGATAAGTTTCCGGATCTGGTTTTTTTAAGGAACGACAAGGAGACTCTTCTTTACGGCATATACAAAGGACTGAGGAAGCTTAGGGGAAATGACGTGCTTATACTTGACGGTAAAGAGGCAATCACTAAGGAGAGGATACTTAACTTTATAAGTCAGAGGAGGAAAAACTTACTGTCAGTGGCGGAAAAATGTTGGAGTGGTGTAGCCGTCTTAAAGCTGATAGACCTGGATTATATAATTAGAACTATGGAGAGGTTTGTAAATGAGGATGTGGATTTTTTAGAAATAATGAAACTTGTAAAAGAAGATTATGGTATAGATTACGAAGTTTTATAGGAGGTTAGACATGGACGAGATCACGGTAGGTAAGTATATCGTAAGAACGGACAGATACTACACCAAAGAACACGAATGGGCTCTTATTAAGGGGAACAAAGCTTGGATAGGAATAACCGATTACGCACAAAAAGAATTGGGGGATATAGTTTACGTAGACCTCCCTTCTGTAGGGCAGAGTTACGAAAGTGCAGATACTATTGCCAATGTGGAGTCTGTCAAGAACGTTGCACCCATATACGCACCTCTGTCTGGTACAGTTGTAGAAGTAAATGAACAGTTAGTGGATGAGCCTCACCTAATTAACGAATCACCTTACGATGATGGATGGATAGCGGTACTTGAGCTTTCCGATCCTATGGAAGTGGAGGATCTTATGCCAGCTCAGGATTATGCAGAGCTATTAGTTGAGATAATAAAGGATGAGAAGGGAGAGAGTATATCCCTTGAACTTCCTGAGGAAGAAATAACGCCTACCATAGAGGAGTCCCTTGAGGCTCTACCAGAAGAAGAGCTTCCTTATGAGGAGAAAGAAAGGTAATGTACTTACCACATTCGCAAGAGGATGTAGAAGCAGTCCTCAAGGAGTTAGGCTTGTCTTCTTTGGAAGAACTTTTTTCTCATATAGACCCATCCTTACTGAGTTCTCCTAACCTTGAAAAGCCAATGTCAGAGGAAGAAATAAGGAGATTTCTCAAAGAGCGTGCAAAAAAGAATAAACCTCTCGTGTCCTTTGCAGGTTTTGGGGCTTATGATAGGATAATCCCATCAGCTGTATGGCAGATATTAGGTAGAGGTGAGTTTCTAACAGCATACACACCTTACCAAGCGGAGGCATCACAGGGTACTCTCCAAGCCATCTTTGAGTATCAAACACTTATATGCGAGCTTACCGGCATGGACGTAGCAAATGCAAGCATGTATGATGGAGCTTCAGCCCTCGCAGAAGGTATACTTATGGCGAGAGCTTTAAAAAGCGCAGGCAAAAAAGTGCTTATCTCAGAGGGAGTAAATCCGCTCTATAGAGAGGTTGTGAAGACTTATCTGGCAGGATACGAAGACGAAATATCCTTGATTCCTCTTTGTAAGGAGGGGAGTACGGATCTTTATATCCTCGAAGACTATTTAAGAAAAGACGATGTCCATGCGCTTGCCGTGCAGTATCCTAACTTCCTCGGTTTTATAGAACCCATAAAAGAGATCGGGGAGCTTGCAAAAAGGTATCATGTACCTTTTGTAGTGGTGGCTGACCCTATAGCGCTTTCCATTTTGAGACCTCCAGGAGACTATGGGGCTGATATTGTGGTAGGTGAAGGTCAGCAGATGGGAGTACCGTTAAACTTCGGCGGACCTTATGCGGGCTTTTTCACTACAAAATACGAGTATGTCAGAAAGATGCCCGGGAGGATTGTAGGGCTTGCAGAGGACGTGGAAGGTAAGAGAGCTTTTACCTTAGTCCTTCAGACTAGGGAACAGCATATAAGAAGAGAAAGAGCTACTTCAAACATATGTACCAATCAAAACCTTATAGCCATCGCTAACCTCCTATACATGGTGCTTTTGGGGAAGGAAGGAATAAGAGAGGTAGCAAAGCAGAGTCTGTCAAAAGCCCTGTATCTAAAGGAAAAGCTTCTCTCACTAGGATTTGAAGAGATATACACTGGGAAACACCTTTGGGAGTTTCCGCTGAAGATAGATAATGCCTTAGATCTTTACAAAAAGCTCCTCGAGGAGGGTTTTCTTTTAGGTGTACCTTTGGACAAGTTTGGCTACAGAGATACACTGCTCATTGCAGTGACAGAAAAGAGAAACAGGGAGGAGATGGAGAGGCTCTTGAACGCCATCAAGTTATAAAGTGCGCGGAATTGACTTGACAAAACTACACTAAAGAAATATTATAAAAGTAGTTTAATTTGGAGGTAAAGGGATGTTCAGTGAAAATCTCTTATCTGCAAAGGCTCTTGAGTATATAAAGAAGGCAAAAGAGGTAGCAAAGTCTTATGGAGACAGTAAAGTTGATACGGATCACCTTTTGCTTGCCCTTTTGTCTGATGAAGAGTCACCTCTTGCCAAATATTTGGAAAAGAGAGGTATAGACAGGAAGGAATTTTACAAAAGGATCGGCGAGTACATAAAGAGGTTAAAAGAGCAGATAGATAAAGCTGTACATCAAGAGGCGCAACACCTTATTGATCTAAGAAGCAAGATAATGGAGGTGAAATCAAACATAGGATCTGTCCAGATGGAGCTTGAAAAGATTAAAAGGTCAAAGGAAGACATTCGCAGGGAGATGGAGAGGGCAAGAAGGTATGGAGATTACTGGAGTTTGCAGAGCCTTCAGGTGGAGTACACGAGGCTTGAAAGCATAGAAAGACAGTATGAGAGGGAACTTGAAAGTGTAGAAAGAAGTTTGTCTTCTGTATTCAAGCAAGAGGACGTGAGATCCTTTCTTGAAAATCGTCTAACCATAGATGGGCTTATAAGAAAAGCTTTGGAAGATAGCGCACTTTTGAAGCAGATAAAAGAGCTTGGGTTGTCTACCGAAAGGATAAGGGACCTTATAGCCAAAAGGGTGTTTGGAAAAGAACCGTCCTTTGATTACTCAGAAAACTTAGTAAAAGTTATGGAAAAGGCTCAGAACAAAGCACTACAGGAAGGACTATCCCGTGTAGAGCCTTATCATATAGCATCTGCACTCATAGAGGCTAAGGAAACCATAGGAGGTAAATTATTAGAAGATATCTTAGGAGGTGAAAAGATGAAAGACGTAACGCAAGAGCTGAAAGAGGAGGAAAAGTCTCCTTTAGAGAGGTTCGGCGTAAGCCTCACCCAGATGGCAAAAGATGGCAAGCTTGATCCTGTGATAGGCAGGGAAAGAGAGATAAATCAAGTTATTGAGGTGCTTTTAAGAAGAACAAAAAATAATCCTGTGCTTGTTGGAGATCCCGGCGTTGGCAAAACTGCCATAGTAGAAGGGCTGGCTCAAAGGATAGCAAATAGGGAAGTACCTGCCGAACTTCAGGATAAGGAGATCGTAGCTATTGATATGGGTTCTCTATTAGCAGGTTCTAAATACAGGGGAGAGTTTGAAGAGAGGCTTAAAAAACTTTTAGATGAGGTAAAACAGAAAGGAAACGTGATACTTTTCATAGATGAAATACACACGGTCGTAGGTGCGGGAAGAGCGGAAGGAGCTGTTGACGCGAGCAATATGCTAAAGCCACCTCTTGCAAGAGGTGAGATAAGGGTTATAGGGGCAACAACAGTGGACGAATATAGAAAATATATAGAGAAAGATCCAGCACTTGAGAGGCGTTTCCAACCCATATACGTAGATGAACCAACAGAAGAAGAAACTTTAGAAATACTTAAGGGTCTGAAGCCTAAGCTGGAACAGCACCACAAGGTAAAGATATCCGATGAAGCCATAGAAGCTGCAGTTAAACTGACCAGAAGGTACGTAACTTTTAGAAAGCTTCCAGATAAGGCAATAGATGCCCTTGACCAGGCAAGTGCAAGAAAAAAGCTTTCTGTAGTTTCTTTACCACCTGAAATGCAGGAAGTTGAGAGAAAACTGAAAGCCATTGAAGATGACATACAGAAAGCTTACTTAGAAGGCAATTACGAAAGGGAAGCTCAACTAAAGATAAAGAAAGTACAGCTTGAAAAGGAAAAGCAAGAACTTCTTAATAAACTCGGCGGTACTGACGTAAAGATCCAGGAGATAAAAAAGCGCATGGAGGATCTGGATCAGGAGATCATAAAAGCCTCAGAAAGAGGCGATTACGAAAGAGAGGCACAGCTAAAAATAGAGAAAGTTAAACTTGAAAAGGAACTCAAGGAGTTAGAAAGCAAAAAGGCTCAAGCTCTCGTAGTTGGATGGGATGATGTTGCTCAGGTGGTGTCCGAGTGGACAGGCATACCAGTATCAAAGCTGAAAGAAGAGGAAATGCAAAGACTCCTCAGACTTGAGGAAGAGCTACACAAAAGGGTCATAGATCAAGAACATGCTGTGAAAGCCGTAGCAGAGGCTATAAGGAGGGCGAGAGCCGGACTCAAAGATCCAAAAAGACCCATAGCCACATTCCTCTTTTTAGGACCAACAGGCGTAGGAAAGACAGAGCTTTCCAAAGCTCTCGCAGAACTTCTCTTCGGTGACGAAGAAGCACTTATAAGACTTGATATGTCAGAATTTAAAGAAGAGCATAGTTTGGCAAAGCTCATAGGAGCACCTCCGGGTTACGTAGGTTACGAAGAGGGTGGAAAGCTTACGGAAGCTGTCAGAAGGAAGCCATACTCGGTGATTTTGCTTGATGAGATAGAAAAAGCTCACCCACGCATTTTTGACCTTTTCTTACAAGTTTTTGATGATGGGAGGTTAACGGATTCTCACGGAAGGACTGTTGATTTTAGGAACACTGTAATAATAATGACATCCAACATAGGATCTCAGTATCTTCTGAGCATATCAATTGATGGTGATGAAGAATCCGTGCAGAGCGAGTTTGAGAGGGCAAAGGTAAAGGTACTTGAAGAATTAAAGTACTTTTTCAGACCCGAGTTTTTAAACAGGATAGATGAAGTGATAGTCTTTAAGCCTTTAACTATGAAGGAGCTTCTTCAAATAATAGATCTTCTTGTTGCATCAATAAATGAGCGTCTCAAGGAAAAAAATATAAGACTAACCTTGAGTGAGGAGGCAAAAAAGGAGCTTGTAAAACTCGGATACGATCCCGCTTACGGTGCAAGACCTCTAAGAAGGGTGCTACAGAAATACTTAGAAACTCCTCTCGCTGATAGAATCATAAAGGGTGAGATAAAGGAAGGTATGAAGGTGCTCGTAGAGTATGATGGAAATGGCTTATCTTTCGTGAGCAGTTAACATAAAAAAGGTAGTTCACCCTTCTCTACCTTGCAATACGATCTTAATCGGGGAGTATCTTACATTCAGATACTCCCTCAATCTTCTCACAAAGAACCTTTTATAGCTTTCCTTCCAACCTTCCTGATCGTTTGTAATAATCACAATGGTAGGGGGTTTTGTTCCGTCCTGAAATGCATAATATACCTTAACTTCCTTACCTCCGTGAAGGGGTGGAGCTTTCTCTTTGAGCACTTTTTGGACAGCTCTGTTTACGAAAGACGTTTTGTGTTCTTTGGTGTAATCTCCATAGACGGACACTATACTCTCGAGAAGTTCCTTTATACCTTCTCTTCTTACAGCCGAGGTAAGTACTACAGGTGCAAAATCAATAAAGTAGAATTTTTCCTTTATGTACCTTTGCGTTTGTTCCCTATCCCTGCCTATGAGATCAAACTTGTTACCTACTATAACACAGCCTTTGTACCTTCTTTCTATAAGTCCGGCTATTCTCTGATCCTGATGTGTTACACCTTCAGAAACATCCACCACAAGACACACTACATCCGACATATCAATGGATTTTATAGCTCTCCCAACGGAGAAGAATTCCACACCGTACTCTATCCTTGTTCTTTTCCTTATACCTGCAGTATCTATGAGGACAAACTCCTGATCTCTATAAGTGAAGGGTATCTCTACAGCATCTCTTGTTGTACCAGC
>SPLK01000280.1_pt1 | contig 16606 bp, 12 predicted proteins | sample 2456111 | NCBI WGS metagenome assembly SPLK01 (sample SAMN11156906, study PRJNA527647) | hot springs metagenome | biome: Geothermal region; feature: Hot spring; material: tree branch in hot spring; isolation source: hot spring sediment rich in lignocellulosic material ... | reverse complement strand
TTCGTGCGCTCCCTCTACCGAGGCGACCGCTACAAGTTCTTCGTCGAGTTGCGACGAGACCGCCCCGTGCGTGGTGAGAGCCTGTGATCGCGCCGGGCCGCCGCGGCGTCGTCGCCGCGCTGGCGGGCGTCGGCCTGGCGGCTGGCGTGCTCAGCTTCGCGCTCGGCCGGCTCGCACCTGCTGTCAACGAGCCGGCCACGGCAGGCCCCGCCGCCGGAACGTCGCCGTCACGCATCAGGGAGTGGGTGGCCTCCATGACCATCGAGCAAAAGGTCGGCCAGATCCTGCACGTCGGCTTTCCGGGCGTCGAGCCGGGGCCCGAGGTGGAGGAGTTGATCCGGCGGCACCACGTGGGCGGGGTCATCCTGTTCGCCCGCAACGTCGTGGACCCCGTCCAGGTCGCGCGGCTGACCAACGCGCTCCAGGGGATGGCGCGCTCGTCGGGTGCCCGGGTACCCCTGCTGGTGAGCGTCGACCAGGAGGGCGGGCTGGTCGCCCGGCTAACGCGCGGGGCGACGGTATTTCCCGGGAATATGGCGCTCGGAGCGGCGGATTCCGAGACATTGGCCTACCAGGCCGGGCTGTGGACCGCCCGGGAGCTGCGAGCCGTCGGGATTCACCAGAATTACGCGCCCGTCCTCGACGTCAACAACAACCCGGTCAACCCTGTCATCGGGGTGCGCTCCTTCGGCGAGTCGCCCCAGCGGGTCGCCGCCCTGGGGGTCGCCACGATCCGGGGGCTCCAGGACGGCGGCGTCCTGGCCACCGCCAAGCACTTCCCCGGCCACGGCGACACGGCGGTGGACTCCCACATCGACCTGCCGACGGTCGCCCATCCGATGGAGCGACTCCGGCAGGTCGAGCTCCTGCCCTTCGAGGCGGCCATCGAGGCGGGCGTGGCCTCCATCATGACCGCCCACGTCACGTTTCCGGCGGTGGACCCGACCCCCGGCCTGCCCGCCACGTTGTCGTCCCGGGTGCTGACCGGGCTGTTGCGCGAGGCCATGGGATTTCAGGGGCTGGTGGTGACCGACGCCCTGGAGATGGGGGCCATCGTCAAGCGATTCGGCATCGAGGAGGCAGCCGTGCAGGCGGTGCGGGCAGGGGCCGACGCCGTGTTGGTGGCCTGGCCGCAAGACTGGGCCACCGCGGTGCGAGTCGCGCGCCGCCTGGTGGAGGCCGCGCGCTCCGGTGAGATCCCGGCGGCCCGCCTCGAGGAGGCCGTCAGCCGGGTGATGGCCGCCAAGGCGCGGGTCGGGCTGCTCGACGGAGACCCGCGCGTCGACGTCGCTGCCGTCGCGCGACGGGTCGGCTCGCCCGAGGCTCGCTCCGCCGCCCTGGAGGCAGCGCGTCGCTCCATCACCCGCGTGGCCGACCCCAACGGATTCGTGCCGCTGGGGCAGGGCCAGCGGGTGCTGGTCATCGTGCCCCGCATCCAGGACCTGACGGGGGTCGAGGAGCGAGGCCTCCACGCGACCGGCCTCGGCGCCGCCCTGGCGGAGGTGGGCTTCGACGTGGAGGAGCGCACCTACCCGCTGGCCGTCCAGGCCACCGAAGCGGAGCGCCTGCTGCAGGACCCCGCTCGCTGGGACGCCGTGCTGGTGGGCACCTACCGCGCCTGGGAGCCCCGCTACGCCGGCCAGGTGCACCTGGTGCGACGGGCCTGGGAGTTCAACCTGGGACGCCCCACCGTCGTCGTGGCGTTGCGGGAGCCATACGATCTGGGGGAGATGCCCGACGGCCCGGCCCTTTTGGCCGCCTATGGCACGACCGCGGTCTCGCTGCGAGCCCTGGCCGAGGTGCTGGCCGGGCGGACGCCGGCTGACGGCCGGCTGCCGGTCGGCGTGCCGGGGCGCTGGCCCGCCGGTTATCGGTGGCAGCCCTAGCCCGGCTGCGACGGGCGACCCCACCTACTCGACCAGACCGGTGCGCTCGATGCTCTGGACGAAGTAGCGCTGCGCCACCAGGTAGATGAGCAGCGGCACGATGATGACCAGCAGCGAGGCCGCCATCAACAGGGGCTCGTTGTAGAGCTCGCCGGCCTGGGCGCCGGTGACGATCTGCAGCCCCGTATAGAAGATGTTGAGGCGCAGCGGCAGGGTAAAGCGCGCCTGGTTGTGCAGGTAGACGGACGGCTCGAAGAAGTCGTTCCAGTGCCAGACCAGCGAAAAGAGGAAGACGACCAGGATGGCTGGCCGCGCCAGCGGCAGCATCACCTGGAAGTAGGTGCGCAAGGCGCCGGCCCCGTCGATGCGCGCGGCCTCCTCCAGCTCCCACGGCTGCCCCCGGAAGAACTGACGGAAGACGAAGATGAAGAGCGCTCCCCGCAGCCCGTGCCCGAAGAACGCTGGCACGATGAAGGGGTAGTAGGTGTCGATCCACCCCAGGCTCCGGTAGAGCATGAAGAGCGGGATGACGATGGTCTGGGGCGGGATGAGAAAGGTGAGCATCGCCAGCAGGAAAAGGGTGTCCCTGCCCGGGAACCGTCCCCTGGCGAAGCCGTACCCCACCAAGGAGGCCGACAGCACCTGAGCCACCGCCGACAGGCCCGAGACGATTGCGCTGTTGAGCACGGCGCGTGGGTAGAAGAGGCCCTTGAAGGCCAGGACGTAATTGTCCCAGTGAATCCGGGTGGGGATCCAGTAGACGGTGGGGTCGACGAAGTCCTCCACGGTCTGCGCGGACGTCACCAGCAGGTAGAGCACGGGAAACAGGAAGATGAACGAGATGTCGACGACCATCAGGTAGGCGAAGGCCCGACTCGCCGCCACCCGGAGGCGGTGGCGGAGCGCCATCCACGAGACCCGCTTGAATGCAGCCGTCACGGCGGCGACCATCCTGGGCGTGCCCATCGGTCGTCTATCGCTCCCCGGCGTAGAAGATGCGGCGCTCGGCCACCTTGAAGATGATCACCATCAGCACGAAGGCGAACGCGAAGTAGATCCACCCAAGGGCGGCCGCGTAGCCCATCCGAAACTGTCCGCTGAAGGCGACGTCGCGCACGTAGGTCAGGATGGGGTTGAAGACCGACGTAAAGGAGTCGACCAGGGTGTAGATGGCCACCACCAGGATGATGGGGGACAGCATCGGCAACGTCACCTTCCAGAACATCTCCCACTCGGTGGCGCCATCCACCCGGGCGGCTTCGTACAGGCTGGGGCTTACGCTCTGCAGGCCGGCCAGAAAGAGGAGCACCTGCACCCCGGTGCCCCAGAGCACCAGCGCGAGGCGGTTGAGCAGGTCCAGCACCGCCGACGCGGGCGCGGGGCCCAGGTAGGCGACCAGGAACTCGGCGAACCCCTCGGCGCTGCGGATGATGCTGAGCCGGCCCACATCCTGCGCTTGGAGGTGCTGCACTACGGCGCCCGACCCGATCACCACCGGCAAGAAGAACACCGCCCGAAAGAACGCGTCCCCTCGCAGCCTGAGGTTGACCATGAGGGCCGTGAAGAGGGAGAAGACCACGACGGCCGGGATGTCGACGAGGGTGTTGCGCACCACGTCGATGAACATGGGGACGAAGTTGGCGTCGACCAGGAAGCTCTCCCGGTAGTTGTCGAGCCCCACCCACGAGGTGCGGAAGCCTACCAGCTGCTCCAGTTTCTGGAAGCTCAGCAGAAAGGATCGCACCAGCGGCCAGAGCGCGAAGGCGACGAAGCCCACCAGCCACGGCGAGATGAACGCGAAGCCCTCCAGGGCCCGACGCGTGGTCAGCGAGATCCGAAGCGGCCGCGGGCGTGCCTTCATGAGCCAGCTCCCCCCTCGTCCCCCTGGCCCCACAGGACGACGTGTCCCAGGGGAGGCACGGAGACGGAGCGGGGTGACCTCTCTCCGTTGAGCGAATACGTCTGCGCGCGGTAGTTGACGATCACCCGGCTCCCATCTTCGTAGCGCACCTCGTAGACGCCCTCGTCCAGCCGGCGGTGAGCTTGCATCGGGACGGCCTGCAGGCGTCCCAACTCCTCGACGAGGATGCGGTAGTCCTCCACGAGGCTGTCGATCCAGTCGGTGTAGCGAGAGCTGTACAGCTGCGAAAACCAGGTGTCGGCGAGGCTGGACGTCGCCTCGTACGTCAGCACGTAGCGCGGGAGCGCGCCGAACTCGATGGCGCGCAGCCTCTCGATTGCGGGATCCGCCCGCAGGTTGCCGGCCTCGAAGAAGTCACCGCTGTACGGAATGTAGCCGTGCACCACCATCTGGTAGAAGGGCACGCTCTCGTCCGCGAAGAGCAGACGCCCCCCTTCCATCGGGATGTCGAGGAGGCGATCCACGGAGCCCAGGATGAAGCCGTTGCCCTTGTTGACGCCCACCTTGAGGCCACTGCCCCGGTAAACCCCTGCCAGCTCCTGCAACGCCGCGATGAAGTCGGCCCTGCCCATGGCTCGGGCAGGGTTGTGGTCCACGTGCACCAGCGCGCCGACGTTTTCGTCGACGACGCCCGTGACCCCCAGGGCGGCCAGGCGCGGCACGTCCCGCCGGGCGATGGCGATGGCCGCGAGGGGGTTGAGCAGGTAGTAGCGGCGCTCTGTCCGCAGAGAGGGCACGGGGCTCAGCGCCCTGGAGAAGCCCAGCAGGTCTCGTGAAGCCCGCCGCACCACGTCGCGCCGCTCCGAGTAGCCCGCCGCCCCCTGGGCAGCCCACAAGAACTGGTCGTACAGCCACACCTCGATGCCGTGCTCCCGGGCATAGGTGACCAGTTCCCGCAGGCCGGCCTCGCCGCCCAGCGCCTCCTCCACCGGGAAGCGGGCGGGCGGCGCCCCCATGTAGCCTCGGGTCGTCCACCCCATGAGGGTGAGCGCCACGCGCTCGATCCCGTGACGACGCAGCTCCTCGAGGATCTGCCGGGCCTGGGCGAAGGTCGTCATCGGCACGAGACTGCTCCACAGCAGCAGAGGCTTCTCGATGGCCATGAAGAGCGAGAGGTCGAGATAGCCGGCGAAGTCCGGCGGGATGGTCCGCGCCAGGCGTCCGGCCTCCAGGAGATGGCGCCGGTAGGCCCGTGCCATACCCGAGTAGTCGGCGTCCTCGCCGTGCAGGAAGACGTAGCGCACCGAACGATCGCCGGGGATCAAGGCCTCGTCAACCTTCTCGACGAAGGCGTCCCGCCGCAAGGCGACGCTGAACCGCTGGCGGAAGTGGAAGACAGGCGCCACACGGTACAGCGGCAATATGTAGCCGCTGGGTGAGAACTCGATCTGGGCGTCGGCATCCCCCTGGGTGATGAAACCCACGTAGGCGGCGGCTCCCCGCTTGATGCCGAAGACCGGCAGCCGCACCTGGCCGGCGCCACCCGGTACGTACTCGGGACCGCTCTGGTAGACCCACTCGCGGAAGTTCTGCTGGTAGGTCGGGTGGTCCACCTTGAAGCGACTGATGGCACCCGGCCCGTCGGGGAAGAAGGCGTATCCGTCGTCCAGATCCGTGGCCGCTCCGAAGAAGGGGAACGGCATGATGCTGATGAGCTTGAGCCCGCCCGGCCGCTCGTACAGCGAGGCGAAGGGGATCCGTAAATCCAGGTGGTCCTCGCCCAGGCTCAGCTCCCATGCGAAGCCGAAGAGCTTCTCACCCGCCGGATCCAGGACGTCGAAGCGGACCCGGGCACCGTCGGGCGTGGGCTCGACCCATGGCACGGGGCGGTAGCGGGAGGTGTTGAGGACGCCCCTCGGCTGGCGGTCCACCTCAGCGTACTCCAGGATGAAGCCTGCGTCCATGTGGGCCCGCCACAGCCCTACGATGCGCGTGCCGGACGGCAAGGACGGCACCGAGGACCAGACGGTGCCGTTGCGGAGATCCGTCACCTCCACCCGTCCGGTATCGGCCGCTACCCGCATCTCCAGGTGGGCCGAGCGCGCCACGACGGCCCCGTCCGGCTCCGTCGAGACCGTCACGGTGGCCCCCCGTGCCGCCGGGGTCAGGGCCGTCCACGACACGATGGAGACGACCAGTGCTGTCGCCAGGCGGACGCCTGCGCCAGGGCCTCGAGTCGTCACCGCAGTAACGCCTCCCGTACCACTTCCCTGAAGAAGTGCAGCACCTGGTCCGTCAAACCGTAGACGGTGGCCGCCACCGCCCATGTCGCGAGCATGGTGGCCAGGGTCAGCAGGGTGATGGCCAGCGTCTGGCCCCACTCGTAGTTGTGGATCACCTTGACGGAGATGAAGAAGAGCAGCCCCGTCCATGCGTAGACCATGGCCTGCGCCCCGTTGACCAGCGCCGCCTCGCTCAGGGTCAGGACGTTGGTGACCAGCGAGATCCAGGGCGTAAAGAGCACGTAGGGCGCTAGGCAGTAGGCGGAGGCGACGAAGATGGCTCGGAGCGTCCCCTCGCCGTAGAGGATGGCGGTTACTGCGTAGTTGGCCACCACCCACGTCAGCAGCGGTACCAGAAGGCGTAGCAGCTCCCCCGCGAAGTTGACCTCCGAAGGCTCGGCGGACGAGAAGTGGAAGGCCGTGGTGAAGAAGGTGGCGACCCGGACGGCCAGCGCGAGGCCGACCATCACCATGGCGGCGCCCACGCTGCCTCGCTGGCGCAAGCGCTCGAAGGTCTCCTGGGGCTCCACCAGCACCCAGATGGCGAACCGGGTGCTCTCCCACGCCGCCTCGACCAGGCTCATCACGCGTATCCCCCGTAGTGACGCCGGGCAGCCTGCATGATGCGGCCAGCCCCTCGCACGGCTAGCCACGCGCCCGCCAGGGCCCCGGCGACGATCAGGACCGTCCACCCGAAGTTGGCGCGCATCCAGCGGTAGCGGAGCTCCGTGAACGCCCGTGAGTAGCCAGCCCGATCCTTGCCGTAGCGAAACTCCTGCATGGCCTCACGGGGGTGCCCCTGCTTGAGCAGGGCCCTGCCGAGCCCGCGATGGGCGATGAGGTAGTTGGCGTCGAGCCGCAGCACCTGCCGCCAGGGCTCGCCCGCCTCCTCGTAGCGACCGTCGTAGTAGAGCGCCGAGGCCCGGTGCACCAGCTGCATGAACTCGGTGGGCCGGAAGACCTGGATGACATTCTGTTCGCGGTCGGCGACGTACAGCCACCCCCGCCCGTCGACCTCGATGGCCGATGGGTACAGGAAGCGTCCCTCCCGCTCGCCCCGCCCCCCGAAGACCAGGAGGTTGTTACCCTCCTGGTCGTACTGGTAGACGAGCTGGGAGGCGGCGTCGACGGCGGTGACGATGCCCGTCTCGTCCACGGCCAGATCCGTGAAGTGCGGGAGCACCTGCTGCAGGTCCCGATACCACACATGGCCGTAGGATTTGTCAGGGTAGGTGTTGCGACCGATGGAGTTGAAGCGCTTGATCTGACCCCGCTGCGCGTGGACCGTCGTCGTATAGATGAACCCCTGGGCGTCCTGGGTGAGGTTGGAGTGGGGAGGCGGCAGCAGCCGGGCGATCCGCTCGCGCTGCGCCTCGGTGGCCAGGAGCCGGATCAGTAGCCGCCGCCAGTCGAACCCGACGGGGTTGGGCGCGAAGAAGCCCCGGAAGTGCCCATCAAGGTCCAGCAGGACGATGCCCCGGTACTCCCCCTCGTTGACGACGTTGAGGTAGCCCCGGTTGTCGACGAGTAGCTTGGAGGGCTTGAAGGTGAAGCTCGGATCCAGCAGCGAGGAGACGGGCGCCTCGTAGGTGCGCACCCACTGCCCATCTCGCCCGAAGACCACGATCCGCCCGTTGCCGGTGTCGGCGACGTAGACCGTGCCATCGTCGTCGACGAAGACGCCTTGCGGCCGCTGCAGGCGGCCGGCGCCGGGGCGCGGCAACACGGCCTGCACCTCGCCCTCGCGCGTCATCTTGAGGACCCGGTGGTTGCCGGAGTCCGCCACCCACAGGTAGCCCTCGGCGTCAAGAAATAGGTCCTGCGGCGCATTGAGGCCTCCTTGCTCGTTCCGCACCGACAGTACCCGGTCGACAACGTAGCCGGCCGGCGTGCGCAAGAAGCGCTCGGCGACGTCGTCCCAGACCCACTGGGGCTCCGCCGCCCGGACGACGGGCGCTCCGGTGGCCGAGGCCGCCAGGAGTGTCCAGCCGAGTAAGCTCGCCATACAACGTGTGCGACGATCCATGGGTCCCCCCGCTACGACTTGATGCCGGAGTATGCCATGGTCTGGATGACCCGGCGCTGCATCAGGATGAACAGGGCGATGGTCGGCACCGTCATCAGGAAAGTGGCGGCCTGCGAGGCCCCGTAGCGGGCCACCTGCCCCGGCCCGCCGTAGATGGTGATGAGGGCGAGCGGGAGGGTCTTCATCACCTCGCTTTGGGTGAAGATGAGCGGCGTGAAGAAGTCGTTCCATGTTGTGATGAAGGTGAGGATGGTAAGGGTCGCCCAGGCAGGGCGCGCCATCGGCATCACGACCTGCCAGAAGATGCGCCACTCCGAGGCCCCGTCCACCTTGGCCGCCTCCAGCAGTGCGTCAGGCAGCGGCTCGATGAACTGCTTCATCAAGAAGAGCGCGTAGGGCGAGGCTAGCGCTGGCAGGATTAGGGCCCAGTACGTGTCTACCAGACCCAGGGAGTTGACGATCATGTAACGGGGGATCTGGGTGACGTGGGGCGCGAACATGAGCGCCGACACTACCAGGGTGAAGAGCCACCCGCTCCCGGGCGCCCGGTGCTTGGCCACCGCGTAGGCGGCGAGGCTCGCCGAGATGACCGTTAGCAATACCGTGGAGACGGTTACGAGCAGGCTGTTGAAGACGTACCGGCTGAAAGGCACCAGCATGGTATCGGCCGACATGAGTAGGTCGTGGAAGTTCTTGAGGGTCGGGTTGCGTACGAAGAATCGCGGAGGGAACAGGAAGAGCTCCTCCGCCGGCTTGAACGCCTGGTTGACCATGAAGATGAGCGGCAGCGCCATAAAGGCGGCCAGCGCGGTCAACAGCACGTAAAAGACGGCGCGGCCCCAGTCGAGACGGCGTCGACCGGCCCCCTTCACGGTCGCGGTGGCCGTTATGGCCGCTCGTGTCATGGATTCAGTACGCCCCTCCGGTGGAGAAGAGTCGAAAGGCCAATCGCCCCGTGGCGAACGTCAGCAAGAAGAGGATCACGGCGATGGCCGCCGCGTAGCCCATCTCGAAGCGGATGAACGCGTAGTCGTAGAGGTGCGTCACGATGGTGTGCCCGGCGTAGAGGTGGCTGGGCAGTCCCGCCAGGGCCACTGCGATGTCGAAAACCGAGAAGGAAGCCACCACCGCGTTGACGGAGGCGAAGAGGAACTGGGGCTTCATGACCGGGATGGTGACGTACCACAGCTCTTGCAGCCGGTTGCGAACGCCGTCGATGGCCGCCGCCTCGTACAACTGAGGATCGACGTTTTGCAAGCCCGCCAGGAAGACGAGGAACTGGTTACCCAGGCTCATCCACAGGGCGACGACTACGATGCTCGGCATGGTGGTGCGGGGGTCCCTGAGCCACAAGAACGGCTCCTCCAGGATGCCCACCCGCATCAGCAGGTAGTTGATGAGGCCGTAGCGATCCCCCGCGAGGAAGTAGAGCCAGATGACGCTGATGGCGATGCTGCTGACGATGCTGGGGGCATACATGGCCAGCGTGTAGAAGGCCCGAAGCCTTCGAAGCTGGTTGATCAGCCAGGCCAGAGTGAAGGAGGCCATGAAGCTGACGGGTCCGTAGATGAAGGCGAAGAAGAGGGTGTTGCGCACGCCGATGAGGAAGATGTCGTCGTCCAGCAAAAGGGCACGGTAGTTGGACCAGCCGATCCAGGTCGGGGGCTGCAGCAGGTTGAAGTAGGTGAAGCTCAGATAGGTGGCCACCAGCACCGGAGCCAGCGTGAGCAGGAAGAAGACGGAGACGAACGGCACCATGAAGAGATAGGCCACGCGGTGCCGGCGCACCTGTGCCCTGAGACGGGCCAGCTCCTGCAGGGGGCTCACCCACGGGCGCGCCCCCACGGCGAGGCCGCCTCTCACCTGGCCCATGTCCGCGCTGCCTCCGACGGCGTCATGCCGAACTCCTCCTGCTTCTTGACGAGCTCCCGGTTGATCTCCTTGACGGCCTCCTCCAGAGCCTCCCGGGGGTGCCATCCCTGGAGGACGACGCGGTTCCAGGCGTTGTTGAGGTGCCGGGGCGTGAAGTAGCCGCCGAGCACGACGGGAGTCTCCGTGAACCACTGCCACTGCTCCTCGATGGCCTCGAGGTCCTTGCGAGGCCACGGTAAGTCCCGGAGCGCCTCCACGTTGGCGGTGTTCCACCGGGCCTCGGACCCGATGAGAGCCTCCAGTTCCCGCGCGAAGCGTACCTGGACGTCGGCGCTGGTCCACCACTTCAAGAGCTCCCAGGACTCCCGGGGATATCGGGTCTGCTTGAAAATGACCGCTACCTGGCCGGCGCCGCCGATGCTGCGGTCGATGCGCCCGTCCGACAGACGCCGGCCCGGGATGGGCCGCATCTCCCACCAGCCCTGCAGCTCGGGCGCAGCGGTCGAGAGCAAGACGTAGGTCCAGTAGTTGGAGATGCCGATGGGCATCTCGCCCGTGCGGACACGGTTGTAGAAGTCGGCCTGCTTCTGGATGCGGTAGTTGGTGAAGAGCCCGGTCCACTCCTTGAAGGCCTCGTAGGCCTGCGGGCGATCCAGCGCCGACAGGAGCCCATCCTCGGTGTAGAGCGAGCCGCCGTGTTGAAACAAGAAGGGAATGAAGCCCACCCACGGATCCGGCTCACCGGGGTAATAAAACTCGTAGCCATTGCGGTGGAGCAGCGGCAGCATCGAGTAGACATCCTGCCACGTCTCCGGGGGCTCGAGCCCCAGCTCCTGGAGGATGTCGGTGCGGTAGAAGAGCATGTAGAAGTCCTGGGTCTCCGGCAGCGCGTAGTCGCCCCCGGCGTGGCGGTACCGGATCAGTGCCCCCGGCCGGAAGCGTTGCGCCACCTCGGGGTAGTCGGCGAACTGGTTGAGGTTGAGCAGCGCGCCCCGGATGGCGAACTCGACGGGGATGTTGGGGTCCACGCCGGTCGCCACGTCGGGCGCTCGACCGGCCGCCGCCGCCAGCAGCAGCACATTGAAGCCGACCTGCAGCTGCCCGGGAGGAACGACGTTGACGTTGACCTTGATGCCGGTGCGCGCCGTGAAGTCGTCCTCGATCATCTCCTTCATGATGGCCGCCCACTCCCGGCCTCGCGCCACCCAGAGGTTGAGGACGACCCCCTCCTCCTGCGCCGGGTCGTACTCGCTGCCGACGGCGTAGTACTGCTTGGGGCGGGTGAAGCTCATCAAGAAGGCGCGCCAGCTGGCACGCAGCCGGTCCCAGAAGGAGGAGCGGACCTCCGGCGGCGGCACGTCGGGCGAGGCGATCCAGATCCAGTCGACCTCGAGAGGCTGCTCCTGGAGACGCAGCACCCACCACCCGATGGCGGTCTGCGTCGCCGCGAACTGCTCCTGACGCGCCGGGATGCTGTCGGGCCTGGACATCATGCCCCGCATCTGGTGGACAGCCTCGGCGATGGTGTTGATGACGCCGGGGCGTCCCCCGGAGGCCAGGTGCTTCGACACATACTCCGACTCGGCCTCGAGGCGGTCGATCAGCTCCTGGAGCGTGGGGATGAGCGTCGGCAGCCGCCGCCCCAGATCCCACTCCATGTGGGGATCGGGATTGACCCCGGTGATCATGGCCACCTGGCGGGAGAGGCTGGCCATGGCACGGGAGACCGAGAGCAGGGTGCGCACCGTGTGCCGGGCGGGTCCCACCTTCGGGACGAGCTCCAGGGTATGCGCGCCCGCCTCCAAGTGAAAGAGGAAGGGCTGGCCGTCACCCGTTGCCCCCTCCCCCAGCCGGACCAACTGCCAGTCTGGGCGATAGGGGATGGTCACCTCGCGCATCTCGTCGAAGAGGATCTGCCCGTCGATGCGCACCTCGCGCACAACGGGCACGAACTCGTACCCCTGCCAGACCCGCAGACCGATCTGGTAGAAGCCGTCCTCCGGCACGGAGAACTCCCAGACCACACGCTGGCCGGCACGACGCCATCGCCAGCCACCGAACGAGTTGAGGCGGGCGTTGCCCTCCGACGCCGGTACGGTCTTGGGGTCCGCGTTGAATTCGCGTCGCACCGTCGGATCCGTCTTGAGCACGGCCTCCTCGGCCTGGACCACCACCTCGATGCCCGACGGGCCGGCGGCCGGCACCTCCTGCCGCCAGCGCTCGAGCACGTCGGCGTAGGAGGGGTAGCGCTCAGGGGCGTGCACCGTGATGGAGGCGATGGCGATGGGCTCCCGATGGGCGTACATGGCCAGGCGATTGACGCCCTCTCGGAAGTAAAAGAGCAGGGGCTCCCGAAACATGCCGTCGGCATCCTCGACGGTCTTGCGCATCCAGCTCCGCACCTCGACCTGGGGCGGGCGGATGTCGTTACCCCGGTTGTCCCGGCGCGGGGGGTAGGCGTCGGTGAAGGTGCGCTCGAAGAAGATACGGCGGGCCTCGACGTAGGGAAAGGCCCCGTTGATGCGGATATCCCGCTGGATGGAGGACCGCTTGCCCTCCAGCGGGTAGTAGTCGACCGTGATCTGGTAGAGCCCCGCCCGGGGTACCTCCACCTCCCACTCGACGAGGCTCTCCGGGCTCCGCCAGACGAGGACCGGCTCGGGGCGCCCGCCGATGCCCGTCTCAACCGACGGCCCCGGTTCGTCCGCCCACGGAGATGGGACGTACCGCACGAAGTCGGCGCCCGACACCGTGACGGAGACACCCTCGACCGGTGCAACGCCCTCCCGCTCCCACGCGGCCAGGGCCTCCACGTAGTCCGGCTCGGCCCGGTCGGGCAGGACATCGGCGTCGGGCAGCTGACCGGCGTCGCCAGCCCCGGCCAGCGTGGCCAGACCAAACCAGACGACTCCGAGCAAAGCCCCCCGCCAGACGATCCCGAGCCGGCTGAACCGCAAGGCCTGGGTGCCCCCTCCTGGTCAGTGCGATTCGGCGATTCGCCCTCCCGCTCTGAAACTCCTTTCAGGGGTCTAGACCACTTTCTCCTTATCGGCGGCAGGAGTCGAGCCCCGTGGGCACGAATGCTCCGGTATAGACCAGATCGTCAGCCGGAGAGGGGGCGCTCGTGGATGCGGGGGCGCAGAGTTGCAATCGCTTTAGCAATCGTGGCGGTCGTCTTCCTGACGCCGTCGGCGTGGTCGGCCGAGCGCAAGATCGTGGTGTGGGACTGGGAGCCACCCGAGATCGTGGCCAAGTATCAGGCCGCCTTCGACCGCTGGCAGCAGGAGACGGGCATCACCATCGAGTTCCAGCAGGTCGGCTGGAGCGAGATGCGCGACAAGGTGACGGTGGCCATCGCGGGCGGGGCGCCGCCCGACGTGGTCCGGGTCAGCAGCGCGTGGGGCTCGCTGGTCGCCGACCAGGGGATGTTCCTGGACCTGAGGCCTTACTTGCAACAGCACAACGCCACCTACCGGTTTGACGAGTTCTATCCCGCCTCGGTGGACCTCTGGACCGACGCCATGGGCCGAGTCTACGCCCTCGGCAATGACCTCGACATGATGGGCTTCTTCTTCAACGCCGAGCTCTTCGACGAGGCGGGCGTAGAGCGTCCCTACGAGTATACTTGGGACCAGTGGCTGGACGCCGCCCGCAAGCTGACCCGGGACCTGGACGGTGACGGACGGCCCGACCAGTACGGCTTCACCAACTGGTGGTTCCACTACGTCACGCTGATTTGGGCCAACGGCGGCGACATTTTCACCGCCGACCGCAGCCGCTCCGCCCTGGCATCGCCCGCGGCCCGGGAGGCCCTCTCCTTCTACCGGCGCTTCTTCGAGCTCGATACGGTAGCGACCTTCGAGATCTCCCAGGGCCAGGGGTATCCCCACTCGGCGGCCCACTTCAAGGCCGGCAAGATCGCCATGGCGCCAGCGGGCGCCTGGATGCCCAACTACTACGTCTGGGATGATCAGCGCCGGCAGTACAACTTTGACTTCGACGTCGGCCACATGCCGCTCAGCTACGCCGGCGGCCGAGCCACCAGCCTGGAGGGGTCAGGCTACGCCATCCCCGCCAATGCCGCCAACAAGGAGGACGCCTTCCGGTTCATCGCATTCGTGACATCCCACGAATGGCAGTCGGAGTACGTGACGACAGGCTTCCCCTCCCGCCGACCGGTGGCCGAGATGGCCTTCGCCGGGCCCCAGGTGCCCGAGAATCGGGCGGTCTTCCTGGAGATCGCCACCTACGCCCACCCCTTCCCCAAGGGCGTGGAGTGGCAGGGCCGCACCGGCCAGCTCGTGCTGAGCAACCTCAATCAGTACCTGAACGGCCAGCGCGGGCTGGAGGAGGTCCTGACAACCATCGACGAGCAGCTGCGGCCGCTCCTGCAGGAGCTGGCCACCTCCCGTAAGTAGCACGAGTAGCCGTCCAGACGCGAGAGCCCCTCGACCGACGAGGGGCTCTCGCCTTTCGTCACAGCCGCTCCCAGACCCCGGGATCCTCTTGCCCCAGTCGCCAGAAGGCGCAACCCGCCAGCCCGTGCCGGCGGACGAGTGTGAGCTTGGTCGCCAGGCTCTCGGCGTCGTCGTAGTGCACCACGGCGAGCCGGCCATCGGCCCGGCCATACGTTCCCCACGGCGAGGCCTCCTCGGGACGTCGGCCTTTGCGTGTGGCCTGAGCCATCTCCTGGGCCGCCTGGGCGAACGAGAGCCCTTCGGCCGGCTCGAAGCCGGCGTCCCTGGCGGCGCGCGGCGCATCGTACGATCCGGGCTGCCGGGGCACCCAGTCCGTGTCGGTCATCGGCCCGGTCGAAACCCAGCGCCGCCCGTAGAAGGGCAATCCCAGTACCACCTTGGAGGCCTGCGTCACGGAGAGCGTGTAGGCCAGCACCCGCTCCAGCCACCACAGCGGGCCGACCGGCCCTGGCTCCGAGAGACGCGCGTGGAAGTCATAGCCCATCAGGATGAGCTGATCCACCGCTTCGCCCAGAGCCTGGTAGTCGTAGGGCTCCGCCCATGAGGCGATCCATGCGGCCGACGTGGGATCCGACCCCTCCTGCAGGGACTCGACGGGGTGAGGGGGCCGGGTCTGGCAGACCACGTCGACGGAGATCTCCTTGCCCAGGCCGTGCAGGCGCTCCGCCAGCTCGTGGACGAACTCGGAGTACGCGTGGCGCCATCGACCGAAAGGCCCTTCGAAGTCCAGGTTGATCCCCGCCACCTCGGGCCGGTCAGCGAAGCGCACCAGATCGTCGACCGCACGCCGGCGGCGCGACGGCTCGGCCAGGATGGCGCCGGCTACCTCGGCCTTGAAGCCCTCGTTGACCACCAGCGGCACCAGGGCTACGCCGTACTCGCGGCAGAGGTCGACCACCTCGGCTTGCCATCGTGCCTCGAGCCGCGCCTCGGCGTCCAGCCGCAGCCAGGTCGGACTCACGTGGGTCAGGCGCCGCCCGAAGCGACGGAACGACTCCAGGCTGTCCGGCGCGTCGGGCACCAGCCATGCCAGCCTCATCATCGCGATCCCTCCCGGCGGCAAGGTTCCACGCAGGCCCGGGCGTTTCCCGTGAGGGCGCGCCGCTGCTATACTAAGAGAAGGGGGGAAGAACGGCTCGATGAAGCCCGACGCGGATAAGGCCACCTATCGCCTCGACTGGCAAGAGCTGCGCCACGACTGGCCCGCTTGGCTCGCACTGGTGGGGAGTTTCGTGGCGGGCACCTTGCTCTACCCGGCCCTCCCTGAGCGGGTGCCCATCCACTGGAACTTGGCCGGGCAAGTCGACGGCTACGGCAGCCGGGCCATGGGTGCGTTCTTCCTGCCGGTGATGAACCTGGCGACCTACAAGATCTTGCTGCTCATCCCCCTGGTGGACCCCAAACGGGCCAACTACGCCCGCTTCGCGAGCTTCTACCGGGGAGTGCGCATCCTTCTGACCTTTTTCCTGGCGGTACTCCACGCGGTGATGCTTTTCGTCGCTCTCGGGAGACCTGTCGATCTGCCGCTGGTAGTGAGCCTGGGGTTGAGCTTGCTATTCCTCTACCTGGGTCACTCCCTGGGCCGGGTGCAGCAGAACTACTTTTTCGGAATCCGTACGCCATGGACGCTGGCCGACGAGGAGGTCTGGCGCCGCACCCACCGGCTCGGCGGCCGCCTGTTCATGGCCATCGCCGTCCTACCGTGGCTCACGTGGCCCTTTCCGCGGCAAGTGGCCCTCGTCAGCCTGCTAACGGGAGCCGTGGTGGCCGCCATTGCCACGACCATCTACTCCGCCGTCCTGTACCACCGAATCGCCGGACGCTCGTTACGATGAAGGAGACCGGCCCCCGTTCGCGGCGAACCCAGATTGCTTCCCCAGGAGGACGCAGCGCTAGAGCGTGACGGAGGCCGGCCGGTGGTGGCGCCCACCAGAACGTCACGGCCTCGACCCCGGGCCCCGGCATGGGGGATTCCTCGGGGATCGAGGCCGTGACCGCGTCGCAAGGGTGTCCCGGCGGCGACCCGCTCTCCCGTGGGGTGGCCCCACAGTACCCTAGGCGCTGGAGGTTTTCACTTCCGTGTTCGGCATGGGAACGGGTGGGACCCCTCCGCCATGGCCACCGGGAACGCTGGCGCCGGATGGGCCGGCGCCCTGAAAACTGCCCAGCGTGGTGCGACGGCGCCGTTGGAGGCGGCCGAG
>SPLK01000278.1_pt1 | contig 16767 bp, 15 predicted proteins | sample 2456111 | NCBI WGS metagenome assembly SPLK01 (sample SAMN11156906, study PRJNA527647) | hot springs metagenome | biome: Geothermal region; feature: Hot spring; material: tree branch in hot spring; isolation source: hot spring sediment rich in lignocellulosic material ... | reverse complement strand
CAGAAGGTCCGCCACCACCCCCACCACCCCTTCTAGGCGCCGCACCCGCCTGGCCCCCTCCTGCAGGTCGGCGCCCGAGGCCAAAAGACGCTCCAGGCGCTCCCTTTCCCCCCTTAGGGCCTTGAGGGCGGCCTCCTTTTCCCGGAGGAGGGCCTCCCGCTTCCGCCGTTCCTCCGCCGCCCGTTCCCAAGCCCCAAGCGCCCGCTCCTTTTCCTGAAGAAGGGCTTTTAAGGCCTCCTTTTCCCTTTGGGCTTCCTCAAAGGCCTGAAGGCGCTCCTCGTAACGGGCCAGGGCCTCCAGGTGCCGCCTCTGGGCCTCCTCCCAAAGGGCCCGTTCCCGCTCCAGGCGCCTTTTCTCTTCCCTTAGAGCCCTAAGCCTCGCCTTTAGGGCCTCCGGGGCCTCCTTGGGGGCGGGGGGCGGGGGCCCGGGCTCCTCGGGCTTGGGGCGGTCTAGGGCCTTGAGGAGGCGCTTCATTTCCTCCTGCTCCCGCCTAAGCCCCTCCTCCTCCTTAAGCCCAAGCCGCACCGCCTCCAGCCTTTCCCTTAGGGCCTCCTCTTCCTTCTGTAGGGCCTCCCGCCGCTCCAAGAGGCCCCTTAGCCCCCCCTCCAGCGCCCTCTCTTCCCCCTCCAGGGCCTGGAGCCGGGCTTTGGCCTCGGCCATCTCCGCCTCTATTTCCTCCTGGCGGGCGAGGAGGAGGCTTCGCTTGAGGGCCAGGGCCAGGAGGGCGAGCTCCCGGGCCCTTCTTGCCCGCTCCGCCTCTCCCCTCAGGGCCTCGAGGCGCCCCCTTTTCTCCCTTAGGGCCTCCTCCTTGGCGGCGAGGAGGGCTAAAGCCTCCTTTAGCCTTTCCTCCGTGGCCCGGCCCGCCTCGGCCACGGGCCTGAGCCCCGCGGCCTCCTCCAGGTGGGCCAGGAGGACCTCTTCCGGGGCCTCCAGAAGGGCCCCCACCTCCCCCTGGCCCACGATGGCGTACCCCCCCCGGCCCAGCCCCGTGCCCGAGAGGTGGAGGGCCAGGGCTTTGGCGCTTAGGGGCCTGCCGTTCACCCTAAACTGGCTCCGCTCCCCCTCAATCCTCCGCTCCACCACCAGGCGCTCCGCCCCCCGGGAAAGCTCAAGCCGCACCTCGGCGAAGCCCTTGGGGGGCCGGCCCTCCCCCCCCTGGAAGAGGAAGGCCTTGAGCTCCTGGCCCCTAAGCTCCTGGGCCCGGGCCCCGGTGGCGAAGCGGATGGCCTCCACCAGGTTGCTCTTCCCCGAGCCGTTGGGCCCGATCACGCCCGTCACGGGGTCGGGGAAGTCCAGGACGGTCCTTTCCGCGAAGGACTTGAACCCCTGCAGGACGAGCCGGTCCAGGCGCCAGGTCTTCATGGCAGGCGGATGGGCTCCCTAAGGTCCAGGTGGGCGAGGCCCGGAACGGGCTCCCCTTCCGCCAGGAAGCGCACGGCCTCGTACTGGGGGAAGGTGGCGAGGAGGGTGTAGGCCAGGCTGTACACCCGGTAGGCCTCCTCCCCCACGGAAAGCCCCTTTAGGAAGTCCTTGGGCAGGTCCACCACCAGGGTCTTCCCCACGGGGAAGATGGCCTTGGGCAAGGGGGCAGAGAGGGCCTCGCTCCAGGCCTTTAGGGCCGCCTGGTGAGGGTCGGCCCCCGGGGGGAGCTCCTGGGTGAGGGTTTCCTTCCGGAAGCCCTGGGGGGGGTCTGGCCGGTGGAGGACCAGGGCCAGGGCCGTGGGCCGGGCCTCCTCCGCGGGGAGGGGGAGGGCTTTGGGGCCCTCTGGGGCTTGGCTCGCCCCGTAAAGCCAGAGGCCTAGGAGGAAGAGGATTAAGCCGAAGAGATTCCAAAAAGTCAGGAACGCGCGCATGGCTTCACTCCAAGTAGGCCCGGATGGCCTCGGCCACCGCCTGGGCCACCTGGGCCCGGGCCTCGGGGGTCTTCAGCCGCTCCAGGCCCACCTCCAGGAGGACCGCGGCCCCGCTCACCCGGGTGAGGGCGTAGGGGCCTTCCGCCCGGGCCACCACCAGGCCCCGCTTGGCGAAGGCGGCCTCGAGGGCCTGGGCCAGCCGCTCGGGGCTGCCCGCGTAGACCTTGAGGAGGCGGGCCCGGTCGGGGGGGGAGGTTGCTAGGAGCCCTTCCGCGCTCCTCGCGAGGGGCGAGGGGCGGTCCTTGGGCAGGTAGAGGGCGATCCCCGCGCCCTGGGCCGCGTGGAAGGAGACCACCACCGAGGCCCGCTCCGCCAGGGCCAGCCTTTCCCCAAGGCTTAGGGTCTGGTCCCCCGTGCGGGTGAGCTGGGCCCCGGGGAGAAGGGCCGCCGTCTTCCGGGCCAGGTCCAGGGTGAGGTCCTTTTCCCTAAGCCCCCCCGCCTCCACCCCCGCGTCCTCCCCTCCGTGCCCGGGGTCCAGGAGGACGGTGGGCTTAGGGCTTGCGCGCCCCCAGGCCAGGACCACCCGCCCCCCGCCCGGGTAGTAGACCCGGTCGGGGGGGGTGGGAAGGGGGAGGAAAAGGCCCAAGGCCTCCTGTTCCAGCCCGGGCCCTTCGCCTCTCGCCAAGAGGAAGAGAACCCCCTCGGGGCGCACCACCGCGTTCACCTCCCGGTCAAAGCGGAAGACCCGGGGGTTTTCCCCCTCCGCCCCCAGGTAGGCCGCCCAGGGGAGGGTGAGGAAGACCCCTTCCTGGGCCCGGTACTGGAGGCCCAGGGCCTCGGCCAGGGGGCGCAAGGGCACGTAGACCTTCTCCCCCTGCCGCCAGGCGGCCCCCCTGGCCGCCGCCTCGGCCTCCTTGTCCAGCAGGGGGAAGGCCTTGTAGCGGGCCCCTAGGCCCAGGGCCACCTGGTCCTTTCCCTGCCAGAGGGCCAGGCCCAGCCCCCGGGCCAAAAGCCCCGCTTCCCCGTAGGATACCCCCCGCCCCCCCGGGTAGAGGGCCTCCCCCGTGAGGGCCCCCGCCTTCAGGGGCTTGGGGGCCTGGGCCAGGGCCAACCCCAAAAGGAAAAGGGCGATCCAGCTCCTCATAGCTCCTCCAGGGCGCGGCGCACGGCCATTTTCTTGTCGTCCGCCTTCTTCTCGTAGGCCTTCTTGCCCCGGGCCAGGCCCAGGAGGACCTTGGCGTAGCCCCGCTCGTTGAAGTAGATCTTCAGGGGCACCAGGGTGAGCCCTTTTTGCTCCACCTTTCCTAGGAGGCGCCGGAGTTCGTGCTTGTGGAGGAGGAGTTTCCTCCTGCGCCTGGGGTCCACGTTGGTGTAGGAGCCCTTCTCGTAAGGGGCGATGTAGAGGTTTTCCAGGAAGAGCTCGCCGTTTTCAAAGCGGGCGAAGCTCCCCGTGAAGTCCACCTTGCCCTGGCGGAGGGACTTGACCTCCGTCCCCTTGAGGACGATCCCGGCCTCGTAGGTTTCCAGGATCTCGTAGTCGTGGCGGGCGCGACGGTTCTCCAGCGTAGGCCGCACGGGGCCTATCTTACCCGATAGGCCTCCTCCCGGCGGTGCCGGAGGAGGGGGTACTTGGCCCGGTAGGCCCGCTGGAACTCGAGGTCGGGGCTGAAGAGGAGCAGGCCCTCCTCTTCCCGCACCCCAAGGAGGCGCCCATCCGGGCCCACGGCCAGGGAGGGGCTTCCCGTGTCCTCGCGGCTCGCCAGGAGAAGGTAGGCCTGGTTCTCCGCCGCCCGGGCCCGGGCGAGGACGGCCATGAGCTCCCGGTAGGCCCCGGGCCAGGCCGTCCCCACCAAAAACCCCTCCGCCCCCCCTAGGGCGTAGGCCCGGAAGAGCTCGGGGAAGTCCAGGTCGTAGCAGAGGGCGAGGCCAAACACCATGCCCGCCCGGAGGAGGACCGGCCCCTCCCCGGGGGCCACGCCCTCGTCCCCCTCCTCCCCTTCCGCCAGGTAGGGGTGGACCTTGTCGTAGGAGGGGCCTTCCGGGAAGGCCGCCAGGTGGTTCTTGCGCCTTCGGCCTTCCTCCGCCATGTACCCCGCGAGGAGGAGGAGCCCGGCCTCCGCGGCCAGCTCCTTTAGGGCCTCCTCCAACCCCAGGACCGGCGCCTTCCCGAAGAGGAGCTCGGGTAGGAGGAGGAGGGAGGCCCCCCGGGCCTGGGCCTTTCGGGCGTAGGCCCGCACGGCCCTCAAGGTGGCCCAGGGGTCCTCCCGGGGGGCGAGGTGCAAAAGGGCCAGGGTCACCTACGCCCCAGATAGCGCCAGGCGGAGGGGAGCAGGGCCGCGGCCAGGATGGCCTTCACCAGGTCCCCGGGGATGAAGGGGAAAAGCCCCATGGCGAGAAGCCCGGAAAGCCCCACCGCCTTCCCCGCCCCCATAAGCCAGGCCCAAAGCCAGGGAAGGCCCACCAGGTAGAGGAGGGCGTTCCCCAGGAGCATGGCGAGGAGGGTGCCGGGGAAGCTCCGGTCCAGGCCCAGGCGCTCCACCAAGAGCCCCACCAGCCCCGCGGCCAGGGGGAAGGCCAGGAGGAAGCCCCCCGTGGGCCCCAGGATCTTGGCCAGGCCCCCTGTGCCCCCCGCGAAGACGGGCAGGCCCATGGCCCCTTCCAGGAGGTAGGCGAGAAGGGCTAGGAAGCCGAGCCGGCTCCCCAGGGCGGCCCCCACCAGGAGGATCCCCAGGGTCTGGCCGGTGATGGGCACCGGGGTGAAGGGGAGGGGGACGCTCACCTGGGCCAGGAGGGCCACGAAGAGGCTTCCCGCCAGGACGAGGCTCAGGTCGCGTCCCAGGGTCCTCCCCGGCCAGAGGGCCTTGGCCAGGGGTAGGTAGGGCAGGGCTTGGGTTTCCTTCATACCGTCTCCTTTCCGAACCCCTTCGGGTTCGTCAACCAAGCTATAGGTAAAGGGTTTACGGGTCAAGGTGTAGGCTGGAGGGATGGAGCCCGTCGCCACCTTTTCCCTGGTGGCCCAGGACCCCAGGACGGGGGACCTGGGCGTGGCCGTGGCCAGCAAGTTCCTGGCGGTGGGGGCGGTGGTGCCCTACGCCCGGGCCGGGGTGGGGGCGGTGGCCACCCAGTCCTACGCCAACACCACCTACGGGCCCAGGGCCCTGGCCATCCTCGAGGCCGGGGGTAGCCCCGAGGCGGTCCTCGAGGCCTTCCGCCGCACGGACCGGGACCTTCCCTTGCGGCAGTTCGGCCTGGTGGCCATGAGCGGGGAGAGCCTCACCTTCACCGGGGAGGCCTGCCACCCCTGGGCCGGAGGGCGGGCTGGACCGGGCTTCGCCGCCCAGGGGAACCTCCTGACGGGCCCCGAGGTGGTGGAGGCCATGGTGGAGACCTTCCTCCTTAAGGAGGACCTCCCCTTGCCCGAAAGGCTCGTGGAAGCCCTCCTCGCCGGGGACCGGGCGGGGGGGGACCGGCGCGGGCGCCAGTCCGCGGCCCTTTTGGTGGTGGGCGCGGGGAAGGGGTATGGGGGCTTTAGCGACCGCTACGTGGACCTGCGGGTGGACGACCACCCCGACCCCGTGCCCGAGCTCTTCCGCCTCCTTGACCTCCACCGCCTTCTCTTCTCCCGGCCCCAGGAGAAGCGCCCCTTGACCCCCGAGGAGATCCGCTGGCTCCAGGAGGCCCTAAGGCGGTCGGGCTACTATGGGGGAGAGGCCACGGGGACTTGGGACGAGGCCACGGAGGCCGCTTTAAAGGCCTTCCTGGGGGTGGAGAACCTGGAGGAGCGCTACGCCGGGGGCCCTGAGCTGGATGAGGGGACCCTGGCCCACCTTAGGGCGCGCTTGGCCGGAGCCTGAGCTTTCCGGCCCGCCCTCCCTGGGGTGGACCCTTGCGGCGGATGGGCTAGGGGGTTACCCTGGGGAAAAGGCCTATGGAAAAACCCCAGGATAAACCGGATGGACAAGGATGCCTTAGGGCTTGGAGGGGGTGGGCCCATGGCTGAGCGCCCCTGGCAAAGGGCCCTTCTTTCCTTGCGGTACATCGGCTCCGCGGGGGCGCGGCGGGCCCTCCTTTATGCCTTGGTGCGCGACGCCTGGAACCGGCGCCTCCCTCCCCCTAAGGGCCCCTGGCGCCCTGTGGGACCTCCCCTGGCCATGGAGGCCCTTCCCGGCGGGGCCCGGTTCCACTTCCCCGAGGCCGAGCTCGAGGCCCTCTTCTTCCCCTGGGGCCTCCGCCTCACCTGGAGCCCGGGCCGCCTGCCGCCTTCCTATTGGAACCCCGAGCTTTCCCCCATAGAGCCCCTAAGGGAAGAGCGGGAGGGGCGCTTCGCCTTGGAGGCCCAGGGGGTGCGATTGGAGGTGGGGCCGGAGGGCCTCCGTTTCCTCAGGGCGGGGCGGGTTTTCCGGCGCGAGGCCCTGCCCGAGAGGCGGAAGGAGGCCTGGCGGCACCGGGTGGCCTTGGCCCCGGGGGAGAGGCTTTATGGCCTGGGCTCCGTGGCGGCCCCTTTGGACCGGAGGGGGCGGGCCTACCGCCTCTGGAACCGGGATGTGGGGGGAAGCTATGGCCCCGAGGAGGGTCCCCTTTACCTCACCATCCCTGTCCTTCTCTCTCAGGGGCCTGAGGGTGGGCACCTGGTCTTCTACGAGAACCCCCACGAGGCCCTGGTGGACCTCACCCAACCGGAGGAGGCCCTCTGGACCTTTATGGGGGGCGCCCTCCGCTACCACCTCTTCCCCGGGGACCCAAAGGAGGCCCTCTCGGCCTACACCGCCCTTGTGGGCCGGCCCCCCTTGCCCCCGCGGTTCGCCCTGGGGTTCCACTACGCCCGCTGGGGGCTTTCCACCGAGGAGGAGGTGAGGGAGGTGGCCGAGGGGTTTTTGGCCCGGGGCCTGCCCCTTTCTGCCCTGCACCTGGACATCGACTACATGGAGGGCCACCGGGTCTTCACCGTGGACCGGGACCGCTTTCCCCATCTGGAGGAGCTTGTTGCGGACCTCCGGGCCAAGGGGGTGCGTACGGTGCTCATCCTGGACCCCGGGGTGAAGGCGGAAAAGGGGTTTCCCCCTTACGAGGAGGGCCTTAGGGAGGGGGTGTTCTGCACCCTACCTGGGGGGGCGCTTCTCAAGGCCCCCGTTTGGCCGGGGTGGTGCGCCTTTCCCGACTTCACCCACCCCAGGGCCCGGGCCTGGTGGGGGCGGTGGGTCCAAACACTTTGGCGCCTGGGGGTGGGGGGGTTCTGGCTGGACATGAACGAGCCTGCGGCCTTCGCCGCCTGGGGGGATCCCACCTTCCCCCTTCCCACGCGGCACGCCCTCGAGGGGGAGGAGGGGGACCACCGCCTGGCCCATAACCTCTACGGCCTTCTCATGGCCCGGGCCACCTACGAGGCCCTGAAGGGGGAAACGGCGCGGCCTTTCCTCTTTTCCCGTTCGGGCTGGGCCGGGCTTGCCCGCTACGCCTGGAACTGGACGGGGGATGTGGAGAGCTCCTGGCCCGCCCTGAGGCGCACGGTGGGCATCGTGCTCGGGCTTGGACTTTCCGGGGTGCCCTACACGGGTTCGGACATCGGGGGCTTCAGCGGCCACCCCTCTTCCGAACTCTTCCTGCGCTGGTTCCAGGTGGGTGCTTTCATGCCCTTCTTCCGCGTCCACTCCGCCATCACCACCCCCAGGCGGGAACCCTGGCGTTTTGGCGAACCGGTGCTCTCGGTGGTCCGGCGTTTTTTGGAACTGCGCCAGGCCCTTTTACCCTACCTCTACACCCTCGCCTGGGAGGCCTCCCAGACCGGCCTGCCCCCCGTCCGGCCCCTCTTCTTCCTGGACCCCAGCGCGGAGGCCGAGGACGCCTTCCTCCTGGGGGAGGCCCTCCTGGTGGCCCCGGTGCTGGAGGAGGGGGTGAGGGGGCGCTCCGTGCCCCTGCCTCGCGGGCCCTGGTACGAGTTCTGGACGGACCGTCTCCTGGAAGGCCCGGGGGAGGTCCAGGCTGAAGCCCCCTTGGACAGGATTCCCCTTTTCGTTTGGGGCGGCGCCGCCCTGCCCCTGTTGGAGGGGGAGGGCCTCACCCTGCACCTTTACCCCGACCGAGAGGGCCGGGCCGAGGGCCTCTTCTACTGGGACGAGGGGGAAGGGGAGGGGCCTTTCCGGCTGGACCGGTTTCGCCTGGAAGGGGGTCGCCTGCTCTGGGCAGAGGAGGGGGCCTACCCCTGGCCCTGGGAGGGGCTTGGGGTCCGGCTTCACGGGAAAGAGCTTCTCGGCGCCTGGGTGGAGGGGCGCTGGTACGGGGCGAGGGAGGGGCGGCTTCGCCTTCCTCCTTTTCGGGAGGCCCGGTTGGAGGTGAAGGGATGAGGGCGCATTTTTTGGCCCATGGAGCGGGGCGACCTGGGGAGCTTCCAGGGGTGGGCTGGCGGGAAGTGGCGCTACCCCACCAGTGGAGCCTGGAGGGCGTGGAGGCCGAGGTGGGCTGGTACCGCCTCCAGGTGCCCCAGGGGGAGGGGCGGCGCTTCATCAGGGTCCTGGGGGATTACTCTAAGGAGGCCTGGCTGGAGGGGGCCTACCTGGGGCGGCACGAGGGGTATTTTGAACCCTGGCTCTTGGAGCTTCCCCCAGGCGAGGAGCTCCTTCTCCGGGTGGCGGCCCCCAAGGACCCCGGCTGGCCCCGGTTCAAGCGGCAGGTGAAGGGGATTTTCGGCCAGCACGACTGCCGCCCCGGGGGAACCACGGAAAGGGGCCAGGAGCGGGGGACGGGCGGGCTTTGGGGTGGGGTGGAGGTCCTCTTCCGGCCCGAGGCGGCCCTCCTGGTCCTCCGTCACCGCCTAAGCCCCAGGCCCGGGGGCTGGCGGCTTCTCGTGGAGCTCCAAGTGGACGCCTTGAGGGCCCTGGATGGGAAGGCCGAGCTTCGCCTGGTGCCGGAGAACTTTCCCGGGGAGGCCCTGAACCGGGAGGCCCCCTTGGCCCTGGAGCCGGGAAGGCGGACCTACCGCCTCCTTTGGGACCTGCCGGAGATGCCCCTATGGGAGGTGTGGGAGCGGGGGTTTCCCCACCTGTTTCGCCTCGAGGCCAGGCTCCTCGGGGCCAGCCTCTCCGTCCCCCTGGGGTTCCGCACCGTGGCCCTGGATGGGGAGGGCTGGCTTCTCCTAAACGGGCGGCGGCTTTTCCTCCGGGGGACCAACATCATCCCCACCCAGTGGCTTGCGGCCTACGGGGAGGGGGCCGCCACCCGGGATGTGGCCCTCCTCAAGGAGGCCAACCTCAACGCGGTCCGGGTTCACGCCCACGTGACCCACCCTGCCTTCTACCGGGCCTGCGACCGGGAAGGGGTCCTGGTCTGGCAGGATTTTCCCCTCCAGTGGGGCTACGCCGAGGACGAGGCCTTCTTGCGGGAGGCCCTCCGCCAGGCCCGGGCCATGGTGGACCTCCTGGGGGCGCATCCCTCCATCTACCTCTGGTGCGCCCACAACGAGCCCGCCCACAACCGCAAGACCCTGGCTCCTCTCGTGGCCGCCGAGCTCCGGGCGGCCGACCCCACCCGGCCGGTGAAGGAGGCCTCGGACTTCCGCGAACACCCTTACCCCGGCTGGTACTGGGGCCATCTGCGGGACTTCCTGGCCCTGCCCGGAAAGCCCCTTCCCTCGGAGTTTGGGGCCCAGGCCCTGCCCGGGGCGGAGCTCTTAAGGCGGGTCTTGGGGGAGGCCGCCTGGCCCCCGGACTGGCGGGTCTGGGCCTACCACAACTTCCAGCCCCACGAGACCTTCCGGGTGGCGGGGGTGGGGATGGGGGAGAGCCTCGAGGCCTTCGTGGAGGCCTCCCAGGCCTACCAGGCCGAGCTCCTCCGGTTCGCCATCCACGCCTACCGCCGGGCCAAGGGGGAGGTGGTGGGGTACTTCCAGTTCATGTTCGTGGAGCCCTGGGAGGGCATCACCTGGGCGGTTTTGGACGTGGACCGGGTGCCCAAGAAAGGCTTTTTCGCCCTCCAGGAGGCGAGCAGCCCCGTCCTCCTCTCCCTGGTGCCCTACCGGGAGCGGCTGGAGGTGGGGGGGCCTCCGCTCATGGAGGTCTGGCTGGTCTCCGACCTGGAGCGGGCGGTGGAGCTGGAGGTCCGCTTGCGCCTGGAGGGCCCGCAAAACCTGGCCCTTTGGGAGGGGCGGGTGGTCCTGGGCCCGGGAGAGGTGCGGCGGGTTTTCCACCTGATGGAGCTCTGGGAGGCCCCCGCGGAGGTCCAGGCGGGCTTCCTGCCCGTGGTCCAGGCCCTCCGCCAACTGCCCCCAGGGCCCTACCGTTTGCTGGGGGAGGCGTGGGAGGGGGAGCGGCTCTGGTCCCGTACGGTGGTGGCGGTGGAATACCTCGAGCCCATCCATGAAGGGGGGACGGCATGGTAAGGAACGTTTGGGAGGCGCTGGGCCTTTCGGGCAAGCGGGTCCTGCTCCTCCACCACGACGACCTAGGCCTAACCCACGCCCAGACGGAGGCTTACCGGGCGCTGGGCTTTCCTACCGGCTCGGTCATGGTCCCAGGGGGGTGGGGGGTGGGGCTAAGGGGGGCGGACCTGGGGGTTCACCTCACCCTGACCAGCGAGTTGCCCGCGCCCCGTCTCCGGCCCCTAACGCCGGGAAAGAGCCTACGGGATCCCACCGGCCATTTCTGGCCCACCCTCGAGGCCGCCTGGACCCACCTGGACCCCGGGGAGGTGGAGGAGGAGCTGGAGGCCCAGGTGCGCCTAGCCCGGGCCTGGGGCCTGGACCCCACCCACCTGGACGCCCACATGGGGGCGGTGTTGCGCCCGGACCTGGCCGAGGTGTACCTGCGTCTGGCCGAGCGGCACGGCCTGCCCCCCCTTCTTCCGGAAAACCTGGAGGAGCTTGGCCCCCCGCCCCTTTTCCTCCCGGAACTCAAGCGCCTCCTGGAACGGGCCCCTTTCCCCAAAGTCTGGGTGCTGGACGGGTACGGGGTGCCGCCCGCGGAGCGGAAAGCCTGGCTGGTGGAGCGTTTGGCTGCTTTGGGACCGGGGGTGTACCAGCTCATCCACCACGCGGCCCTGCCCACCCCGGAGAACGCGGCCTTGCCCGATGGGGAGGGCCGGGCGGCCGACCTGGCCCTCCTTCGGGACCCGGAGGTGAAGAGGGTGCTGGAGGAGTTTGTCCCCCTCACCTGGCGGACGGTGGGGGAGGCCTGGCGGAGGGGGCGGTGAAGACCCCTCCTTGGCGTTACGCCCTGGGCACTTTGGGCCTCATCCTCCCGTCCCAAACCTTTGGCACCTTCTTTGCCTATTACTACGTGGATGTTTTAGGGCTGGCGGTGGGGGCTTTTGCCTTGGCCCGCACGGTGTACTCCCTCTGGGACGCGGTGAACGACCCTATGTTTGGCTACCTCTCCGACCGCACCCGCACCCCCTGGGGCCGCCGTCGCCCCTGGCTCATCGGGGGGCTTCCTTTCTTGCTGCTGGCCTTTGTCTTGACCTTTGCCGTGCCTGAGGTTTTCCGGGGGCCGGCCCTGTTCTGGTACTGCTTGCTGGCCCTCCTGTTCTTTGAAACCTTCTCTGCCCTTCTTTGGGTCAACTATATGGCCCTCTTTCCCGAACTCTTCCGCACCCTGGCGGAGCGGGCCCGGGCCAACGCCTTCCGGCAGGGCTTCCAGATGGTGGGGCTTATCGTGAGCCTGGCCTTTTCCCCTTTGCTTTTTGACCGCATCGGGTTTGCCCTCACGGCCCTCCTTTACGCGGGGCTAGGGGGGATCCTGGCCCTGGTCTCCTTCCTGGGGTGCCGGGAGGACCCTGAGGCTCAGAAAACCCCTGCCGTGGGGTTTCTGGAAGCCTTTCGCTACACCCTGACCAACCGGGCCTTTTGGATCTTTGCCCTGGCCAACGCCCTCTTGCAGTTCGTCCTGGGCACTTTGGGGGCGGGGATCCCCTTTTACGTGCGCTACAGCCTGGGTCTAGGACCGGAGGCCGCGTCCTTGCTCTTCGGGGCCACCTTCCTCCTGGCCGTGCCCCTCGTGACCCTTTGGGCGCGGTGGGCTGTGGCCTGGGGGAGCAAGCGGGCCTGGATGGCGGCCATCGGGGTGCTGGCCCTGGCCAGCCTTCTCCTCTACCTGCCCCACACCCTGCCCCAGGCCCTTCTCGCCGGGGCAGGGGTAGCCCTGGGGCTGAGCGGGGTCCTGGTCCTGGGGGATGTGGTCATCGCCGGCATCATTGACCGGGATGCGGAGGCCACCGGCACCCGGCGGGAGGGGGTTTACTTCAGCGTGAACGGGTTCATCGGGCGGCTTTCTGGACCTTTGCAGGGATTGACCTTCGCCCTCCTGGCCCTGCTCTTCGGGTATGTGAGCGGGGAGCACCCTGGCCCCCGCCCGGATGAAGCCTTCCGCTTTTTCCTAAGCGTGCCGCCCTTTCTGGCCGGGGCGCTGGCCTTTTTCCTGGCCCGCTCCTTTCCCGAAGCCCACCCCTAGAGGGGCTTATCCCCACCCCCATCCTTCCTTATGGCTTTCCCTTTCCCCATAAGGGGTAGAATGCCCCCGAAGGCCCCTTTGGGGGCGGAAGGAGGAACGCTATGAAGGTAGGCATCAACGGATTCGGCCGCATCGGGCGTCAGGTCTTCCGCATCCTCCACGCTCGGGGCGTGGAGGTGGCCCTGATCAACGACCTCACGGACAACAAGACCCTGGCCCACCTTCTAAAGTACGATTCCATTTACCGCCGCTTCCCCGGGGAGGTGGGCTACGACGACCAGAACCTCTACGTGGACGGCAAGGCCATCCGGGCCACGGCGGTGAAGGATCCCAAGGAGATCCCCTGGCGGGAGGCGGGGGTGAGCGTGGTGGTGGAGTCCACCGGGGTCTTCACCGACGCGGAGAAGGCCAAGGCCCACCTCGAGGCCGGCGCCAAGAAGGTCATCATCACCGCCCCCGCTAAGGGGGAGGACATCACCATCGTCCTCGGCGTAAACCACGAGCAGTATGACCCCCAAACGCACCACATCCTCTCCAACGCCTCCTGCACCACCAACTCCCTGGCCCCGGTGATGAAGGTCCTGGAGGAGGCCTTTGGGGTGGAGCGGGCCCTCATGACCACCGTCCACTCCTACACCAACGACCAGCGGGTCCTGGACCTGCCCCATAAGGACCTGCGCCGGGCCCGGGCCGCGGCGATCAACATCATCCCCACCACCACCGGGGCGGCCAAGGCCACGGCCCTGGTCCTTCCCAGCCTCAAGGGGCGCTTTGACGGCACCGCCCTCAGGGTCCCCACGGCCACGGGGAGCATCTCCGACATCACCGCCCTCCTCAAGCGGGAGGTGACCGCGGAGGAGGTGAACGCCGCCCTCAAGGCCGCGGCGGAGGGGCCCTTGAAGGGCATCCTGGCCTACACCGAGGACGAGATCGTCCTGCAGGACATCGTCATGGACCCCCACTCCTCCATCGTGGACGGCAAGCTCACCAAGGCCCTGGGCAACCTGGTGAAGGTCTTCGCCTGGTACGACAACGAGTGGGGCTACGCCAACCGGGTGGCCGACCTGGTGGAGCTGGTCCTCAAGAAGGGGGTCTAGATGCGCACCCTGCGGGACCTAGACCCTAAGGGCAAGCGGGTCCTGGTGCGGGTGGACTACAACGTGCCCATCCAAGGAGGGGTGGTCCAGGACGAAACCCGCATCCTGGAAAGCCTCCCCACCCTGCGCCACCTCCTGGAAGGGGGGGCCTCCTTGGTCCTCCTCTCCCACCTGGGCCGCCCCAAGGGGCCCGACCCCAAGTACTCCTTAGGCCCCGTGGCCGAGGCCCTGGCCCGGCACCTCCCCGGGGTGCGCTTCGTCCCCCACCCTCCCGGCTCGGAGGAGGCCTTTAGGGCGGTGGAGGGGCTAAAGGCGGGGGAGGTGGCCCTTTTGGAGAACGTCCGCTTTGAGCCGGGGGAGGAGAAGAACGACCCCGGGCTTGCCGCCCGCTACGCCCGCCTTGGGGAGGCCTTCGTGCTGGACGCCTTCGGGAGCGCCCACCGGGCCCACGCCAGCGTGGTGGGGGTGGCGAGGCTCCTCCCCTCCTACGCGGGCTTCCTCATGGAAAAGGAGGTGAAGGCCCTTTCCCGCCTTCTCAAGGACCCTGAGAAGCCCTACGCGGTGGTCATCGGGGGGGCCAAGGTCTCCGACAAGATCGGGGTCTTGGAAAGCCTCCTTCCCAAGGTGGACCGCCTCCTCATCGGGGGGGCCATGGCCTTCACCTTCCTTAAGGCCTTGGGGGGCGAGGTGGGGAAGAGCCTGGTGGAGGAGGACCGCCTGGGGCTCGCTAAGGACCTCCTTTCCCGGGCCGAGGCCTTGGGGGTGAAGGTCTACCTCCCCGTGGACGTGGTGGCCGCCCAAAGGATAGAGGCCGGGGTGGAGACCCAGGTCTTCCCCGCGGACGCCATCCCCATCCCCTACATGGGCTTAGACATCGGCCCCAAGACCCGGGCCCTTTTCCGCGAGGCCCTTTCCGGGGTCAAGACCGCCTTCTGGAACGGGCCCATGGGGGTCTTTGAGGTGCCCCCCTTTGACGAGGGGACCCTCGAGGTGGGCCGGGCCCTTTCGGAGCTCCAGGGGGCCTTCACCGTGGTGGGGGGCGGGGACTCGGTGGCCGCGGTGAACCGCCTAGGCCTTAAGGACCGCTTCAGCCACGTGTCCACCGGGGGCGGGGCCAGCCTGGAGTTTTTGGAGAAGGGGACCCTGCCGGGGATTGAGGCCCTGGAGTAGGCCTGCCCCAAAACGGGGTAAGCTAAGGGCATGGGGCATGGAAGGGCCCACCTGGAATCCCAACTGAAGCGGGCCCTGGCCGAGGAGATCCGGGGGTTGGATGACCCCCGGCTTTTCCTCCTCACCGTGGAGGGGGTGGAGCTTTCCCCGGACGGCCGCCTCCTCACGGTCTACGTGGAGGCCTTCGGGGAGGCGGGGGAGGCCCTTAAGGCCTTGGCGCGCCTCTCTTCCCGCCTGCAGTCCGCCCTGGCCCGCCGCGTGCGCCTGCGCCACCTTCCCCGCCTGGAGTTCCGCCCATGGAGCGCCTGACCCGCATCAAGGTCCGCTACGCGGAAACCGACCAGATGGGGGTGGTCCACCACTCGGTCTATGCGGTCTACCTCGAGGCCGCCCGGGTGGACTTCCTGGAGGGGGTGGGCCTGCCCTACCACGAGGTGGAGGCGAGGGGGGTCTTCTTCCCCGTGGTGGAGCTTGGCCTCACCTTCCGCGCCCCCGCCCGCTTTGGGGAGGAGGTTCTCGTGCGCACCCGCCTGGCGGAGCTCTCCTCCCGCGCCCTCCGCTTCGCCTACCGGGTGGAAGGGCCTAGGGGGCTTCTCGCCGAAGGCTTCACCCGCCACCTCTGCCAGGTGGAGGGGCGGGCCGCCCGCATCCCCGAGGCCATCCTACAGCGCCTCAGGCCCTATACAATGGGCCCATGACCGACGCCTTCACCCTTTTTGAGCGGCACGTGAACCCTGGCCTTGCGGGCCTTCTCCGCTTCACGGGCCTGGACCGGGTGGAGTCCCACGCGGAAGGGCCCTACGTCTGGGATACCACGGGGAAGCGCTACCTGGACTTCCTGGGCCTCTACGGCACCCTGAACCTGGGCCACCGCCACCCCAGGGTGGTGGAGGCGGTGAAGCGCCAGCTGGACCGCATGCCCATGTCCGTGCGGGTCCTGGTCTCCGAGCCCACCGCGAGGCTTGCCGCCAAGCTCGCGGAGATCACCCCCGAGGGCCTGGAGATGGTCTTCTTCGGCAACTCCGGGGCGGAGGCGGTGGAGGCGGCCATCAAGCTCGCCCGGGCCCACACGGGCCGCCCCACCCTGGTGACCACCGAGGGGGGGTTCCACGGGAAGACCATGGGGGCGCTTTCCCTCACCCCCAGGCCCCAGTACCAGGACCCGGCCAAGCCCCTCCTTCCCGGGGTACGGGTGGTGCCCTACGGGGACCTTAAGGCCCTGGAAGAGGCCATGGACGAGACCGTGGCCGCGGTGATCGTGGAGCCCGTCCAGGGGGAAGGGGGGATCCGGGTGCCCCCGGAAGGGTACCTGAGGGGCGTGCGGGCGCTCACCCGGAGGTGGGGCGCCCTGATGATCGCCGACGAGGTGCAGACCGGCCTGGGCCGCACGGGGAGGCTTTGGGGTGTAGAATGGGAAGCGGTCGCCCCGGACCTCCTCACCAGCGCCAAGGCCCTAGGGGGTGGGGTGATGCCCATCGGGGCCTGCGTGGGGCGGCCTGAGGTGTTCTCGGTCTTCAAGGAAAACCCCCTCTACCACTCCTCCACCTTCGGGGGCAACCCCCTGGCCGCGGCGGCGGCCCTGGCGGCCATCGAGGTCACCCTGGAGGAGAACCTGCCCCAGCGGGCCCTGGAGGTGGGGGCTTACCTGATGGAGGGGCTTAAGGGCTTGGCCGAGGCCTTCCCCCACCTCATCGCCGAGGTGCGGGGCCGGGGGCTCATGCTGGGGGTGGAGTTCCAGGACGCGGACATCGGGGCCCTGGTGGTGGCGGAGCTGGCCGAAAGGGGGGTTCTCACCGCCTTCGGGCTCAACAACCCCAAGGTGGTGCGCCTCGAGCCCCCCCTCATCATCGGCAAGGAACACGTGGACGAGGCCCTTTCCGCCCTGGAGGAAAGCCTCAAGGCCACGGAAAAGGCCCTGGAAGGGCTCTTATAGGATGGAAGAAACCTTACTGGAGTTTTTCAAAAGGACGGGACGGCCCCACCGGCTGGAAGAGGTCTTCCGCCGCCTGGGGATCCCCAAGGCCGAGGCCAAGGCCTACCTCAAGGCCTTGGTGCGCAAAGGGCTTCTGGAGAAGAAGGGGAGCCTCTACTACCTCCCAAACCGCGTCCAGGGGCCCATCCAGATCCACCGGGACGGGTACGGCTTCGTGCGCCTGGGGGAGAAGGACCTCTTCATCCCCCCGGGGTACACGGGGGAGGCCTGGCCGGGGG
>SPLK01000274.1_pt1 | contig 16900 bp, 20 predicted proteins | sample 2456111 | NCBI WGS metagenome assembly SPLK01 (sample SAMN11156906, study PRJNA527647) | hot springs metagenome | biome: Geothermal region; feature: Hot spring; material: tree branch in hot spring; isolation source: hot spring sediment rich in lignocellulosic material ... | reverse complement strand
TCAAGGGATGTAATACATTCTTTCTTCGTATTGCCAGCGATGGTTACTGAAGATGCGGTTCCCGGCAGGCTCACTCATCTGTGGTTCCAGATAAATAAGCCAGGTGAATACTACGTTCTTTGCAGAGAGTTTTGTGGTACATGGCATTCACACATGTTTGCGGTTCTTAAGGTTGTACCTGAAGCTGAGTTCAATGCGTGGCTCAGCGCTGGTTCTTCTCAGCAACAAACAACTCAACAATAAAAGGAGGTGTAAATCATGGCTGTAGTACACGCTCCATCCGGAACTTGGTACGGTGCCACTCTAAAAGAGTGGATTTTTACCACAGACCACAAAAAAATAGGTATGCTTTACTTTGTTACATCCCTCGTGTTCTTTATAGTTGCAGGTATCTTTGGTCTTTTGATAAGACTTGAGCTTACCAAACCAGGTATACAACTACCTGGGCTTTTCGGACAGGAAGGGGCTGACTTATACAACTACCTTCTTACGGGACACGGGGCTGTTATGCTCCTGTGGTGGGCGGTGGTCATTTGGACGGGGGCATTCTCTAACTTTTTGATTCCTCTCATGATAGGTGCAAGGGACGTTGCCTTCCCAAGACTCAACGCCTTCAGTTACTGGGCTTTTCTTGGTGCAAGTCTCTTGGTTCTTCTCACACTTATCCCTGGCAACTGGATAAAGATGCTCTGGACAGGTTATCCACCTTACGCCCTCAACGATAATGCTGGACCCACAGCTCTTTACACTCTTATAGTTGACCTATACGGTGTTTCCGCAACCGCAGGTTCTGTAAACTTTATAACCACCATAATACGAATGAGGGCAAAAGGTTTAGGATGGACAAAGCTAAACCTCTTTGTACATGCCATAATGGCAACAAATCTGATACAGCTTTTCGGAGTACCTGCGCTTTTAGGTGCGGTAAATCTCCTTCTCCTTGATAAATACTTCCATATGAATTACTTTAACCCTGCACTTGGTGGAGATCCCTTGGTTTATCAGAACATCTTTTGGTTTTATTCGCATCCTGCCGTTTACGTTATGATCCTTCCAGCTTTTGGTGTCTTCTCGGAAGTTATAGCCACTATGGCAAGGAAGCCCATATTCGGATACATATCCATGATGATAGCCATATACGCTATAGCCTTCATAGGTTTTGAAACTTGGATACACCATATGTTCGTCTCTGGTGTTCCTGACTGGGCAAGAGTACTCTTTTCCTATACTACGGTGCTTGTTGGCGTTCCAACCGGTATAAAGATATTCAACTGGGTCGCGACACTTCACAAGGCAGCTATAAGGTATAACACACCTATGATATTCACCTTTGGTGGCATACTCATGTTTTTAATAGGTGGATTGACGGGCATTCCCAACGCCATGGTTTCCATAGATTTGGGTATATCAGACTCCATGTTTATAGTTGGACACTTTCATTACGTGCTTGGTATGGCTCTAACCTTCGCAGCCTTTAGCGGTATATATTACTGGTATCCGAAAATTACAGGAAGGATGTACTCAGAAGGTCTTGGGAAGCTCAGCTTCTGGCTCATGCTTATAGGAGCGAACATCTTTTACTTCCTGCAGATGATAACAGGGGTTCTTGGAGAGCCAAGGAGATACGCGGATTATCCTCCCATACCTGCTTGGGTGACTCTCAACCAGATACAGACAGTGGGTGCGGTTATATTAGGTATAGGTATACTCGTATCCCTGATAAACTGGGTAAAGAGCCTGAAGGGTCCAAAAGCTGAGGACAATCCATGGAAATCACCTTCCCTTGAATGGTCCATGACTGACACTCCTGTGGGTCCACACAACTTTAAAAAGACTCCAGTTGAAGTTCCCGACGACTGGCATCCCTATGCCTTTTACAAGGGATATCACACCCATGTGTGATGATGCACCCTTCTCCCCCTTCTGGGGGAGTTTTTTATAAAGGAGTATAACATGGATATGGACGAACTTGATCTACTTTATAGGACAAGGGTTGCACTGAGGGAAAGGGGCTTCGTCGTACTAAAGGAACCAGTACAGGAATTCTACAAAAATCTTTTCAAGTTTACCGGAGTGGGTCTTGGCGGGTTACTTTATATGGCAGGTAAAAGCGCAGGACTTATGGCCGGAAATGTGTTAAAGGATATAGCCGGATTAAGGAACATCCCACTTGATGACTTTAAAAAACTCCTTGAGGTTTTTCTCATAGAATCAGGCACTGTATCCGAAGTTATAGAGTGGGAGGTGAAGGGGGACGAAATAACCATAAGTGTGAAGGGAAGCGTTTTTGCGGTAAGCCAAGATAGCAAGAAGCCTATGTGTATACCTCTTCAGGGCGGTTTTGCAGGCACTTTTGAATCTGTTTACGGAGAAAAATGGAACTGTAGAGAAATTCAGTGCAGCGCATCGGGTTATGATCACTGCAAGTTTGTTGTAGTGAAGGAAGAAAGATGAACTTTGAGGAGTTTCTTCCTAAAAATGGTGAAAAGGAACAATCAAAGAAGCTTTTAACTCAAGAAACGCTAAATTATAATCACAAAAAGGAGATGGGTTTGGTATGATAGGTGAAGAGGGTAAGAAGAGGCTTATTGGTATCCTTCTGGCTCTTTTTGTAATAGTCGGATTTATGGCTGGCTTTTTAGGTATGGCACTCTCTGAAAAGAACAGGGAATACTTTATTTATAGACTCAAGAACATAAAGAATGTGCCTTATATAATTCCGGAAAAAGAGAAACGATAATGGATCAGTTTAGCATAGGGCATGTACTTATGATCGTGTCAAGACTTTTTGAAATGCTTAGCTTTGGTATCATCCTACTCTTCGTTTTTAAAGGCATTGCCGTTAGATATATATTTTTTGTAGCGGGTGTGACGCTCCTTGGCATCTTTATATCGGTTATAAACTTCTTTTCAAAAAAATATCCAATAGAGTATTCCTTTATTTTTGAAGCTTTAGTCTTCCTTGTAGTACTCGGTACAGCCTTTTACGCCTTTATGGAAAAAAGAGAGAAAAAGTTCTTACCACCCCCACCTCCACCCAAAGGTACGAGGTGTCCAGTATGTAGTGCCTTCATTAAAAGAGAAGATGATTACTGCGTTGCACGGGAAGGTGAAGAACTTCTTTACTTCGATTCGTGTGAACACCTCTGGAGATTTTTAGAAGATTTCAGTATATACAAGGATCTCAGACGCATAAGGTTAAATAAAGTAGAAAGCATATATAAAAAGGGAAACAAAACTTGGGAAGATCTCAAATTTCCCATTTAACCTATCATTCTCCTTTTAAAATATGATTTATTAGTAAACAACTCTATTAATGATTAGCTACTAAATAGTAAATCTTGACAGTATAAGAAAATTTTTATATTATTATAAGTACAGCTTATAGTTTTATAAGCTGAATTGATAAAGGAGGTGCCACATGGAAGGACACGAGGATTTCTTTCCAAAAGGTGCGGTAGCCTTTCTGGTGTTTATGCTTGCCTTTTATGCCTTTGTATGGCTCTCTATTTACCTTACGCTTCTTGCAAGGGGGTGATACCATGGACAGGGCGGAGAAGGGTGCATTCATCACTGCGGTATTTTTTCTGGGATTTTTCTTTGCTCTCATAGTATACGCTGCCAAAGGATTAAATATTGACGTACCTACGTGTATAACGGACATCAAACCTTACACTCAAGGGCAGGTGATTCAGCATGCACCAGACAGATACGAGATCCACTACCTTGCTAAGATGTGGTACTTTGAGCCTGCAGACGTAGAAGTGCCAGCAGGTTCTACGGTGGACATTTATCTCACGAGTGGAGATGTGATTCACGGCTTTCAGATCGATGGAACTAACGTTAACCTTATGGCTGTTCCGGGTGCTGTATCTTACGCGAGGGTTAAGTTTGACAAACCGGGGGTGTATCACATAGTCTGCCACGAATACTGCGGTATAGGGCATCAGGATATGACCACAAAAATAGTGGTAAAAGGAGGTGAGCAGAAATGAAGGTAGAAGGGAGCATAAAAACGGTTATTTTGGGTGAGATCATCTTCCCTATCTTACTCCTTATCTTTGGTATCTATCACGGACTCATGCAAGCTCTTTACAGAGCCGGTATTATTAAGGACATGTCCTTTCTGGGTATAGAGTATTATCAGGGGCTTACCCTTCACGGTGTTATAAATGCTGTTGTTTTTACCACTATGGTTATAGTAGCCTTCGGTAATGCTGTCTTTCTCTATTACCTTAAAAAGCCTCTCAGACCTGCAGTTCAGTGGGTGAGTTTTCTCATGATGGTTGTAGGAACTCTGCTGGCGGCGTGGGCTATGTTTGCGGGCAAGGCTAATGTACTTTACACCTTTTACCTCCCTCTTGTAGCTCATCCTCTCTTTTACATAGGCGCGGCGCTTTTACTCGTAGGTTCCATAGTTCCCCTCTTTTTTGATTGGACACCTAACTACATATCTTGGAGGAGAGAACATCCAGGAGAGAAGGTACCTCTTGCAGTCTTCGGCGTCTTTGTAAATCATATCATGTGGGTTATAATGCTTGTCCCTGTTGTTATAACCGTTGTTTTTCAGATGCTTCCTCTGTCCCTGGGACTCGTGAGTGAGGTAAATCCATCTCTCAGTAGAACGCTCTTTTGGGCTTTTGGTCACCCACTCGTTTACTTTTGGCTTTTGCCTGCATATACTATGCTTTACACCATACTACCGAAGATAGTGACGGGTGAAGGAAAGCTCTACTCAGACAGTGCAGCCAGATTTGCCTTCATACTCTTTATCATATTCTCCTTCCCAGTAGGTCTCCACCACCAGTTTACCGAACCTGCTGTAACAAACAATTACAAGCTCATTCAAGCCTTATTTACCTTCGGTGTGGCTGTTCCAAGTATTCTGACAGCTTTTACAGTAGCTGCATCCCTTGAGTATTCTATAAAGTCCAAGTATCCTGAGGTGAAAAACTCCCTCTTTTATTGGTGGACTAAGATACCTTACATAAGCTTAGAAGGTGACAAATGGCTCGTATCTTACTTTATGGCGGGACTCTTCCTCTTTTTCGTAGGAGGTATAACGGGTATAGTCAATGCCTCTTACAACGTGAATCTCGTAGTACACAATACAAGCTTTGTTCCCGGACACTTTCACACAACAGTGGGTGGACTTGTAACACTTTCCCTTTTAGGTATATCCCTGTACATGATTTCCAAACTCATGGGAAGAGAAATAAGGTTTAAGGGTCTTGCAGTGCTTGCTCCATGGCTCTGGTGGCAGGGAATGCTCATTTTTGAGTATGCTATGTCCGTTGCAGGTCTTCACGGATTTCCCAGAAGAACTAATACAGGCATATCTTACCTCAATCCCGACTCACCCCTTTACAGACCCGAATGGGTAGGCTATGCGGAACTTTCTGCCTTTGCAGCCTTCATAATAGTACTCGGCTTTATCTTCTGGGCTTTATCCTTCTTCGGTACTTTGCTGTCTCCAAAGGTAAGAGAAGACACCCTTGAGTTCCCTACCGCAGAGGCTCTACACGATGAAAAAGCTCCAGCTCTCAATCGTCTCGCTCCATGGTTTACCTTCAGTATATTGCTCTTCGTGATATCTTACATACCACCTCTTTATGATGTTACCAAGAGGGGTGTATTCTTTGATTCTCCGGGTTACAATGATAAAAACCCGGTTCCCATAACTAAACCTCAAAGTGCAAAGCAGGAGGAAAAACCTACAGCGCAGGCTAAGTGATATGCGTTCCCTCGTGCGCCTTTTGCTTGGGGGATTTTTCCCCCTCCTTTTATTTTTTACTTTGGCGCACTCGCAAGGTACGGGCATACCTCCAAATGAATCAAGGACGATAGGAACTTACTTACCCAATATAAAGCTCCTGGATTCCTACGGAAAGATTTTTAAACTTTACCAGCTTAAAGGAAAACCGATAATTTTGAGTCCCATATACACACACTGCAGTTCAGCATGCCCTATAATAACCGATTCCCTAAGGAAGGTAGTTTATAAGCTTGGCAGACCTGGACAGGATTTTTGGGTTCTGAGCTTTACCTTTGATCCGAAGGATAAGCTTGAAGACCTTCGGAGATTTCAAAAGGAACACGGTATTGAAGGTATAGGCTGGAAAGTTGTAATGGCAGATAACCCAGAGGATCTTTTTAAACTCGTGGATGCTATAGACTTTAGGTTTATGAGTTTACCAGAAAGCAGAGATTTTGTTCACCCTAACCTCATAGTATTCGTATCACCCGATATGACTGTAAAGAAGTATCTCTACGGCGTAGTTTTTAATTATAAAGATGTTAAAAAAGCTCTGGAGTATGCAGAAGGTAAAGAAGACCTTCTTGAGAGAGCAAGACCCTTTCTTTTCTTTGTGAGCATTTTAGGTTTCGGTATGTCATCCCTCTACGTACTTTTAAAACTCTTCCCCAGATGAAAGAAAGGTGATATAATAAAAATAGGAAGGAGCCGTAGTTCAGCCCGGTCAGAACGTCGGCCTGTCAAGCCGAAGGGCGCGGGTTCAAATCCCGTCGGCTCCGCCACCTTAGATATGAGAGAGATACTTAGCAAGATATCCGAGTTTGAAAACCTGACAAAGGAAGAGGTAAAAACAGCTATAAAAGAAATAGTGGAGGGAAGAGCCACCGACGCTCAAATAGGTGCCTTTATCATGGGTATGAAGATGAAAGGTGAAAGTGTTGAGGAGATAGAGGGAACCGCTGAACTTTTCAGACAGTTGGCTACTAAGATAAACGTTTCTTACGCAGACAGGCTTGTAGACACCTGCGGGACAGGTGGGGACAGACAGGGAACATTTAATGTTTCAACAGTCACAGCCTTTGTACTTGCTGGTGCGGGGGTGAAGGTTGCTAAACATGGCAACAGATCTGTATCTTCAAAAAGCGGAAGTGCAGATCTGCTTGAACACCTTGGTGCAAAGATAGACTTAGCTCCCGATAAGGTAGCCTTAATGATTGAGGAGCTTGGCATAGGCTTTATGTTTGCACCTCTGTTTCACCCTGCCATGAAGAGAGTGTTGGGACCCAGAAAGGAAGTCGGGGTCAGATCGCTCTTTAATCTCGTGGGTCCCCTCTCAAACCCAGCAGGCGCAAAAAGGCAGCTCCTGGGGGTTTTTTCTGAAAAGCTGGTAGATAAGATAGCTCACGCTCTTAAGGGTCTTGGCTCTTTAATCGCGGTGGTAGTGCATGGCAAAGATGGTACAGACGAAGTTTCCATATCATCCCCAACGAAAGTGGCAGAGCTCAAAGATGATGAAGTTATTGTGTATGAGTTTTCACCTGAGGAGGTAGGTTTTAAAAGGTATCCACTGAGTTCTATATGCGTTTCAAACGTAGAAGAGGCTTCAAAGGTGGCTATATCCGTGCTAAAGGGTGAGGAGTCACCCGCTTACTATACGGTGCTTTTAAACTCCATGTTTGGAATCATGGTTTCGGGCATTACCCAGGACAGGAAAATGGCCTTGGAGCTTGCGATAGAGTCTATACATAGCGGTAAAGCTTATGAAAAACTAAGAAAATTCATAGAGATGTCCCAAAGGTTGTGATAAGGATAGGTAAAGTTTCTTATCTGAATACCATGCCACTCTTTTATAAGTGGGAAGATCCTAAGCTGGAACTTGTCAGCGGGCATCCCTCTAATCTGGTGCGCATGCTCAGAAAGGGAAGTATACACGCGGGAATAGTATCTTCCGCTGAATACCTTATAAACATGGATATGTATACTTACGTGCCGAATGTTTCTATATCTTCAAGAGAAAGGGTATGCTCTGTGTTGTTCTTTTCAAAAGTCCCAATAGATAAGGTCAAGAAGGTTTATCTCACACCAAATTCCGTAACATCAAGATACTTGAGCGTGTACATACTTGAGGAGGTTTACCGCCTCAAACCCATCTATACGGAAGATAGAAAGGAGGCTGATTGCCTTCTCCTCATAGGAGATGAGGCACTTTTTGAAAAGAAAGCTGGAAGATACATCTACATTTATGACCTTGCGGAGGAATGGTATAGGATACATAAACTCCCATTTGTCTTTGCACTCTTCACAGTCAGAAAGGATGCTCCTTCTTGGCTTTCTGAGAGAATAGAAGAACTCTGTAAAATATCCATGGAAGCCTTTTACAAAGATCTCTTTGATGGAAAGATAGAGGTTGACGGTTTTAGGTACGACGAGCTTTTAACATACTTCACTAAGTGTCTCTACAACGGACTTCATGAAGATGGTTTGCGATCCCTCAAAATTTTCATGGAATTTTTATCCTCAAGGGGTTATACTCTTAAATAACTAAGGAGGTTTAGCATGAATAAAGTAGCCTTGTTCATGATACCGGTTATATTTCTCGTGAGCTGTGGTCAGGTAACATCTGAAAGGACTTATCAGGGTGCAGGTGTAGGTGCTGCAGGCGGTGCGATAGCGGGCGCACTCATAGATAAGAATAACAGGTGGAGAGGAGCCGTCATAGGAGGTGTTCTCGGTGCCGTTCTTGGAGGAACCATAACAGAAATAGCTGCAAGGGCTGCAAGGGAAGCAGCTGTAAACAATAGACCTGTTGAATATAGGTCCGAAGATGGAAGGGAGAAAGTTTATGCCGAACCTGTAGCCTCAAGGGGAGATTGCAAGATAGTAAAGACAAGATACTATCAGGATGGTAAGCTGGTAAAGGTAGAAGAGAAGGAAGTCTGCCCGTAAAAGCTCACATCACCTTACATTTGGTGTTTATAACACCAAAGTTCCCTCCCCTTTTTCTGTATAAGATCTTCAAAGTTCCTGTCTCCACATCCACAAAAGGTAGGAAGTATACACCTGTATCCTTAAGCTCAAACAAAGCATCCTCAAGGCTCATAGGTTTTTCAATAACGAGGTCCTCCTCAATTATCGGTGGAAGTTCTCTCTCTTCGGAAGGGATCACCTCCGCAGCTAAGATCTCCTCTTTCATTTTTGCTCCCCTTCTCCTTATCTCGTGTCTGCGCTGCTTTAACTTTATGATCTGTCTCTCTACCTCATCCATAACCCTGTCAAGCGCGGAAAATACATCTATGTCTTCTTCCCAGGCGTGAACGCTACCACCTCCCCAAGTCTTCAGGTAGATGTCTATATCTATTCTGTACAGGGTAGGTCTACTGTCACCTGCAAAATCTTTCTGTTTTGCTCTGGTGCTGGAAAGGGTAACCACAACTTCGACCTGATCCTCCTCAGCTTCCTTTAAAAACCTTGATAGCCTTTCAAGCTTACCTTCCACAAAACTTTTCATAGCATCAGTCCAGTCAACACCCTTTCCTATGAATTCCACATTCATACTAAGCCTCCTTCTGTGCACATATTCGGATATACTATCATAACATGAAATTAGGTATACTCGTGTCAGGTAGGGGGTCTAACCTACAAGCTCTCATAGACGCAATAAGCTCTGGCAAACTTCATTGCAGTATAAACATGGTGATATCTGATAGATCTGGAGCTTACGCTATAGAGAGGTGCAAGGCGCACAACATACCTTATACAATAGTAAGGAGGAGGGATTTTGATACTACGGAATCTTTTGAAGAGGAGATGCTCAGAAGGTTGGAAGAGGTAGGTGTTGATCTCATTGTACTTGCAGGTTTTATGCGCATTTTGTCTCCCTACTTTATAAGAGCTTTCCCTATGAAGATCATAAACATACACCCTTCTCTTACGCCCGCCTTTTTGGGAAAGAATGCCCAAAGACAAGCTTTAGAATTCGGCTCTAAGATAACGGGTTGTACAGTTCATTTTGTGACTGAGGAGTTAGACAGCGGACCAGTAATAGTTCAGGCTTGTGTACCTGTACTTCCGGAAGATACGGAGGACTCTCTATCACACCGCATACTTTCATACGAACACAGAATCCTTCCTCAAGCAGTAAGATGGATATGCGAAGGTAGGGTAAAAGTAGTTGGCAGGAAGGCGATAGTGGAAGGGGCAAGGTACGGTACCATTCCAGTAAATCCCGAGCTTGAGTTCTTTTAAAAACTGTATGATAATTAATTTGGGGGAATGTGATGAGTCAAAGTCTGGCTGAAAAGTTTTACTTTTATATGAAATTGGGTAGGGAGCTGGAAATGAGGGCGAAGGAAGAATACATGAAGGGGAACATAGGCGGATTTTTGCATCTTGACATAGGACAGGAAGCGGTCAGCGTAGGTGCGGTTTTTGGTTTTGGCAAAGGGGACCTCTTTTGCCCTTACAGAGAGCATGTGCTTGCTCTTGCAAGGGGTATGGATCCCAAACTCATAATGGCTGAACTTTTCGGCAAGGTGACAGGTGTTTCAAAAGGTAAGGGTGGTTCTATGCACCTTTACGAGCCAAAACTTGACTTTTACGGAGGGAATGCCATAGTAGGCGCTCACCTGCCCCACGCGGTAGGAGCGGCTTATGCCAGAAAGTATATGGGGGAAAGAGCGGGAGTTCTTGCCATCTTTGGTGACGGAGCTACAAACGGAGGAAGCTTTTTTGAGTCTATAAATCTCGCGGTTGTTTGGGAAGTACCTGTCCTTTTTTTATGCGAAAATAACTTCTACGCAATAGGTACAAGGATAGATAGAGTTTCAGCCTTCAAAGACATATACCTGAAAGCGAAAGATTACATGCCAGCTGTACAAGTAGACGGTATGGATGTTTTTGCGGTTTACGATGCTGTCGTCGGTGCAAAAAAGTACTTGGAGGAGTATGGTAAACCCTACTTTATAGAAGCTATCACCTACAGATACGAAGGACACTCTATGGCTGACAAAGGTGACTACAGATCCCCGAGAGAGATGGAAACATATAGAAAAAAAGATCCCATAGAGAACCTGAAAATAAGAGCCTTAAAAACGGGATGGCTCACGGAAGAGCAGATAAGACTTATGGATGAGAGAGTATCCCAGATAATAGAGGAAGCTGTGGAGTTTGCTCTCAGCTCGCCCGAACCTGAACTTGAAGAGCTATACAAAGATATATACTGTGGAGTTTGTGCGGATGTTATACCGTGATGCCATAAACTTAGCTCTTGACCATGCCATGGAGACAGATCCGAGGGTAGTTATACTTGGGGAGGATGTGGGTTTTTACGGAGGTAACTACAAAGTAACGGATGGACTCTTTGCTAAGTACGGACAAAGGAGGGTAATAGACACACCTATAGCGGAAAACTCCATAGTAGGGACAGCCATAGGCATGGCGATGATGGGATTAAGACCCGTTGCGGAGATCATGACGGCGAACTTCTCTATGCTTGCCATGGATCAGATAGTAAACAACATGTCCAAACTCAGGTATATGAGTGGTGGGAAGATAGCCTTACCGCTCGTAGTACGAATGCCTCAAGGGGTTGGTAAACAGCTCGCAGCTCAACATTCTCAGAGTCTGGAACACATGTTCGCATCTGTTCCCGGCATTTATGTCTTTTGCTCTTCCGATGCAACAAGCGCCTATCACATAACACTTTACGCTATAAAGCTTGACGATCCAGTTATACTTCTCGAACACACACTCCTTTATCCTATGGATTTTGAATTTGAGTACGTGAAGAACTTTGACCCCTTTAAGGCAAGAGTCTTAAGGGAAGGTAAAGATATAACTGTAGTGTCTTACCTTAAAATGGTTCATGATGTTTTAAAAGCTTGCGAGTACTTAGAAGAAAGAGAAGGTATATCGTGTCAAGTTATAGATCTTCTCTCTCTGAGACCTATAGATTTTGAAACCATATATAACTCAGTGAAGAATACAAGGAGACTTGTCATTGTTTACGAAGCACCAAAAAGTCTCGGACTGGGTGCAGAAATTTCAGCCAGAGTTAGCGAAGAGATGTTTTACTTTTTGGATGCTCCACCTTTGAGGATAGCAGGGGAGGAAGTTCCCATACCCTATAGCAGGAAACTTGAGCTCTTAGCCATACCTACACCGGAAAGTATATACCACCAGATACTCCAATGGGGGAAGAGACATGGATTATGAGGTAGTTATGCCTCAATTTTCTGACACTATGGAAAGAGGGAAAATAGTGCGTTGGATAAAAAAGGAAGGCGACTATGTGGAGAAAGGAGAAGTTTTAGCCGAGATAGAAGCTGAAAAGGCTGTTATGGAGCTTCAATCTTTTAGAAGTGGAATTATTAAAAAGATCATCACAAAGGAAGGTGAAGAAGTACCTGTAAAAACACCTATAGCCATAATAGAACTAACTGAAAAGAGACCTGCCGTAGAAAAACCTGTGGAGATAAAAACTGAAGAAAGAGTTGCGGAAAAAGTGGAAGAAAAGAGGGAGGAAATAAAAGCAGAAGGAAGGATAGAGCTTCCTCCCGGTTTTGCATCTCCGTATGCAAGGGTTATAGCTTCTAAATACGGAGTAAATATATCAGAGCTTCAAAAGGAAGGGAAACTACCTTCACCGGCGCACGAAAAAGATATAAAAAAACTCCTCAATGAGAGATACTTTACACCCAAAGCACTTGAGACTTTGAAAGATTACCCTATAGATCCAGAAAAGCTCGTAGAGTTTTTTAAGGGTGAAAAGATAAACGAGGATATGCTTTCGGAATACATTGAGGAGTTTGATATACCCAAAAAAGTACCCATATCAAGCGTTCAAAGGAGTCTAATAGCTAATCTTACTAAGAGCATACAACACCCACACTTTAGAATATACGAAACCTTTGATCTGTCTTTAATACCTTGGGACAAAGACATCACCCTAACACACTGGCTTGTAAAGATCGTAGGTGATGCGATGATGTACTTTGATAGGTTGAGAGCTACAGTTGAAGAAGATCACTACCTTATAATGCCTAATGCGAATGTTGGAGTTGCAATATCCATAGGTGACGAGCTTTACGCCCCAATCGTAAAAAAGGTAAACAGAAAAAATCTTCCCGATATAGCTAAGGAGGTGAAAGAACTTAAAGAAAAGGCGCAGACTGGTAGGCTCACCTTAGAAGACTTAAAAAGTGGAACACTCACCTTATCCAATATGGGTATGTTCGGAATAACCTCCTTTGACGCGGTCATACCCTACGGTCAGGTGTGCATAATGTCGGTTGGCGCGCTCGGTGAAGACGGCAGGGCAAGTGTAAACTTCACCTTTGATCACAGAGCGGTCAACGGTACTCATGGAGCTCTATTCGTAAAGTACCTGAAGGAGAAGGTACTTGACAAAAATTACCTGAAGTCTTTAAAGAAGGATCTATAAATGTTTGATTACGATGTGATTATACTAGGTGGAGGGCTGGCTTATACCGGTGCTGAGCTTCTCAGAAACAGAGGACTAAAGGTAGCCATAGTGGAGAAAGAAAGGGAAAACTTAGGTGGTGTATGTCTCCATTATGGATGCATACCTACAAAGCTTTATCTATTTGAGGCTCAAAAATTGTACGATATGAAAATGTCAAGACTCATAGATTGGAAGGATGGAAATCTAAAACTTAAAAGCCTCGTGGAGTACAAGGACAAACTTAGAAAAAGGCTTAGGGATGATATAGAGAAGCTCCTAAAAGGCGTAGATTTACTTTACGGTGAAGGAAGGCTTACGGATAAATACACGGTAAGTGTTGGAGAAAGGTATATAAAAGGCAGGTACATAATAATAAATACAGGTAAAAGACAAGCGTCCGGCTTTGGCATTGATCCTGACGGTAGAAAGGTATTAACCACGGATCACATACTTAACTTAGATAGCCTTCCAGAAAAACTTGACATAGTAGGAGATGATCCGATCGCTTTTGAGTTTGCTACCTTTTTTGCCATACTTGGTTCTCAGGTGAGACTTTACTTTGATGATCCTCTTAGCTTCTCACATCCGAGTATAAAAAACAGATTACTTAAGAATCTTGATTCTTTAGGGATAAGTTTGTATACTTCCAGAGACTTTAAAAAGGAAGTTGAAAATACTACGCTTCTCGTTAAAAAGAGGATTCCCAATTCCGAGTACGTGGGGAATCTGTTACAAAAAGATGAGTACGGTCATATTATCGTTGATGCGCATTACGAGGCTTCAATAAGGGATCACTATGCAGTAGGTGATGTAAACGGACTTTCTCAAACTGCTCACGCTGCGAGACTACAATCCATAAGCGTTAGCAAGAGGATACTCGGAGAGAAAGGCTTTTACATAAAACCAGAAGATGTACCTTACGTGCTGTACACTTTACCCCTCTCCTATGCTAAGGTGGGACTAACTAAAGTAGATCTTGAAAAAAGGGGAATAAGATATACCGAAAAGAGTGTTAGTCTTAGAGCGTTTGCATCTTCTCACATACACCATTCGGAAGATGGTATGTGTTTTCTTTACTTTGATAGTAAGGGCTTTCTCATAGGATGCGAGATACTCTCAAAGGGTGCGGGAGAAGTGATATCAAGCATTACGGTTTCCCTTCACGCTGAGCTGGATCTCAATCTGATGTCAAGGCTTCCTATCCCCCATCCCACGCTGAGTGAGATACCTTTTTTGAGGCTTATGTGATATACTTTTTTAAACCCTATGGAAAACTTAGAAACTTTTCTCAAAGTTGCCAAAGAATCAGCTCTCATAGGCGGTTTAGTGCTGAAGGAACACTTCGGAAAGCTTTCTCAAAAGGATGTGGAAGAAAAGTCAGAGAAAGATGTGGTGAGCATTGTGGACAAAAGCTCCGAAGAGAGAATAAGAAGGTACATAAGGTTAAACTTTCCGGATCACGACATAGTAGGGGAAGAGGAAGGTGGGGCTGACAGCAACGATTATGTATGGTACATAGATCCCCTTGACGGTACAAAAAACTACATAGCGGGTTTTCCCATCTTTGGAGTATCAGTAGGCTTAACTTATCGCAGAGAACCCATAGTGGGGGCTGTTTATCTTCCTCATTTTGATGCACTTTACTGGGCTTTTAAAAATGGAGGTGCATACAAAAACGGTAAAAGAATAACGGTGAGCCAAAGAACGCATGTAAAACAGTTCTTCATTGCTTACGGCTTTCCTTCGAGGGCAAAGAGGGATCTCAACATCTACTGGAGGATATTCAGAGAGCTTTTTGATAAAGCAGGAGCTATGAGGAGACCTGGAGCCGCAGCTGTGGATCTGTGCTTTGTTGCTGAAGGAGTGTTTGATGGGCTTGTGGAGTTTGAGCTAAACCCTTGGGATATATGCGCAGGTACACTCATAGTAAAGGAGGCGGGCGGAAAAGTTTTTCTCACAAAAGGGCTATCTTTGGGAACTGACGTACTTGCAGGTACACAAGGATCTTACCCTTATATAGAAGATGCGGTAAAATCTAATTTAGAGGGTTTATAACATGAGTGAAGATACTATGAAGTTACTTGTGCCGGTAGACTTTACAGAGATAACAAATCAGATCATCAGGTTAGCAAAAAACATAGCGCAAACTCATCAAGCTAAGGTAACTCTCCTTCACGTAGTATCACCAATACTTTACCTGCCTTATCCTGAAAGTTTTGGTATGAGTGTCGTAGATCTTGAGCTTCTCTCTGACCTTGAAAAGAAGAAGGAAGAAGAAGCTATGCAAAAACTTTCCGGTCTTGCGGACTTTTTAAAACCCCTGTCCGTAGAACTTGCGGTTGATATAGGTGATCCCGCTGAAACCATCCTTGAAAGGGAGGATCTCTTTGATCTCATCTTGATGGGAAGCCATAGGAAAGGTCTTGTAGAGAAAATACTTGTAGGCTCAACTGCTGAGAAGGTAGCAAGGTACACAAAAAAACCCCTTCTTGTAATCAAGGGCAAAGAAATAGAAAGCTTCAAAAAGGTAGTCATAGCTCATGACCTTTCCAAATACGCCGACGAGGCATTTGACTTTTCTTTAAAGCTTTTAAAACCCTTCAGACCCAGCATAACGATCCTTCACGTGGAAGAAACCATAGAGCTACCTGTGGTAACAAACATAAAGGACGTGATAAGCGAGCGCTACAGAGAAGAGAAAGAAAAATACCTTGCAAAGCTCAAGAACAAAGCTAAAGAGGAGGGATTTGATACGCAAGTAAAAAAAATGGAAGGAACTCCAGTTCAAGCCATACTTGATTACCTCAGAAGTGATAAAGATGTTGACCTTTTAGTTATGGGGAGCAGGGGACTTTCCACTCTTCAAAGAGTCCTTTTGGGAAGCACATCTTCGGAAGTTCTCAGGAAGGCAGAGATCCCTATACTTATACACAGGAGTATTCAATGAGGTATCTTTTTTTAATACTTTTCCTTTTTGCACCAGCTCTTGCTTACAACCCTTATACCGATTATTTCTTCTGCAGGTACTTTCAGCAGGAAAACCCTAAGAAAGCTGAAAGCTATTGTATGAGAGCCTTGGAGAGATCCCCAACTCCCACCCTCTTTGTGGATACCGTAAGAATTGAACTCCAGCTCAAAAAGAAAGAGAAGGCTCTTGAGATAGCAAGGAGGATGAAGGGTCTATATCCAAAAGATTACGAGTCTTACCTTACACTGCACAGTGTATATTCAATGATAGGTCAATACGATAAGGCACTTTCAGTGCTTGAGGAAGCTTACCGTGTACTACCAAAATCAAAAGAGATCATGCTTTTTCTTGCGGACGAGTATCTCAGAAGGGGAGAAAACTCCAAAGCAAAGGCTATTATTGAAAATCTCGCAAAAGAGAGTCCGGATAATCCTTTGCCTTACTACATGCTTGCGAGAATATACCTATCCGAAGGCAACAAAGAGCTTGCAATACGATACTTAGAAAAGTCCCTTCAGATAAAGAGATCCTTTGAAGCGGGATTTATAACTCTGGGCAGTATATACGAAGAGAGTGGAGAGTATACGAGAGCTGAACAGCTATATAAAGACGTACTCAAAGTTTCACCCGATAACAAGATAGCCCTTGAAAGGCTTGCCAATCTGTATGTCCTCACCAACAGACTGGAGGACGCACAGGAAATATATGGTAAACT
>SPLK01000272.1_pt1 | contig 17032 bp, 16 predicted proteins | sample 2456111 | NCBI WGS metagenome assembly SPLK01 (sample SAMN11156906, study PRJNA527647) | hot springs metagenome | biome: Geothermal region; feature: Hot spring; material: tree branch in hot spring; isolation source: hot spring sediment rich in lignocellulosic material ... | reverse complement strand
AAATTAATTTCATTTGAAGAGGGTACCCCCTTGACAAAAACCTTGATATACCTTATTATCTTTAACATATAGGTAGCAGGTTGTTAATGTACCGTGTGGAATTTAAGCTACTGCGTATATTTCCGTGCAGTTGTTTGATGTGCCGTTGTTAATGTACCGTGTGGAATTTAAGCTCAGTATTAAAACCATTCCAGCCATTGTGGAACGCTGTTGTTAATGTACCGTGTGGAATTTAAGCCTTCAAGCCATGCCTTGACCTTCTTCCTGCCGTCCTCGTTGTTAATGTACCGTGTGGAATTTAAGCCCCTTTCTTTATCTTTACCTTGATGGTCTCTTTATAGGTTGTTAATGTACCGTGTGGAATTTAAGCTTGTTCTTGCCCGTGTTCTTCTTGCTTTTGCAGTTGCTCGTTGTTAATGTACCGTGTGGAATTTAAGCCCTCCTTAGTTTTTCACACTGCTCTCAAGACATGTAAAGGTTGTTAATGTACCGTGTGGAATTTAAGCCCAATTACTGGTTCTATGTATTTGTATTCTTGATACCCGTTGTTAATGTACCGTGTGGAATTTAAGCCATTGTTCCGCTCGTAGATAATCACAAGTTCTCTTAAGTTGTTAATGTACCGTGTGGAATTTAAGCTGTAGTTGTAGAAAATCCACCAGTTTATTCTACCCTGCATGTTGTTAATGTACCGTGTGGAATTTAAGCTTGACTTTTTCTATAGACACTATTTTTGACTGACACAGTTGTTAATGTACCGTGTGGAATTTAAGCTCCCTCCCTCAATAGATAAATATGATACCTCAGCAAGGTTGTTAATGTACCGTGTGGAATTTAAGCTTGTAGCCATCTTGTTAAGGTCTTCCTTTGTAGCCATGTTGTTAATGTACCGTGTGGAATTTAAGCGATAGACGGAGAGGAGGTGTATTAATGACGAGAAGGGGTTGTTAATGTACCGTGTGGAATTTAAACTATCCCTCACCTGTCTCACGATGGCTATGGCTTCTTGTTGTTAATGTACCGTGTGGAATTTAAACTTTCTGATAACGGATAGACACGGGGACATCATCAAGAAGGTTGTTAATGTACCGTGTGGAATTTAAACCATAAACACCCTGCGATACTCCCTGATTGAAAGAAACGTTGTTAATGTACCGTGTGGAATTTAAACCTTCCCACCCATTCTTTACCCACATAGGAAAGATTGAGGTTGTTAATGTACCGTGTGGAATTTAAACGAAGCTAAAGCCTCTTTTATATCTTGCTTCGTTAGGAGATGTTGTTAATGTACCGTGTGGAATTTAAACTCCAGCCAGTAATACAATGTTCTCTCGCTTACCCTAAGTTGTTAATGTACCGTGTGGAATTTAAACCTTAGATTGTGTCTCCTCTTTCGGAGACCTTTCAGGTTGTTAATGTACCGTGTGGAATTTAAACGAGGACTAAAAGGCTTGAGGAGTATCTGTCAAAGCAGGTTGTTAATGTACCGTGTGGAATTTAAACTTGGCTTATGGATGGGGCAACTGTTAGCGAGTGTGCGAGTTGTTAATGTACCGTGTGGAATTTAAACGAGGTATTCAAAGGTATAGGGTTTTTCTTTTTCAAGTTGTTAATGTACCGTGTGGAATTTAAACTAGCTCCTCCTCCTTTATGGAGTTATATGCGATTTGCAGTTGTTAATGTACCGTGTGGAATTTAAACTCTTTAGACCTCCTAAGTTTTATTCTGACTAACTTGACTGTTGTTAATGTACCGTGTGGAATTTAAACAAAACTTTTACAGAGTTAGGAGCTACAGGAATAGCCGTTGTTAATGTACCGTGTGGAATTTAAAATAGATAATGATGGTTCGCATGCGTCAGGTTTTGTATAATTGTTTAAGGAGGTCAAAAAGTGAGGCGTATTAATGTTGCTATAGCTGGTCTGGGTAGGGTAGGTAGCCAGTTTCTTGAAGCTCTACTCGGGGTAAGTACGGATAGCGTCAAGGTTATAGCGGTCGCTGAACCTAAGGAAAATTTGGAAAGCGTAAAGATAGCAAAAGAAAGGGGGATAGCCTACTACAGGGATGCAAGGGACATGCTCCGATCACTTGAAGACACTATAGACGTACTTTTTGAGTTGACCGGTGATGCTGTGTTGAGAACTGAACTTCACGAAATATTAAGTCAAAGTGGCAATAGAAAGACGGTTATAGTACCTGAGCCTGTCGCCTTTCTTATCTGGAGTTTAATAGTACAGGGGAAATGTGAATATCCAAGATAAAAATGCTCACCATAAGACCTATGGAGAAAGAAGATATAGATGCAGTTGTTGAGATAAATAGAGAGAATTTTACAACGGATGCATGGAGCAGGAGTGCCTTTGAGAGGGAATTTAGCCTTAACTACTCACACAAATACGTGATTGAGGTTGATGGCAATGTAATAGGTTACTTTATCCTGTGGATCATATATGATACCGCAACTTTGATGAATTTTGCTATAAAGAAAAGCTACTGGGGAATGGGCTATGGGAAGAAACTCCTTTCCTTTCTTGTTGATAATTTTAAAGATAAAGTTAGCAGTATATCCTTAGATGTTAGAAAATCAAATATAAGGGCTATAAGACTCTACAAATCACTGGGTTTTAAAATAATTAACGAAAGACCCAAATACTATTCGGATGGTGAAAACGCATATCAGATGATCTTAGAAACCTTGCAGAAGGCATATACCGGAGAACATTAAACTCTTTCTAAAGGCGATACTACTATCCTGATGAGTGAGCTTATAGAAAAAGTAAGTAATCCCATACCTTCTAATAAGGTTACACATTCCGAATAACTTTCTTCTATAACCTTCATAGTATCTTCACCGTAGATAGAGTAAAAACCATCTTTGTCTTTATAATCGTCAACAAGTTGGAAAAGGATACCTACCTTTGTACCCACTTTGCTGAGCGCATCAGCAAGGTCGTACCTCTTTGAAACTACACCACCGCACATGAATGTAGCGGAAAACATGAGAGCGGTTTTTTTAAGGCTTATATCCCACATATCACTAAGCTTTTTAACATCCATAACCTGACCACCTACCATACCCTTAGAGCCGGATTTCTCAGACAAGACACGTATTATGTAGAGTAGATCTCTTTCGTCCAAGGATACAAAGTTTTCCTTTCTTGAAAGTACTTCAAAAGCAAAATTTAGCAGAGCATCACCCGCAAGTATAGCCATGTCCTCACCGAAAAGTACGTGACAGGAAGGTTTACCTCTTCTTGTTACATCATTGTCTATAGCAGGAAGATCATCGTGTATCAAAGAGTAATTGTGTATGAACTCAATAGCACAGCCAACGCTAATAGCATCCTCCATATTGCCATTTAGAGCATCACAGATGGCACACAGAAATAGCGGTCTTATCCTTTTTCCCTCTTGAAACACGTAATAAGACATTGCATCGTAGAGTATTTTCGGCTCAAAAGGCTGTAGAAGTTCTCTGAGTCTAATTTCTATCTTAGATCTCCAAAGATCAATCTTTTGCATTATATCATTTTAATTCTCTTGCGGTGTGTATAAAAGTCCCAGAGTACCACCCCATACCATGTGAAGTAAAAATAAAGAGAACTGACCTCTATAAGAGGATGAGAGCATATTTATGGCAAACTTGGCACCACCTAAAGAAAAGATCAACAACACAACAAGCACGCATACGTGCCATACAATCCCAAAAATAACACCCTTTATTAGTCCTGATTTTGCAGGAATTTTATTATATATCCTTTTGTTAACAAATATAAGGGCTAGTACGAGGGAGTTTATTGTATGTCCTATTGCCATCGCAAGTCCTTCGTATCCATCAAAAAGCCCGAATTGTCTTACTATATTTAAATACTCCCTGTATGTGCCAAAGAGACCAAAAAAGCCGTCCAGCATCATATCCACAGTCATCATTACATACCCTGCAATCAGTGAAGAAAACAGATAACTTGGAAAGTTCACGCCTTCAATCACCTTCAAGATACTTCCTCACATCCTGTTTTATTTGCGGACTTATGCCGAGCTTCTTAAGTTTCTCGTCTTCAGCGGTGAGGAGTTCATAAAGATTTTCAAAGTTTCTGTATATGATCTGTTTTTTGACTTTACCTATACCCTTTATATGATTAAGTATATCTTGTGTAGTGTCTTTTAACTTCAATCTCCTGCTGTAAGCTAACGCAAAGCGATGAGCCTCATCCCTTATAAGACCAAAAACCCTATAGAGTATAGGATTTTCTTTGAGATGTATCTCTTTACCATCTTCACACAGAAGTATCTCTTCACGCTTTGCAAGTGCAAAGATCTTGATAGGAAGCGCCATCTTTCTCTTTACTTTTAGAGCAACCCCCATCTGACCATAACCTCCGTCTATGAGCCACGCATCTGGCATGACCTCTTCACCGCTTTTTAGCCTCTTGGCTCTTCTTTCCAGAACCTCCATCAAAGATGTGTAGTCATCTATCTTGTTAACACTCTTTATTCTGTATCTTCTGTACCTTTTCTTATTCATGTATCCCCTTTCCCAAACTACACATGAGGCTACTATGTAATCTCCGTAAAAGTGAGAAACATCAAAACCTTCTATTATATAAGGAAGGCTTATACCGAGCCTTTCCTTAAACTCAAGTTCAAGTACCTTGATATCCACGTGATGACCCATATTTTCCCTTATTATGCTTTCAAGTTCTTTATCCGTAATAGTGCCTAAACGTAATTTACCTCTCTTTGAAAGCCACTCTTTGACCTCGGCAGGAAGATCAAAGTTTGTGATGAGATTTTCAGGTAGAGGGTTTGAGTAATAAAAGCCGAGAATCACCTCCTCCCTTTGGCTTTCCGTATCAAGTAGAATGATCTGTTTATCCACAAGTTTGGAGGATCTCACAAGGAATACACCGAGGAGTCTGCCCATTGAGTAAAATATGTCCGCGTTGTGTAAAGAGATTTGAGAAACCCGTTGCCCTTTTGCGAGATTCTCAAGAGCATGGATCTGATCCCTTATTTGAGCGCACTTTTCAAACTTTAACTCCAGAGAGTACCTTTCTATAGCTTCGTAAAGATCCGGAAGCACCGAAGAGACATCGCCCGAGAGAAGACTGATAGCCGATCTCACGTTAAGTGCATATTCGTCAGCGTTCACATACCCACAGCATGGAGCCGAACACAATCCCAGGTGATAGTCCATGCAAGGCTCTTTTCTTACAGGAATAGGATCACAGGTTCTAAGTTTGAAGAGCTTGTGAATGAGTTTTTTAACCTTTCTGGCTTTACCCGTACTGAAGAAGGGTCCAAAGATCATACCTTTTTCGTAACCTCTAACTATCTTCACAGTTGGGAATCTATCATCTGTCAAGAGTAAGAGAGGATAGCCTCCACCGTATTTATGAAGTACATTATACTTGGGTTTATGCAATTGAATAAGGTCAACTTCTAAGGTTAGAGCCTCAAACTCGTTTCTAGTTATTATCCACTCAATCTGTTCAGAATCCATAAGTATAGCTTTCTCTTTAGAATCTTTCTCACTTAATCTGTAGTGTTGGAGTAGCCTTTCTCGTATATTTTTAGCCTTCCCTATGTATATAACTTTATCGGATTTTTTAAATATGTAAACGCCTGTCTTTTCGGGAGCTGACTGTATAACTTCCTGCGTTATCATATATACTTAAATTTATACTCGCTCGGTACATTTTCTCTGTATTATAATTTACCTTATCAGTAAGGGCGATTAGCTCAGAGGTAGAGCGCCATCCTCACACGATGGAGGTCGGAGGTTCAAGTCCTCCATCGCCCATTTTAAACCCTTGCCTTTCAAAGCCTTGAAAATAGCCCATTTTGAAAACCTTGTCTTTCAATGGAAAATTTCCAAAGCCTTGTCAGTCAATAACTTGAGTAGCCCACTATGACCTATTATTGACCCACAAAATTACATCAGATTTTCAATCTTTTTTTCAATATCTCTAAGCCTTGTCTATCAAAGGTTTAAAGGGGGTTTAATTTAACACGTTAAAGGAAATGGCAGGAAAGCCCTGTCAGTCAAGGCTTGGATAAGTTTTTTAGATTTTTTAACTTTCTGGTCAGAAATCGGAAAGTTTGGAACTATATCATAGCCAAGTGCTTGACTCTCAAAGATTTCTAATCTTTCTAACTTTCTACCTATATACCCAGAAAGTTAGAAAGTTTAGTTAATCATACTCAAATTTTAGAGGTTAACCATGTCTATCTTCGTAAAGCCTTAAAAAGTCCACCACATTCAAAACAAAAATAATAGAGGCTTCTGTTGTTCTTTTTTCCTGACTGAAAAATTATTTGCGACCAGTATTTCATCGCATTTTACCAATTTTTGAAGTGTTTCAAAATTTGTAAAAATAAATACCCACTTATAATCCTGTGTCAAGCTGTCCTTGTGTCCTTGACCTCTTATCCACTTTTCTGGGGAATTCCTCAGAAAAACCTGTGAAGGTATAATTACAGGTAAGAGCTGAACTGTGGACACGGAACAAATTCGGCGAATGGCTCAGGGAAATGAATAAATTATTAAGCAATAACCAGGCGGTTATATACCACCCTTCCCCGGGCTAAGCGACTCATTGCAACCTACAGCGTTTTATATAAGCCTTTTGAGTTAGGAAGCTGGCGTATATATCTGCTGGCTGGTGTGGAGAAGGTAAAGCTCTTATGATTGATCCTTCAGGATATAAGGATGATGACTAAAAAACTGTGGTATATTATAAATTGTAATTTGTAATAAAAAGTTGCTGATCTACCGTGTAGATACCATGTGGAGTTGAAACAGGCCTCAAAAAACACGTAAAACTATATACTTTTCTCGTTGCTATTATATTGAGTGAAATTGAAAGAATAAAATGAATTGACGTATGATACTTTTTGTAGTATAATAGGAGAAAATTTTATACGGGGGTATCATGGATAAAAAGAAGGTTCTTATATCCATCCTTGGTAAAGGACCTTATCATGTGGTTACCTATATCTTTGAAGACAAGTATATGGAAACGAATTATGTGCCTTACTTCTTAAAAGAAAAAGTAGTAAACCCTGATAGCATAATCATAATAGGCACAGAAGAATCTAGATGGGAAGATCCAAATTATCACTTTAAAGACGTTGGATACAAACAGGTCAAAATTCCTTACGGCAAAAACGAAGAGGAATTGTGGCAAGCATTTAAGATTATTATGCAGGAAATCATACCAGAAGTCCAAAGAAGCGATGTGTATTTTGATATAACTCATGGTTTTAGAAGCATTCCTTTTTTCATATTTACCGTGATAAGGCTTATTAATACCATCGCAGATGCGGAGATTAAGAGCGTATTTTATGGTATGTATGAAGCTGACGGTGAAAAAAAGCCAGTCGTAGACCTAAAACCAATAATTGACCTTGATAACCTTATATACTCCTTTAAAACCTTTTTAGATTATGGAGACGCATACCCTCTAAGTACATACTTGGAGGAATATTTAAGTGGTTTGGAGAAGGATAAACTAAGAAATTATTCTGGAGTGAAGGCACTGAGCAAAGTATTGAAAACTTTGAGTAATGCGTATTTTACTAATGCCCTAAGGGTATATTTTCAAAAATTATCAGATATAGAAGAAATTCTGAAAAAACCAGAGATTATATACACCCTTGAAAACGACGCGAGAATGTACGCAGTAGGCTTGCTTTTTAACAAGTTTAAATCCAGTGATTACTATACTCTCAAAAATTCAGAGGATTATATAAGTTTTGCTTCTCTTTATAGAAAAAACAGAAGATTTAGTCAAGCCTTAGAGGTGCTTAGGGAAGGTTTTATAGGCTATTTGATGCAGTCTTGTGGTGTTGAAGATAATGCTTCTAATAGAATAAAATGGGACTATTTGTTTGGTACTCTGAGTAGAAACCCGGAAGATATTCAAGATGAAAGCCTGAAAGCTATAATAGATATATCTGCTAAGATTAGCGGTTTAAGAAACGCAGCATCCCATGCTTTTACTTCAGTGGAAGACGACAAAGCTAATAGTATGGTTAAAGATATAGAGGAAAGAATAAATAATATAATTCAGGACCTTACCAACTTGAAAGAAAAAGGTTTAAGCCAAGAAACATGCAAAATACTCATAGATTTGTCAGAAAAAATAAAGGGCAGGCTATGAAAAAGCTAACCTTTGAGCTTGAATTCATAACACCAGCCTTCATAGGGAGAGTAGACCCGAAAAATGCAGGGCTTAGATCTGCAAGCTTTACAGGACTTTTGAGATGGTGGTATCGTAAAATACTACAGGCTAAAATAAATAGCACAGATAGTATATACGAAGAGTAGAGCAAGCTGTTTGGCAATCAAGAAATCTCTTCTATATTCTGGTTTAAAATTAAAAATCCTGCTGGTAGGCCTATTGATAAAGAACAACTTAGATTAGATAAAATAGAAATCAAGCCTGTAATATCATACCTTGGATACGAGAACATACTAATTTTCAGAAAAATGAGAATAGAAGAAAATACAAAATCTTCCCTACCAGCCATCCTATACCATCCCTGCCATTAGAGTGTGTTTATTGTACCAACCTTGCTCCTCCTTTGCATTTCTTGGATCATGAAGTTTTTTGTAAAGCCTAATAAGCACAAGGGAACCACCAAAGGAAGAGCCTGTTTGAAACACAGGACACACAGAGTCGCGTATACTACATAGGATACATTCATGGCTTCTTGAAACCTTCGCAATATCTTCTGGCAAGACTTCGTATCTTTCTGAAGGCATAAGCCAGACTTTTGCAAGCCTGAGTCTCTCATATACAACTTCATGTTCTACCGCCAGGTCTCTATCTCCTCTATACCCTCATCCTTCACTATAGGTATAATGCTAACTTTCTTAGAAGCTTCTTGAGTGAGTATATCATACACCCTTGCATAAGGGTAGCTTCTTGTCCTTTTTGGAGATACCCATAAACACACCGCTACGTTATAACCATTTACCTTGACTAAAAACCTCGTTGGAGCTTTTTGTATGCCTAAGGGATGAAAATCTACTGCAGGAATTTCTATCCTATTTATGAACTTATAAGATAGACCCTTTTTAATATAGCCAATAAACTCTACTGTCATAATGCTTTCTTTATCTTGCTTTTCCTCCATTTCATACGAAATTATACCTGATATTATCGAGGGAAAATGCCAGATGGGAATTTTTTTACAAGCTCCTTATTGATCCCTTTAATGAGTCTTGCTATATACGAGCCAATTTCTCACCTGACGTATATCACAGGAATTTGTATCTGTGAAAGTGTTTTCTGTGTGTGGTAAAATAGTCCAATTGAAGTATGAAGGAACTATTGTAAATTGTGAGGAGTTAAGCTACAGCATCTACGATTTTGGAGTGAAAGGCCAAGTGTTTTGTTATGATGTATCATCATGTTTTTGAGGATAGGCTTGGGTTTTGATTCGCATGAATTTGAAGAAGGTAAGCCACTTTATCTTGGTGGTGTGTTGATAGAGCATACAGCGGGTTTTAAGGGGCATTCAGACGGTGATATTTTACTTCATGCTATAACTGATGCCCTTTTGAGCGCTATTGGTGAACCGGACATCGGTGAGCTTTTTCCTGATAGAGATGAGAGATGGAAAAACGCTTCATCTGAAGTGTTCTTAAAGGAAGCTCTTAGAAGAATGAGAAACAAGGGGTTTAGTATAATAAATCTTGACTGTGTGCTTGTTATGGACGATCCCAAAATATCTCCCTACAAAAACATTATAGTAGATAACCTCTCCAGGATAATGCATGTAGACAAGACAGCCATATCTATAAAGGGAAAGAGAAGGGAAGGTTTTTGTAAAGATAAGGGTGCTGTATGTTACTGTGTTATCCTTTTAGGTCATGAAAGTTAATCTTGTCCTTTCCGGTGGTGCTTCAAGAGGTATAGCTCATATAGGGGTAATCAAGGCTCTTGGGGATATGGGATTTCAAATTGAAGCTATAAGCGGGGTGAGTGCTGGAGCGCTCGTAGGTGCTTTCTATTGTGCAGGCTACACTCCTGAAGAGATGCTCAGGATAGTAAAAGCGACCGACTGGATAAAGGTTATACGCCCAAAGGTGCCAAGATACGGATTTTTCAGTTTGAGCAAAGCGGAAAAGTTCTTGAGAAAGTATTTGGAGGTGGAACGTATAGAGAACCTTAAAAGAGAACTTTACATAGGTGTGCTGGACATAAAAAGCGGTAGGAGCTTTCACTTTAATGAAGGACCACTCTATCCTATACTTCTGGGAAGCTGTGCGCTTCCGGGTATTTTTGAACCCATCAAGTATGAAGATTACATATTAATTGATGGTGGTGTTACCAACAACTTACCTGTAGAACCTCTTTTGGAGAAAGAAGGTATATTGATAGGCGCGGACGTTAACCCTACCAATACTTTAGAAAAGGTAAGGAGCATATTTCACATAATAGCGAGGAGTTTTCTACTCGCTGTGAGATCAAATGTAGAAAAAAGGAAAGAACTATGCCATGTAATTATACAGCCAGAACTTCAGAACTACTCCGTCATAGATTTTTGGAGGGCGCAAGAGATATACACACTCGGTTACAAAAAAACTTTAGAGGTGATGAGCGCATATGTCAAATAGGCTACTTATTGATCACGATGAGAGCTGGCGATCCGTTGCAAAAAAAGTTACAAAGCTCGCTTTCCCTATAATACTCTCAAACCTACTTTACACCATAGAGAGTGCCTTTTCCATAATACTCGTTTCTGGTCTTTCCGCAACTGCCGTTGCCGCTGTTGGTTACTCCGCGAGCATGTTGTGGTTTATTTACTCCTTAATGGCTCTTTCCTACACTGGTACCTCCGTTTTGGTAGCTCAAATGACAGGTGCAAAAAAAGATCCCTCCCCTGCTTTACTCTGGGGTTTGATCTTATCAATCCTTACAGCCTTACCCCTTACTTTTACTGGTACAAATCTCGTAACTTTCCTGATGGGTGAGTTTGGTGCGTCAAAAGGCGTCACAGCCTTAGCAAAAGAGTATCTTGACCCTATTTTCACTTTCATAATTGTGGGTTTTATCACAAATACCCTTTATGCGGCATACAATGGCTATGGAGACACCAAGACACCTTTTAAGGTGGCACTTATTATGAATTTCGTTAATATATCAAGCGCTTACCTTCTCATATACGGAAACTTAGGATTTCCCAGACTTGAAACTAAGGGAGCAGGATGGGGAATCGCCCTTTCCGAACTTGTGGGGCTTGCAGTTTACATTTACCTTTACATCAGAGGAAGGAAGCCCTTTCCTATATGTTTGTCCTTTAGCAAAGATGTTCTTATAAAGATCTTACGTGTGGGTACCCCTACAGCTCTTGAAAGAGCTTTTTCCAGCTTATCTTTTAACATATTTGTAGGCTTTCTCGCGAGCTTTGGTGATAAGGTGCTTGCTGCTCACCAAATAGGACTAAGGGTTGAGAGCGCCTCCTTTATGATAGGTTTTGGATTCATGACAGCATCCACCACTCTATCGGGTCAAAATTGGGGGGCTAAAAATTATGCGGGTCTTGATTATGGCGTAAGAATAACCGCACATGTAACAGCTCTCACAATGGGTTTTATGGGTCTTCTTCTGCTTTTATTCCCTCACTACTTTTCCCTGATCTTTACAAGAGACAGTCAAGTTATAAGGTATGCGGTTTATTATCTGGTGATAGTAGCTCTATCACAACCTCAGATGGCTTACGCGAGCATATATTCAGGTGCCTTAAAGGGCATGGGGAAAACTTACATACCCCTCGGCGTCAACCTCATATCTTTCTGGCTTTTCAGGATCATACCGTCTTATTTGCTCCTCAGGCAATTTCACACACCCTTAGTTCCCTGGATATTTATGAGCTTTGAAATGAGTATGCGTGCCATCATTTTTTATTGGGCATACAAAAGGGAGATAGCTAAGTTTTTGAGTTCAAGAACAAAAGGAGGGAGGTGTATAAAAGTACAACCTGAAGGAATAAAAAAATGATCACTTTGATAACTGCTATTTGTGGAAACACAAACCTAACGAAAAAACCGGATACGTTATCAAGAAAAGACAATAAAAAGAGGGAACTGCCGATCAAAACCCTTCCCTTAGAACTTGTGAAAAGAAGTAGGTGAGCAACAGCCAAAGAGTAAACAGCCATAGAAAGTATGTGAGGATAAAAAATCTTAAACATACCATCAAGTGTCTTAGGCTTTGAAAAGGTGGAAGGATTCCCCAGATAGTAACTTTTTATACTTTCAGGTGTAAAACCCATTTTTGAGAAAAAAAGTGGAAAATTTACAATGGTAAAGAGTAACAAAAAGAAAGAGAATACAAAAATTATAAACTTGATATTTGACATACCTGTTGGCTTGTTATCACCCATAAAGATAAGAAAAAAGAGTGTCAGCAAAATAACCATCCCGCTAAAAGCTTGAAACAAAAAGAAAGAAATCAGCTTTATATATATAAAGAGTGGTGAAAAATACAATACAAAGATGTCAGAAAGTATAAAAGTTACCGCAGAAAGGGTACTTATAGCTATAAAAGTTATCTTCAATTTTTCTGGAAATGAGGAGAGTAAAAAAAGTGAAAAAAGCACCAAAAGATAAAAGGCTTTTAAGAATATTTCCACATGCATATCCTCAAAAAGCTGTGCAAGAGAGATCTTTTCAGGAAAATTGGGATCTCCAAAAAAGTACCTGAAGATTGATGAGTAAGTAAAGCCATACTTATTATAAAAAAAGAACCAGGAACTGAGCCAGTAAATGAGCAATAGGATAAGAAAGGTAAGTACCAAATAGTAAAGAGGTCTGTTCTCTTTTATATTAGCAGATATAAAAAATCTCATCTTTCACCTCCAAATATAACCTTCCACATAGCAAGGACCTTTCTTGTGTTGTCCGTTATGGCTCTTGATGTGAGGGTGGCTCCTGTCATGTTTGGAATATCTTTCCTCAATCTAAGGCTTTCTGGTGTTAACTCCTTACCTCTGAAAAGCCTTAGCCAATTTTCGTCGGGCATATACTCTAAAGGTTCGTTAAAGGAGAGGACCTCTATCAGATCTATTTTTCCATCAGGTGTTATTGTGTAAAGTACCACTTCTGGGTGAGTTCTAACTGTATGGCTGTCTATGTATGCATATCCGATCACGTTGTTTCCCTTTTTGGCTATATACCAAGAGACGAGCCTCGTTCCAAGTTTCATACCAGAGAGTCTCTCTATCTTTTCCAACTGGTCCTTTGATAGAATTAGGTTTTTCACTTCAATCTTAGCGCCGGGGAAGGCATCCTTTAAAGCTTGTTCTGGAGTTTTAAAATCTCTCGCAGTACCATCCGTAGCAAAACAAATAAAGCAAAAGATCATGCTCATGAAAAGACACCATCTGCACATGCTTAACATATTTTAATACTTACCTCATAAACAGAATTGTTTTTATAATCGCCCATATGCTTGACTCCTTTATCCCCGTCTCTTTAAGCTCCGAAAGTCTTTCAAGGGAGTTTCCTCCAAAGGATACACCGAAAGGTCTATCAAACACATCCCTTCCAAACCTAAAGGCTTGAGCCTTAACAATTCTAAAATACTGCTTGTCTATGCCATAAGCCCTTTCGGAAGATGGTAGAAAAAGCTCTGGCTTTATATAGCCTTGCTCATCAAGGTAGTTAATCAGGCTTGGGTTGGTAATTATGTTGTCTTCAGGAGACAATATAAAGGATATTTTACTGGGGTCTTTGCTAATTTTTAAAAGTATTTCTTGGTTGCTCCTAAAGTGGTCTCCGCCGTTTGTCATAGAAAAGTAGAGTTGATACTCTCCTTTTACAAACTCTATAAGCTTTTTCAAGGCTTCTCCTACGTTTCCTTCATAGCTCGCATAGTTCCAGTCCTTTATGTTTTTCACGCTCAGGTTGTAGTCTTGCTCCATCCATCCGCCAGAGCCTGGCACTTTGCGCCAGTAGGTAAAGGTAGCATCCACCGTGCCAGCTATACCACCATGGCAAGAAGTGCAGAACTTCATCTCCTCCGCACTCTGCGGTCTTAGGTTTCCTTCCTTATCCTCTATAAACCCAGCCATGAGCCAGTTTTTACTCAGATTAAAAACCACTCCCTTATCCCAGTAAAACTTTTCTTCTTCCTCCTCTTCATCTTCACCCTTTGATACATCTGCGTAGGTTATCTTTTTCATGTACCTCATCTCTTTTATACGGAGAGCCTTAAAGGAGATTGTGTTTTGCGGGTCAAGGTAGTAAAGGGGATGGGCAAACTCGGTGCCGGGAGGATACTGATAGGCCACCACAGGCACATCCTTTGCATCGCCTTCGTAATAGGCAGGCATGGTAAAGTCACCCACATCTGTTCCTTTGCATATATCACCTACCTGCACGCCTTTTACCGCACACTCCACTATGGCAAGGTTCCTTTTGTAAGTGTTTATGTCAAAGTTTTCTTTTCTTTTTCTAAACTCTTCAGGCAGTCTTATAAGGGTAGAATCTATCCTGCCGTTGGTGGGGAAAAAGCCTGGGAAGGGCTTCCATTTGAAGACCCTCCAGCCTGTATGCTCGCCTGTCTGAGGGTCATGTATAAAGCCTTCTTGGTCAACTACTTGAGGGTTTATCTGATAGCTACCCTCTGAATACATATAAAGGGGTGGTACATCTGGAAAGTACTTTAGGTCTCCCTTGCCTCTTTGGAGGTAGGCGGGCGTCCAGTTGTCCTGCCTTATCCATGCCTGTATTTCTTGGTCTGTGGGAGGGGGTACTTCCTTTAAAGTAATATCTGGTCTTATGGCGTTGAGCCATGGGTTTCCAAGCCTTAGTATGCTTTCAGGAAAGGAGTAGTTAAAGGTAAGGTCAAAGTCATTCACTTCGTTAACGTAGGGTGTATTTGCTTGCGTGTGGCACACATAACAGGGGTTGGCTATAGCCTTTCCATACCTCACTATGCCTGTGTCTGTATAACACTCTAAGGGTATGTTAGGCTCTGGATTGGCAAAGTTTGAAGTGCTTATCATATTGCTCTCACCTTTGCTTGAAGTGTCTCCACCACCGCACGCATACAAAAACAGAGCGCTCATTAACAGGTACTTTTTCATGCTTTGCCTCCTAAAACATCCATCCAAGGGCAAGTCTGTATATGTTTTGCTTTTTGGCATCCTTTGGTGCATATCTTACATAGTCTGCCTTTAGGGCTACAAGGGGATGGGGCTTGTAAGAGAGACCAAAGTTAAAGACCTGTACCTTACTTCCTTGAGGTTTTTCAAAACCTTGAGGGACACTGGCGTGCGTGTTGTAGTTTTCATATATGCCAAAAAGGTAGAGCTGTTGGTCGGACACTTTAAAGAACCTCAAAATGTCGTAAGCCACTTGTGTATAAAAGCCATAAAACCTTTTTGGGAAGGTAGTGCATTGGCTTGTGTCTCCCAGGAGTGTGCAGGCAGGGTTTGTGCTTATGGCTTTTGAAACCTTCTGAGCGTCCGAGACACTTCCATAAGCTCCTACAAACCTTACATCCCATCCTTCATACTGCCACCAAAGGTGCGGAGAAAAAAGGCTTATGCTCCCAAGCCTGTTGCCCTCTTCGTCCTGAATACCACCTGTAAAGGTGCTGGCACCCACCTTTGCGTTTAGAGGAAGACTGTAATCTAACCTGCCCGTAAAGGCTATTTGGTCAGCCGAAGCCTTAAAGCCCTTCTGCTTAAAGCCTTGAAGTAGCTCACCCTTTTCAACCTTTTCACCAGCCTCTTCATTAGGCTTAAGACCGTTTGTGATATAAGCTCTGTATTCTAAGGCTCCCAGCCTTCCATAAGCTCCAAAACCCAGCTCCCTCCAAGTGGTAGGAATTATTACCCTCTCTAAATAAGGTCTATCCACGCTCGGAAAAGTTGGAGGCTCGTGATATTCGTTTATTATACCTACAGGAACAAGAAGGAGACCACCCCTTATACCAAATTTTTCGTTAAAGTTGTAGTCTATAAAGGCAAATTCAACCGCTGTTTCTCCGCTTTCCTCTTTGCCTTCTACAAAGGCATGCTCCCACTCAATCTCTGAATTAAACTTTAGCTTTTCGTTAAAGGCATATCCAAAGTAAAGTACGAGCCTTTTGGCATCTACACTGTTTTTAGGCTTTTTGTCTGAGTTGTGAAGAAAATGTATCTCACCATAACCTCCTATGGATACGCCCTTGGGATTTAAAAGGGCTTTTGAGGCGGCAGGTCCAAGTCCAGAATAAGATTTGATTTCAAGTTGAGGAATAGCTATCTCAAGGCGCAACTTCCTTATTTCTTCTTTCAGTACTTCTGTTTCCTGTTTTGTTTCCTCACTTTTTTTCTGATCCTCTTTGAGTTTTTGTACCTCCTCTTGAAGCGCTCTGATCTGATCCTCTAATTGCTTATCCGATCTTCCGTAGATTGAGCAAAAACCGTAGTGGAAAATAGCGCGGAAAGAAGAAGAACCCTTTTCATCTCTCTACCTCCTAAAAAAAATATTGAGATTTAGTGTCTAAAAGTTTACAGGAATTGAGATTAAGTGTCAATATGATACATATCATACAAAAAGGGGTAAAGATCTATACCTGCTATAAAGGCTTATAATTTTTATTATGAAGTTTCCAAAGCTAAGGGCACGTAGATTAAGAAGGAAAGAAGGTATAAGACGTTTGGTAAGAGAAACCAGCTTAAGTCATGAGGATCTGATATGTCCTATATTTGTTCGTTATGGAGAGGGTGTTATTGAAGAGATACCTTCCATGCCCGGCGTGTTTAGATACAGCCTTGATAAAGTGGTTGATGAGGTAAGGAAAATAAGGGATCTTGGTATACCTGCTATCATACTTTTTGGTATTCCCGAACATAAAGATGAGGTAGGGTCTGATACGTGGAATGACGAAGGGATAATACAGAAAGCCTTGAGGCTTATTAAAGAGGCTGTTCCGGACATTTATGTAATCACGGATGTGTGCTTTTGTGAGTACACCACACATGGACATTGTGGGGTGGTAAAAGACGGTGATGTGGAAAACGA
>SPLK01000269.1_pt1 | contig 17206 bp, 13 predicted proteins | sample 2456111 | NCBI WGS metagenome assembly SPLK01 (sample SAMN11156906, study PRJNA527647) | hot springs metagenome | biome: Geothermal region; feature: Hot spring; material: tree branch in hot spring; isolation source: hot spring sediment rich in lignocellulosic material ... | reverse complement strand
CTGTTTCCGCCCCGCCCGAAACGGTGGACTTTTTCAGAGCTCTCGAGACCTGGCTTTTGCTGATGCCTTCCATCCCCAGGGCTTTGACCAGCTCGTCCACTTTCCGGGTGCTCACCCCTTCGACGTAGGCCTCCTGCACGACCGAAAGCAGCGCCTTTTCGGCCCGCCGGCGGGGCTCCAGAAGGGACGGGAAGTAGCTGCTTCCCGCAGCTTGGGGATGCGCAGGGGAATGGTACCCACCCGGGTGTCCCACGCCCGCTCCCGGTAGCCGTTGCGGCGGGCTTTGCGCTGGGGCGAGCGTTCGTAGCGTCCCGCGCCCACTTGCTGGCTCACCTCCAGGTCCATGAGGGCCTGGGCCAGCAGCCGGACCCCCTCCCGCAGGGCATCGAGCTGCGGGTCGTCCTGGTACTTGCGCAGCAGGTCCAGCAGTGCGATGCTGAGATCGGTCACCGGCGGATGTGCTCCCTTCGTTGTGACTGGCGTTGATCACCTCGTAGGGAACCCGCTGGTGACCGCTTTTGTCAAGGTCCTCCAGCCCTCCGGCCGACCCCTTCCCGAGGCTCCGGCCTACGGCCTCCGCCTCGGGAAGCGTCGCGTGATCCTCCTGTTGATCAGGCATGCCTGATCGATCCGGAGGAATTTACACCATCACCGGGGACTATAGCCCGGGATGTCGGGGCGCGCCTCGGGGGCGTCATGGCCTATCTCCCCGGCCAGCGACGCCAGCCGACCGGGCCGCCGCTGGCCGTCTTCTTCGATGAGGAGTTCGACCCCGAGCAAACGGACTACGCAGCGGGCTGGCCCGTAGGCCAGGCGCTGGTAGCGGGCGACTCGCCGGCCGGGCGGGTGGAGCCGCTGTCGCTGCCAGGCGGCCGCGTGGCCTGGGTGAAGCACGTGGGCCCGTACAACCAGGTCGGGGACGCGTACCGGGCGTTGCTCGACCACATCAAGGCCAGCGGGCTCCGGGTGGCGGGACCGCCCCGGGAGTGGTACCTCACGGACCCCGCCTCTACGCCCGACCCGTCGCAAAACGTCACGCGCGTCGAGTTCCCCGTTGACGGCGGCGTGCCACGGTAGCGGAGGGAGCGCGGCCGGCAACGGCTCGCTAGCGCTCGTCAGCCTGCACAGCGCGGGAGGCGGCCTGGCGGTGGCAGGCCGCCTCCCAACCTCAAGTGCGCAGCCTGGGAACCAAGACCGCTCACGCCTTCTCGAGTTCAAGCCTGGCGACCACGTGTGGGCCTCCGGGCGGCGCCGCGCCGCACCGACACGGCACGGAAGCGCGGCGTCATCCCCCCACCTGGAGGCGGACCGCTTCCTTCCACGGCTCGACGCTGGGAAACGAGCGCCGCCCGAAGAACACGTGCCACGCGAACCAGCGCAGGGGCGTCCGGCGAAAGGCGGCGCAGGCCAGTTCGTACCACAGGGGGTGACGGAAAGCGGCCATCGCCCGGCGCATCCACAGCCGTGAGACGAACCGGGCCTTGAAGAGACCGCCGTGGTAGTGGTCGAGGACAGCGTCGTCGCCGGAGGACAGGTAGGCGGCGATCACGTCGGCAGCCAGGTCGGACAGGCGCAGGCACGGGTCCAGGCCACCCGCTGTGAGCGGCGACACGGCACCCGACGCGTCGCCCACCAGAAGGCCCCGGGTGCAGGCGATTCGCCGCAGCACGCCTCCTACGGGGATGCGGCCGCCACGCCGCTCCAGCAGCCGGGCCCGTGAGAGGTCCAACCACCCGGCTACCCGCCGCTTCAAGACCTTCAACGCCTCGGCGGGCCGGAACCGGCCGGGGTATCCCCCCACGCCGATGTGTGTCTCTTCCCCGTCGTTCACGACCCAGGCAAGGTAGCCGGGAGACAGGCGCGGGTCCAGGAAGCAGTGGAAGGCCGGGGGCCCGACCAGTGGGACGCCGGTGTACACCTCCTCCGCCCCCACGATCCACTCCCGGTTGGCATCGAGGCCCAAGTCCCGGGCTACCGTCGAGTGGCAACCGTCGGCGCCGACGATGAACCGGGCCCGCGCGTGCCAGCGGCGGCCTCCCGTCCGGAGCTGGACGATGGACCCGGTCGCCGAAGGTTCCGAGCGCAGGAAGTGGGTGTCGCCCGACCACTCGGCACCTGCCCGGCAGGCCTCCTCCAACCAGCGAGCGTACAAGCGCTGCAGGCGCCCGACGCGAAACTCGTCGCGAGGGCTGCGAAGATGCAGGGCACGCCCGGACGGCGAGTAGAGGATCACATCCCGCACGACCGGCCCCAAACAATCCGGGGGCAACGGGTAGTCCTCCAGGGTCTTCCGCACGAAGATGCCGGTGCTGTGTACGAACCGGTCGAGTGCGGGCTTCCGGTCGAGGAGCAACACCCGCAGGCCATGCTCGGGCAGCCGCCGCGCGCACTGCAGCCCTGCCAGCCCCGCACCTACGATGACGACGTCGTAACTCGTCACGATGACGAGCCCATCTCCCCGTGGGAAGGGTTCGTTACGGGCGCGTCGAGTGGTGTCCTGCTATCCGCGTCGCTCCAGTCGATCTCCCCTTCGGGGCCTGCGATGAACCCGTCCAGCGGCATCCCGAGGAAGGCGAAGGCGGGATCGTTGCCAGCGTCTTCCTAGGACGCTTCGACCCGGATCGATGCGCAGGCCGTTCGGCTAGCCTCGCGCAGCCCCAGCCCGATGCACCCGTGAGTCCATGGCCAGTCGGTCTGGTCTGTCCATGAAACGGTGACCGGTGCTCGTACCTGCGACGCGTCCCGCTCTAGCGACGAGACGACAACGGTGGTGCCCTGCGCCTGTACCCGGACCGTGTACCATACCCCGGGTCGCCATCCGCACGTCGTGCGCCTGACCACATCGAAGCGTTCGTCGTGGCGCTTCACGATGACCAGCGAGCCGCCGGGCCCTAGACCCGCGCCGTACCAGCGGCGGGCGCCTTGAGCCCGTACCAGCAGCAGGTGCCACTCTCCCGTCTGGGGCCGGATCTCGGCCTCCACGTCGACATCGCGCCACTCAGCCGACCCAGTCAACGCCTCCGCGTGGTCCGCGCAGCTTCCGGTCAGCGCACCTCGTTCGAGGCACCAATGCCCCTTTGAGTACGTCCACCCAATCTGACGCATCAGCTCCCGGCCGTCGAGCCAACCGGCCCTTCCTGAGCCATCGCCTGCCCCGCAAGACGCACCAAACCTCACATTCAGGTGAGACGGCCCATCCCAGGCCAGGTCATCGAGGTAGACCTCTCCGCTGCGAGGGGCTCGACTGGACGCCTGCAGTTCGACGCCGATTCGCTCCACGATTCCTGCGACAGCCGGTATCCGCCACTCCGCCGTGACCCAGCGGCCGGATGGCAAGTAGACGACCTTGTCGCTGCGTATCCGACGGCGAATCCTCGCCGGGCCGGGCTGCTCCAGCACGTCGACGAAGAACCCCGCCGAAGGAGCCAGCCCTTCCGCGCCGGAAGGCGGACAGCCGTCCTCGAGCTGCGACAAGATGCGTGCCCTGAGGAGTTGACCACCGTAGACCATCGGGGAGAACGCCGGATCGTAGCCCTGCTGCGCCAGCTCTCCCGCGTCGAGAAAGGTGGCGAACACGACTCGTCCCGTCCGGTACGCACTCAGGTCGCGCACCACCAACTTGAGAGCACCGCCGCCGTGCCCCGCGGTCCCGTCCCCAGCAGGAGCCCGGGCCGGTAGTACCGCGCGTACGGCGTTGTCGACGCCGTCATCGACCGCGACGCCCTCGGTGGACCCAGGGAAGTCGAAGGACAGACGCTGCACCGACTCGCAAATCAGACTGCGCCCGTGGCCGCCTTTCTGCCCGCGCCGCAGCGCCCGGCCCACCAGGTCGACCAGCCGCACGAAGGCGGGAACCGTCCACAAGTTGCGGGCACCCAGCACCCCCGACCCCACGAATCGATCCGACAACGGCTCCCGCCACGGGTGAGGAATGCCTTCGGGCCCGCAAAGGACTCCCACGACCGCGCCCACGTTCCCCGCGTTGCAGTCCGTGTCCCACCCCGACGCGGTGGCCAACCGCACGCTGCGGTCGAAATCTCCGCCGCCGTACAGGAGCGACATGGTTACCACCGCTGCATTCGGGATGATGTGACACGCGCCCGGGTACCGGTCGTATCCATACTTTGCCTCGATGAAAGCCCGGGCTGCCCGCCAGTCCTCGGGATTGCTCCGCCAGTACTGCCATACGTCGCGCATGACAGCCGTGTAGTGCGCTTCGGGCGGAAGCGTGGCCAAGGCTCGCTCTACGACTTGCTCTACGGGCCCGCCGGAGAAGGCCGTGCTCACCAAGCTGGCGATGAAGCGGGCGCCTACGCGTCCATCGAGGTCGTGCGACACGCTGGAAGCCGCGTCGGCCCACGCCGCCGCGAGCTCCGGTTCACCCGGAAACAAGAGCCCCCAGATGTCGCTGAAGATCTGCCCGCCGATCTGCTGGGCCACCACCGGCCCGTTGAGAATGGCCGCCCCAGAGCGCGGCGCGGCGATTCCGGCCAGGAGGTTGAGCATCGCCGTGTGCTCGGTCGAGACTCCGTACCCGCCCCGCCAGATTACCCCGTGCTCCTCCGGAATGTAGTTGAGCCACGCCCTCCCCAGCATGGCTGGATCCGGGGTACCCGGCAAGTGGCACCCGACCTCGGCGGCCGTCTCCACCAGGTCAGCCAGCGCCTGAACCATGATCGCGGGATGGCTCGTGTCATCGTCCGCCCCGAAGATGCGGCGCATGGGAACGAGGTAGAAGCGGTCCCGGTCCTCGACCAAGTCGCCGAAGGTCCGCCGTATCTGGTCGTGGGTCCAGCCCTCGACCGGCGCGCCGTACGTCACGCCGATGACCTTGCCGAGCCAGCCACCGTAGATCCTATCCAGCACGCTGACCGAATCTTCCCCTGCGGACCGCGCCTGCGGCCGCGTCGCTGCATCCCAGCCCATCAGCCTTTGATTCCCCCCGAGACCATTCCTTCGATGAACCTTCGCTGGAGCAGCACGAAAATGGTCACGACCGGAACTGTAAGGATCGCGGCCGAGGCCATCATCTTACCCCACTCGGTGACGAACCGCCCACTAAACCCGTAAAAGCGTACCGTCGCGGTGTACAACGCCTCGTCTTGAAGGAAGGTGACCGCCAGCAAGAACTCATTCCAGCTCCAGAGGCCCACAACCAGAGCAACGGTGATCAGGCCGGGGGAGACCAGGGGGAGCAGGATCCGAGTGAACACCGCCCACTCCGAGGCACCGTCGACCCTAGCCGCATCCTCCATCTCCACGGGTATGCCGAGGAAGTAGGTGCGAAGCAGGAAGATGGCAAAAGGCGTGTACAGCGCCGTGTAGATGATCGACAACGCCGCGAGATTGTTGACCAAGTGCAGACGATGGAAGATGAAGAAGAGCGGGATCACAAAGAGTTGTACCGGGACTGTCGTGCAGACCAGCAGGTACACGCTGAGTACACCCCACGCTCGCACCCTTCGGCGAGCCAGGGCGTAGGCGGCCAAGGAGGCGACCGCGCACGTCAACGCGACGGTCAGGAGGCTCACCTTCGCGCTGTTGGCCAGGGCCTGACCCAAAGCACCCTCGCGCCAGGCATCCACGTAGTTGCTCAACGCGACTCGCCCCGGCCAGCCCAGGGGATTCATCGCGATCTCGACGCGGGATTTGAGGGAGTTGAGCAGCATCAGCAGCAGCGGCCCCACCGAAAACAGAGCCAGCCCGCCGAGAACCCCATAGAACGCGCCCACGTGTCGCCTCGAGCCCTTCACACTTCCCACCCTCTACTCTGAAGCCAGACGTACAAGGCGACGGCTACGCCCCCCAGAGCGCTCATGACGACCGCCACGGCCGAGGCCTGCCCGGCCTGAAATGTGTGGAACGCGCGCTTGTACGTCAGGGTGGCGAGCACCTCGGTTGAGTAGCCGGGTCCCCCCTGCGTGATGACGTAAATGAAGTCGAAGACCAGGAAGGACCAGATCACGGTCATGATCATGAGGAAGACGACCGTAGGCCGGATCAGGGGAAGACTGACGTACCGCATCTTCTGCCAGAAGCTTGCTCCCTCGATGCTGGCCGCCTCGAGGAAGGCGGGGTCGATCTGACGCAAAGCGGCAAAGAAGACGACGGTGACGAACCCCCACCAGTGCCAGTTATCGACGAACGCCACGGCGTACAATGCCGAGCCGGGCTGAGTCAGTGGGTTTCCGTCGACGAGGCGGATGCCGTGGCCGGCCAGCCACCCCAAGACACCGCTCATGGGGTGGAAGATCATCTGCTGCCAGATACGAGCGCTGATGACCGTGGGTACCACCATCGGTATGAAGTAGAGGGTTTGAAGCACGTTGCGGCCCCTCTTGATCTCCAGCAACATGCTCCCGACAATCAACCCCATCGTGATGGGCACGGTTAGGAAGATGAGCGTCCACTTCACGTTGTTCCAAAGGGCTCCCCAGAACACGGGGTCCCCGGCAAGGTCGGTGAAATTGCTCACACCGACAAGACGGGGGCGACTGATGCCATTCCAGTCCGTTAGCGAGAGCGCGACCGTCGCCAGAGCAGGAACCAGGATGACACCTACGTTGAGCACGAGGGCGGGGGCCAAGAACAGCCATCCGGCCGCCTCGCCTCCGAGCCACGACCGCCGATTCCGTCTTGCCACGCCAGGAGTGCCCCCTCAGCAAGCCCCCCGGGGCCGCCCGGAGGGCGGACCCCGGAGGCATCACCGTAAGTCCCCTCACCGTGCCGGAGTCGGCGGCACAGCCTTCTCCTTGAGCTCTGCCTGGAACAGCTCGTTCACTCTGTTCATGAACTGCTCCGCCGTGATTTGGCCGAGCCACACCTGCTCGATGCCCTCGACGATGTACTGCTCCGTCTTCGGAGGCCAAAACGTCCAGATCGTGTAGCCGTAGTTGCCTCGGGCGATCGCCTTGGACGCTTCGGCGACATACCTAGCGAAGCGAGCGTCGACTTTGCTGCCGAAGTCTTTCGCTTCGAGGGTGACGATGGGCAAGACCCACTCACCCGGCCAGTGCTGATTCAGGTCGATGATAGCCTCCTTGTCCGCGCTCAAGGCGTTGAGGACCGCCGCCGCACCATCGGGGTTCTTGGAGACGGCATTGATGGAGAGTGTGGCGCCGATGCCCAGGTCAAACAGTGGGTAGGGAGCCTCCGGTGAAAGGGCAGGCAGGGATACCCAATCCCAGTCCTGGCCAGTCTGCCCAAAGAACGCGGGCATCCACTGGAACGCCCACGTCCCGTTGATCGTCATGGCGGCCTTGCCAGTGGCCAGGAGCGTCATGTAGTCCTCGTAGGTCAGCGAGAAGTAGTCGGGCCCCAGCCATCCCTTCTGGTAGAAATCGTTGAGCAGCGAGATGGCCCGCACGAACACCGGCGCATTCCACGGAAGTTGTCCCATGAGCGCCCTGTGGACGTTATCAGGCCCAGCATAGTGGTTCAGGAAGACCCCAACTAGGTGTTCGTTGGCGAACCGAAAGCCCGCATTGCCCTGCGCAAAGGGGATGACGCCCTTCGCCAGCATGCTCCCGGCGAGCTTCTCTACCTCCTGGAGGTTCGTCGGCGGTTGCCAGCCGTTCTTGTCAAAGAGCGTCTTGTTGTAGAAGAGAACCATGGACTCGTACGACTTTGGCAGGGCATACAGATGGCCGCCATACGTACCGACGTTGATGGCCACCGGGAGGAACCGCTCGTACCAGCCGTACTTCTTCGCGTACTCGTCGAGCGGCTTCAACAGGCCGTTTTGGATATATGGGAGTGCATATGCAATACCATGCGTCAGGACGATGTCGGGGCCTCCACCCGCCAGGATGGCGGTTCGCAGGTTGGTGTCGATGTTAGGGTCGAACCGGACTTGTAGCACGTAGTCGGACTGAGAAGCGTTGAACCGCTCGACGAAGCGCATCAGGGCCCGTTCTTGGTCGGGGGTCGCGTTCTCGTACCACCAGGTGACCGGGGTTGCCGCCCAAGCCGTGCCACTCATCGTTACGACGGCGATGAGCGCTACGGCCACCGCAGCGATGACCGGTGTTGTGATGCGCAGCATCTCAAGAGACCTCCCCGTCTGTTTGAGAGACCGTATCCGTACTCCTGGTCGCCAGCCGCCACGTCCGTTGCACCAAGTCAGAGATTCGTACCTTGCCAACCCCTGCCAATCCCACCTCCAGACTGTCGGCGAGCGGCTCCGTCCACCGCCGCGGAATCCCCGCGAGCCCGACCATAGCGCCTACGATGGAACCAACCGTGGCTCCGTTGCAGTCGGCGTCTTTCCCACCTAGCACCGCCAGCGTCACAGCCTTCTCGTAATCCGCCCCGCCATATAGCAAAGCCAGCCACACTATCGCGTCGTTAGGGATCGCGTGCACCATCGAGTAGGATGCGTAACGCCGCTCGATGGCACGTAAGACCTCCTCCCACGACGCCCCGTCCCCCGCCATCTGCTCCACGAGCCGCACCGCCTCGAACAGCCGGGATCGGGTAGGGATGACGTCCAGCCCGGCGTCCAGCACTTCTCTCACGCTCGAGCTGACCAGCGCCGTGGCCACCATGGCCGCCGTAGCCAGTGCAGAGTAGACGCCGTTCTTGCGATGGGTCAGCACGGCATCGCGGTAGGCCATCCGAGCTGCCTCCTCGGGCCTACCGGGATTGACGTAGCCGAAGACGTCCGCTCGAATCCTCGCCCCTATCCACTCTCGGAATGGATTGCGGTAGCCCCCCGCTGCCACGACCGGGACTCCCATGACAAGATTGCGGTAGGCCATCTCCTCAGCCGTGTACACCATCCGGTATGGCAACAACTGCAACCAGAGCTCGGCGACGTCCGTGGTCGTGAACATTGGGCCATATCTCTCGAGGAGCATGAGATTGAGCACCGTGTAGTCTAGGTCGTCGTCCCGGATGGCTCCTCGGAGGTGGCCCCGGCACGCTCCCCGGACCTCTCCCGTGATGGGGTACTCGGGGCTCGCCGCCTCGGGCGCGTAGGGCACGTAGTCATCCAATGGCCACGCCCTGGCACGGTGAAGATAGGTGCGAATGGCGTCGGCCGGCCAGCACTCCACCGGGCGTCCCAGCATGCAACCCGCGATCCGCCCGTGCCACGCGCCCGCGAGGCGATTGAGCAACGTGTCAGGGTGAGCACGTGCGCCAGCCAGACGCGACGAGCTGTGGGGCGATGGGCGGCCTCTCGCCTGCGCCAGGATCTCGGAGAGCTCGATGGGTTCGGAGTACGGGTATCCCGCCCTGATGGGAGCGTTTGATACCTTGTCGAGCAGGTCTTCCAGCGCCTTCGGGGAACTCTGACGCAACGCGGCCGGGTCCAGGTCTAGGGAACCGATGTCCCGGCCCTCCTGCTGAGCTTGGGCGGCCTCCAGCCGTACGAGCTCTAGTAGCCGCTCGTGCGCCAGGCTCTGGCCCACATGCTGGGGAGTTGCCACGATACGCCGACGACCTTGACGGCTCTCGACCCAGCCCATCAACTCCAGAGCCGCCAATGCTTCGCGAAGAGTAGAGCGGCCCACCCCGAACTCAAGCTGGAGCTCCCTCTCCGACGGCAACCTATCCCCCGGCTGAAGCTTCCGATCCAGGATCCAGCGCTGGATCTGCTCTGCAACGACCGTGGGTAGGGCTTCCCGCCGTACCGACTGCATGGCACCACTCTCCTACGCAAGACGGCGCCGCTCGTCGGGAAACGCACTAGCATCGCCAGGGTTGGCCGCCCTAAACTTGTCAGACATGTCTTCTCGGCTAGAGGCTACTCCCGTGGGGGGGAGGATGTCAATCCCGGACCATGCTCCTCCGCAAGGTCTGGCCCGCTGAGGTCCCCTGGTGGCACCGCCCCGAATCTCTCGGCGAGTGGGCCGGCCTCGTCGACAGCGTGCTCCTCGCTCTCTTCTTCGCCCGGTCTGCGCTCATGGCGGCGAGGGCTTCTCACACGGGGACGCCCGTACCGTCGAGCTCTCCTTCCCGCTGAAGGACGGCGTCTACTTCATCGGCCAGGGCGGGACCGGCTCCGGGTCGGTCATGGATGGGGAGGGGGTGCCGATCCGGTTCGACGGCCGGTTCCTGGTGCGCAACCATCTGGTCATCCGATGAACCACCGGAGGGCCCGCAGGGGCTGTCAAGGCGCGTCACTGTCGACCCCCCAGGCACTGCGGCGTCACCCTGGTCTCAGGCTCCCAAAGGTATTCCGCCTGAGCCAAGTACTGGAAGTACGGGTTCTTCACCCGCGGCCGGACGCCGTTGCCATCCGCCGTGTGGAAGTAGGCGACCTCTGAGGTCGGCCGGCTCGCCACTCACGCCAGCGTGGTGCGCCCTTAACCACTGACCGGCGAGTGTAGTACCGTGTCCACGTGGGTTAACAGGGACTGAGCTCTGGGCAAGAGAAAGCCGGGAGTGCGTCAGCGAGCAGAAGATCCGAAACGTAGCTCGAGTCGTCCCGGGCCAAATGGCACTGACCGACGCTGGCGCTGAGCACAAGGTCACGGAGCCCTCTCATCGGAGGGGTTCTCGTGCGCTCCCGGTGGGGGTCTGTCCACGTCGGCGGGCGTATCGTGAACCGCTCCTGGGCAAGAGCCTTCGCGTTTCCATGACCCGTTTCATACCGGTTCGGAATGCCTTTGAGAGGAGAGTTTGGTCATCAGACCCCTGCAAGGTACTGCGATCCAGACGATGCCGTCCCGCCCATCGCTCGGGATCCTCGCCACCGCCCTGGGAGCCGCCTTGGGCGGCGTCCTTAACGTGCTCAACACCATTACTTCGATGAAGCTCGCAGTGGCGCGTGGCTGGGCTCCGCTGCCGGCTGTCCTCGGGGGCCTGCTGCTCGCCGCTCTCAGGATCCGCGACCGCCACGCCAATGCCCTCTTCGCCTCGGCCGCCGCCCAAGGGGCGCTTGTGACCCATGCCATCGGAGTCGGCTGGCTCGCTGCACGTTTGTCCTTTCCGTCAGGTACCGCCTCATGGTCCTGGGTAGCGGGCATCAGCATGGCGTGCACCGTCGTCGGCATCGGACTGGCGTGGCTCCTGCGTGAATCTTACCTCGTGCGGGAGAATCTCCCCTTCCCGTACGGAACGGCAACGGGAAGAGCGATCGAGTCATTCCAGGGCGAGCGCGCCAAGACTGCCATGCTCCTTGGTGCAGCCCTCTCCTTCGCCCTAACCGTGCTCGGCGTCTCCCGGGTAGGGCCGGCGCGTCTGCCTGGGCTTCCCTCCTTCTTGACCCCGAATCTCTCGCTGATCGAGCTCGCCATGGGCTACATGGTCGGTGCGAGGATGGCCGTTCCCGTCGCACTGGGTGCGGCGTACTCGGCGGTCGCGTGGGCCCTGGGCTCCCATGGAGGGAGCATCGACTTCTCCCGACACATCCTCAAGCCCGAGGTGCTGTCTGTGGGCGTCGCGCTCATCGTCGCAAGCGCGCTGGTCTCCATGAGAGGGCTGGTCAACCGTTCGGTTATTCCGGGATTTGGCCGCCTGGCAAAGCCTCGCCCTCCGGTCGCGGCCGTGGGGCTGCTGCTTCTTGTCCTGGTGGGGACGGCCATCGCCTTGAGTGTGCGGGACTCGCCGTCGCATTCCACCACCGGATGGAACGACGCGGTACGGGTCGGGGGCTTCTCGCTCGCCGTGCTCGCCTGGTTGCCCGTGGCTTCGGCCATCGCCAGCAGGTCGGGCGGAGAGACGGGCATGGTCCCCACGATGGCTTTGGGGCTGGTCGCAATGGCGCTGGCTGCGCCCTTCTCCGTCGGCGCCCCACGGATTCTGGCCAGCGCCGCCATTGCAACGGCGGTGGCGGGAGCCTGCTTCACCATGATGAACACCTTCAAGGCCGGTGCCATCGTAGGTGTGGAGCCTCGTGACCTGAGTTGGGCCGCGATGACGGGCGCCGGGGTGGGCGCTGCGGGTGGAGCGCTGTTCCTCGTCAGGCTGACCGACGGCCAGGCGCTGCCGTCCGCCGAGTACCCGGTGCCCACGTCGGTGGCCTGGAGCGCCACCGCGCAGTCGCTGCAGCACGGCTCCCTGCCCCCCGGCATCGCGTGGCCCTGGCTGCTGCCGGCGCTGGCGCTGGGTGGAGTGGCGTCGTGGCTGGGGTTGCCTGTGAGCGCGTTGGGCATCGGGGTGCTTATCTCGCCGTCCGCCGCCGTGTCCATGCTGGCCGGAGGACTGATCCAGAGGGGGACGAAGGTCTGGCGCCGTCGCCAGCCGGGGGCACGGCGGTACGCGCAGACCATCGAGGACCTCGTGACCGGGCTGTTGCTGGGGGTAGCCGCCGGCGCGCTGGTATCCACCCTGAGAGGGCGGTGAGACTGCAAGGACCCGTTGCCGTGGGCAGGTAGCACCTAGCGGGAGCGGCCGGGCCAACCGAGGGTTGAGGACTGTCGACGCGTCGCAAGGGGAAGGCATGCCGTGCAGAGCATTCCGCTCGACACCCTCGAGGCGTTCATCGTGCGGGCGAAGGCCGCCACCTACGTAGGAGGTGCCGCCTCGCTGCTGCCGTACCGCCTCGGCTCCAAGGATCTTCAGTTCGCCGAAGGTGATTGGGCCTACCACGACAGCTACCTCGGCGAGAGCGACTTCATCGGGCAGGAGATCGTCTACTACCGCCGGGTGTCCGTCTGGGGCATGAACTACTTCGGCCACACCTGGACATCGTCAAGCTGAACGCCGGCGGCACACGAGCGCGTGGGCTCTACCCCGCAGACCCCACCCGCTAAGCGCGGCATTTGGCGAAGCGATTTACAGCCCGTGCGCCGGTACGGTGAGCGCGACCGAGGCCGGGCTTCTCCGGTCTCTGACCTGCGGCGTGAGACGAGTCACTACGCTCGTCCTTCCTCGGCACGGCGTCTTGCCTCGGCACCGCGACATCCGCAACCCCCGACCTGGCGGAAACAGAGGGTGAAGCGCTACGACGGCGAATGCATCGGCAGGAAGGTGGCCGTTGTTGTTAGGCACTGAGTTCGAGGCATTGCGTATAGAGGAGGGGGAGCTGTCCGTCATCTCCAAGTTGGTGGAGGTGATAGGCCATGGAGAACCCTTGGGGTGCTCAACACAATCCCGACCCGAACGCCGCTCCGCCACCTGCTCCCCTGCTTCACCTCTCGGATCGGCAACGCGCACTCTTCCTCGCCTTGGATCGACTGGAGCCGAGACTGGCGCGCATGTATTTGGGCGGCCTCAGGGTCCTGGAGGACGAAGCAAACCCCGACGCGGTACCACTTACGGCCCACGCTTTACGTGAGTTGATGGAGAAGCTGCCCGAGAGCCTCGACGTCCCTGTTAAGGCCCCCACCGGGGAACTGGCAGACCGGGTACGCAAGCTCCGGTCGCTATGGGAGGAAACACTCGAGAAAAGCGCGTGCCACAACGGCGGAGAGTGGGAGGGAGAAATCGACCTCCCCCTACGCGAACTATTGCAGAGCTTGAAGGCTTTCTTCGAGTGGTACTCGGCAAACCACCAACTGAGGCGTGAGGAAGTCATTTCGGCCTTGCGCCGACTGGACCCTTCCGACCGCTTTCTTCCCGAGCGGCTTGAGGAGAAAAACGTGCAGACATGGATGGCCCTTAGGAGGTTCTTTGCCGACGTAGCCCACCATCGACAGGACCCTGGCAGAGATGGGCTCAGCCAACAGCTCGACCAATTGGAGCAGTTCCTCCTCGATCGTTTGCAGCCACGAACTTTCGAGGACTTCGACGCGATTGATGCACTGTTGAAGGAGGCAGGAGGTAATGCTTAGCCCCGACATCATGCAGAAGGCACTCGGGCTCATCCGGAAGAGAGCTGCCAACTATGAATACTTCTTTGATCACCTTGATTCCCCAGTCTGGATCGAGCCACTCTACAGCGAAGGCTTTTTTAGGACCCCCCCTCCGCCCGAGCATCGCGGCGGTTACGTTCACTTCCCCCGCTGGCCGGAATCGGAGTATCTGGCCAGGATGGCCCGCATTCCTGAAGCCCAGGAACAGGTGGTAGCGATCGCGCTCGCGATACCAGACACGCACAACGCCCGTGTCCATGAGGATCTGGCGGATATTGCCCTGAGCCTGCCACCGAGTCTGGCGGCGAAATTCGTCCACAAGGCAAGGAAGTGGCTTCGGGCGCGATATCTCTTCAGGCTTCCTGAGAAACTGGGGGCTCTGATGGCGCACTTGGCGCAAGGCGGACAGACCAAGGAGGCTATCGACCTAGCCAGGGAGCTGCTTGCCGTCGTCCCCGATCACGGGGACGATCGGGGTCAAGAAGACGATGAGCTGTTCTACCTTGCTCCTCCAGCGCGTCCGCGCTTTGACGAATGGCAGTATGAGGAGATCGTCAAGAAACACGTGCCTAGCCTCGTGGACGCTGCTGGCGAACGCGCTCTGGACATGCTCTGCGACGTCCTTGAGGACGCGGTGCGCATGTCCGGCGGGACCGAGACAGAGGGAAGGCTTCTTGACCACTCCTCGGTCTGGCGTCCTGCGATTGAGGACCACGAGCAGAACCAGCCGCACGAATTCATGGGTCTTCTGGTCACAGCGGTTCGGGACGCGGCGGAACGCCTTGTGCGCCGCGGCTCTGCCGACGTTGGGAGCCTCGTCAGGCTCTTCGAAGCCAGGCGGTGGCCGATCTTTCGTAGGCTGGCTTTGTACCTCCTGCGATGCTTCCCCGACGCAGCACCGCAATTGGTAGTCGAACGCCTCACTGACCGCAGCTGGTTCGATGCCCCTGAACTTCATCATGAGTACGTCCTCCTCGCCCGGGACTTCTTTGATCGCCTGCAGGATAAGGAGCAGGAGACAATCCTGGGCTGGATTGCAGAAGGGCCTGACCTTGAGGCGTGGAAGGGCCAGCGAGAACAGAACACCGGACAGCGACCCTCCGACCAAGAGGCACAGCGATACAAGAGGGCATGGCAGCGCGACCGTCTAGCCCCTCTTGCCCATGCCCTGCCTCCCCACTGGAAGCGGTACTACGACGATTTGGTCCGGGAGCTCGGGCCGGCTGAGCATCCAGAGTTCCTAATCTACTCATACGGGACCTGGGTCGGGCCAACGAGCCCGAAGTCCGCCGACGAGTTGCGGGCCCTGGGATTAGGTGGGATATTGGACTATCTCAAGACCTGGGAGCCGCCAGGGAGCTGGGATAGCCCGTCCCCAGAAGGCCTCGGGCGCACACTTGCGGGTCTGGTAGCATCCGATCCGAAGCCCTTCGCCGAGGCGGCGCCCTGCTTCCAAGGGCTGGATCCCACTTATGTACGTCACCTACTGAGCGGTCTTCGGGATGCCGCGCACAACGGGCGTTCTTTCCCTTGGCCACCTGTGGTCGCTCTGGCTCAGTGGGTCGTAGCACAGGAGCGCGACATCCCCGGGCGCGGCTCGGAGCACTCCGACCGCGATCCAGGTTGGGCATGGACTCGTGGAACGATTGCAGATCTCCTTTCGGTGGGACTTAAGGCGGGGCCTGCAGAGATACCTTTTGACCTTCGGGACGAGGTCTGGTCCATACTTCGTCCGCTCACGGATGACCCAGACCCCACGCCCGAGCGCGAGGCTCAGTACACTCGGTCCAACATGGATCCCGCCACCCTTTCCATCAACACGGTCCGCGGCAAGGCTATGCACGCGGTGGTAGGTTACGCGTTATGGGTGCGCTGGCATCTACAAGTGCATCCTGGCCAAGCCGAAGTAGGCGATGGCCTTGACGAGATGCCCGAGGTGCGGGACGTGCTGGAGCTGCACCTTGACCCAAGCCGAGATCCATCCCTGGCCGTCCGGGCGGTCTACGGCTGGTGGTTTCCAGCGCTAGTACTCCTTGATGCGCGCTGGGCAGCGGCCCATGTACACGCCATCTTCCCCCCAACCCCAGACCATGCCCCCCTCCGCCAGGCTAGCTGGAATGCATACTTGATCTTCAACAACCCGTCCGATGCCGTTTTCGCTATCCTGAGAAGTGTGTACATGTGGGCGGTTGGGCACATCGACTACACCGCTGGCTCTGGTGGATCTCATCTTCGGCCTCCCGCCCAGCGTCTGGCGGAGCACTTAATGCAACTCTACTGGGCAGGCATGCTCGCGCTTGAGGAACCAGGCGGCCTCTTGGATCGGTTTTTCATGGAAGCTGACGACATGGTTCGGAGCCACGCCATTGCCTTCGTCGGTCGTGCCCTATACAAGACCGAGGGCAATATCCCGCTGCTCGTCGTTGAGCGGCTTCAGGCCCTCTGGGAACGCCGGATAGCTGCTGCCAAGGTCACCAACGACCCTTCCAGGTTCTGCCAGGAACTGGCATCCTTTGGTTGGTGGTTCGTCTCGCAGAAATTCGATGAGCCTTGGGCACTGTCCCAGCTTGCTGCGGTCCTACATATCGTGCATGCAGTGAAACCCCACCACCTTGTCGTGAAGCGCTTGGCGGAGGTCGCCGCGGAATACCCCGTGGAAGCCATCCGGTGTTTGAGCCTTATGGTCGAGGAGAACGTGGAAGGATGGCGCATCGCTGCGTCGATGAACGAGCTTCGCTCCATCCTTGCCGCAGCTCTCGCAGGTAGCGACCCCGCTGCCAGGTCGGCGGCCGAGGACCTTATCCATAGGTTGGGCGCGAGGGGATACAGGGAGTTTCGCAACTTGCTGCACCGGACTTGAGCGGCAGAAGAGAGTACCACGCGTGCCCCTCGAGCGCGGAACCTCGGAGGCTCAGCTGGGCGGGCCGAGGCCAAGGTGGCGATAAATGGCTCGGCGGAACCGTACCCCAGGGCGGGCGTCCCGGTGGTCCTGACCAGCGCCGTCACGCGGCGCGGGCTCGAGCAGCTCTCCGCCGCGCTGGGGGCTAGCCGTCTATGAGATCGGCGGCGCCCTCGTGCCGGACACGGTCGGCCTGCGGGAGGTCGCGTTCGCCGCCGGTGACGGCGAGGGCAACGACTCACTCCCCGATGCGGCGGGCCCTGGGGCGCGGCGGAGAAACGGCGTGAACCTCCGCAGGCGACTACCACTACGGCCATGAACCGGACTGGCGTTGTACAGCGAGTAGCCACAACCGTCCCCTACCCCCACGTCGTGATGCGGATTTGCGGCCCGTGCCCCCACAGAAACACGGCGAGGGCGTAGGCACAACCCCAGGGGTAAGGGTGTTGCCATAGACTGGTATAGCGTGTTACTGTGTAGGCACGATGTACGTGCGCACCGTCACTTCCAAAGGCATCCAATACGCCCAGCTCGCCCATAACATGCGGGACCCCAAGACCGGGCA
>SPLK01000268.1_pt1 | contig 17213 bp, 17 predicted proteins | sample 2456111 | NCBI WGS metagenome assembly SPLK01 (sample SAMN11156906, study PRJNA527647) | hot springs metagenome | biome: Geothermal region; feature: Hot spring; material: tree branch in hot spring; isolation source: hot spring sediment rich in lignocellulosic material ... | reverse complement strand
AGGGTTCCAAAGGCTGCGGGCCGACCTGGACCGCTTTTCGGATTTCGTGCGCCGATTGGCCGACTCCACGGAATGCTCCTGAGCCGGGCGACCCGGAGCTGGTGATTCGCCTTCACCGACTGGCCCTGTGACGGTCGTCACAGGCGCAGATGGCGGCCCCCGGCACGATGAGAGGGGGGGCGATGCCATGCGCCTCGGACGGGTCGGGTCATGGGTGGCGGCCGGCATCCTGGCGGCCGGGCTGCTGGGCGCCGGGCTGGTGGGGGCGATGGGCCGGTGGGGTGTGCCAGGAGCGGGTGGCGCCCTGCCAGGGCGCGCTCCATCCTCCGAGCCCATCGAGCTCACGGCGGAGAGCCCGCGTGGCACCACCGGCGGCTGGATGGCTGCCGATGATACGATGGCGTACGAGGCCACCGTCGCGGTCGTCACGAATGACGGCGGGAGCTACCGGGAGGAGCTGGCCAAGGCGGACTTCGAAGCGGCGCTGTGGCGCCGTATGGGCATACGCCCTGAAGAGGGCTTCCCCCCTTACCGCATCGCCGTGCGGGTCGTTTCGGGATCCCCCCTGGTACTGGTCAGCGCCCAGGCACTCGACTCCGACCTGGCCACCCGCCTGGCGCACGAGGCGGCCAATCTCCTGGTAGAACGGACATCGGGCCCGCCGCAGGCCTGGCGCCGGCAGGCGCAGGTGCTGGCGGCCACCTGCAGCCCGCCGGTGATGGTGCGCTGGGACGAGGCCGAGGGCCCGGCTGGGTCCCAGGCGTCAACTGCACCCCAGGCGTCAACGGCTACCCCGCAGGCCTCACCGCCTACGCCGTAGGCGAGACGGCCACCGGGCGCCCTTCCCGGGCGGAGCGGGCGCAAGCGTCGAGCACCGCCATGTTGAGCAGACCGTCCTCGCCGGGTGGCACCGGCTCCTCGCGGCCCTCCCGTACCCAGCGGCTGAAGGTTTCGAACTGGAGCCGGTAGTGGTCGGGCGGCGCTGCCGGGCCCGACGGCTCCTCGACCTCACGGCCCTCGGACACCGAGCGGCCCGTCGCCCCACCGGGAGCCGGGACGCCGAGCCTGTGGGGCAGGCCCTCGCCAGCGCTCACCGCCAGGTCACCCGAGGCCCCGCCCAAGAAGAAGCCATCAGCCCCGTCGGGCTGGAAGGGCCTCGGCACCCACACCGTCCCCCGGGTGCCGACGATCTCGAGCCGCTGGCCGCCCGTCATCTCGAAGCTTGCGTCGAAGACCGCCTGCCGCCCGCCGGGGAAGCGCAGGATACCGGTAGTGGTCAGGTCGACCCCGAGCTGCGGGTCGACGTGCGAGAAACACTGGACCTCGACCGGCTCTGCTCCGAAGACCCACCGCGCCGCGTTGATGCAGTAGCAGCCCACATCGAAGAGGGCCCCACCGCCCCACTCGGGCTTGCCCCGGATGTTGGCGGCCAGGTCGGGCAAGACGAAGCTGAAGGCTGCCCGCACCAGCCGCACCTCGCCGATGGCGCCCTCGTCGAGAAGTTGCCGTAGCCGCACGTAGCGTGGCTGCCACCGCCACATGAAGGCCTCCATCAATAGCACCCCGGCTTCCCGGCAGACCTGCCGGGCCCGCTCGGCCTGCTGGCGGTCCAGGGTGAGAGGCTTCTCGCACAGCACGTGCTTGCCGGCAGCGGCCGCCCGCTCGATCCAGGGGAGGTGCAGGTGGTTGGGCAGGGGGATGTAGACGGCCTCGACGTCAGGGTCCTGGAGCACCTCGTCGTAGCTGCCGTAGGCCCGGTCGATGCAGGTCTCCCGTGCGAACGCCTCCGCCGCCTGCCGGTCCCGGCTGCCCACGGCCACCACCTGGGCCCAGGCCGAGCCGGCCAGCGCCGGCATCACCCGGCGTCGGGCGATGCGTGCGGTGCCGAGGATGCCCCAACGAACAGGGGGGTGGGCGGCGTCTGTCATCTCGGGGTGGATGGCTGCTCACCTCGATGGCTCAGTTCAGCGTGCAGGCAGGACTTCCTACCGGCATTCTCGGGGGCGACGGCCCCGCGGGGAAACCCCAGACAGGATCCTGCCTGGGGGCATCCGAAAGCTGCTGTCCGCGGCCTTCCTTCGAGGTAGCGGCCACGCAGGGACTCGACGCAGCATCCCGAACATCGACCAACGGAAAAGGCTGGGGCGGGGTTATGGGCTTGCCCGTTGGCTACGTCCCCAGGGGGGACGCAGAGCTACAGCGTGAAGGAGCCGGACAAGTGGATTCTATCACAAAGTTCGCGGGTTTAGACGTGTCCAACGAGACGATCTCAGTAGCCGTGGCCCAGCGGGGCACGCCTCCGCCCCAGTACGTGGGGAGCGTGCCAAACACGCCCGAGGCGATGAGCAAGCTGGTCCGGCGATTGGACAGCCGGACGGGTTGTTGACCTGTTACGAGGCGCAGCGTCGACGGGATGTACCGGTTGGTGACCGGCCTGGGGGTGCGATGCATAGTGGTGGCGCCGTCGCTCACCCCCGCCCGGCCCGGCGACCAGGTGGGAACCGGCGCTGCTGGACCTGGTGCGGGCCCGCGAGGGTGCTAAGCGGGACCTGCGGCGCGCCCGCCAGGAGCTGACCAGCTTCTTGCTGCGCCATGGCGTATCGGCGCCCAAAGGGACCACCCTGTGGCCCCGGATGTTCTTGCGCCGGCTCGATACTCTAGGCTTCCCCTGTCGGGCCACGCAGGTGGCCTGTGCCAGCACGCCGTGCACGAACTGCAAGCCCGGGTCGAGCGGCTCGAGACGGAGATACAAGCGATGACCGCCGAGAGCCGGCATGTGCTGGTGAACCAGCGCTGCAGGACCTGAAGGGGGTCCGGCAGGTCACGGCGGTGACGCTGGTTGGCCGAGATCCGGGAGTTCTCCCGCCTTCGAGCCCGGCGCAACTCATGGCGTATGCGGGTTTTATGCCACGGTTGTTTTCGAGCGGCACTCAGACCCGCCGGGACGGAATCACCAAGACCGGTACCTGCACGTCCGGTTCGTGTCGAGGGAAACGGCCTGGGCGGGTGGTCCCCGGCCTGCCGTCAAGGCCCCCTTTGCGGGCCAGGCAGCAGGGGTCGACCCGGAAGTCCTGCGAATCTTTCCCAAGGCGCCCGGCGGTTCAGAACTAGGACTTGCGGCCTCGTTCACATCAGCACTGGGGTGATATCAGATACAGTCGGCTTCCTGTCGATAATCCATATCGGAGAAGGTCGGCATCGCGCGTCTTCCCTTTCGTAAAGCACTGAAGGCATTTCGGGAGAGATGCGTGCTGAAGACTAGCAAGAGGCGGAGGCGCGGTCGACCCATGTCGGACGCCGCGTTGGCGGGGTGACCGGAACACCCCCATGATCAGGTCGCGCAGCAAAGCCGCGGTCGAGTTGCGACGCTGGTGAGCTTGGCTAGGCTTGGAGGAGAACGCTTGGCGACGTGAGTCTTCCGCCGCTGCTAATACGGGCTGATGCCTCAACGAGGATAGGCACTGGCCATGTGATGCGGTGTCTCGCATTGGCGCAAGCGTACACCGCCCAAGGGGGGCAGGTTTTCTTGGCCTCGGCAGAGCTTCCCGACGGGCTCGCCCTGCGACTGCGGAGGGAAGCGATAGAGGTCATGCGACTACCGGTGGCTCCCGGGAGTGTAGAGGACGGTGCCTTTACCGCGCGTTCCGCTGCCTCGGTAGGCGCGCAATGGATCGTGCTCGATGGCTATGGCTTCACGGCCGCGTATCAGCGACAGCTCAAGGAAGCCGGTTATCGGGTGATGGCCATTGACGACCATGCGCACTTGAGCCACTACTACGCAGATATCGTCCTCAACCAGAATCTGCACGCTGTGCAGTGCGAGTATACCGTAGAGCCCTATACAAGAGTACTTTGCGGTACCAAGTATGCTCTGCTTCGCCGAGAGTTCTGGCCATGGCAAGCGTGGCGGCGCCACATTTCTCCGATTGCTACACGAGTGCTGATAACCCTGGGTGGCAGCGACCCGCACAACGTGAGCCTCACTGTCCTTCAGGCGCTGCAGCTTGTCGACATACAACTTGATATCGTGGTGGTATTGGGACCAGCTAACCCGCATCAAGAGGCGATCTGGAGGGCGCTGCGAGCCTCAAGGCATCTTGTTACGGTCAAGAAGAGCGTGACGCAGATGCCGAGGCTCATGGCTTGGGCAGACTTGGCTGTGGCGGCTGGGGGGAGTACGTGCTGGGAGCTGGCATTCATGGGGTTACCCAGCTTGGTTTGTGTCACAGCCGATAACCAGCTGCTCGTCGCAGAGAGCGTTCAGCGTGCCGGCTTCGGCGTGAACCTCGGTTGGGCCCGTGGTGTCCGCCCAGACACTTGGGCGCGGGAACTAGAATCCTTAGCGAAATCAAGGACGCGCCGCGCTCGCATGCACGAAACCGGGCGGTACTTGGTTGACGGGATGGGGGCATTTCGAGCCGTTGGCGCGTTGTTGTCGGTGGCGGGTCTACGTACTTCAGATGGCATTCTCCGCGATGACTGCAGGTAGGCATGCCTGGGGCGTGAGAAAGCTGAGGTGCAAGTAGTTGTAGAGCCTTAGCTCTGTCGAAGAGACCACACTGCAGTGGCTGAGGCGCTGTAGATCAACCGATGGCATGAGTACGGGCGGTTGTAGGCCGGAGGGGCAGATGACCGACAACTTGATGCTTCGCCGCGTAGAACCCAGTGACTGCAGGGTCCTCTGGGAGTGGGCTAACGACCCGGAAACGCGCTCTGCCTCTCTTGACCCGAGACCCATTCCCTGGGAACAGCACGTCGCATGGTTCAATGCTAGGCTACATGACAACAACTCGGTGATGTACATTGCAACTGTTGCAAATACGGCGATAGGGGTAATCCGGTTCACAGTAGACGAGGATTCGGCTGTAGTGAGCATTACCGTGGGGCGGAGGTTTCGCGGGCAGGGATACGGAAGAGTCATGCTTCGTAAGGCTGTGGACCTCGTCATAAGGGAGAAGCGCGTAAGCTTCATTGATGCTCTCGTCAAAGAATGGAACTTGCGCTCCATTAGAGTGTTCCTATCTTCCGGCTTCGTACTCGTCGAGAAGCGGCGCCTAGGCGACGAGGTCCTCCTCCTGTTCAGAAAGCGAGTGGACAGCAAGAATGAGCTGGAGGGTGGGTGCGCTGAAGGTGGTCAAATGGCAAAGTAGGAGTGCAATCCGAATTGGAAACCGAGAAATCGGTCCGGGTGCGCCAGTATACGTCGTCGCCGAACTCTCCGCCAATCACAACAAAAACTTCGAACGGGCAGCGGCATCCGTTGTCGCTGCTAAGAAGTCAGGAGCGGACGCCGTCAAGCTTCAGACCTATACACCCGATACAATGACGATACGGTGCGATAACGAATACTTCAGGATCAAGGGAACTTTGTGGAACAATCGCACGCTTTATGACCTCTATAGCGAGGCCTATACCCCCTGGGACTGGCATGCCAAGCTAAAGCGAGTGGCCGATGACGAAGGAATCCAGCTGTTCTCGACCCCTTTCGATAGTTCGGCTGTGGACTTTCTCGAGGAACTTGGTGTGCCAGCGTACAAGGTGGCGTCGTTCGAGATCGTGGATATCCCGCTGCTCCGCCGTATCGCGCGGACTGGAAAGCCGGTCATCGTTTCGACGGGCATGGCGACCCTAGCAGAAATCGATGAGGCAGTCCAAACGCTGCGCAACGCGGGCGCCTCCGAGATCGCGCTCCTGAAGTGCACCAGCGCGTATCCCTCGTCGCCCGAAGAGATGAACCTTCGGACGCTCACGCATCTGAGGGATGCATTCGGTCTTCCGGTCGGCCTATCCGACCACACACTTAGCATCGCGGTGCCCGTAGCGGCGGTTGCTCTGGGCGCGTGCATCGTCGAAAAGCATTTCACGTTGTGCCGGTCGGATGGCGGGCCCGACAGCGCGTTCTCCCTGGAGCCAGACGAATTCCGGGCCATGGTGCAGGCGATTCGGGAGGCTGAAAGGGCCCTGGGCAGCGTGCGGTACGGCCCCACAGACTATGAAAGGGAGAGCTTGGCGTTTCGCCGGTCGCTGTTTGTGGTCAGGGATATGAGAGCGGGAGAGCCGTTTACGGAGCAGAACGTGAGGTCCATCCGTCCCTCGTATGGCCTGCATCCGCGCTACCTCGACACTATTCTCGGCAGGCGAGCCAGCCGAGATATTAAGGCGGGGACCCCTCTTTCCTGGGACCTTGTATCCGGGTGAGGGCCCTGACGAACGACGCCGCGCGACACATGGCGAAGGGTAGTCATGGCTGATGCGAATTATAGCAGTCGTCCAGGCTCGTGTGGGCTCGACCCGCCTGCCCGGGAAAGTCCTAAAGCCACTTCGCGGAAGACCTGTGTTGGAGCATGTGCTTCGACGGGTCCAGCGCGCAAGCTGTGTCACGGCGACGGTCCTGGCCACGACGATACTGGACGAAGACAGCGCTCTCGAAGGGGTTGCGGCCGACCTAGGTGTCCCAGTCCTCAGGGGGCCCGTGGACGACGTGCTGACACGTTACGCCATGGCGGCTACACGATTCGAGGCGGAGCACGTGGTGCGGATCACCGCTGACTGCCCGTGCATCGACCCCGACGTCATCGATCGGGTCGTGCGGGCCCATCTCGATGCGGGAGTCGACTACACGTCGAACACGCACCCTCGCAGCTTTCCCCACGGCTTGGACGTCGAGGTCGTGTCACGGTCTGCGCTGGTACGGGCCGCCGAGCAGGCCACGCGCCGAGAGGACCGGGAGCACGTGACGTCCTTCATTTGGTCACAGCCGGATAGGTTCCGCATCGCCAATGTGGTTGCCCATCCAGAGGAGACAGGTCCCGATATTCGGGTGACGTTAGACACCGCCGAGGACTATGTGATGCTTCAGGCTGTGTTCGACCTGATGGAAACGGATGACTTCGGTGCTCGGGACATCGTGAGGCTGATTCGGCGACACCCATGGCTGACCGCCCTGAACGCCGGGGTGCGTCAGAAGCTACCCCCCGTTCAGGAGCCTGCGGAGACGCGCCTTGTGCGGGAACTGACGGTTGCTGCCGAATGGGCGCTGGAACAAGAACTTCCATGGGCTGCCTCTGTGCTGGTGCAAGCGTCAGAGCGGACGGAAGGCGTGGTTGCAAGTGGCCAACTCGATATCGGGGCCATGAGGGAGCGGCTGCGGGAGCTGCGGGCGTCGCTGGCTAATCTGCGGAGTGGGGGGCTGCAGGCCCATGTTTGATCTCGAAGGAGCCACCATCCTCGTCACAGGGGGCACCGGCTCATTCGGTAAGGCTTTCGTCCGGACAGTCCTGGAAGAGTATCAGCCCGGGAAGGTCATCGTATACAGCCGAGACGAGTTGAAGCAGTATGAGATGGCTCAGACGTTCCACGACCGGAGGCTTCGGTTCTTCATCGGAGACGTCAGAGACAAGGAAAGGCTCCTGAGAGCCATGAACGGCGTCGACGTGGTGGTTCATGCCGCTGCGCTCAAGCAGGTCCCGGCCGCCGAATACAACCCGACAGAGCCTGTCAAAACCAACATACTTGGCGCCATGAACGTCATCGAGGCGGCGCTGGAGCGCAAGGTTCGGCGCATCATCGCCCTGAGTACCGACAAGGCAGCAAACCCCATCAACCTGTACGGCGCAACCAAGCTGGTGTCGGACAAGCTGTTCGTCGCCGCGAACTCCTATGCAGGCCGGCAAGACACCCGATTTGCGGTGGTACGGTACGGCAATGTCGTCGGCAGCCGTGGGAGCGTCGTCCCGTTATTCATGAAGCAGCGGGAAACGGGCACTATCACCATCACCGACCCACGGATGACACGCTTCTGGATTACGCTGGACCAGGGCGTACGGTTCGTCCTGCGTTGCCTCTCGATGATGCGCGGTGGGGAGATCTTCGTCCCGAAGATTCCGAGTGCCGGCATCATGGACATCGCGGAAGCTATCGCACCCGGATGCCGGATCGAGATCACCGGGATCCGACCCGGAGAGAAGCTCCACGAAGTGATGATACCGGAGGACGATGCACGCCACACTGTCGAATTCGATGACTTCTACGTGATCAAGCCCGAGTTTCCTTGGTGGGATAGTAACCATTGGGCGGATGGCAGGCCTCTCGAGGAAGGGTTCCGCTACGCGAGCGACACGAATCCGTGGCGGCTAGATGTGCAGGAGATAAGGCGATTGCTGGAGGCTTTGGGTTATGAACTCATGGATTCCGTACGGGCGACAGACCATCGAGGAAGATGACATTCAGGCGGTTGTGGAGGTGCTCCGAGGCGAGTGGCTGACGACCGGCCCGATGGTGGAGAGGTTCGAGCGTGCCCTGGCGGAGCGCGTCGGTGCCCGGTATGCCGTGGTGTTCAGTTCGGGCACTGCTGCCTTGCACGGAGCCTACTTCGCAGCGGGTGTGGGCCCGGGGGATGAGGTCATCACCTCGCCGCTTACCTTCGCAGCGACGGCCAACGCCGCGCTGTACCTGGGGGCCCGTCCGGTGTTCGCCGATGTCCAGGAGGACACAGGGAACATCGACCCAGAGCACGTTAGGCGGCTGGCGTCCAGCCGGACGAGGGTCATTACGCCTGTGGACTTCGCTGGCCACCCGGCGGACCTGGACGAACTTCGAGCTATCGCCGACGATGTCGGTGCGGTCTTGGTTGAAGACGCGTGCCACGCGTTGGGCGCTCGGTATCGCGGTCGACCGGTGGGCTCCGTCGCTGACATGACAGTGTTTAGTTTTCACCCTGTCAAGCACATCACGACCGGCGAAGGTGGAGCGGTGGTCACCAACAATCGCAACTTCCATGAGCGCCTGTTGCTCTTCAGGAATCATGGCATCACCCGAAATCCCTCGCTGATGCAGTGCGAACCCGAAGGCCCATGGTACTACGAGATGCAAGTGCTGGGTTACAATTACCGGTTGAGCGACATTGCCTGCGCACTGGGACTTTCTCAACTGCGGAAACTGGACCGCTTCCTTAGTCGACGGAGCCAGATCGTAGCGCTGTACAACGAAGCCCTTGCTGACGCGCCGGTCATCCTTCCGGCAAGGCGTCCGTATGTCGAGCCCGCGTGGCATCTCTACGTTGTCCACCTTACCGACCCAAGCCGCCGGCGTCATGTGGTCGAACGCCTGCATGAGCTCGGCATCGGGGTACAGGTCCACTATATCCCAGTATACAGGCATCCCTATTATCGGGGTCGAGGGCTCGACGATGCCCAGTGCCCGGCAGCGGAGGCGTTCTATGCAGGCAGCATCAGCCTCCCGCTCTATCCGTCACTATCGGACGATCAAGTACATCGCGTGGCTGACGCGCTGAGGTCACTGCTCTAGCGGGTCAACACGTCTGTCGACCGGTCGGTCGACCACGAGGGGCATGGCGTACCCTAGCCGTTTCACGAAGGCGCTCTTTCGAGAGCTCTGAAAAGCCGGCGGGATAGGTTAGGCTTGATGCCGTGAGGCTGGAAGCATCTGGGCGCCAAAGGTAGCACGACGCGTCCCCAGCGGAACCGGCCCTTAGCCGACGTCCATAAGGGTTTCCTTCCTTCTTCAGGCACTTGCGAACGCCCCCGCCGGCCCCCTCCAAATGCTCAACCCCTTCGTGTTGGGCACGAAGGGGTCTTCACCGCTTGAAAGGCCACCAACCGACTGCGATAACACCCGAGGCAGGCAGTGCTACTGCTGCGGCTCGGTGAGAACCCGCTCGATGGTCTTGCGTGCCCGCATGGCCTGGTGAATGCCAGTGGGACGGTCCCCGTCCTTGCCCGTGGAAGCAGACCGCTTGGCGTTCGCGGCCGGCCGTCAAGCGTGGGGTCTTCAAGGTGCAGCGTTGGCAGGTCCGCTGGGAGAAGACGTCCACGGACACTCTGGCCGGATTGACGGCTGGGTTGGCGGTGGCCCCGGCCGGGCAGAGGACCCGGTCTGTCTTGGCATTGTAACGAAAGCCCGACGGCGGCGTCGTGCGTCTGTACTTGCAGGGCGTCTAGATGCGCACCGTCTACTCCTGCAGCTACCGGGACAAGGGGGAGGCGTCCGCAATCCTTGTCAGCGACGACAACCGGGTCGCTTTGCCCCTGGGGACCGTCACCGTACCCTCTCGCCAGCCTAAGCGCGAGTCAGCGATGTGACCGCTAAAGGTACGCGGAAGGTTGGCCGACAAGACTACCGGGGGTCGCCGTTCGGCCGGCGGTGACCCTGTCGCCTCATGGATGAGGGACCAAACGCCAAGGGAGGGACAGCGAGTTGCGAATCAATACGAACGTAAGTGCGCTGAACGCGTGGCGCAACTTGGGCGTTACGGACTTCCAGATGTCGAAGACCCTTGAGAAGCTGTCGTCGGGCCTGCGCATCAACCGGGCAGCGGACGACGCCGCCGGTCTTGCGATCTCGGAGAAGATGCGCGCTCAGATCCGTGGGCTCAACATGGCGGCCAAGAACGCGCTGGACGGGATTTCCCTGATTCAGACGGCGGAAGGTGCCCTTACTGAGACCCATGCCATCTTGCAGCGCATGCGGGAACTGGCGGTACAAGCTGCCAGTGACACGAATACAGACTCGGATCGTGCCCAGCTTCAGACAGAAGTAGAGCAGCTGATTGCCGAGCTCGACCGGATTGCAACGACTACGGAGTTTAACGAACAGAAGTTGCTCAATGGCAATTTCAACGGTAAGGTCTTCCATGTAGGGGCCAATAAGGATCAGCGCCTCACGGTGTCTATCGCCAACATGGCGGCGTCTAAGCTCGGTATGGTGACTGCCGATGTGTATGTGGATGACGTATCCGTCTCTACGGTAACGAAGGCGAACTCCGCCATCGCGATAATCCAAGCTGCGATTGACCAGGTGTCTACTGAACGGGCGAGGCTGGGCGCCTACCAGAACCGCCTCGAGCACACAGTAGCCAATCTCAACGTGGCGGCGGAGAATCTGTCTGCGGCAGAGTCACGCATCCGGGATGCGGACATGGCCCGGGAGATGATGAACTTCGTGCGTCACCAGATCCTGCTGCAATCTGGTACGGCCATGCTTGCCCAGGCGAACCTGAAGCCGCAGGCGGTGCTCCAGCTGCTGGGCTAGGGGTAGTGGCCTCTGAGGTTCCAGCTTCTTGAGGCGCGCGGATGAACGGTGTAGCGCTTGCAGTAGGCCCCGGCGGCGGCCGCGCCGGGGCCTACGTCCTACTGGGAAGAGGAGAGAAGATGTCGCCCGTCAGCCACACAAGCCGGAGCCAGGAGCTCACCAACGCAATGCTCCATGTGCTGGACGCTGCCGAGGAAGCAGCGGCTCGGATGCTTGCGCTTGTCGAAATGGTAGCAACAGATGTGACCATTGAGGGGACGGCTGCATTCGGGAGGGTGGTCGGTGTCTTTGAGCTAGTGCCCGTGATTGAAGAGGGGCTGCTAACTGTATCCCGCGTGTCCGAGGCTGCCGGCTGTGGGCGCAGTGACGCGCCGTCCATTCAGGGGCTTCGGTCGCTGATGCACGAAGTGGCGACCGAGATGGGCAGGCAGAATCCGGTGGGTGTCGCGGACATTCTTGCGGAGAAGGTGGCTCCGGAGGTCCAGGCCCTTCGAGCAGAGATCCGGAGGTTCCGGAGTTCCATTTCGAGTTGGTGACCGGGCTCGAGCGACGGGGGGCGCTAAAGGTGCCGGAAGGTCGATTCGAGGTCGTACCCGCTCGCAACGGATACCCAACCCTCCAGTGGATTGGCGCTGGTCGCACGCTGTGGGTTCACAGCCCGCACGACCCCGTAGAAGAGGGCAGGCGATTTGCGAGGGCTCTAGCAGACCCCGGCAACCCCGGAAAGCTGGTTGTCGTGCTCGGTGTAGGCCTGGGCTATCATATTCAAGCGCTGTGCGAGCTTCCGGCCGACAGCCGGTTCGGCCACGTGCTTGCCGCCGAACCTGGCGGTCCTATCACCCCTGTGACCGGCAATGGCCCGGATGGACTTCCAAAGCTCCTCTGCCCCTTGGTGGAAAAAGGTTTGCTGACTGTCGTGACCACCGTCCGGGAACTGAAGGCAGCTATCGTGGCCATTCTCGAACATCGCTTACCAGGCGTTCGGGTTGCCTACCATCCAGTGTTGCGACAGGTGCGACCGGCTGATTTTGCTGAGTGGGAAGAGGCTGTACGAGATGCGCTCAGACTGGCCATGGGGAATCTCGTTACCCACCTGAGCTGGAATGATACGTGGATCCGGAATATGCTCAAGAATCTTCCGCATCTCCGGCACTCCTCCCCGGTGTCGGCGTTCTTCGGTGCATGGAAAGATCGTCCGGCCATCGTCGTGTCTGCGGGGCCGTCCTTGAGCAAGCAACTCGATGGACTAGCGCGCGCAAAGGGACGAGCGCTGATCATTGCGGTTGGAACGGCGCTGAAGGCTTTGATCGGAAAGGGCATAGAACCAGACCTGGTCGTGTCCATTGATGGCGGCGAACCCAACTTCAGGCACTTTGAGGGTGTAAGATGTGGCGCGCCGCTCATCTTCGACCCGATGATCTACCCGGCGATCCTAGACGCATATCAAGGCCCCAAAGTCGCGGCCGATGCAGGTAGCGCGGGCGGGGAGTGGTTAGCAGCGCACGGACTGCAACTCGGCCGACTGCACGCTGGCGGCTCAGTCGCGCATGTGGCGCTAGATTTTGCGATGAAGGCCGGGGCAAACCCCATCATTCTGATAGGGCAAGATCTGGCCTTCACCGATCGGCGTACTCACGCAGCGGGCACAGTGTACGCCGATCGAGAGCTGAAATCCCTGGACGGCGTGATGTGGGTGCCTGGGTACTTTGGGGGCAGGGTGCCCACCTCGTCAGCATGGAACAATTTTCGGCTCTGGTTTGAGCAGTACTTGAGCGTCCTCCCTCCAGGTCGCATGGTGATCAATGCGACAGAGGGGGGGGCCCGCATCAATGGAACACTTCAAATGTCTTTCGCCGAGGCCTTGACAGCGTATTGTGGGCAGGACCAGCCGGTGGAAGAGTTGATTCAGCTAGCCACCGCGACCACCCTGGACTGCTCGGAACTCGATTCGTGGTTGGAGGCGGCGCGCAGGGAGGTGGCAGAACTCGCAGTACTCGCGAGTGAGGCTGCAGCCGAGTGTCGAACGGTGCTGCGTAGGCTTGCTGCGGGTCGAGGAAATCCTCCCGATGTAATGAAGCGGGTGCGCCGCCTGGTTGCTTTCGATCATGCGGTGCTGTCGTTGAGGGACGCCCTGTTATTGCTGTCCGACGGAGCGTACCGATCATGGCTTCGCGTCATGGCTACTCGGGCTGGTAGCCCTGGCGGTCAAGCCTCCGGAATTGATGGCGATGAGGTCACGTGGAGGCGATCGTACGCCCTTTACTCCGATCTGCATGCCTTGTGCCAGCGTCTTATCCCTGCTCTGGATGAGGCTCTGGAACGTCTGCGAACCTCGTCCGAATGCACAGTAGTCGGAGCGGAGGTGGGGCGAGCATGAGTGTCGATCCTCTTGTCTTCTCGGGGAATCGATTGAGGCTATTTGGCTTCGCATCGGGGCTCGATATCGACGAGATCGTAAGTCAACTCATGACCGTGGAGCGAGTGCCGCTCGACCGGCTGGAGCAGCGAAGACAACTGCTCGTCTGGACGAAGGAAGACCTTCTCAATATCAACACTGCGCTGGACCAGCTGCGGCAGGCGCTATTGCCCCTCCGGCTCAACTCGACTTTCCAGGCAAGGGCAGTCACCTCATCCAGCGAGGGGGTGGCAACGGCCTCGGCGGCTTCCGGCACTCCGGAGGGCACATACACGCTGACTGTTCACCAGCTAGCCTCCAGAGTCACCCTCGGCAGCTCCGCCCCCATCACGCTCTCTCCAACGGGAGACCGATCTACCCTTTGGAGTCAGTTCAACCTGGATCCGACGAGCCATCCAGAGCTGTCGTTCACCTTGCAAGTGACAGACAGCAGGGGGACACATACCCAAACATTCACCTTCGATGCTGCGGCGGGCCACGACATCTACGATGTCGTGGCGGCCATCAACAACAGCCAGCTGGGTCTTACGGCATCGTACGATGCGGCTCTTGACCGCCTGTTCCTCTCCAGCCAAGAGTCGGGTGCTCACGTGACGCTAAGCGTGACTGACCAGACAGCTACCGCTTACGGGCTGATCTGGAGCGACTTGTTCAAGTTGTCTTCGAGCGGAAGCGGCCAAGACGCCATCTTCGACCTCAACGGTGTGGTGAACCTGCGCCAGTCGACAAATACCTTCACCGTAGCTGGCATCACGTATTCCTTGAAGGGCGTCGGAAGCACAACCATCACGGTCGCGCAAGACCAGGACAGCATTGTGGAGGCCATTCGCTCGTTCGTAGATAAGTACAACTCGGCCCTGCAGTTGATCAACGCTGAACTTAAGGAACGACGCCTCTATGATTATCCCCCGCTGACTGATGCTCAGAAGCAGGAGATGACAGAGCGCGAGATCAGCCTGTGGGAGGCCAAGGCTCGGCAAGGGCTATTGCAAGGCAACCCGCTGCTTGCCAAGATCGCTTCCCAGATGCGCATAGATGTTTCGAGCCAGGTCACGGGGGCCGGCTCGCTCTATAGCGCACTGTCCTCCATCGGAATCACGACGGGTGATTACCGGGAGGGCGGCCTTCTCCGCATTGACGAGCAGAAGCTGCGAGCCGCGTTGACCCAGGATCCGGAAGCGGTAAGGCGACTGTTTACCGCGTCGGGAGGATCGTGGGCCGAGCAGGGTGTCGCGGTTCGTCTCGGAGCGACGGTGAACTCCGGTATTGAACAGATCCGCATCAGCGCTGGAACGGCAGGCGTCGAGGTCGATGGCAGTGCGCTGGGTAGGCAGATCGCCGACCTGGATGAGCAGATCCAGCGGATGGAAGAGCGCCTCCGCAAGCTGGAGGAGCGCTATTATCGCCAGTTCAGCCTCATGGAGCAGGTGATCGCGCAGCTAGGCAGCCAGGCGATGTGGCTGAGCCAGTACTTCTCCAGCGGGTCCTAGGATGGATGGCATAGTCCACCCTTGAAAGTTAAAGCACTTGCGTTGCAACTTCCCGGTGTTGAAGGGGGCAGTCCCATGGATGCCGGCGCGGCGTTGAGAACCTATCGAAGGCAGCAAGTGGAGTCAGCGCCGCCATCCCAACTGGTTGCCATGCTTTACGAGGCGGCTGTGCGCAACTGCGGCCTTGCCCGGGAGGCGATGGCGCGCCAAGACTATCGTGCAGCCTCCCGGCATCTGGTGAAAGTGCAAGACATCCTTACGGAGCTGATGGGGTCACTGGATGTGGAGAGGGGAGGAGACCTAGCAACCAAGCTCATGGGACTGTACCAGTATATGTTCCGGAGGATCTTGCTCGCCAACGTTCGAAAGGAGTCCGCGGCCGTCCAAGAGGTCGAAGACCTCCTGGCCCAACTGCACGACGCGTGGGTCCAAGCCATGGCTGGCAACCCTATGCCGATAACGGCCAAACAGGACACGGGAGGTCCGATGGCGTAGGAGGGGCCTTCCCGAAGGCGCGACTGCTGGGTCGCGCAGCCACTATTTCGCCAGTCAGCCTCGGCTCAGGAGGCCATGCCGTATGGCTGATGCGGAAGTTAGGAGATATGCCATGAGCGGACCTTCGTCAGACCCGGAGAAGGTAGGAAGCCCTTCGGCAGAGGACGAGGCGCTGCGCGCGATACGGCATCAGATGGCCGGTTGGCTCGAACTGGCGCACGCCTTGCGACGTGAGCTGGAGCGGGAGGAGCTGGACCTCCCTGCCATCGAGAAGCTGGTCCAAGAGCGAGAGGCTGTACACCGAAGCCTGTCCGAGGCTGTTGGGCACGTCGAGGGTGATGCCTTGGGGCGTGACCCCGGGCTGTGCGAGGCCGCGGCGCGCATCATTGCTTGTGACCGGCTTATCATGGAGCGAGCTGAAGCGTGGCGGTCGGAGACGGCGAGGAGGATAGGGGAGCTACGCAGTCTGCGCGAGGGAGCAGCGGGATATCGTCGGGCGGCCGCCAAGGCGTTGGCGGACGAGCCCACCTTCTTCGACCGTTGCATCTGAGGCGTCCTCGCAGGTCCCGCGTCCCAAGAGATAAAGCGGCATACCGCAGGCGTCGAATTGGGATGGCCATTTCCATGAGCAGATCTTAAGGCTTCTACAACGGGCCGCCGCTGCAAGACAGCGCAGGCGGCCATGGAGGAAAAGGCCCTGTCCGATGCATCTCAGCACCTGCTCGAGGCTCAGACATCATCGGAGAGCCGATGGTGTCGCTCGGCCTCGATGAGGGCGGTGAACTGGCGACGCGGCTGCTGCAGCTCTATGACTACATCCATCGGCGCCTGGTGCAGGCCAACGTGCGGAAGGACACCGAAGCGATCGTGGAGGCGGTGCACCTCCTGTCGGGCCTGCGCGAGGCCTGGGCGCAGGCGGCCACGGCGAGCCCCATCGGGACGCTCAGCCGCAGCGCGCCGGCGGGTCCTCTCGCCTGAGGCCCGGGGCCAACTGGCGATCTTCGACAGGATCCTCGGTAAGTCTACAGAAGTCTACGCCAGCGGTGAGGGGCAGTGCTGCCGCAGATGGGCACGCCGGTCGCCGCTGGCGTGGTGAAGCGGTTGGTCTCGATATGCGAGGAGCTGTCGGATGCGGCCGATGCCGTCGAACTTGGGCATCGGGCCGTGCGCGCCGCCGCGCAGATATCGGGGGCTCGCCGGGTGCAGCTCTGGCGACTCGAGTCCGGCGAGGAGCGCCTGGTGGTGGAGTGGCCCGACGGCTCGGCGACGACCGCCGACTCCCGGGCCGGGGAAATGGCCGAGGGCCCGAGAGTTGCTGGGGAGCTGGCTGTAGGACAGCAGGGCGACGGGGCTCTTGACGAAGAGACGCCAGCGCCAGGGGAAGTGGTGCTTCCCCTTCGGGTCTGTGGCGAGACGCTGGGCCGGCTCGTGGTCCTCCATCCGCGGCGCCCGAGCCCGTGGCTCGAGCTGCTAGCCGTGCACACGGCGGCCTGCCTGGCCCATCTCGAAGTCCGCCAGGCCCTGCGCCGCACCGTCCTGCAGATGGTCACCGCCCTCTCCGAGCTGGTCGAGGGCCGGGACCAGTACACCGAATCCCACTCCCTCCACATCGCCGAGCTCGCCCTGCAGGTGGGCCTGCGGTTGGGCCTCGACCCGCAGCAGCTCGACGCGCTGACGTACGCCGCCCTGCTGCACGATCTGGGCAAGGTGGGCATCCCCGATGCCATCCTTCTCAAACCCGGTGCCCTCTCGGAAGCCGAGTG
>SPLK01000267.1_pt1 | contig 17285 bp, 19 predicted proteins | sample 2456111 | NCBI WGS metagenome assembly SPLK01 (sample SAMN11156906, study PRJNA527647) | hot springs metagenome | biome: Geothermal region; feature: Hot spring; material: tree branch in hot spring; isolation source: hot spring sediment rich in lignocellulosic material ... | reverse complement strand
TTTAAAGCATCTTCGTAGATCCTTCTGTAGAGATGATTCCACTCAGGCGTACCTTCCACTATCCTTCTGGAGTAAGATTTTATCCTCTCCCTAACTTCCCTGTCTATTTCCTCTTCTTCTTTCACCGCATCCATGAGTATCTGTCTTATCCTGTTTCTTATGTGGTGAGGTTCTTCATATATCTCAACGCTCTCTTCAGCCATTATAAGGTCCTTTATCATGTTAGCTATCTGGTTCATCCTCTCTCTCCTACTTGTGTGTATATTCATCTCCTCAGCCAGTTTTGCTCTCACGGCTCTGTATGCTGTTCTGTAATCAAGACTTGATTCTTCAAGCAGATCAAGTCTCTCTTTTAAAACCTCTTTTGTCTTTTCATCAAGCATCCTCTCTTCTTCTTCAGCCTCTTTAAAAACCGCAAGTATTTTCTTTTTAAAGGTATAGGGATCTTCCACTTCTATAACCCTTTCATCCCCCAACTCCTTTATAATTCTGTCAGCTATCCGCTCCATAAGTTTTTCCGGCAACCTCATAAAAGCCTCCTGAGATGTTTATTATATCACAGGAATTTGCAAAGGATATCTTTTACTTCGTCTGTATATTCACCATCGTCTCTATTTATTATTAATGGTTTTTCAATTGTTGCATATCCCTTACTATTCTTTACACCATATATATGCAAAAATTTACCATCTTTTTTTATTTTAGGATAAAAGATACGTAGAGTAATAGGATTTATATTGTTATTTTTTAAGGTTAAAATAGCCTCAACCCATCTAAAAGCTGTATAAAGTAAATTCACTTTACCACCATCTTTCAGAAGATATTTTGTAGCTTTAAGGAAGTCTGTAAGCTGTGTATCACCTTCAAAATGGAAAGTGTTATTTTTACATCCATAAGTCCTTGGATAAAAAGGAGGATTCAGTAAAACATTATCAAAATGATTCTTTTGCATAAACTTGTCCACGAAACGTATGTCCCCTTCTACAACGTGTACTTTGTCGGTAAGATCATTTATGCGGACGTTGTAAAGGAGAAGTTCAAGCATACTTTCGTCCCTTTCAACAGCCCATACTTCACAACCATACTTTAAAGATGCCAGAATGGAAAGTGTCCCAAAGCCTGCGCCTAAATCAACTACTTTGCTTTTTCTACCGATACCTTTCACATTTGATAGAAAAAGTATTTCCGTTACAGATAGCCTATGTTTTTTAGGCTGTTTAAACTTTACTTTACCGCCGAAAAAGGTAAACTCTTTAACTTCCAAATCTTTCAAGTATTTCAAGAAGGGTTCGCGCTCTATCCCTTACTCTTTCCCACTCCTGAATCTCTTCCATGGTTTGTGCTGTAGCAAGCTTTTTGACAGCTCGATCAAACAATTCCTTTTCCTTTCCTGCATCAATCTCACCTACAGTATAGGCTTCTTCAGCGAGGATTATCACCCTCTCAGGTGTTATGTCCACAAACCCGTATGTCACCGCTATTCCATCTTTTTGATTTCCATCAAAGTAAACAAGCCCCGGCTTTAACAGCGTCATAAGATACATATGCCTTTCCAAAACACCTATCTCTCCCTCCTGTGTAGGTATATTTACCAAATTTACCTGGCGTGAGAAGGCAATACCTTGAGGTGTAACTATCTCTACGCTTATCATGGATCATTATTATAACATGACTCAAATTACGCGTTATAATGTTTACTCATGAAAAGGGGTTTTACTTTAATTGAAATACTCATAGTGGTCATTATAATAGGGCTTCTTGCCGCTCTGGTAGCTCCGAGGTTGGTAGGTAAACTCACCGAGTCAAAAGAGAAGATAGCAAGGCAACAAATAGCTATGCTTTCAACCGCTGTTGATCTGTTTAGGGCTGATGTAGGTAGATACCCAACAACTCAGGAAGGATTGGAAGCTCTCATAAAGAAGCCTGAAGGTATTCCCGATAATCTCTGGAAAGGTCCGTACGTTAAGGGCAACAAGCTACCGCTTGATCCGTGGGGGAATCCTTACCACTACTTTGGTCCGGACGATCCAAAGACTAAAGAAAAAGGCGTAGATTATCTTATCATTTCTTACGGTTCTGACGGTAAAGAAGGGGGAGAAGGAGAAGCAAAGGATATATCAAACGCAGATTAATTTATGAAGCTCTTTATAAACGCAACTCACTTTTACGATAAACCAAGCGGTTTAGGAGTTTATACACAGAACTTAGTAAGAGCTTTGCTTAAAAGATACAGCAACGTAAAAGTTTTTACCGGTAATAGGAATATAGAGGTATCTGATCTTCACTCCTTAGTAATAACACCACGATGTATAAATCCAAGAAAAGGTACGTTCGGTCATCTTTTGCGCCTTTTATGGGAGCACAGTTTTCTTTGGATAAATACAATAAAAGAAAGACCCGATATACTGTTTTCAACCGTTCATGAAGGTATCGCACTTCCAATAATTAAGACAAAACAGATAATCACAATACACGACCTAATTGCTCTAAGATTTCCTCACTACTTTAAGAGATTAAAGTATTACTTTACCTATTTTCTGCCGGCAACTTTAGAAAATTCTCACGCAATTGTATGCGTATCAGAAAGCACGAAAAAAGACTTACTTACCTATTACAAACCAGATAAACAGATCTATGTTGTGTACCCAGGTTATGATAAAAGGATCTTCTTCCCAAGAAAGAGGGAAAAATTTAAGAGTTTTGGTAGATATATACTTTTCGTAGGAGATATGAGACCTCACAAAAATCTTGAGAGATTGATCCAAGCCATAAGCAAGTTAAGGCATCTGAATTTTAAACTGCTGATAGCTGGTAAGAAAGATGAGCGTTTTTATCCTGCGCTGGAAAAAATAGTTAAAGATCACAGGATAGAGAATAGGATCGTATTTTTGGATTACGTGCCACTTGAAGAACTACCACACATTTACTCATGCGCTGAAGCCTTTGTATTTCCATCCCTTTACGAAGGTTTTGGTCTTCCATTGATTGAATCTATGGCTTGTGGTTGTCCTGTTATAACTTCAGATATTCCACCCATCAGGGAGGTATGCGGTGATAGTGTCTACTATGTGGACCCTTACGATACGGAAAGTATAGCGGGCGCAATTTATCGCATACTCACTGATCCCCTACTAAGAGAAAATCTCCGTATTAGAGGAATAGATCGTGCAAAAGCCTTCTCTTGGGAGAGATCGGCCGATGAGCATGTCAAGATCTTTGAGGAGGTGATGAAAGGGAATTTTCAACAAAAGCTTTAAATTTTTCCCTGAAAACTTCTCTCCTGAACCTTTCTGCATTAAGTCTTATTACCTCAGGCGAAAATTTGCTTTCCGATCTTTCAAAATCTTTTATGGCTCTCAGAAGTTCAGTTTGGCTTTGTTCCCAAAAAAGTATCCCCGTTTTTCTATCTACAACCACCTCATTTGCACCACCTCGTCCGTAAGCTATAACAGGTACACCGCAAGCTTGAGCTTCTACCATAGCCATACCAAAATCCTCTTCAGCCATATAAATAAATGCTTTCGCTTTCATCAGGTATAACTTAAGCTCTTCTCTATTCACATAACCGAGAAATTCTACGTTCTTGCTGGCATCTTTTTTTAGTCTTTCGTAATCTGGTCCATCCCCTATTACGAGAAGTTTCCTATCTTTTATGGAGGAAAAAGTACTCACTATAATATCAATCCTCTTGTAAGGCACAAGCCTTGACACTGTTATGTAATAATCTTCCCTGTCTTTACTTACATTGAAGAATTCTACATCAATAGGTGGGTATATAACTTCAGCGCTCCTCCCATAGATTTTCCTTATGCGCTCTGCTACAGATAGCGAATTAGCTATGAAGTGATCAACTCTCTGTGAACTCGCATAATCCCACATCCTTATATAGTGAAGGAAAATCTTGGCAAGAAAACCTCTCACACCTCTGTCAAGGCGCAGCTGTCTGATGTACTGATGATACAGATCCCACGCGTATCTTATAGGTGTGTGACAGTAACATATATGAACTTGTCGGGAGTGCCTGAGAACACCTTTAGCTACAGCGTGCGAGGAAGATATTATAACATCGTATTGCGAGAGATCAAATTGCTCCACCGCGAGAGGAAAAAGAGGAAGGTAGTATCTGTAGTACTTTTTTGAGAAAGGGAGCTTTTGTATGAAGGATGTGTAAATTTCGGCATTTTTTAGGGGTTCTTTAAGAGATCCCGTGCCGTTACACAAAAGCGTGTATATAGGCGATGGGTAAAGTCTGTATATTTCCTCAAGCACTATTTCAGCACCACCGTACGATACAAGCCAGTCATGAACTATAGCACTTTTCATACACCTGCTTAGTATTATATCCCATATATATGTTAATATAATATCAAAAGAATTTCACACCATAGCTTATAAATGCTGTTTTTCAACGTATAAAGGAATATATGATTTTTATTATAAAAATTGTTCATATCATTGTAAATCAAGAATAAAGAAGCGATCATCTGTTAATATAATATCATTTTGTTAGATCGTTGAAATACAAGCTTTATAATAGAATTTCACATCTATAAAATTTTCTCGCAAAATCAATGAGTTATGAACCAAGAATTTCACAGGAATTCCACATCTTCTTCACACCCTTTAATGGATCGCAAAAGCTCATTTTCATAAACTATTGAAAATGCGTACTTTTTTATAAAAAGATCTTCATATAGTGCTACACATTGATATTTAAGCTCCAAAATAGAATTTCACATGTAAAATCATAAGCCATTGATCTTACGTTACATTTTTTAAATTAATTGATCTTACGGAATCAATGATTACAAGCATGGGGTGTGAAAAGGTGTGAATGAAAATTATAAGTTATTGATCTTACGTTACATTTTTCGGACAAACGAGCACTACAGAATCAATAACTTCAAATATGGGGTGTGAAATTCTTTTTACCAGATTGAGTAATATCAATGACTTGAGCTTTTCCGCGCCTTGAGGTATTCTTTTATTATTATTATAAAAAAGAAAGAATAATAAGAAGACTAAGATGGAGATGCTAAATACACTTGCAAAGGAACTCAACGCTAAGGTTGTTCAAACGCACGCAAGCTGGGTACTTATTTTGGAAGACGTGGTCTATAAAATAAAAAAGCCTGTTAATTTTGGTTTTCTCGATTATTCTACACTTGAGAAGAGAAGAGAAAACTGCGAGAAAGAGGTACTTTTGAATAAGAGGCTTTGCGAAAACATATACTTAGGTGTCGTGCCTATAAGCTATGTATTCGGTTCTTTTCGTATAGAAGATGAAAGTAATGTGGTGGAATATGCGGTAAAGATGAAAAGGATACCCCAAGAGAGGCTATTGTTAAATATGCTTGACAATGTATCAGAAGAGGATATGAAAAGGATAGCAAGACGCATAGCTATATTCCATTCTATGGCTGAAAGGAAGGACGAATTTGGAAAACTTGAGGTTATAAAGTACAATACAGACGAAAATTTTGAACAAACGCAAAAGTATGTTGGAATAACTATAGATGAAGCAGACTACAGATTCATAAAGGAAAAAACGGAAGCTTTCTATAAAAAATACACTCATCTATTTGAAAAAAGGATAAAAGACGGTAAGATAAGGGATGGACATGGGGATATTAGGCTTGAGCATGTAGCACTTTTGGAAGAAGGTATATGCGTGTTTGATTGTATAGAGTTTAACGAACGTTTTAGATGTGGTGATGTTATAAACGACATGTGTTTTCTCTCTATGGAGCTTGACTTTTATGGTAGGAAAAATTTATCCCTGGCTTATGAAGAAGAATACAAGAGGCTTTCAATGGATGAAGAATTTGACATATTCTTACCTTTCTTTAAGTGTTACAGAGCTTATGTTAGAGGAAAAGTAAACAGTTTCCTCTTGGACGATCCCTATTACCCATCAAAAGAATCGGCTACTGTCTTGGCAAAAAAACTCTTTAAGCTGAGCACTTTTTATGCACAGCTCATACCTACTTGACTTTTATTTAATTGAGAATTATTATCATTAAAGGAGGTTTTTAGGTATGGACAAAGTATATATCTTTGATACAACTCTGAGGGACGGAGAACAAGCTCCTGGATTTTCCATGACAACTGAGGAAAAACTCCAGATGGCTTATCAACTCTCAAAACTCGGTGTAGATATTATAGAGGCAGGCTTTGCAGCTGCATCCAAGGGAGATTTTGAAAGCGTCAAACTTATATCTGAAGAAATTGACGGTCCTGTAGTATGTTCGCTTGCGAGAGCTTTGGAAAAGGATATAGAGCTTGCAGGTGAAGCTCTAAAACATGCAAAGCGAAAAAGGATACACACCTTCATAGCTACGTCCGAAATACACATGAAATACAAACTTCGCATGTCTCCAGAAGATGTTCTTGATAGAGCAAAAAGGGCTGTAAGGTACGCAAGGAGATTTACTGACGAAGTTGAATTTTCTTGTGAAGATGCTACGAGAAGTCAGCGGGAGTTCCTATACAGAGTTATAGAAACCGCTATAAAAGCTGGAGCGAACGTTATAAACATACCTGATACGGTAGGTTATGCATTACCTGAGGAGTTTGCAAAACTCATAGAGGACATAAAAAACAACGTACCGAACATAGATAAAGCTATCATCAGCGTACATTGTCATGATGATCTGGGTTTAGCTGTAGCTAACTCCCTTATGGCTGTAAAGCACGGTGCAAGACAGGTGGAGTGTACGATAAACGGTATAGGTGAAAGAGCGGGGAACGCTGCTCTTGAAGAGATAGTTATGGCTCTTAAAGTACGCAAAGACTTTTTTGAAGGATTATACACTGAAGTAAAAACTAAGGAGATATACAAAACGAGTAGGCTACTATGTAGGATCACTGGATCTTTCGTTCAACCTAACAAAGCTGTAGTTGGGGATAATGCCTTTGCTCATGAATCTGGTATACATCAGCACGGTGTTTTGGCACATCCGCTTACTTACGAAATAATGAATCCGGAAGACGTTGGTTTTCCATCTACAAGAATAATACTCGGCAAACACTCTGGAAGGCACGCGCTTAAACGTAGGTTAAGCCAACTTGGATTTAATTTTAGCGATGAAGATATAGACAGAATCTTTGAAAAGTTCAAAAGTCTTGCTGACAAAAAGAAAGAGGTTTACGATGAAGACATTGAAGCGCTCATATATGAAGAGTTCCTAAAGGTGGAAGAGGAAGAACCCATAAAGGTCATGCACTATCAGGTTCAAACTGGTGACAACCTTCTTCCTACAGCTACAGTCATACTTACCTTCAAGGGTGAAGAAAGAACCGCAACTTCTACAGGAAACGGTCCTGTGGATGCTGTAATAAAAGCTATACAGAAAGCTCTCGGGCTTGAACCCAAACTTCTTGACTTTTCCATAAAAGCCTTAACTCCAAATACTGATGCACAGGCTGAGGCGAGACTTGTTATAGAGCTTGATGATTTAAAAGCTTCCGGTAGAGGTGTGGATACGGATATAATAAAGGCAAGTGTAAGCGGATTTGTGGATGCTCTAAATAGGGTGATGATGAGACGGAGCTACATACTTTCTAAGGAGAGGGTAAGGGAAGAAGGAACGATCTAAAATATACATCATGCAACAGCTGATAATAATTGGTGGAGGACCTGCAGGCATATCAGCAAGTATATATGCTTCAAGAAAGAAAATGGACTTTTTGCTTTTAACGCGAGAAGTGGGTGGACAGGTAATAAAAGCTGGAGAGATAGAAAATTATCTTGGGTACGCTATGGTGGATGGTATAGCCTTCGTAGAGAAGATGATAGAACAAATGCGAAAGCTCGATGTGGAACCTGTATTAGATGAAGTCATCAACGTAGAAAGGACTGTTGATGGCTTTGGGGTAAAAACGATCTCAGGTAAATATTACGAAGCAAAAACCATCCTTTTTTGTACAGGTGCGGAACACAGAAGATTAAACGTGCCGGGAGAGAAAGAATATACGGGAAGAGGAGTATCTTACTGTTACACATGTGATGCCCCCTTTTTTAAAGATGTAGATGTTGTGGTTATAGGAGGAGGAAACTCCGGATTTGAAGCTGCGCAACAACTCACCAATTACGCATCGCAGGTGTATCTCGTAGAGATATCTGATAAGTTTGTCGCTGACGAGGTTCTAAAGGAAAAAGTGCTTTCAAGCCGTAAGGTTAAACCTATGTTGAGGCACAGGATTTTGGAAATAAGGGGTGATGTAAAGGGTGTGAAGGAGGTCCTTTTGGAAGATCTTGAAAAAAGAAGAATATACAGCATTAAGGTAGAAGGTGTGTTTGTAGAGATCGGCTTAAAGCCAAACTCTGAGTTAGCCAAAGATCTTGGAGTTTTAACTACCCAAAGAGAGGAGATCATAATAGATTGTAATAACAGGACATCAGAAAAGGGTGTGTACGCAGCTGGGGATTGCACCAATATTTTCGCAAAACAGATCATAACCGCTGCAGGAGAAGGAGCTAAAGCCCTCTTATCTATTTATCATGACCTTACTTACGGAATAAGTTCGTGGATTTAAGGGAGTATAATATATAACCATGTCCGCTATAAAGCAGGTCAAAGCGAGAGAAGTTTTGGATTCTAGAGGTAATCCTACGGTAGAAGTGGAGGTATTTTTAGAATCCGGGGCTGTAGGCAAAGCGATAGTACCCAGCGGGGCGTCTACAGGCGAAAAGGAAGCCATTGAACTCAGGGATCATGATCCAAAAAGATACTTAGGTAAAGGTGTTTTAAGAGCAGTAGATAACGTCAACAGCCTGATAGCTAAAGAGATCATAGGTCTTGAGGCTCAAAACCAGAAAGAGATAGATGATATACTCATAGCTATTGATGGAACACCTAACAAAAGCAGGTTAGGAGCAAATGCCATTTTAGGGGTAAGTATGGCTGTAGCAAAGGCATCTGCGCAAGAGTTGGGTATAGGGCTATACAGATATCTTGGTGGTATAAGTGCCAACAAACTACCAGTCCCTCTTATGAACGTGATAAACGGGGGAGTTCACGCTGATAACCCCTTAGATATACAGGAATTTATGATAGTTCCAGTAGGTGGTAGGAGTTTTTCCGAGTCCCTAAGAATGGGTGTTGAAACATTTCACACACTTAAAAATCTTTTGAGGGACAAAGGATATTCTACCAACGTTGGAGATGAAGGAGGTTTTGCACCAAATCTTGAAAGCACAGAAAAGGCTCTTGATATGCTCATGCTTGCTATAGAGAAGGCTGGGTATATCCCCGGTGAGGATATACTTATAGCTATCGATGCAGCTTCTTCAGAATTTTATTATGAAGATGAACTTTATCACTTGGAAGGAAAAAAGTTGAATAATGAGGAACTTTGTCAGTTTTATCTTCATCTTGTGGAAAATTATCCCGTAGTTTCCATTGAAGATCCTATGGCTGAAGATGACTGGAGAGGTTGGAAAATGATAACCCAGCTTTTAGGGAATAGGATCCAGCTTGTAGGTGATGACCTCTTTGTTACCAACGCAGAAATACTCTCAGAGGGAATAAAGAAAGGTGTTGCAAACGCCATACTCGTAAAGCTTAATCAGATAGGTACTGTTTCGGAAACGTTAAGGACTATAAGTTTAGCTAAGGAGAGGGGTTACGCTGTAATAGTATCTCATAGATCCGGTGAAACGGAAGATACATTTATATCTCATCTTGCTGTAGGTACGAATAGTGGTCAGATAAAGACGGGGTCAGCATCCAGAACGGATAGAATAGCTAAGTATAATGAGCTTTTGAGAATAGAGGAGGATCTTGAAAATGCGGCGAGGTTTGGAGGGAAGGAGGAGTTTTGGAGATTTCTCTCCTGATCTCCTTCCATTTATTTTTATGCTTTTGCTTATAATTTTAACAATTTATAATTTGTTTTTCAGTACCTTCAATATTTTTAAGGTGTTAAAAATGGAGAGGTCTATACAAAGCATTGATAGGAGACTGGAAGAGAACAAAAGCAAGAATGATAAACTTGAAAGTATGCTCGAGCTTGTTAAAAAAAATCCGAACGCTTATAAAGAGAAGTTCATAAGGGAATATTTACAGCTCCAAAAAAGCGACGAGAGAATAATACTTTTTAGTGATGATGGAATCTGAAAGGGACATTCATTTTATGAAGAGAGCTTTGGAGCTTGCAAAACTCAGGAAAGGTTTAACACACCCTAATCCCACAGTGGGTTGTGTTATAGTTAAAGATGGAAAGATAGTGAGCGAAGGGTATCACGAGAAGGCAGGCATGCCTCACGCTGAAGTTGTGGCTCTTGAAAGAGCTGGGAAAGAAGCAGAAGGATCTACCGTTTACGTAACCTTAGAACCGTGCAGTCATCATGGAAGGACTCCACCATGCACCGATGCCTTAATAAGGGCTAAGGTCAAGAGAGTAGTGATAGCTACACCAGATCCGAATCCACTAGTGTCAGGTAAAGGAATTTGGAAGCTCAAAAGCGCAGGTATAGAGGTAAGTATAGGAATCCTTGAAGAAGAAGCAAAAGAACTGAATGAGGACTTTTTCACTTACATAACACTAAAAAGACCCTTCGTTACGGTAAAGCTGGCTCAAAGTATAGATGGGTGCATAGCTACAAAACATGGAGAGAGCAAATGGATAACAAACGAAGAAAGCAGGGTATTTGCTCACAGACTACGGGCGCAAGCCACTGCAGTTCTCGTAGGTATAAATACTGTGATAAGGGACGATCCATCTTTGACGATCAGGGCTTTCTTCTGGGAGAGACAACCTATCAGGATAGTACTTGATCCAATGCTTAGAATACCCTTGAGTTCAAAGCTTGTGAAGGAAAAAAGCGCAAAAACTTGGATTATAACAGCTTCGGAAAATAGAGAAAAGATAGAGTTTTTGGAGAGTCAGGGTGTAGAGGTGCTTTTAGCTCCAGTGGAAGATGGAAAGTTAAAGTTGGGTGAGGTTCTAAGGGAACTTTACTTTCGGGAAGTTATGCATCTCCTCGTGGAAGGTGGGAGTATAACAGCCACGAGTTTTATAAAGGATAATCTTTATGATAGGCTTTTTGTTTTTGTTGCACCGATCATAATTGGTGATGGGTTGAGCATAGGCTACACAGGTGTTGAAAGGCTTCAAGATGCAAAAAGACATATGCTGAAAAACATATACAGGTTTGGACACGACCTGGGATTGGAGTATAAAAGGGTATGAAGATAGTCTTTATGGGTACGTCTTCCTACGCTGTACCGAGCCTTACAGCCATCTTTGAAAACTTTGGAGTTATGGGAGTTGTAACTCAACCGGATAAACCTGCACACAGGGGTCAAAAGCTTACGCCTCCGCCAGTTAAAGTGACAGCTATGCATTTGAATATCCCTGTATATCAACCTGAGAAAAAAAGCCAGATTGAGGAACTCCTCCTTAGATTAAAACCCGATTGCGTTGTGGTTGTGGCTTATGGAAAGATACTGACCAGAAGCATTCTTGAGATCCCGCGCTATGGCTGTATAAACCTTCATGCCTCGCTTCTGCCCAAGTACAGAGGACCAGCGCCTATACAAAGATGTCTGATGTCCGGTGAAAATCTGACAGGAAACACTGTGATCCTTATGGACGAAGGCATGGATACCGGAAACATACTGAGTGCGGAAAGCTTAAAAATAGAAGAGGATGATGACTATGTGAGTTTGGCTGAAAAGCTATCCGTACGAGGTGCTAAACTCCTAATTGATACATTAAAAAAGTGGTTTGAAGGGGAGATAACACCTACAGCACAGATGCACGAACAAGCCACTTACGCACCACCTATTATGAGGGAAGAGTACCGCATATGCTGGAAAGCGCCCGCTCAAAGCGTAAAGGACAGAATAAGAGCGCTTTATCCTGACTGCTATGCCTTTCTTGAAGGAGGTGAGAGGATAAAGATCCTCAAGGTGAAGGTTTGCCAAGAGAAGGGTGAGCCTGGGGAGGTTATACACAGAAAAAAGCTTCAAGTTGCTTGCGGTGAGGGTTGTGTTGAAGTACTTGAGCTTATAAATCCAAAAGGTAAAAAAGTGAGCGGTGAAGATTTTATGAGGGGCTATAACCCCAAAAACCTGATTTAAGAGCTTGATCCTGGAAGGATATATCTTAACTTCAAAATCATGAAAAAAGGACCTAACATAAGCCTCATACTGGAGAGTTTTCAGAATTTAGAAAAAGCTTATGTAGATTTAAAGAAAAATCTCTCCCTTCCAAAGGAAGAGTTTATCAACAACAAACTTGTTCTTGACAAGGTTCGTGTGGACTTTAATCTAGCTTTTGAAAGTAGTATGAGACCTTGCAGGCATCTCTCAACCCTTTATGGGTTAAAAACCACATCAAAGGATTGTCTAATTAAGCTTGCTGAGTATATAGGGATGGAAGACATACAGACTCTGCAGAGCTTTACAGATTTTTATTTCAAATACAGAGACCTCAAAGATACAGTTTCACCTGAGGAACTTTACGAATTTCTTAAGGAACATCTTGTAGTTTTTAAAAAGTACGCTCAAGCGGTGGTGGAGTATGTTAAAAAAAGCACGGGCAATTATCTGCTCATTGACTTTGATCTTCTCAACGAAAAGGCAAAGCACTTGAAAGAATCTATAAAAAAGATTGAGTTTGTTTTATCTCAAGGGATTGAGGAGTTTAGATCAAAACCTATGTATTATGATAGGGTAAAGTACTTTTATCAAGTTGCGTACGATAGCCTCTTTGACATATGTAAGCACCTTGCCCCTAAATTTGGTATAAAAAAGTTTGGAGATGACTGTCTTTCTAAGCTTATAGAGATCGGAGTTATACAGCAAGATTATTACATGGATGTTTTCAAGATGACACAGCTCAAAAATAAGCTTATAAGCACATGGGAGGTATCCCCTGACGAACTCTACATATCGCTTCACGAACTCAAAGACAAGTTTGAACCAGTTATGAAAGAGATATCAAAAAGTTTAAAAAGACTCCTTGAGGAGAAGGCAAGAGGTGGTAAAAGCTGAATTTTAAAGGTGGACAAATCTTCACGAAAGTTTATTATTTAAGCTATGAAGGTCTTTGATTTGGACAGTGCCAGAGAGTTGCTTACTCTCATAAAACCCCTTGTTGAGGCTATTAACATAAAAAGGGAAGAACTATATTCTCTGTATACGAGCATTGAAGAAGAAGAGGACAAGCTTGAGAAGCTTTATATGGAAAGTCAGACAAGAGAGCTTGATGCGGAAATAAGACAGTGCTTTCAGAAAATAGAAGCTCTTGGGGGTGTTATAAAAGGTACAGATCCTATACTGATAGATTTTCTCTCCTTTTATCAAAACAGATACATATGGCTATGCTGGAAGGAAGATGAAGATACTATACTTTACTGGCACGAGCTTGACGAAGGTTTTGCCGGAAGGAAACCTATAGAGCTTCTTAAAGAAGGTATTTCTGGATATTTCTGAACGCAAAACCCATTTTAGGTGGTATAATTCTAATCACTATGTTTCAGGGTTCAATAGTTGCGCTTATAACACCTTTTAAAGATGGTGAGGTAGATTACAGTGCTTTGGATCAGCTCGTTGAGTTTCATATAAACAACCATACGGATGCCATAGTAGTTTGTGGTACTACGGGTGAGTCAGCAACCCTAACTTTTGAAGAACACGAAAGGGTGATAGAACATGTGGTCAAAAGCGCAAAGGGAAGAATAAAGGTTATAGCTGGAACGGGCGCAAATGCTACACACGAAGCTATTGAACTTACAGCTCACGCAAAGCGTGTAGGAGCAGATGCCTGTTTGTTAGTTGTGCCTTATTATAACAAGCCCACTCAAGAAGGTATATACAGACACTTTAAAACTATAGCTGATGAGGTAGATATCCCTATGATCATATACAATATACCATCAAGGACAGGTATAGAGATATCACCGGAAACTCTTTACAGGCTTGTGAGAGACTGTTCCAACATAATTGGCTCAAAGGAATCAACTCCCAGTATGGACAGAATTTCTGAGATCTTTAAACTTTTGGGGGATAACTTTACCGTACTATCAGGTGACGATTCTCTTACACTGCCTATGATGGCGCTCGGCGCAAAAGGGGTAATATCCGTAGCTAACAATATAGTACCCAGAGAAGTAAAAAGTATGGTTGATTACGCTTTAAAAGGTGATTTCAAAAAGGCTATGGAGCTTCACTATTACCTTTTTGATCTTTTTAAGATACTTTTCGTGGAGACAAATCCCATACCGATAAAAACCGCCTGCTGGGCGCTTGGAATGTGCGAAAAAGAGTTCAGGCTCCCTATGTGTGAGATGAAGCCAGAAAACGAGAGTAAGCTTATAGAAATTCTCAAGAGATACAATCTCCCCATAGTGAGAGGATAATATGTCAAGGTTTTTGCTCTTCCTAAACTCCTTCTACCTTGGTTTGGGTGTCTTCTTCAGCTTCTATGTGGCACCTACACTTTTTAAAGTGCTTGAGAAGGAACAGGCTGGAAGGGTTGTTGAAAAGATATTTCCTGTGTACTTTGGTATAGGACTTTTTATAATGGTGTTTTCTCTCCTTTCGGGTTTTAAGCTGGGTAAGTGGGTTATACTTTTGCTAACTTTAAACCTTCTTGTACTTGCCTTTCAAGAGTTTTATGTACTTCCCTTATCGCATCAACTCAAACTTACGGATTATCAATCCTTTATGAAATGGCACGGCATATCCATGGTCTTGAATCTGGTCAACCTCCTGACAGTTTTCGTTCTTTGTCTTCTTCTCCTCAGGAAATGATAGAGATAGTTCTGTCCAAGATTCCTGTACCTAAGAGCAATCGCTACGTGCGAAAAAAAGGCGGGAAGGTCTTTAAACCACCGAGGGTAAAAAACTGGGAGGTTCGGGCTATGTGGGAAATATCTCAGCAGTACAGAGGAAAACCCTTGGAAGGAAGGCTCTCCATGGATGTCCTTTTGGTACTTCCTAACAACAGAAAAAGAGATATAGATAACATGTTAAAGAGCCTATGGGACATCCTTGAAAAGGCTGGAGTCATAAAAAACGATAACCAAATATACGAGATAAGGACAGTTAAAAAGGTTGTAAAAGGTCAGGAAGGTACGGTAATAAGGATAAAGGAATACATAGAGGATCACTGAGTATTTTTAAGATATTCGGTGGGATCTAAGGGAACACCGTCCTTAGTTCTGAGTTCAAAGTGGAGCATGCACTCTTGAGAATTGTTCTTGTTGCCTACAGTTGCTATCTCTTGCCCTTTACTGACGCTATCCCCCCTTTTTACCAAATTTTTAGAGTTGTACGCATAAAGGGATATAAAGTCTTTGTGTTCTACGATCACCATGTTTCCATAAGCTTGAAGGTCACCACCACTGTATATAACTTTTCCATCGTCAACGCTCCTTATAGGTTGTCCACAGTCAGCCAATATATCCACGCCCCTTGTGGACTTTACCATCTTTCCATCAACGGGCATAGGTATGCTACCTTTTGAGATCTTTACTTCGGTGGGTTGGGTCTCCTTTTCCTCCGGTAAATTTGCCATGGATCTTCCGCCGATCTCCGAAGATTTTTCCTCCTTAACAAGCGCAGGCTTCCCCTCTACAGGGATATTTATTACCTTGCCCGCTACGAGCTTTCCGCTTTTTAGACGGTTTGCTTTCATGATCTCTTTTTCGGAAACACCGTACCTTTCTGCTATAGATCTTAAAGTCTCACCTCGCCTCACTCTGTGCTTCACGTAATGTACGCTGGGCTTTTTTGCTTCCATCTTAGGTACTTTTATCTTTGTACCCTTACTCAAAAATTTCCCCTTTAACTCTGGATTTAGCTTCTCAAGCTCTTTAAGTGGTACACCGAGCATCTTTGATACATCCTTTAGCCTACCACCTCTTTTTATTGTGTAAATTTCGTACTCTTGTTTTACTTCCTCTCGCTCAGGTATTCTTATTTTTGTGCCTTTTTTAAGCCATACCCCTTTATACTCCGGGTTTAACTTTTCCAGTGTCTTTAATGGAATGCCCAATTTCTTTGATACGTGTTCGAGTTTTCCTCCGCGCTCAACTGTGTAAAATTCATAACCACCTTCCTCTTTGGTCGCTTCTTTCTCTTTTCCCGTTTCCATCTTAGGTATCTTCACCTTTGTACCCTTGCTTAAAAATTTGCCTTTGTATTCAGGATTTAGAGACTCTAACTCTCCAAGAGGTATACCGAGCCTTTTGGATATATCTTTCAGCCTTGCGCCTTTATGTACTGTATAATAACTATAGCTCTCTTCAGCTTTCTCGCTTTTGACAAACTTTTTGTGCGGTATCTTTATTTTTTGACCCTCAAGTACGTGTTCTGACTTTAGGTTATTAAATTCTACAAGCTCCTTTACGCTTACGTGGAACTTTTTACTTATCTTCTCAAGAGTATCCCCTTTTTTCACTGTGTACTCTGTGTATTGCTGTTTGCCCTTTTTTACAGGTATACATATTTTCTCACCCGCTCTTATCCTTTTAGTGTCAAGGTTTTTATTGCTACTGATTATAGCATCAACGCTCACACCTTTCTTTTTAGCTATATCCGACAGAGTATCACCCTTTTGAACTTTATAGTATTCGCATTCAACACCATAGGCAAAACTCAGCATTGCACTAATACCTAACGCTAAAACCTCTTTCCTCATCTTTTACCACCTCCTTTTTTATTTCCAGAAGTTCCACCCTTGAGAGAGGTGGACCATCGGAAAGTTTTTTTAGAAAATCCCATACAGTATCTTTATCTCCCTGTACGAATACTTCAACCCTACCATCAGGCATATTCCTCACCCATCCGTCAAGACCGTAACTTTCAGCGAGGGTTCTTGTATAAGCTCTAAAACCTACTCCCTGAACGATCCCACTTATGTAAACCCTGTAGGCAACCATAAAATAATTTTATCTTATTAAAAAGCTTCCTTGGATCTCACTTCTTCAATAAGATTACCTTTCTCATCATAAATTCTCATTAAGGCTTTCGTTTTCCTTATCTGCGTTTCAGATCTTATAACACCTCCCTTATACTGTACCCATCTCTGCCTTAGTCCATCTTGAGTAAAGTATATCTCCGATCTGAAATCCCCGCTTGCGATAACCATCTTACACCAATTTATATCTTCGTAATCTACTATGCCCTCAATGGTTATGTTAGTAACACCGCTGAGGACAATGCCTCTTGGACACCAACTGCTTGTAACCTCTTTACCCGTATAAGTACTTCTCTCTTTGCACGAAAAGACCAAAAGGGAGATAATTAGGAGAATTAACCATTTACGCA
>SPLK01000266.1_pt1 | contig 17334 bp, 16 predicted proteins | sample 2456111 | NCBI WGS metagenome assembly SPLK01 (sample SAMN11156906, study PRJNA527647) | hot springs metagenome | biome: Geothermal region; feature: Hot spring; material: tree branch in hot spring; isolation source: hot spring sediment rich in lignocellulosic material ... | reverse complement strand
CCCCGGCGCCCAAGGACCGAACTGTTCCAACAGCAGACTGCCCGCCGCCGGCGAAAGGATGCGGGTAAGCGCTTCCAGGGCCGAGGCAATGCCCAGCGTCCCCCCAACGTCGGTGGGAGCGACCACTTTGCTGATCGCACTGTTGATGACCGTGTTGAGCACGCCGCCGCTCAAGGCCGTGGGGGCTAGGATCACCAAAAGTAACGGCACACTCGGCGCCCACGCCCACCCCAACAGTGAGAGCGCCATCAGAGCCGTAGCCGCCAGGATCAGCGCCCGCTCGCTAAAACGCTGGGTAAGCTTCCCGACCGCCACGCCTTGCACCAGCACCGAGAGCACGCCCACGTAGGTCAGGATATAGCCCGTCTCGCGCGGGCCTAGGTTGAAGCGGCGCAGGGCATAGAGCGCGAAAATGGTCTGAAAGGTCGAGAAGGCCAGGGCAAAGAAAAAGCGCGTGTGCAGCAGCGGCCCTACCAGCGGTTGGCGCAGTGCCGCCAACATCGCCTTTAGGGTAAGCGGTGGACGGGCCTGCGCTTCGCGCCGTGCCTGATGGGTCAGTGACTCGGGTAACCAGGCAACCACAAGGATGAAATTGAGCAGAGAAAGCGCAGCGGCACCCAGCGCCGGCACGGCGAAGCCCCACTGTGAGAGCACACCGCCCAGCGCCGGACCGATAATGAAGCCCAAGCCAAACGCTGCGCCGATGAGGCCTAGGCCGCGGGCACGGTTGCGCGCATCGGTCACGTCGCTGATATAGGCCTGCGCCACGCTGATATTGCCTCCGGTGAAGCCGGCCAGGATGCGCGCTAAGAACAACACCCCCAACGAGCGCGCCAGCGCCAGGATGACGAAGCCCACCAGGTTGCCGGCAATACTGATCAACAGCACCGGCCGCCGCCCCAAGCGGTCGGAAAGCCGCCCCAGGATGGGCGTGGCGATGAACTGCGCCGCAGCATATACCGCCACCAGCAGGCCGACCTGAAAATCGGTCGCCCCGAACGTTTCAGCATAATAGGGAAGCAGGGGCAGGATCAGCCCAAAGCCGAGCAAATCAATGAAGACGATTAGAAAAATGGCAAATAAACGGCGATTTTGACGCAACATGGTTAGCGATTCCTCCCACGCGGGGTATGTTCTTGCATAAGACGTTCGATGAGCCGCACCGTCTCCGAAGGGGGAGCATTAAGGTAAATAGCCGGCACGCTCTCCGGCAGGCGCAGGGATTCAAAGGCCTGCCCGCCCAATACCACCCAGGGCTTAGGCTCCGGGAAGCGCGCCAGGGCTTCCGGCAGGCCGAGCAGGTTGTGCGCCGCCTCGGCGCGGGTCGCAGTAAAGAGCAACAAACGCGGTTTGAGGGGGCTCAGGGCTTCGGCCATACCCTCTAATTTGAGGTCTTGGCCCAGGTACTTCACATCCCAACCCCGCCAGCGCAGCATCACCACCAACATCAGCAGGCCAATCTGATGCAACTCCCCCGGCGCACAAGCCGCCACAATCACCCCCGGACGGGTGGGCGGGGCCGAAGCCGCCAACATGCTCATCAGGTGTTGCAGGCAGAACTGCGTGGCATAATGCTCCACCGCAATCGGCAGTTCGCCGCGGTGCCACGCCTCACCAATCGCCACCAGCATCGGCTGGATGACCTCGGTGAGCACCTGATCCACGGTATAGAGCGCAAACGCGCGGCGCACCACCTCGGCCGCGGCTTCCTCATCAAATCGGGTCAGGGCGGCATAAAGTTCCTGCGTCAGGTATGAGGGTGAAACGGATTCGATCACCGCCACCGGCCGACTCTGTTCTGCCACCGGGTCACGCCCCAGAGCGCGCAGTTCGTGCCAATATTCGACCGCGCGCCCGATACTCAGCCCGGCATCCACCTGCTGTTTGAGCCAACGCAGTAGGCGCAGGTCATATTCCGAATAGAGCCGGTAGCCCTGTTGTCCGCGGTGGGGGCGCGGTAAACCGTAGCGCCGCTCCCAAGCCCGCAAGGTCACCGGTAGCAACCCCACCAGGCGCGCTACCGCTTTGATGTTATAGACCGGTGCGTGGGGATCGTGATTCGACTCAAAGGTTTCCATCGTGTTCTTTCATCAACCTACCTATAAAATTGCTCAACCAAACATTACCAATAAGGTGATCATATCATCCTGTACCCCAGATGGGTATTGTTTGTATAAGGCTTGTAAGGGGTTGATTTAGGCCTTCTGCCGGGATGTGCGCGGCGCCGCGTCCAGCAGAGAGCGCACCCTTTCCACCCCTGCCGAGAGCGTCGCGCCAAGGTAGATGCCCGGGACGCGCTGGATCAGATCCGGTTGTTGGATAAACGCCGCACCGCCGTAGCCAAAAAGCGGCGCCGGGCGTAGGCGCGCTAATTTCTCTTGCAGGCGGCGCATGGCCAATGCCGATTCCTCGGCCGAGGCTGCCAGCACGATCATGGCCGGGCGTTCCTCGCGCGCATAGTCCACCAAATCGTCGAGGGGAATATCCGGGCCAAGGTACTCCACGCGATACCCCTCACTGCGCAGTAAGATGGCGAACATCAAACTGCCCAACTCATGCTGTTCGTAAGGCGCACCGCCTACCATGATGTAGGCACTGCCGCGGCGAATGGGATAGGTTTGGAACAGGGTCAGCAATTTGCCGCGCAGGAAGGAACTGGCAAAGTGCTCGGTGGTGACGCGAATCTCGCCGCGATACCACGCCTCACCGATTTGGGTCAGGCAGGGGACGAGCACCTGCTCGAAGAGGACGGGCAGATCGTAACCGGCCAGTGCCTCACGGAACAGTTCCCCCGCGCGCATCTCATCATGGCGGATCAGCGCCTTGTACAATTGGGTGGCATAGACTTCGGGAACAACATCGGTGGCCTGTGTCCTGCCTTGCGGCGCGGTGGGCACGGCTTCCGGCCACAAGCCGTTGCGCACCATCTGCCGCAACTCCGCCACGGCTTCACTGATGCTCAGGCCGCTATCGGTGCGGTCTTTGAGCCAGCGCAGGATGGCGACATCGCGCTCGGAATACAGCCGATAGCGGTTCTCCGAGCGATGGGGGGTAAGTACCTCATGACGGCGTTCCCAGGCGCGCAGGGTCACCGGGCGCACGCCGGTTTGGGCGCTGACGGCTTTGATGGTGTATTTGGGCTCATCGGACAGTTCCAGAATGGTGGGCATGGCCTCTCGCTCCTCGTATGCGAACCTTGTCAATTCTTGTATATAGTTTAGCAAATTATACAATCTTTGTATAGCCCCTTTTGTATAAACTTCGAAGAACAAAAGGGTGATTCTACTTTCACCCCTTGGATAAAACCGTCGCGCCCGGTGGTTGCGGGCGCGACGCCGAGGATTGGGAAAGATTTAGTTTCTCATGAATGTGAGGTCACGGAAATTCTGCCTCCTGAAGGTAAGCGCTTGTAGCCCGGTTGGTGAAGAACGCGCCAGCCCAAGATACCAAGCCCTATCCCTATCTGGCCTATCCCCACACCCAGGGTTAAGGTTGGAAAGACCGCCGCCCAGTTGACCCCATTCCAGGTATGGGTGGCGGCCATGAGATGCGGCAGGCCCAGCGTCAGCGCGCCGCCGACGATCAGGGTCAATGCAGCAAGCAGAGAGCCGCCAGAGCCCGTGGGGGGCGTCCCCTGCGGCTCAAACACGCCGCGCCATTTTCGCCCTCCCAGGATCAGGAACACGGCCAAGGTGAAGACAGTGACATAGACCACCGCATCTACCGGCATGGATTTTCCGCGCAAACCCCGCGAGACGAGCATATGAATCACACCGATCACCGTTCCGCCACCCAGCGCCACCAGCGCCAGGCGATACGCCCCCCTGCGTCCACGGATCAATTGCACCACAGCCACCACGCCCAGCACGCCCAGTAGTGTGGTGATGACCACAAAGAGCACATAGAGCCACTGGTAGCGTGCCAGCGGCGCCATCGAAGGCCCGAAACCGGTCGGGTTGATTGCCACACAAGACGTGCCCAAACCGCTGGCCAGGGTAAACAGCGCGGTGACCGCCATGAGCACAATAGCGATTCCACGCACCAAACGCCACTGCTTCGGATAAGTTTCCATGTCTTCCTCCCTATCGTGAGATGTGTTCAGGATAAAGGACTAACGCAGATTAAATCCAATCACGAGAAATACCAGAGTGAGCAACAACGACCAAGGTAATATACGTGCAACCTCTTCCCATTGGACTGAGATCCACCGCAAACGCTGTCCGAGCAGGGCTAATCCACTCAGGCTGATCAACACGCCCCCGGCACTGATTCCCAGGATACCCGGCCGGGCTAGGCTCTGTCCCCACACCCACACCGGCACCCCCACAATGACCAGACCGGCCACACCGTGAACCAGTGCAACGATGAGCACGCTTAACCGCCGCGACACCTCTCCCAAACGGCTGTAAACAATGCCGATCATTCCCGTCACTGCAAAGGCGAGGAAAACGGGCATCCCCTGCGGCCAATATTCTCCCACTAACCCCAACGAAAAACTTAGGGGCACCAGGGCCGCCACGACCACCACTAGAGGATGATGGAGTACCTCGAGCCCCATTAGAGTCAACCATAGACATGACAACAAGAGCACCCCGAAACCCACCGTATATGCCACCAGGGGCAAAGGGGCATCTTCAGGAAGGCCGTGGGCGATTTGCCAACCTGCCATCACTGCCGTGAACATAAGCACAAAGCGATAGGTGCGTGAGTTCAAAGTTACCGCAGTCATTTTCCTATAACGCCAAAAGCAACATCGCCGCCAGCATATACAAAGAGGCATACTTGTATAAACTGAAATTGACACGCTCGGTGGGTTTGAACCATACCCCCAGGGCTAATATCACCAGCCCTCCGGAGAGAACCGCCAACAAACGCAGGTATCCCCAGGCCATTCCCAACAAAATCGCCGCTAAAGTAATCGCCACAGACGCCAGCAGGCTGGAAATCGAAATGATCGTGCGCGTGGCTGAGGCACCGTAGCGGGCCGGAAACGTCGGCACGCCGGCGGCTTGATAATCCTCAAGATGGCGTAGGGAGAAGGTCATAATGTGGGTAGGAATCCAAAGCAGCACCGCCAGCGCCAGTAAGACGCCAATGGTGTCCACATGCCCCAGGCCGAGGGTGCGCCCGGCCAACACCGGCATGCCCCCGGCAACGCCGCCCCACACGATGCTCCAACAGGTACGGCGTTTGAGCCACAGCGTGTATACCACCACATCGAAGAACCAGCCCGCCCAGACCAATCCCCCATAAGCAGGGTTGAGCCACCACGCCCATCCTACCCCCAATACCGAAAGGGCTATCCCGACCCATAAAATTTGTGCTGGGGATAAAGCGCCCGCAGCCAGGGGACGCAGACAAGTGCGGTGCATCTTGGCATCAATATCACGGTCCCACCACATATTGAGCAGAGTGCTCCCGCTGATCGCCAGGAACAGACTACCTGCCAACCCCAGCAGTGTCCCCAGGTTAAAGATCGGACAGCGGGCACTCATAAACCCCGCCAGGCCGGTGGCTAAAAGCAGTCCTGTTTGTAGAGGCTTGATCAAAGAAAAATACTGCCGAATTCGCTCTCTCATCATCGCCGATACTCCCACCCCGCCACCGCTCTCTCAAGGTTCACGCACACAGCGGAAGCCCGTCCCCGGCCCAAAGTACCGCGGCGTGGCATTGTTGGTCACCCACACCCGCAGGTCAGGTGGATAACTATCCTTGGAGCCGCCGCGCATGAACCGGTAGTGTATCCCCTCGGTGATGTCCCCCACCCACTGCCATACGTTGCCTGCCATGTCATAAAGCCCGTATGGGCTGGGCGAATCCAGGGTTGCAAAACCATCGTAGGTCTTCCCGTTGTAAAAACCGATCGGCGTGGTGCGCGATCCCACCGTGCGCATCGCCTCAAAGGGATCGCCACTGCGATAGTAATTGGCATTTGCCGGAGTAAGATCCCATCCCCAGGGGTAGGGGCGTCCATCCTCGCCGCGGGCGGCTTTTTCCCATTCCAAGCCACTGGGCAAGCGGTAGCCGTAATAGCGGCAGTATCCCCATGCCCCAAACCAAGAAACGTAGGTCATGGGGTGGCGGGCATAACCGTCTTTGGGCGCAAAAACACCTTCCACATAAACAAACGGCGCATCAGGATCGTTGAGTGGGACAAACCCGTAATCCTGGGCCGGGATTTCCTCTTCATGCTTGGCGCCGTGAAACGAGTCGCCCGGATAAAACCCTACCACCTGATCCCCCTGTACGCGCAGTGTGCCCTCGGCCAGCGCCTGATTAAGAAAACGCACATACTGTTCCACCGTGACGTCCGTGACCATGATGGCAAAGGCATGCGCGAGGTTGGTCGGGGCATTAAACTGACCGGCTAAAAACGGCCCCGCCGGCACCACCGCCCAAGCCTCAGGGTCAACCCCGGTGTCATAAACCGGCATTGGTGTAGCCGCCGCTACCGGCTGGCAGGCGGCAACCGCCAACATCAGCGCGAGCATGATTCCCCACCGTCCCCATAATGCTCTAAAACCGCACTGCATCGGCCGTTTCATGCCTCGACCTCCATTTCCACCGGATCTTTTTGAGCGGCTTCAACCGCCCAGCGTCCCTCATGTCGGAACAAATCCAGCAACCGCCAGATGAGCAGTAGCGCCAGAATCACCAACACCATCCCCAGCCCAACATCCACCAATAACAAGACGGTATTCACCAGCGGCTGTTGGTGAGCCTCACTCACCACCAAGCGTTTCAACTCGTACACCGTGACCGCCGCAAACGCCAAATCGGAGAAAAGAATGATCCCCCAGCCATAAAGGCGGCGCACCCATCCCTTCAGGCCAATCATGTCGCCGTAATAAAGCAGGATGATAGTCGCAATGATAGCCGAGAGCACATGCCAGTGACCGGTGAGGATCAAACGCTCTTCGCGTGCCGGCCATTGGCGGAAAATTTCATCCAGGCGCACGGCGACAAAAATGCCCACCCCGCTAACGGTGAAATTCATAAACACCATTTGCCACAGCGGCCCGAACCGCAAGGGATCGCGCAACAAGGCGCGCAGTTTTTGCCCCGCGCTGGGTTTGGGCACACCGTGGGTGCCTTCGCGGATCAAGCGATCCCACCCAAAGATCACCAGCATCAGTGCCGCCAGCATGGCCGGCGTGGCTCCCACATAGATAATCATGTGCGCGATGGGCTCCAGCGGTGTGACCACCCCCCAAACCCCCAGGTTGAGCACGAGCGTGCCCAGGATCATCAACGGCATCGCAATCTTGTGCAAAATGCCCCGGAAGTTCAGCCACCGCCCGATGATCAGGGTTAGCATGATCGCAATCAGTGCCAGCATGATGTGCAGATGGCCGATAACGGCATACTGCAAGCCGGTTTTCTCCGGCCAGCGGATAATATCCTCGGCTAAAAAGGTCTGAAACCCGTTGGCGTAATACGCCCCCGGCACTGCCCCAAAGAGCGCCGAGATGACCGTGGTGAGCGCTGTGGCAAAAAAAGCCACCCGTTCCAGGTCTATGCCGCGCCGGGTATGGGCGTAGGCCGGATCGCGAACCAAATACGCCTTGTTCCACGGCCACAACCCGATGCACAACAGCACCCCGGCAAAGAAAATCAGCGTCAGTCCGGCCAGATACAAGCCGTGAAACGCCCAGTTATGCCCCCAATAGGCGAAGCCCAGGCCGAAAATCATAGCCGTCCAATACCCCACCGTGATCAACAGGCGCACAGCGGTGCGGTAGAAAGACGCCATACCCACCAAGGCCGTGAGCAGATACGTTTCAATGGCGATGACGGCCATGGCAATCGTGTGATAGAGGATGATGATGCGCCCCTCGCGTTCCGCGGGTAAAAGGCGCATCCCCAAGGTCTTAACGATCCAATCCCGCACCCCCAGTTCCGCCATTGGACCGGAAAGCAGGCCAAACAGCGCCGTCTCCAGCGCAATCATGGCAATCGCAACCAAGACCAATCCCTTAGTTGACGAGAAGAGATACTCCAAGCGTCTGCCGAGTTCGCGCATGCGTTATTCTCCCGTTTGCTCTGGCGTTAGGGCGCCGCTGAGCCCTATTTGTTAGAATAATCACAAAGTCGTCCCAGGGCTTTGACCAAAGTTAAATCACACTAATCGGGCAGAAAAATGTTTATGCCCCGAGCAGAGGTGTGCTCGGGGCATGATATGCTCACGCCGGCTGCTGGCCAGTGGGAACAAAATGGTTCCAAACTTTGGGAAGCACCAACAAGATCAGCAAACCCAGGCTGGCCAGCGGCGCCAAGGCAAAGAGCGAGAAACGCCCTAATTGCTGAGCAGTTACCGCCGCCAGGGGGATGCCGACCACCAATTCGGTCGTTGCCGCTACCAAGCCAGTCACCCGCACCCACTCGCGCGGTTTATGGATCACGGCAATGGTTACCACCGCCCAACCGATCATAGCCACCCAATGCAGGCGCTGAACTAAGGTGAAGATCGGATCGCCGTGGGTGATAATGCGACTGGTACTCGAAACCCCGTTCATCCAGCAAAAGATGTATGCCATGCCGGTAAAGAGTGCGAGCAGTGTCTGCCGCCAGGTGACCTTACCGACCAAGCGCAGGAACAAGAAATATAACAGTAGGTAAGGCCAGAAGAGCGGGAAGTACACCGGCGGCAAGCCGGCGGCCATATAGGGCACATTGACAAACCACGATCCAAGCAACGCCAGCACCAGCCCAATCGTGGTGAGGAAGAAAGCCCAGTTGCGCCCACTGAAAAAGCCGTAGGCGCTCACGGCGAACAGCACCCCTGCCAGCAGGCCGAAATCCGCCATGACCGGATGAATGTATTTGAGCAGAATCTCACACCCGGGCTCGGCCGATTCGGCGCTCATCCCGATGCGATACCATTGCAAAAAGAGCACAATATGCCCGATGATCCCCATGGCCGCCGCAATAAGCGCCAGGATGCCCCCCAACGTCTGACGATTCTTCATGACAACCTCCTCGTGGTTTAGGAATTAGATAAAACTATTCGCCGAAGTGGCAGGAACAGCCGTTGTAATACGCGGCATCGTTGTGCGCCGCTACATAGACCACCGTGTCCGGTTCAATGGTTAGATTGCACCCTTTCAAAAAATCGGGCTGCTTTTCCCACGTTCTCACCTGCACGTTACAGGTTACATAAACAGTACCGCGCCAAGTATCATGGCATAGCGGGCCTTCAACCACCTTGTCCACCGCAATCTTCTTCCCCCCGATCTCGATTAAGATAGGGGTGGGTGAAGGCCCAGGCGTGGGCGTCCTCTGCGGCGCCGCCGTGGGTAGTGCCGTTAGATAGGGCGGTGCGGTCTCATTGCGGCGGCAGGGATTACCCTCAGATTGGCAAGCCGCCAACCCGAGCCCGGCAAGTAAAATAACCACCAGAAAGATCCATCTGTTTCTGTCCGGCATAAGTCCTCCTTTTCATGTGAAACATAGCACAATGGATCCCCCAAGGCTTTAACTTAACGCAAAACCTAAGATAGAATTATCCTGATGAAACTCACGGATAAATTTGCCTCTCACCCCTTTTTTGAGCCCCTTTCAGAGCAAGAAAGAGCCTTTCTGGCCCAACACGCCCTGGTGCGCCGATTGTCCAGGGAAGAACACCTGGCAACCCAAGGGGAGTGTTGGCCGTACCTCTTTCTCATCCTGGAAGGGGAGATTGAAGCGATCAAGGTCTCTGCCGAAGGGCGCCCCCTGATTGTTACTGTGTTTACCCAAGGGGATATTTTTTGGGGGCCGGCCTTTTTTGAGGCCGACCTGCCCCTGCCCGTCTCCCTGGAAGCCAATCAGCCTACCACAGTCGCAGCCTGGTCACGTTCAACCCTAGAACCCCTGCTGGTTAAGGGGGGAATCGGCTGGGCGTTAGCGCGGTTGATGCTGCGGTATATGTTGCGCGCCAACGTCCTGCTGGAGCGCCTGGCCTTTCAACCGGTAACGGCACGTTTAGCACGCTTGCTTCTGGAACACTTCCAGAGCACCGAGGGTCCGGCTATTCCGCGCACATTGACCTTGGACGACATGGCCGCCCGCATCGGCACCACACGCGAAGTCGCCTGCCGCACACTCTACTACCTGGCAGACCGCAAAATCATTGATGTCACCCGCACCGAACTGGTGCTGATTGATCGAGAGAGCCTGATGCAGTTAGCCGAAGGCACTTAACCACGGCTAATCCACCCGGCCCGATGAGATAAGATCCACTAAAACCTATTCCTTGCGAGGTCCCGCTCTATGGCCGAACTCCCCGCTTCCGAAATCGTGCCGCTGTGCCTGGAACACAACTTTTGGACCTGGGCAGCCCAAGCCCAGGTAGACCCTATCCCCATCCACCACGCCAAAGGGGTCTATTTTTGGGATATCCACGGCAAGCGCTACTTGGACTTCAATTCCATGGTCATGTGCGTCAATATCGGTCACGGCGACGAGCGCGTGATCGAAGCCATCGTCCGCCAGGCGCGGGAACTGCCCTTTGCCGGGCCGCACATGGCCACCCGTCCCCGCGCACGCCTGGGACAATTGCTGGCCGAGATCACCCCACCCGGCCTGACCAAATTCCTCTACACCCTCGGTGGGGCGGACGCCAACGAGAACGCGATCAAACTGGCGCGCGGCTACACCGGGCGCTGGAAGATCCTGGCCCGCTATCGTTCCTACCACGGCGCCACCTACGGCGCTATCGCCGTCACCGGCGACCCGCGCCGCCTGGCCTGGGAACCGCTGACCATGCCCGGGGTAGTGCACTTCCTTGACCCCTACCGCTACCGCTCTACCTTCCACCGCACCCAACCCGACCTACCCGAGGACGAGTTCACCCAGGATTACCTCAACCACCTCGAAGAGATCATCCAATACGAAGGCCCCCATACCATCGCCGCCATCCTGATCGAGACGGTGACCGGCACCAACGGCATCCTCATCCCACCGCGCGGCTACTTGGAAGGGGTGCGCGCCTTGTGCGACCGCTACGGCATCTTGCTCATCTGCGACGAGGTGATGAGCGGTTTCGGGCGCACCGGCGCCTGGTTCGCCGTGGATCACTACGGTGTGGTGCCCGACCTGATGACCATGGCCAAAGGGCTCACCTCGGGGTATGCCCCATTGGGGGCAGTGGCGATGAAACCGGAGATCGCCGCCTACTACAACGAGCGCGTCTATCAGGGCGGACTGACCTACAACGGCCACCCCATCTCGCTGGCGGCGGCAATTGCCACCATCGAGGTAATGAAAGAAGACCGCCTGGTGGAACGTGCCCGCGCCACCGGCGAGGTGCTGGCCGAGATGCTGGCCGAACTGATGGATCGCCATCCCTCGGTGGGCGAGGTGCGCTCGATCGGCCTCTTCGGGGCGATTGAACTGGTGCGCAACCGCCGGACGCGCGAACCGCTCGCCCCTTATAACGGCACCAGCCCGGAGATGACCGCCCTGCGCCGCTTCTTACTCGAGCGCGGCCTGTTCTTATACACCCATTGGAACATCGTCCTGATCATCCCACCCCTGATCATCACCCCCGAACAACTGGCGGAGGGGTTTGCCATCCTGGACGAAGGGCTGCAGATCACCGACCGCGCAGTGGAAGGGTAATGCAACTTTCAGCCCCGCCTGCGCATCTAACATCAAGGGCACCTTAATGAGAGATATAATATCCAAAAATTTTAGTGGAGGTAAACACGCATGGAGATCAATCTGGGCGCAGTCGCCTCATCCTCGTCCTCCCAGGCCAACGATGTGGAGAACGTGATCATCCTCGGCGCCGGCCCGGCCGGTTTAGCCGCGGCACTGTATGCCGCGCGGGCCGAACTGAACCCGTTAGTGCTCACGGGCACCGAGTTGGGCGGCCAAGCCGCGCTGACGCACACGATCGAGAACTACCCCGGCTTTCCGGAAGGGGTAGGCGGGATGGAACTGGGCGAGTTATTCCAAAAACAGGCCGAGCGCTTTGGGGCGCGCTTGGAATTCGAGACCGCCGAAGCCGTAGACCTCTCCCAGCGGCCCTTCCGTGTGCGCACCTACGGCAAGGAATACCGCGCGCGGACGCTCATCATTGCCACCGGCGCCAGCCCCAATCATCTTGAGGTTCCGGGCGAGGCCGAATTCACCGGGCGCGGCGTTTCTTACTGCGCCACCTGCGACGGCTGGTTCTTCAAGGACAAGGACGTGATCGTCGTCGGCGGGGGCGACAGCGCGCTGGAAGAGGGCATTTTCCTCACCCGCTATGCCCGCCAGGTGACCATCGTCCACCGCCGCGACCAACTGCGCGCCGGGGCGATTTTGCAACGCCGGGCGCGTGAGAATCCCAAGATCCGCTTCATCTGGAACACCGTGGTGCGCGAGATTCGCGGCAATACCGCGGTGGAAGCGGTGCGCCTGGAAAACGTCCAAAGCGGCGAGGCCTGGGAACAGCCCACCGATGGGGTTTTCATCTTCATCGGGCACAAGCCAAACACCGCCCTCTTCCGCGGCCAACTCGACCTGGACGAGCGGGGCTACATCAAGACCGATGCCTTGATGCGCACCAGCGTGCCCGGAGTGTTCGCCGCCGGCGAGGTCATGGATCCGCACTTCCGCCAGGTGGTCACCTCTGCCGGTATGGGCGCCGCCGCGGCAATGATGGCGGTGCGCTTCTTGCAAGAGCAAGAGGGATAACTCCCTTAACCGCACCAGCAGGATCAAAAAGGCTGCCCTTGATCAGAAGGGCAGCCTTTTTCGTTGCCACCGAATGCCGCGGTTTACGGGGCCGGGGTAACGACGCTCGCCGCCCACCAAACGAACACGCGGAACGTGCTGGGCGCGCCGGCCTGCTCGTAGATGGGCTTACCATCCAACGAGGTGCCAGTCTGACGCACCGGGACGACAAACCACTGCAGGACGTGCGGCACGGTGTCCACCGGGCGGAAGGCCGCCGGGACAATGTACTTGGTATCGGTCACGTAGTCCACCAGGCGGCGCCCCTTGCCCTCGGTCAAATCCTCAATGGTGACGGCGTAGGCTTCGTTCTCGCGCAGGGTGCCCACTGCCGCCCACTGCAGGGTCACCGTATCGTTGGCCGCGGTGAAGACGGCGCCGTTGGCCGGCAAGAGCAGGTTAGGCGCCGGGTAGGGCGGAGGTGGAGTAGGGGTGGGCGTAGGGCCGGGGGTTGGCAGGCGTTCACACAACGGAATCTGCAGTACCTGCCCCTCATAAACGATATCGCTGGTCAGGCCGTTATAGGACTTGATGGACTCCATCGAAACATTGTAGCGCGCGGCGATGATGCTCAGCGTATCGCTGGCGGTAACGGTATATTCCAATTTCTGGCACGCCGCCTCGGTCGCTTCTGCCGGGCTGAGCGTGTTGGTGGGCTGGGGTGAGGGGGTCGGCGTGGGCTGGGGAATGAGCAGTTTCTGCCCCACTACCAGATTATCGCATGCCACCGGCAGGTTATTCAGGGCGATGATGCTGGAGACCGAGACGCCAAAGGTATAGGCAATGGTGATGCAGTTATCGCCACTGCGCACGGTGTATTCTATCGGCGGCAGTGGCGTGAACGTCGGCTCCAGGGTCGGGGTCGGGCTGGCCGTGGGGGTGAAGGTGATCGTGGGGGTCACGGTCAGCGTCGGGGTGGTGGTGGGTTCGATCACCCGCCCGGTGCTCTGCAACGCTGCAAAGACCGTCCCGGCGCCGATGGCGAGCAAGAGCACCATCAGCCCCAGCGCAATGGGCAGAGAGAGGGTAATTTCGGGCAGGCGCGGCCCCTGTAGTGGACTGCTCTTCTTGCCCCCCTCGGCGGTAAAGGTGTGGCCGCAGACCAGACAGCGCGTTGCCCCTTCGCTGGCGCGTGCCCCGCAGATGGGGCATACTTTCGTTTTGGACGTTTCTTCTGGACTCATAGACCTTCATCCTTAAAATATGCCGTAGGGTTTCGCGGCAGGGGGTATTATAACATAGTCGCTTTTTTGACAAGGGTAGGGGGAAGAGACACTTGTTTAGACCACCACTACCCGCGTGCCGTAACCGCGCTTCTCGATATCCTCCGGCCCGGCCACCGGCGTCGTCCAGCGATAGAGCCAGCGCGCCTCCGCCGTGCGCATGTTGATACAGCCGTGACTGCGCGGGGTGCCGAAGTCGGTATGCCAGTAGGTGCCGTGGAACGCCACGCCGGTCGCCTCAAAGAAGCACGTCCAGGGCACGCCGGGTAGTTCGTAATCCTCTGGGTTGCCGCTCAGGCGACCCTCACCCATGTGCTTGGAAGGCATCTTGGAGAAGATGTTGAATTCCCCTTTGGGCGTCTCCCAGGGAATCTCCCCCGGGGGTGAGCGAAACAGCCCGGAGGAAATCTTGGTCTGGAAGACCGGTGTCTCACCCTCGTAGCAGGTGAGGGTCTGACGCGCAATTGAGACCTCAATCCACTTCTGGTGCGCCGGCACGTCGGGGGAGATAGGGGCAAATTCCTCCGGCTTCAGCAAGCGCAAATGCACCGCCGGGACGTGATACTCGATCTCCAGCAGTTCATCCTTGAGCCGATACCAGGGCGTGCCGTCTGGGCCTTCATCTATCCCCACGACCCAGTGCGTGGATTCGTAGTAGAGGCGGTATAATGGCTGCCAGCCCTGGGCGCGGGTATAACGCAAGGCCTGGGTGTAGGGCACGGTGACCTCGGCCAGGACGAGCGCGGCAGGCAGTTCTGCCGGCACCGGGTTATACTGGATACGCACGCGTTGGGTATTGGCGCGATGGATATACCCGCCCCACACCCGATACCAGACCGGATTATAGGCCGGCCCGGCTTCCGATTCCACCTCGGCGTAGATGTTGACCAGTTCATCACGGTAGCGTTGGAAGCGGATGCGGCTTTGGTCCGAGGGCTGGCTGTAAACGCTGACCGAGCGCACGGTCACCCGCAGAAGATCCTCTTGGGTGGCATCACGAAACGCGCCCTCCATGGGGCGGAAGGCCAGCGCGCCCAGGCTCAGGCCCATCAGGCGCAAAAACTCGCGGCGCGAAAGGCGAGTGCTCATGTGAAAGGGATTATACCAGGATGAATGCCTTGCTTCTGGCCCTGCTCTCGGCGCTGGGGGGCGCGCTGGCCAACCTGTTGGCGCGCACCCTCTTGCGCCGGACGACCCTGCGCGCCATTTTCGGGCTCAACTTTACTCTGATCTTCGCCCTACTCCTCCCCTTCGCGCCGCTCTATTTTTCCCTGGTTGTTTCACCCCCGGCGCTGGGGTGGTTGGCATTGGCTATCGGGTTGGATGCCGCCGCCAATTACGCCTACTTTCAAGCCTTTGTGCACTTGGATGCCCTCACTGCCAGCACCCTGCTCGCCCTTTCCCCGCTTTTCACCCTGCTGGCGGCGCCGTTCCTGAGCGGGATGACGCCGCCGCTGGGCTGGCTCCAAATCCTGGGGGTAGGATTATGCAGTGGAGCGGTGCTGGTGCTCACCCGTGCCCAAAACGCCGCTTCAAGCCTTTCTCCCTCCCGCCCGCACCATGCTTCACGCGCCTTGGCCTACCCTCTGGTCGCGGCGGCGCTCTTCGGGCTGAGCCTCTATCCCACCCGGCACCTGTTTGCCGCCGGCTGGACCAACCCACCCACGTATTATCTGGTGCGCGCCGGGGTAATTGCCCTGCTGGCCTGGCCGTTGAGCCGCCCTCGCTGGCGAGATTTGACGCCCGACCTGCGCCGCGGGCTGGTGCTACGCGCAGCGGTGGTGGTCGCGCAATGGTTAGCCCTGCTCTACGCGCTGGAAGGGGCTGCGCCGGCGGTGGTCAAAGCCCTGGCGGATACCTCGCCGCTTTTTGTTCTCGGGCTCAGCCTGTGGCGCGGTGAAAAGCCCACCCCCGCCCAAGCCCTGGCGGCGCTGGGCGTTGCGCTGGGGGTGGCACTGCTGTGGCTTGGGGTAGGCTAAACCCACTACCCCGGTCAAGGGCAGAGGATCACGCCTCTTTCAAGCGGCTGACGTGCACCGCGCGCCAAGCCTCGCGGTTCTTCTTGCGGTCAAAGGTTTTTTCTAAAGCGTAGCGCACGCGGCAGCCCTTGGCTTGGCAATCGCGCGGCAGGTCACGCACCAGCACAAAGACATCTTCCCCACCGCCGTCCGGTTGGATATAGGTAAACTTGCGCTGTTCAGGGGCCTCTTTCACCGTGCCGGTATAAAAGGTCAGCCCGCGGGTCTGGCCTTCCTTCCAGATCTGGCGGCAGCGCGCTTCGAGCCCTTTGCTATCTTGCGGCAACTCAGGCCAGGTCAAGCCCTGTTGCGCAAGGGCCTGGCGCACGCGCTGTTCGATGTCCAGGTCTTCGGGCGGCACTTTCCAGCCCTTTTCCATCCGCACGGCTTTGACCAGAGCCAAATGCAGTGCCGCTGCTACGGGTTGGCCCAATTCTAACGCCAAGTCGGCCAGCGCGACCAGATAGCCCAATTTGTACTCCGGCCCCTGGTTAGTCGAAAGCAGGGCGGTGCAGAAGTGGCGGTAGGCCTCGTCCTGCCGACCGGCACGGGCTTCCAGGCCGGCCAGGTCGGCATATAAGTACCAATCCGCGCGGGGATGGTTGAGCAGGCGCTGTAGCAGGGCGATGCCCTCATCTAGGCGCCCCAGTTCGGCCTGCGCCTGGGCGATCGTGCGCTGGAGAAAGAGTTCATCGGGAAAGTCCTGCAGCCCCGCCTGGGCGGTTTCAAGCGCCTCGTGATAGCGCCCCAGTTCCAGCAGGGCACGGGTACGCTGAAGATACCACACCTCACGCTCGGACATGGTTTTCTTGCCGTTGACCTCGCGCGCCTCTTTCTCCAAATCTGCCGGGTCGAGCCGCGCCGACCATTCCTCGACCACCGCCCACTGCCCTCGTTCTTTGGCGATCTTCATCACCGCCAGGCTCACCAGTTTGAGCAGCAAGTCCTGGGGATTCAAGTCCAGGATTTGCCGCGCCCCGTAGAGCACGCGCCCCAGGTCACTGCTTTCCTTGGCCGGCTTGATATGGCGCTCGTAGAGCACCCACCCCAGTTCAGACTGGACAAAGGAATCACCAGGTGCCAGTTCCAACGCCTTGCGCGCAATGGATTCGGCTTGATCCAGTTGACCCTGTTTGCGCCGGCAAAACGCCAAGCGCCAACCTACGCGCGGATCGGGTTTTTGCTTCCAAAGGGTGGCATAGATCTGAGCGGCCTCTGAGTAGCGATGTTCTTTGCGCAAGCTCTCCGCCTGGGCGAAGGGATCGGTGGTTTCAGGCATAAGTTCTCCCTCGGTTGATGATGTGGTTCACGGTGGGCTAAGCGTATGACGTGTCCCCCGTTAGGTTTGATCATAGTTGAAATTGGCTGTCATTAATTATACCGTAATCCAA
>SPLK01000265.1_pt1 | contig 17342 bp, 14 predicted proteins | sample 2456111 | NCBI WGS metagenome assembly SPLK01 (sample SAMN11156906, study PRJNA527647) | hot springs metagenome | biome: Geothermal region; feature: Hot spring; material: tree branch in hot spring; isolation source: hot spring sediment rich in lignocellulosic material ... | reverse complement strand
ACAGCAATTTATGTAGGTTGCGATTCAAGGCAGGTAAGGGAAAAAACGGTTTTTGTTACTGTTGTGGTGGTACATATAGATTCGTGTAAAGGTGCAAAGATCTTTTGGCGTGTGGAAAGGGTGAGCAGGATAAGATCTTTAAGGCAGAGACTTATGGAAGAAGTAAGCAGGGCTGTGTTTATGGCTCTTGAGATATCTGAGGTTATAGGAAACAGACCCTTTGAGGTGCATCTGGACATAAATCCCAACCCCGAGCACAACTCAAGCGTCATACTGAAGGAAGCCATAGGTTACGTGTTAGCTCAAGGGTTAAAGCCCGTAGTTAAACCAAAATCCGTCGCAGCAACTACTGTTGCCGACTACATAACGGGAATGAGCGCGATAGGATAGTCTATACTATAATTATTAGAAAGCCGGAGTGGCGGAACTGGCAGACGCAGGGGATTCAAAATCCCCCGCCCGAAAGGGCGTGCGGGTTCAACTCCCGCCTCCGGCATAAATTAAAGATAATGAAAGGTATAATAGTGCTTCTCTCTGGAGGAATGGATAGTGCTACACTCCTGTGGTTATCAAAGAAAGAGTTTAATAAAGTTTACGCTATCTCTTTTGATTACGGACAGAGGCATAAGGTAGAGCTAAAATACGCCAAAGAACTTGCCAAATTGGCAGAAGTTGAAGAACACTTTTTGGTTGAAGTGCCTCATTATAAGAGCGTAAAAGGTTGTGCTTTACTTGACAATGCTTTGTCAATACCAAAGGGTGATTATCCCGTAAATGAGCCGCCCGTGACGACTGTTCCTATGAGAAATCTCACCTTCCTTTCTATAGCAGCTGCCTTTGCGGATACCTTAGAACTGGAGTATATCGGTATAGGTGTTCACGCCCTTGACACCCCTTACCCTGATTGCAGACCCGAGTTTGTAACTTCCGCAGAGGCTGCTATAAATGCCTCCTCCATCTTCGTAGCAAAAAGCAAGAGTAGAATACATATCTATACACCTTTTTTGGGTATGTCCAAAAGGGATATAGCTCTTCTGGGTAAGAGTTTGGGAGTACCCTTTGAAAAGACTTACTCGTGTTATATGGGAACAGAGCCACCTTGCGGTGAGTGTCCCACCTGCTTACAAAGAAAAGAAGCCCTCTCTTTTTTGTAGAGATCACCTTGTTGTGATGTGTGAAAGGTATTATTATTACTTCCATTATGGTTAAGGAGACATTAGATCAGAAGGAGCTACAGTTTCAGTTTGCCAAAAGATACTTTGAAGAGTTCATTGCCAAAAGGGAAAGTATTTCCTCCTACCTTAGACCAAAGGAGACTCCTTTACTCGTTATGGATCTTGACGGGATAAGGGAAAGATACGCAAATATAGAAAGGCATATGCCCAACTTCAGGATATACTATGCTGTAAAGGCAAACGATGATATAAACATAATAAAGACTTTAGCTCAAAGGGGTTCAGGCTTTGAGGTAGCTTCTTGTGAAGAACTCAAAAAAGTTCTGAGTGCACAAGTACAGCCTGAGAGGATCATATCAAGCAATCCTATAAAGCCTGAGGAGTTTATAGATTACGCCTATTCAGTAGGTGTAAATCGCTTTTCTGTTGATTCTTTTACTGAGGTGGAAAAGATAGCTAAGGTAGCAAATAGAGCCAGGGTTTATGTAAGGCTCGCTGTTCCTAACGAAGGTAGTGACTGGCCACTATCTAAAAAGTTCGGTGTTGATGTGGATACTGCACTTGAGATTCTTGAGTATGCAAGAGAAAAAGGGCTAGTACCTTACGGTATTACCTTCCACGTAGGCTCTCAGTGTAACAATTACAGGAACTGGTTTATAGCCATAAGGAAGTCAGCCGAACTATGGGAAAAGGCGAGGTATAGAGGTTTCAGGCTTCAGATGCTCAACGTAGGCGGTGGTATACCAGTCAAATATACTTACGAAGCGCTAAGGATAGAGGATATAGCTTACTACATAAAGGGTCTTTTGCAAAAATTTTTCCCCAATCCACCTCACGAGCTACAGATAGAACCAGGTAGAGGGCTCGTAGGTGACCAAGGTATTATGATAACGAGGATCATAGGCAAGGCAAAGAGAAACGACGAAAATTGGCTGTACATAGATGTTGGGGTATTCAACGGTTTGGCTGAAGCTCTCGGGGGCATAAGGTATCCCTTTTACTTAGAGAGGGAAGGAGAGCTAAAAGAGTGGATCGTGGGAGGTGTGTCCTGTGACAGCATGGATGTGATCGCCAGGATGGTAGCTCTTCCAGAACCACAGGTAGGAGACTACCTTTATATTCTCTCAACGGGTGCGTATACAACCGTCTACGCTTCAAACTTCAACGGTTTTCCGAAACCTAAGATAGTGTATTTGTGATAATCACGTGAAGTTTTTCCTCTGGGGCTTGTTCCACTTTTATAACAGCTTTGACAATTCTTTTGTGCTTTTCAAAGCTCTTAAATACAGCCTCCTCATTCATGTAAGGAGAGTAAAATATTACTAAGGTGTTGAGTTGTGCCACCTTAACTATGTGAAATACATCTTCATCAGGTAGGATCTCTCCGTATGCAACGTATACTATATCGGGATTTATATAAGCTACATCCTTCAAGCCTTCCTCAAATGTCGGCGTATCTATGCCTACCTCTCTCTGTATTATTACAGACTTGTCGTGCCTCAAAAGGAAGGAAAGAGGTTTTTCAAGGATAAGTATGACTTTTTGATAGTTTCTGGATACGTACTGAAGGGCTGAATATACGAAAGTGCTTACCCTTACAGGATTTGCGCCAAACACAAGTAGTATACCACAAAAGTGTATTCTTACAAGCTGATCCAGATGCTGAACAGTTTTTGGATCGCTACACAACTTCTCTAAGGATGGTACCTCATAGGGTGTCTTTACTATTTTTACCACATAACTACCCCTTTGGGTTATGTAACTCACTCTCAACCTTCCTACGTTATGTATTCCAAAAGAAAAGGTACCTTCGCTACCTAAAGGTCCTAAGGTAGGAGAGGTATAACTTCTCAAAGCCAAAAGTGTATCCCTTACATCTTCAGAAGTAAGCACAGCATCCATAATTCTAATAAGCTTCCCATTTTTCCTATCAAGGGGCGGAGCCTTAGGAACGAGGTATATCTCCGTTATGTCAGGTGTGCCACTTATGTAGCTCAGGATCTGGGATACATAATTCATAGCCTTCCCCCGGCTAATTTGATTATGCTCATATCAACATCCACAGAATAAATTATATTTCAAAAAAGGAGGACAGCATGGCGGTAAAGGACATAATAGATGCACTAAAAGGCATAAGCATAGATAATACCAAGCTTTCGGATCTCATAAAGGATATTAAACTCATAGGTTCATCTCTTGAAGTGGTGTATAGACTTCCCAAAAAGGGTTTAGAAGAGGATATAAAGCAAAAAACGTACCAAGCCCTTGAGAGTGTGCCGGATGTAAAAAGTGTAAATATAAGGTTCATAGAGGGATCACCAGAACCTCCACCTGCCTTTGGACAGCCTGCCTTTACAAGAAGGCGAGTTGAAGGCGTTAAATACCTAATCGCAGTTGGCAGTGGAAAGGGTGGTGTTGGTAAATCAACCGTTGCTGCCAACTTGGCTGTAGCTCTTTTAAAGTCCGGTTACAGGGTTGGTCTCTTGGATGCGGACATATATGGTCCGAGCGTACCTACTCTTTTGGGCGTAAAGGGGGAGAGAATACATGTTGACGAAAGAAACAGGTTAATACCTGTGGAAAAGTACGGTTTGAAGGTACTTTCAATAGGCTTTTTGCTTCCCTCCGAAGACACACCTGTCATCTGGAGAGGTCCCATGCTTATGAAGGCTCTCACCCAATTTCTCTTTGATGTGAATTGGGGAGAGCTTGATTTTCTAATATTGGACCTTCCACCCGGTACGGGAGATGTCCAGCTTACCCTCGCTCAAAACGTTCACATGACTGGAGCGATTATCGTTACCACACCTCAGGATGTAGCCTTAGCCGATGTAAAAAAAGCAACAGCCATGTTTAAAGAAGTTGATGTACCTGTACTTGGTGTGATAGAAAACATGGCATATTTTGTATGTCCAGAAAGCGGTAAAAAATACTACGTGTTTGGTAAAGGTAAAGTCATGGAATTTGCAAGGGCTTATAACCTTCAGGTACTCGGTTCCATCCCCATGGATCCGGAGGTGGCTGAAACTTCCGACGTTGGTATGCCTGTGACACTTGCTCATCCGGAGTCAGAGGTATCCAAAGCGTTCTTTAGTATAGCCAAACTTATATCTGAGAGAATTTTAAGGAGGTAAGGTATGTTTATAAAAAAGGTAGGTCAAAGGGTTGTTTATCTGGATCACATAGCTACTACGCCGGTTGCGCAGGAAGTTCTGGAGGCTATGCTTCCCTACTTTAGGGAGCACTTCGGAAATCCCACATCTCTGCACAGTTTTGGTCAAGTTACAAAAAAAGCCATAAACTCAGCGAGAGAAAAAATAGCTACCCTCATAAACGCTAACTCTCCTGAAGAGTTGATCTTCACTTCTGGCGGTATAGAGGCTAACAATCTGGCGATAAAAGGTATAGCGGAAGCGTATGAGAAAAAAGGCAGACATATAGTTTCAACAGAGATAGAGCATCACTCCATACTTCACCCTCTCAAAACTCTGGAAAGAAAAGGCTGGGAAGTTACCTACCTAAAGCCAGATAGGTATGGTCTAATACATCCAGATCAGGTCAGTGAGGCAGTAAGGCAGGATACTGTCCTTGTGAGCATAGGTCATTCAAACAGGGAGGTAGGTACCATTCAAGACATAAAAGGCTTGGTTCAGGCTGCAAAGGCAAAGAATCCCAAGGTTATATTCCATACAGATGCCGCACCAACGTTAGGTCACTACCCAGTTGATGTAAAAGATTGGGGTGTGGATGCCGCATCTTTCACCGCACACCTCATGTATGGACCTAAAGGTGTGGGCGCTCTGTGGACCAAGAAGGGTGTCAAGATAAGACCTCTCATAGAAGGTGGCACTCAAGAAAGGGGGGTAAGAGCGGGAACGGAAAATGTACCGGGCATTGTGGGTTTTGGTGCTGCAGCTGAACTCACTATAAAGGAGCTTCAGGACAGGATGACGAGACTCTCTCATTACAGAGATAAGCTCAGAAAAGCTCTTGAGGAAAGGCTTGATTATATAGAGTTTACTGGACATCCCACTCAGAGGCTACCTCATCACCTTTCGCTTATAGTACATCTGATTGAAGGTGAAGCTATGCTTTTGAGACTTGATCTCATGGGGATAGAAACTGCTTCCGGTTCCGCATGTGTTTCTCTCGCTCTTAAACAATCCCACGTGCTTTTTGCCATAGGTGTACCAAAAGAGGTGGCTAACGGTTCTCTGGTCTTTAGCTTTGGCAGAGACAACACCGAGGAAGATGTGGATTATGTTATAGAGGAGTTTCCCAAGATCATAAAGCTTCTCAGGCAGATATCACCCTTCACCCCGGAAAACTGGGAGCAATACGTAAAGAGTAAGAAGTGATACAAGCATAAGGTTTGAGATTATTTTTTAGCTTACCTGCAAAGAGCTTTATAGGCTGTTCCAGTATCGGATGCATAAGGTTTTCGTCCAGCTCAAGGAGAGGAAAAAGCACGAAGTCCCTTTCAAGCATGTGCTGATGTGGAATTCTTAAGAAACTGAGCATTACTATGCATCGATCGTATAATAAAATATCCAGATCTATCTCTCTGGGACCCCAGCGATAGCGTTCCTTTCTTCCCACACGCCTTTCTATGTCCTTTATTACCTTCAAAAGTTTCAAGGGATCAAGTTCGGTATTAAACTTGAGAACTCCGTTTAAGAAGGTAGGTTGATCCTCAACCCCCCACGGGAGACTTTCGTATAAGGTGGATACAGCTTCTAAGTTCCCCCAATCTGCGAGTAGAGTTAAAGCCTTAAGTATGTTTTCTATTCTATCACCCCAATTACTTCCGAAGGATACGTAACAGACAGACATAGGGTAAAAGATAAACCCCTTTTCTCCGCAGTATAATAATCAGTATGAGGTATTACGTAGTTCTTATCACTACACCGATTGATAAAGCTAAGGATATAGCCGAACACCTAATAAGTGAAAAATTGGGAGCGTGCATAAATATTGTCAATGAGGTAAATTCCATATACTGGTGGAAAGGTAATGTAGAAAAGGATAGAGAAGCCCTGCTTATAATTAAAACAGCTAAGGAAAAACTTCCTCATCTCATAACCAGCGTAAAATCTATACATCCTTACACAGTACCAGAAATAATAGCCTTACCCATAGAATCAGGTAACGATGATTATCTCAGATGGATTGACGAATCCCTTGGGATATCTCAAGGAAGTTCCTAAGTATATCCATACCCGCTTCTGAAAGCACCGATTCGGGATGAAACTGCACACCAAAGACTGGGTATTCCCTATGTTCAACACCCATGATCTCACCATCGTCAGATTCTGCGGTTATCTTCAGTACAGATGGAAGACTTTCTCTATCAATGACTAAGGAGTGGTATCTCACAGCCACAAAGGGGTTCTTTATACCCTTAAATATCCCCTCGCTCGTGTGGTATATTATGGATGTTTTGCCATGCATGAGATTTTTTGCTCTTACTATCTTCGCACCAAAGGCGTAACCTATGGCTTGATGTCCCAAGCATACACCCAGTATGGGAATCTCGTTGTAGAAGCGCCGTATCACGTCTACGGATATACCAGCTTCTTTCGGACTGCAAGGTCCGGGTGATATCACCACTGCGTCGGGTTTTGATTTCTCTATATCTTCAACTGTGATCTCATCGTTTCTTCTAACAGCTACACTACAGCCAAGAATCTCAAAATACTGCACTAAATTGTAGGTGAAAGAGTCATAGTTATCAATAACAAGAAGTTTCATCCTTATATTATAATTTCCTTTTTCACGTTTCTACTGTATGATAAAAATCATATAATTTTAAAAAATCAACAACTTCAGAAGAAAGCATTTAAAGTAAAAAGTCGGTGTTTTTGAATTTATGTCTTATCCGTGAAAAATGAAGTTTTTTAGAATTATAAAGGAATAATCAGTATGATATGTATTATAAAAATTTAAAATTACATTGCAAAAATCGGGAGTTTAATTTATATTTTCAAAAAACTACCTGAAGGAGGTCTAAAGATGGTGGAAGAGAGATCCGAAACATTATTAAAGGTTGAGGAGAAGTATATGCCTCCGCAATCCATAGTAGAATCGGCATGGGTGAGGGATTACGAATCCCTATATCAGGAATCCATTAAGGATAAGGAATCCTTTTGGGCAAATGTAGCTGAGGAACTCCACTGGTTTAAAAAGTGGGATAAGGTGCTTGAATGGAACTATCCGTACGCTAAATGGTTCGTAGGTGGGAAGATCAATATAACTTATAACTGCCTTGACAGACATGTAAAAAACGGCAAAAGGAATAAGGTAGCGTATATTGCTCTTGATGAGGACAACAGGGAAAAGAAGATAACTTATGGAGAGCTTCTTGAACTCGTAAACCGTATAGCCAACGGGCTTAGATCTCTCGGAGTCAGAAAAGGGGACAGGGTGTCCATATACATGCCCAATACCATAGAAGCAGTTGCCTGCATGTTGGCATGTGCAAGGATAGGGGCTATACACAGTCTTGTCTTTGCAGGTTTTAGTGAGGGAGCTTTGAAACTCAGGATAGAAGATGCAAAAGCAAAAGTTCTTATAACCGCAAGTTATACAAAAAGAAGAGGCAGGAAGATAGACCTCCTTGCAACCGCACAAAGAGCTATAGACGGACTTGAATTTGTAGAGAAAGTCATAGTTTGGGACAGAGACGGAGATGTTCTAAATGGGGATAGTAAATTCTTTGTGAGTCTTGATCAGCTAATAAGTTCAGGCTCACCCAACTGTGAGCCTGAGGTTATGGATGCCGAAGATCCTTTATACATACTCTACACATCTGGAACAACAGGTAAGCCAAAAGGTGTGCTTCACACTACTGGCGGTTACATGGTCGGTACATACTACACTACCAAGGTGGTTTTTGACGCAAAAGAGAACGATATATATTGGTGTACCGCAGATATAGGCTGGGTAACAGGACATAGCTATATAGTTTACGGTCCGCTTGCTGTAGGTCTAACTTCGCTGATCGTTGAGGGAGCGCCAGATTATCCGGATCCTGGAAGGTGGTGGAACTATGTGGAAAAATATAGAGTCAACGTATTCTATACAGCGCCTACAGCTGTTAGGATGTTTATGAAGTACGGTGAGCAGTGGCCTGCCAAATATGATCTATCCTCTTTGAGAATCTTAGGATCTGTGGGCGAACCTATAAATCCGGAAGCATGGCACTGGTACTTTAAAAATATAGGAAGGGAAAGATGTGTAATAGTAGATACTTGGTGGCAAACGGAAACGGGTATGCACATGATAACCACCATACCGTCATATCCTTCAAAGCCCGGAAAGGCAGGCAAGCCTTTCTTCGGTATAGAAGCTCTCATCGTGGACAGACACGGTAATGTTCTCCCACCCAACACCATAGGCAATCTCGTCATAAAAACTCCTTGGCCAGCTATGCTCAGAACGTGCTGGGGCGAACCCGAAAGATACGAAAAATACTGGAACACGATACCTGGCTATTATCTGACGGGTGATTTGGCATCTTACGATGAAGAAGGGTATATAATGATCTTAGGTAGGGCTGATGATGTATTGAACGTAGCAGGACACAGGATAGGAACTATGGAAGTGGAAAGTGCCATAGTGGATTATCCGGCGGTTGCGGAAGCTGCTGTCATAGGCAAACCTCACGAGGTGAAAGGTGAATCCATAAAGGCTTTTGTCATACTCAAAAAGGGTTATGCACCTTCTGAAAAGCTCATTGAGGAGATAAAGCACCACGTAAAGCAAGTTTTGGGAGCTATAGCTGTACCTGACGAGATAGAGTTTGTAGAAAAACTTCCCAAAACGAGAAGCGGTAAGATAATGAGGAGGGTACTGAAAGCTCAAGAACTTGGACTTCCAGTTGGAGATATATCCACGCTTGAGGATTGAACTTCTTTGGGGGGTGACCCCCCTTCCATCTTACACTCACCATTATAAACAGCCCCTCTCTCTATTACAAGCTCTTCTACATGTATATTCCCGTCAACCCTGCTTCCCGATTTTAGTTCAAGACTTTGTGCGCTTATATTACCCTGGACTCTTCCATACACGATCACTTTTTCAAGGCTTATGTCTCCTTTCACGATCCCCCGCTCTCCGAGTATAAGCCCTCCTTTACCGCTTATGTTGCCCCTTATCTCACCATCTATCCTCATAAGTCCTTCTGACACCGTCAGATTGCCGTCGAACAAACATCCTAAGCCTATGAGCGTTTTTATCTCCTGATTGGTAACCCTTACCTCTTCCCTTTTACCAAACATGTTTAGTATTATAACGCTAAAAAGGGAGAACCCTCCAAAGGAGGGTTCGGAAGTGACACCATGTCGGGCTTTTAAAAGCTGTAAGAGGCATTCACGTAAATAGTCCTTCCCGGTTCTGGCACCTTCACACCACTTCTGAAAGGATCCCTTTGATAGGACAGATAATCATAATATTTCTTGTCCAGAATATTGTCAACTCCTGCTGTGACTGTAAAGCCTTTGTAGTTTAGTCCGGCTTTGAGGTTTACGATCCCGTATCCCGATGTTCTCTGTTCATTGAGATCCTTATCAACCCTGTACTGAGTTGCAGACAAAAGAGACTCTATCTCTCCAAAGTATGTACCTCTATCGTATCTTAGGGCGAGCCTCACTTTAAGGGGTGGTATCTCCGCAACCCTTGAGCTGGTTATGTTCTTGTCCGGTTTTGTGTCTTTCCTCGCCTGTACGTAAGATAACCCCCCAAAGAAAAATATGCTGTCAGTCAGGGCGAGCCTTGAATCAAGCTCACCGCCGAAAAACTGCGCATTTACGTTTTCGTATGAGCGTGCGGTGTTATTCATAACACTCATAACCATATTGACTCTATTCTGATTATGAACCGTTATATAATCCTGGACATAGCTGTAAAATATGGTTGCCTTGGTGAGTAACTTACCTGTAGCGTGTTTTACTCCAAGATCAATCTCCGTGTTTCTTGAAGGCTTCAAGTTAGGGTTTCCCACCCAATCAGTACCTGTCATTCTTTTCATGGCGAAGTATCTCTCCTGAGGATCAGGTACTCTGACTGAGTGACCAAGCCCCGCAAAAAGTTCCGTAGTTTTTGAAAGCTCATAAAAGAGCTGTATATTGCCCGATGGGTATGTATCCGTCCTTGATGTGCTCCTGGTGTTCTTATAGGCGTAGTAAAGGTCCGTATTTGCCTTAGAAGGTTCCGCCTCAGTTTTTGTACTGTCAAGCCTGACACCTGCTATCAATCTTAGCTTGCCTGATAGCCTTTTTCTATATTCACCGTAAGCTCCAAAACTGTCAGTATCTACATCGGGTATGATGAACTGAGTGCTTACACCACTCATCATCTTCATGTAATTGATCGCATCCCAATTCCTTTTGTAGGCTTCAAAACCCAAAGTAAAGTCTCCGAGATCACTTTCTATCTTGCCTCCGTAAGTTTTTGTTTTTGCATCCGTTGCCATAGACCAGGACATCATACCAGAGCTTATCCTGTAGCGATCATCCATCCAGTGACTCACCTTTGTATAGTAAAACTGAAAGTTTAGACTTCTGAGAAGATCGGATATATGGTCTATCTTGTAATTGAAGTTAAACCTATCCGTTTTGTCGTAAATAGCATCCATCAGAAGGTAAGGGTAAAGCACGTGCCTTGCGTCCTGTTTGGTATAAGAAAATTCTATCTCGTGATTTTCCAAAGGTCTAAAGCCGAACTTTGTCCAGTAAGTGTTTATCTCAAAGGCTTTTGAGTTTATAAATTGGGGTTTGTACCGGTTGGGGCTGGTTGAAGGGTAAACTTCGGTAAACCTCTTACCATCACCATCTTTGTAAGGTTTTGAGTACTTATAAGAATAACCCGCAAGCCCGTAGAACTTCTCATCGGCATATGAGACAACTGGAGAGAGATTTGTGAAGTTGAAAGAACCCAGTCCAGCGTTTAGCTTTAGATGAAAGCCTTTTTCAGGTTTCTTTGTGATGATATTTATAAGCCCAGCCATAGAACCTTGATGTTTTACGTCAAAGGGTCCTTTAATGATCTCTATCTTTTCTACTTCAGAAAAATCCACATGGAAGGCAGGCGGATCCATTCTGTTCGGGCAAGCACCGTACACCCTTTCTCCATCTATAAGTACATTTATGTTATCTCTGTAAAAGCCTCTAAGGACTATATCGTTTGCTATACCACCCTTCCTTATTTTCCAGATACCTTCTATCTTCTGCAAGGCTTCACCTACGTCTTTTGCAGAACTTTCTCTAACTTCCCTTATATCAAGACTCTCCTGAAAAGGTTCCCTTTTTGCCTTGACTTCTATTTCTTTTAGTAAAAGCTCCTGAGCGTAGCCTACAGATACTATAGCTGATATAAGAAATAGCCCTTTCATAGCTCACCCCCTTTAGAATGAGATCACTCTCGCCCTATCTTGGGATATGAGTGAAAATATGATGTCTGGGTTTGCCCACTGAGCGCCTTTTATAAGTTCCCTAACTCCCAGTTTCTTTGCGCATATAGGACACACGTAAACCTTTCCACCCTTTGACAAAAACTCTTTGAGCATTTTAACAGCCTGTACCTCTTTTGCTTTTGCATCCGCAAGTTTTACACCCTCGGAATTGATCCACACAACTGTTTCGTATCCCTTTCCCAAGGATATGTTGGCAAAATTAAGAGCCATCTCAGTGCTTATACCTCTGCCGTGTGTCAAATTCACCACAATAACAACTTCCTTCTGATGGGATTGGTTGTGGGAGCTTTCTTCATGCGCCTTTAAGGTATGGGGAAGAAAAAGTAAAAGGGTTGTCAATATTAGCGCTATTAGTCTCATAATTTCACCTCCTTTTAACGTTCATATTAAAATAATATAACAAAATATGATAAAAGTCAATTATTTTATGGAAAAGGGAAAGTTCTCACTCCCCTTTGAATATGTAAGCGTAATCCTCCCTTTCCCTTATCACCCTGTAAGTTCCCTTTTCTACAAGTACTTCACAGGATCTGGGTCTTGCATTGTAATGGGATGACATAGCAAAGCCATAAGCTCCCGCAGAAAGCACTGCCAAGTAATCTCCTCTCTCCACCTTTTGTATCTCCCTGTCTAAAGCCAGAAAGTCCCCCGTTTCGCATACGGGACCTACCACATCCGTCTTTATGTAAGGAGTGTTCTTCTTTAGTACAGGCAGTATATGATGATATGCGTCGTACATAGCGGGTCGCACAAGGTCATTCATTCCAGCATCAACTATTACAAAGTGTTTGTGTCTCTTGTCTTTGAGAAACTGAACGCTTGTAAGAAGGATGCCTGCATTTCCCACAACGGATCTCCCAGGTTCCAGGATGAGCTTAGCCTGTACATCTCTAAGTACAGGAAGGATCGCATCTGCGAGATCTTGTGGTTCAGGACTTGATTGTTCAGGTTTGTACTTTATGCCAAGCCCTCCTCCTATATCCAGATACTTTATCTCAAAGCCAGACTTAATAAGCTGAATATAGAGATCAACCACCTTCTCTACAGCCTCTATGTATGGGGAAACATCAAGTATCTGAGATCCTATATGACAGTGTATGCCTACAATTTCAAGGTTTTTCAGCTTTCTTGCGTACTCGTATTCATCCTTCGCGTGCTTTATATCTATACCAAACTTGCTCTTTTTCATACCTGTAGATATATATGGATGTGTTTTGGGATCTACATCAGGATTTACCCTTATGGCTATTCTGATCTTTTTTCCAAGATCCTTTGCAAGATCGTTTAGGACTTCAAGTTCCATTCTGGACTCTACATTAAACATAAGTATATCTGACCTTATAGCGTACTCAAGTTCTTTGATGGTTTTGCCTACACCTGCGTAAACTATCTTATTTGGATCCACTCCCGCAAGCAGTGAAGCGTAAAGTTCACCTCCCGATACTATGTCCGCGCCTGCTCCTTCTTCCTTTGTAATCTTTATGATCTTTGGGTTGAAGTTGGCTTTCACTGCATAACACACAAGAGCATCAGGAAAAGCCTTTCTGTATGCTCTGATCCTGTCCCTTATGTAAGAAGCGCTGTAAACGTAAAGGGGTGTACCAAACTCCTCCGCAAGGGCTTTTAAAGAGATGCCTTCAAGAAAAAGCTCTCCTTCCACGTATTCAAGATAAGGGTTGTACTCGTGAAGCATTTTATAATTATAACCCGAAGGATGATTATTTTAATATTGCTTATGTTAGCGAATCTCGGTTATGCCTTTTATGAATGCTTTTTTGATGCAGGAAAAAGATACAACGTAGATCCTTATCTTCTTGCCTCAATAGCCAAAGTGGAAAGCGATTTTAACCCTTATGCTGTCAATAGAAACAGGAACGGAACTTTTGACTTTGGCATCATGCAGATAAACTCCTACTGGGTATACTACTACGGTATACCTATGAACTGGATAAAAAACCCGTGCTACAACATACACTTTGGTGCTATGGTTCTGAGAAAGTGTATGGATACATACGAGAGGGATCTTAAGCTTGCTATAGACTGCTATAACAGAGGCTCAAGAGCCACAGGAAACAGCGATTACGTAATAAAAGTTTACAAAAGTTACAGCAGGATAAAGGCTATAGTAAGATAAAATTTCTCACAAAGTTATAAACTTTGAACCCTTATGGCAAAAGCTTGACAAAGTAAGATATATTGGCTTGAAGGTCCTTTGAGGCATTATTAAAATTCCAAACATGGGTGATTTTGTGCATCTGCACCTCCATACCCAGTACTCTTTACTGGATGGAGCTATAAAAGTAAAGGATCTGGCGCTTAAGGCTAGGGAGCTGGGATACAGAGCAGTTGCCATAACGGATCATGGAAACCTTTTCGGTATTTTAGACTTTTACAAAAGTATGAAAAAAGAAGGGATTAAGCCCATCATAGGTATGGAAGCTTACTTCACAACGGGATCGCGTCACGACAGAAAGGGAAAAGGATCTGAGGACAACATAACAGACAGATATAATCACCATCTCATTCTCATAGCTATGAACGATCGTGGACTTAAGAACCTCATGGAACTCTCAAGTATATCTTATAAAGAAGGTTTTTACTATAAGCCGAGAATAGATTACGAGGTTTTGAGTAATTATTGTGATGGACTTATAGCTATAACGGCGTGTCTCAAAGGTGTACCTACCTATTATGCCTCAATGGGTGATGAAGAAAAAGCGTCTGAGTGGGTCAAAAAATTCAAAGATATATTCGGAGAAAATCTCTACCTTGAGATCCAATCCAACTCACTGCCAGAGCAAGAGGTAGCCAACAGAGTACTTATAAAAATAGCAAAACGTCTAAACGTTAAACTCGTAGCCACAAATGATTCTCACTACCTAAATCCAGATGACAGACTGGCTCACCAGGTACTCATGGCTATACAGATGAAGAGAACGCTCATGGAGATACAACAAGGAAATGGTATAAAGTGTGCTAACGAAGGTCTGCATTTTGCAACTCCTCAGGAGGTATGGAAAAAGTTTGATGGTAAGTTTGATGGTTGGGAAGAAGCGCTTTTGAACACACTTGAAGTATCTGAAAAGACTCAAGATAGCTTTGAGCTTTTAGAAAATAGAGGATACCTATTCCCAAAGTATGAAACTGGAGACAAAACTACCGGTGAATTTCTGAAGGATCTTGCTATAAAGGGTTTAAGACAGAGAATCTCTCAAGGGCTTGCTAAAGACACAAAGGAATACTGGGATAGACTTGAGTACGAGATTGAGACAGTCTCAGGAATGGGTTTTGAAGGTTATTTCCTAATAGTTCAGGATTTTATAAACTGGGCAAAGTCCCAGAACATACCGGTGGGACCGGGAAGAGGATCAGCGGCAGGTTCCCTGCTTGCCTTTGCCTTAGGTATAACCGACGTTGATCCCATAAAGCACGGGCTTCTATTTGAGAGGTTTTTAAATCCTGAAAGGATATCTATGCCGGATATAGATGTAGATTTTTGCATGGAGAACCGCGACAGAGTGATAGAGTATGTGAAAGGGAAGTACGGTGAGGAAAATGTAGCTCAGATCATTACCTACAACGTCATGAAGGCAAAGCAAACACTCAGGGATGTGGCGAGGGCTTTGGGGATACCTTACCAGACTGCCGATACCTTAGCAAAGCTAATACCACAAGGTGATGTACAAGGTACATGGCTCTCCCTTGAGGAGATGTATTCTGTACCTTTAAAAGAACTTCTGGACAAATATGGACATCACAGAAGGGATATAGAGGACAACGTAAGTAAGTTCAGAAGGATGTGTCAGGAAAATCCGGATATAAAGGCGCTTGTGGAGATAGCTTTAAAACTGGAGGGACTCACAAGGCATACATCTCTGCACGCTGCAGGAGTCGTTATTTCACCAGTAGCCCTTCGCGAACGCATACCTCTCTATTACGATAAGGAGAAAGTGCTTGCAACCCAGTTTGATATGGTGAACTTAGAAGAGTTGGGGCTCATAAAGATGGACTTTTTGGGTCTTAAGACCCTGACTGAGCTAAAGAAAATGAGACAGCTCGTAGAAGAAAGGCATAAAATCAGCATAAACTATCTCAATTTACCTCTTGATGATCCTTCTGTTTATGAGCTTCTCAGGAAAGGAAACACTACGGGAGTCTTTCAACTTGAAAGCGTAGGTATGAAAAACCTTCTCAAAAGACTAGAGCCTGATAACTTTGACGACATAGTGGCGGTTCTCGCACTTTACAGACCCGGACCTCTAAAAAGCGGTCTCGTAGATAGTTACATAAACAGAAAGCACGGAAGAGAACCCGTAGATTACGTATTCCCAGAACTTGAGCCGGTTTTGAAGGATACCTACGGTATCATAGTTTATCAAGAGCAGGTTATGAAAATATCTCAGATACTTTGTGGATTCACTCCAGGTGAAGCTGACACCCTCCGAAAAGCCATAGGTAAGAAGAAGAAGGAAGTTATGCAGGAGATGAAGGAAAAGTTCATAAAGGGAGCTATTGAGAGGGGTTACACAGAAGAAAAGATAGTTAAGCTATGGAACGATATAGAAGAGTTCGCAAGCTATTCTTTTAACAAATCTCACTCTGTTGCGTACGGCTATATATCCTATTGGACAGCATACATGAAGACTCATTATCCTGAAGAATTTTTTGCTGTTAAATTATCTACGGAAAAAAGTGACAAGAAGTTTATAAACCTGGTGAAGGATGCGAAAAGTCTTGGTTTTAACATACTCCAGCCGGACATAAATGAGAGCCACGTGGACTTTTCCATAACTCCAGAGGGACACATAAGATTTGGACTCGCCAGAATAAAGGGTGTTGGGGAAGATACAGCGAGATCAATAGTGGATGCAAGAAGAGGAAAGTGGAAAGGTGTGACAGACTTTTGGAAAAGCGTAGACCAAAGAAAGGTAAATAAGAGGGTGCTTGAGGCTCTTATAAAAGCTGGAGCTTTTGATTACACGGGAGAGAGTAGAGAAAAGCTTCTCTCCACAGTTGACCGGATATCAAAAGGCAGTATTTTACCTTCAGGTGATCTTTTCGGTACGAAAGAGTTTCATAAAGATGAAGCGGGAGACTCTCTCAAATACGAAAAAGAGGTTCTCGGCATATACATCTCCAAACATCCCATAGATCCAGTTGAGGAACTTCTTACCGGAAAAGTCAGATGGCTTGAGGAACTGGATGAGTTAGAGGAAGGTAGTTACAACTTTGCCGGTGTTGTAACCGAACTAAAAGTTAAAAAAACTAAAAATGGCACTTATATGGCAACTTTTAATCTTATTGATAAAACGGGTATAGCGCAAGCTGTAGCCTTTCCGGACGTTTATGAAAACTGTAAAGATCTTATAAAGGAAGACGCTCTTTTGGTTTTGAGATGTGATGTTGAGTATGACGAAATACTTGAGGAAACCAAGATTATCGTTAAAGAGGCATACAAGCCAGAAGATTTCATAAAAGGAGAGAGTATGAATATCACCCTCGTATTTACAAAGGAGCTTTCGGATGATGAACTTTTAAAGCTTAAAAAATGCCTTATGGAGAGTATAAATGATCTTGAGGGTAGAGAGGTAATACTTGATCTGCGAATAAACGGTTATAGAACGGTACTTCAAGCCGATCCCCAGATAAAGTTAATTCCCAATGCAAAGCTAATAGAGGATCTAAAGAGATTCGGT
>SPLK01000264.1_pt1 | contig 17392 bp, 14 predicted proteins | sample 2456111 | NCBI WGS metagenome assembly SPLK01 (sample SAMN11156906, study PRJNA527647) | hot springs metagenome | biome: Geothermal region; feature: Hot spring; material: tree branch in hot spring; isolation source: hot spring sediment rich in lignocellulosic material ... | reverse complement strand
TGGGGTTCCCCCCAGGGCCCAGGTGGTGGCGGGGGAGGGGAAGGACCTCCACGGGGGCTTCCCCTTCCGCCTGGGCTCCCCCTCCCCTGGCCGTGGCCCGGTTGGTGCGTACCCCAGGAGGGGCATCCGCCAAAGCCCTTACGCGGAAGGTGAGCCGGGCGCTTCCCCCTGGGGGGAGGTCCGCCACCAGGGCCAGGCCCGAAACGGTGGGCGGCTCCGTGGGGCGCCAAGCGGCCCCGTCGTAGTACTCCACGGTGCCCCGGGTGGCCGAGGCGGAGCCGGGGACGTAGGCCAGCCCCGAAAGCCCCCCGAGGGGGTCTTCCACCCTCACCGGGACGGTTACGGGGCTTAGGTTTCTCACCTCCAGGCTGAAGGTGGCCTCCTCGCCGGGAAGGACCCGGCCCGGGACCACGCTCTTAAGAAGGGAGAGGGCGGCTTGGGCCACCTCCACCGCCGCCCAGTTCTCTCGGTCCTCCCCCCCGGGGCAGGTGGCTACGGGGGAAAGGAGGAGGGTCCCCGAGGCATCAGGGGGGGCTTGGACCTCGAGGACCAGGCCCGCCCCTTCCCCGGGGGCGAGGGTGACCGAGGCCACCTCGCCTTCCCCGGGGTCGGGCAGGCCGTTGCCGTTCCTGTCCAAAACAAGGCGCACCCCGGCGGGGGCGAAGTCCCCCGCCAGGGCCACGTTTAGGTTGAAGGTGAAGGGGTCGTTCCCGGCGTTCTGCAACCTGTAGACCAGGTAGCTGAACCCCCCGGGGAGGACCGTGGCCCGCTGGCCTGGGGCCGCTTGGGTGCCGCTTGGGGAAAGGAGGGGCACGCACAGGGCCTGGACCACGGTCTCCACAGGGTTGGAAAGGTAGACCTCGCCCCCCACCCACCCCTGGGCCTGGTTGCGGATGACCGTGCCCGCAGGGGTCATGGCCATGGCCAGGCTCAGGAGGATGGGGAGGAGGGCGAGGGTCCGCATGGCTTACTGCACCTGCACCCGGAGGACGAGGGTGATCCTGGCCGCCGGGGGCATCACGTCGTTCGCGTCAATGGTCCCGTCCCCGTTGGTGTCCACGCCCACGTACACGGACTGACCGGTGGCCACGCTGGGAGGCGGCGTGGGGCTCCAGGCGTTGCCGTCCGTGGAGTAAAGGACCGTGGCCCCGCTGGGGAAGCCCGTGGTGGTAGCGGCCATGCTCACGAAGGTGGTGTAAGCGGGGATGGGGTCGGCGATCTTCACGTTCGTCAGGTTCCCGGTGCCGATGTTCTCCGCCACGATGACGTAGTCAATGTAGTCCCCGGGGTAGGCCTGGCTACCGTCGGAGGAGCGGACGGCGGAGGTCGTCCCCACGTAGCTCACCGCGCTCTTCTGGAGCCTGAGCTCCCCGCCCACGATGGTGGTGGTCTCCGTGGCGGTGTCGCTGGCGTTCCCCGTGCCCACGGTGCAGTTTGCGGTCACGGTGTTCACGTCCACCTGGCCGATGGGTTCTCCGGCGGGAACCAAGACGCGGACGTGGATCGTCTGGGTACCGCCGAAGGCGGGCACGCTCACCCCGCTCAGGCTGTTCTGCCAGGTGGTGCCGTCTAGGGAGTACTGGTAGGTCCAGCCGGAGCTACCACCCGTGCCGGTGATGGAGCAGAGCGCGCCGGTATTGGAATTGTTCACCAAGGTGTGGGTGTACTGGATGGTCCCGGGGCTCGTGACGGTGCCCGCCCGGTCGGGGTCCAGGAGCACCTGGGCCACCAGGTTCACGTTGACCTGGGTGTTAACGGTGTCGGAAACGGTGCCCAGGGTGGCGCTGGTGGCGGTGAAGCTCACCGGGTTGCTCCCGGGGGCGGTCCCCGCGGGCACGGTGACGGCGGCGATGTAGCACTTGGTCCCGCCGGGGTTGATGGGCCCGGTGTTGGTCACCGGGGCAGGGGTTGGCGTGTCCATCAACCCATCGCAGTTCGCATCGGGGTAGAAGAGGACGCTCCAGCCGGTGGGGACGCTCGCGGTGAGGTTGTAGCTATCCGTGTTGGCCCCCGCGTTGTAGGTGTCCAGCGGGAAGTACACCGTCTGGCCGGGGTTGGCGGTCTGGGCGGCGGGGTTGTCGTTGGTGGCGTTGCCATCCCCCGCGTACCCGCGGGCCGCCAGGTCCACCGCGTAGCCCGGGAGGATGTCCGTGAGCTGGTCGGTGGTGAGGTCGGACTTGGAGGAGTCGTTCACGCTGGTGGCCTTGAGCTCCACCTTGTAGGTGGTCGTGGTGCCGTCGGCCGGGTTTTCAAAGTAGCCCGCGGGCAGGAGGCACTTCACCACCACGGTCTGCGTGCTGCCGGGGTTCAGGGGGCCGATGGCGCCGGAGATAGGCGTGATGCCGTCCGCGGCGTAGATTTGGCAGACGGTCCCCGCGGGGAAGGTGGGGTTCTGGAGCGTGAGGGTGAAGCTGTCGGGGGCGTTCCCGTCGTTCCGCACCACGTTGGTGAAGCTCACCGTCTGGCCGGAGTAGGCGCTGGCCACCACCTGGGTTTCGTTGCCCAGGGTGATGTTGCCGGGGTAGCCCACCACGGGCTGGTACGTGGCGGTCACGGTGTTGGTGGTGGTGTTGGAGGAAACGGTTTCGCCGGGGTCGTTGCTGTCCCCATCCCCGTTGGCGTCAAACCGCACCACCGCGGTGTTGGCGTAGGTGGCGCCGGCGGGGGCGTTCGCAGGCACCGTGGCCTGGAAGCTGAAGGTGTACTGCGCCCCTTGCGGGAAGAAGGCCCCGCTGCCGGAGATGAACATGCCGATGGCGATGGTGCCGTTTCCGGTGAGGGGGAGGGTAGTGAGGGTTTGCCAGGTGCTGCCGTCGTAGTAGACGAAGCTCACCGTGCCCGATCCCGCGGTGCCCGTGGGCATGGTGCTCACGGTGAGGCCGGTGGGAATGACGTCCGAGATGAGGATGCCGGTGCCGAGGCCGGGGATGGTAACGCCGTAGGCCGCGCTCCCGCCCACGTTGGCCCCCGAGATGGTGAAGGTGACCGTACCGCCCGGGGCCACACTGCTCGGCGTGGCGGACTTGGTGGCGGTGAGGGCGGCCTGGGTGGTGGCCACCGCGCGGGCCCAGTTGTCGGCATCGGTAACGCTCGGGTTACCCTGGCTGGTGCCGGTGAGGTTCAGGTTGCCGTACTGGCCGCTCGTGGCCGTGGCGGGGATGGTGGCCACCACCGCCACGCAGGCCTGCTGGCCCATCCCCAGGGTGACGGAGGTCACCTGGGGTTCCCCCGCGTCCACGGCGCCGTTGCAGTTGTCGTCGCGGTAGATCCGAACGCTCAGCAGGTCAAAGTCGTCCGAGGTGCCCTGGACCGTGGCCAGGTTGATGGTGTCCGTGCCGTTTCCGGTGTTCTCCACCACGTAGTTGAAGAGCACCTGGCCACCGGGCAGGCCGGACTTGGTCTGTCCGGGGGCGCTTTCGGTACCGTTTGGGGTGATGGTGAAGCTGTAGACCTGCTGGACCACGGTCACCACCTGGTTGGAGGTGGTGGTCCGGGGTTGGCCGGCGGAGTCAATGTAGCTGGCCGAAGCCTGGTTGGTGATGCTGGTGCCTGCGGGGGTCATAGCCAAGGCCACCCCCAGCAGGAGGGTCATGAGGCCCAAACCTAAAAACTTTAGTCTTTTCATTCCTTACCTCCCTTCTGCTAGCGGACCTTGGTCCTGACCAGAACCTCCACCCTTTCGCCGGGCTTGAGCTCCGGAATGGTGTAGCGCACGTGGGTGTACTCCTCGGGCTTGACCTCTACCTCCTTTTCCACCTCCTTTCCCCCTTCCATCACCCGGACCCGCTTTTTGAGGGGTGGAAAGCCGAAGGTTTTGCCCCCGTCAAAGCTGAACTCCGGGCGGATTTGGGCCTCCCTAAAGCGGAGCAGGGGCGCCTCGAGGAACACCGTCTCTTTGGGGATGGGGATCACCAGGGCCACCTGGCGGAGGGGATCTTTCCCCTTGTTCTCCGCCAGAAGGCGCCAGACCACCACATCCCCCGGGGCCACCTCGAGGGCCTCCACCAGGACCTCCTTGCCGTCCTTCACCTGGACCTTAAAGCCCTTAAGGTCTAGGCTGAGCTGGGCTAGGGCCGTGGCGAGGAGAAACACCATAAGAGCCCAAAGCCGCGTGGCACTTTTCGGCATACCACCTCCCAAAAGGGAGGCTAGGGGACCCTTGTGAAAAACCTGTGAAAGGTGGGGGTTACCCCTACCCCCTATCCCGGGGCTTCCCCTCCTCATGGGGCGTGGTATCCTTCAGGGCGGTTGGGGCCTTATGCTGAGGCTTGAAGGCATCACCAAGCGCTTCGGGCCGGTCCTGGCCTGCGATGGGGTGAGCCTCGAGGTGGGGCGGGGCGAGGTCCTGGCCCTGCTCGGGGAGAACGGGGCGGGGAAGACCACCCTGGTGAGCCTCCTCTACGGCCTCTACGCCCCCGATGCGGGGCGGATCCTTCTGGAAGGCCGGGAGGTGCGGATCCCTTCCCCCCAGGCGGCCCAGCGCCTGGGGATCGCCCTGGTGCCCCAGCACCCCGAGCTCCTCGAGGCCCACACCGTGGCGGAGAACCTGGCCCTGGGCCTCCGCCTTCCCCCTTTCTTCACCCAAGAAGTCCTCCTCCGCCGCCTCCAGGGCCACTTGGAACGGAGCGCCTTAGGCCTGGACCCTGGTTTCCTCCGCCTCCCCGTGGCCGCCCTCTCCGCGGGGGAGAAGCAGCGCCTGGAGATCCTAAAGGCCCTCCTTTCCCACCCCAAGGTCCTCATCCTGGACGAGCCCACCAGCGTCCTCACCCCCAGGGAGGCGGAGGGCCTTTTCGGGGAGATCCGCCGCCTCAAGGAGGAGGGTCTTGCGGTGATCTTCATCAGCCACAAGCTGGACGAGGTCTTGGAGGTGGCGGACCGCATCGCCGTGCTCCGCGCCGGGCGCAAGGTGGGGGAGGTTTCCCGAAAGGAAGCCACAAAAGAGGAGCTCATCCGCCTCATGGTGGGGCGGCGTCTTTCGCCCCTCCCCCGGGCCCTGCCCCCTAAGGAGGAGGTGGTCTTGGAGGTGGAGGGCCTTCACGTGCCCCGGCGGGGCGTGCCCCTCCAGGGGGTTTCCTTTGCCTTGCGGGCGGGGGAGATCCTGGGGGTGGCGGGGGTGGCGGGAAGCGGCCAGAGCGAACTGGTGGAGGCCCTAGCCGGGCTTAGGCCCTATGGGGGAGAGGTGCGCCTTTTGGGAAAACCCCTCCCCAGGGATCCGGCCCGGGTCTTCGCCTTGGGGGTGGGGCATGTTCCCGAAGAGCGGAGCACGGGCCTCGCCCCAGGCCTGCCCGTGGCGGAGAACCTCTCCTTGCGCACCCACCGGAGGCTTGCCCGACGGGGGGTTCTTTTCCGGAAGGACCTGGAGGCGCGGGCCAAGGACCTCATGGCCCGCTTCCGCATCCAGGCCCCTTCCCCCTGGGCCCCCGTGCGCTTCCTCTCGGGGGGGAACGCCCAGAAGGTCATCCTGGCGCGGGAGCTTTCCGAAGGCCCTAGGCTCCTCCTCGCCATGCACCCCACCTACGGGGTGGACGTGGGGGCCCAGGAGGAGGTCCACCGCCTCCTTTTGGACCTCGCGGCCTCGGGCACGGCCATCCTGTTGGTGAGCGAGGACCTGGACGAGATCCTGGCCCTGAGCCACCGGGTGGCCGCCCTCCACCGGGGGCGGTTTGTGGGGCCCATCCCCCGGGAGGAGGCCACCCTGGAGCGCCTGGGGCGGATGATGGCGGAGGGACGATGAGGCTGGAGCTGGACCCAAGCCCCACCCCGGCCAAGGTGGCCTGGAGCTACGGGGCGTTTTTCCTCCTAACCTTCCTCCTTTTGGCCCTTCTCTTCGCCCTCTACGGGGTTTCCCCCCTTCGGGCCTTTGGCCTCCTCTTTTCCGTGGTGCTGGACCCCTTGGGCCTCTTTGAGGTCTTAAGGCGCGCCGTTCCCCTCCTCCTCATCGGGGCGGGGCTATCTCTGGCCTTCCGGGTGGGGTTTTTCAACATCGGGGCCGAGGGGCAGCTCCTCCTGGGGGCGGTGGGGGCGGCCTACGCCGCCCTTTTTCTCCCCACGGGCCCCTGGACCCTTCCCCTCATGTTCCTCCTGGGTGGGGGCCTTTCGGCCCTTTGGGCCCTTCTCGCCGCCTGGCTTCGCGTGCGCTTTGGCGCCAGCGAGATCCTCACCACCCTCATGCAGAACTACCTGGCCTACTACCTGGTGGTCTACCTGGTGGCGGGGCCCTGGAAAGGGGAGCGGGTTTTCGGCTTCCTCTACACCGACACCTTCCCCCAGGCCGCCTGGCTTCCCCGCCTAGGGGAAAGCCTCGTCCCCTGGCCCACCCTCCTCCTGGGGGTGCTGGCCGCGCTCTTCCTCCATTTCCTCCTCTTCCGCACCCCCCTGGGCCTGGAGTGGCGGGTCCTGGGGGATAACCCCAAGGCCGCCCGGTACCTGGGCCTACGGGAGGGGCGGCTTCTCCTCCTGGTGGCCCTCCTCTCCGGCCTCCTTGCGGGGGTGGCCGGGGTGGGGGAGGTGGCGGGGATCCACCACAAGCTCTTGGAGCCCGCCCAGATCTCCTTGGGCTACGGCTTCACCGCCATCCTGGTGGCCTGGCTGGCCCGGGGGGGGCCCCTCTTCACCCTCCTCACCGCGCCCCTCATGGGGGTGGTGTTGGCGGGGGGGGATCTTTTGAAGCTGGAGCTTTCCATGCCCTTTAGGGTGGTGGACGTCTTCGCCGGCCTCATGCTCCTCGCCCTCATCGGGGCCGAGGCCCTGGCCCGCCACCGCGTGGTCTGGAGGCGCTGATGGAAGAGGCTCTTTTGCGCGCGGTCCTCTTTGGCACCCCCATCCTCCTCGCCACCTTGGGGGCCCTCCTTGCGGAGCGGAGCGGGGTGGTGCAGCTTGGGGTGGAGGGGATGATGGCCCTTTCCGCCCTGGCGGCCTTCGCCGCGGCCCTGGCCTTCGGGCCTTCCATGGGGATCCTGGCAGGGGTCCTGGTGGGGGCTTTCCTGGGCCTTTTCCACGGGATCTTCACCGTGACCTTAAGGGCCAACCAGTTCGTGGCGGGGCTCGCCCTGTCCGCCTTGGGGCTTGGGGCCTCGGGGCTTTTGGGGAAGCGCTACGAGGGGCTCCCCCTCCCCGCCCCCTTGCCCGAGGGGGGGTTTGCCCTTTTGGCCTTCCTCCTGGCCTTCCTCCTCCACGCCTTCCTCTTCTATACCCGCACCGGGCTTTACCTGAGGAGCGTGGGGGAGAACCCCAAGGCGGCGGACCTCTTCGGGGTGAGCGTGGACGGGGTGCGCTACCTGGCCTTGGGGATGGGCGGGGGGCTGATTGGCCTCTCGGGGGCCTACCTCTCCTTGGCCTACCGCCCCGCCTGGACGGACGGCATGACCGCAGGGCTTGGCTGGGTAGCGGTGGCCCTGGTGATCCTGGCCGCCTGGCGGCCCTTGAGGGCCCTTTTCGGGGCCTACTTCTTCGGCCTCCTCTTCTTCCTCCAGTTCCGGCTCCAGGGCAGTGTACCTATACCGAGCGAGGCCTTTGCCGCCATGCCCTACCTTCTGGTTATCCTGGTCCTGGCCCTTTCGGGCCGCGCCCAGGCCCCTAAGGCCCTGGGCCTGCCCTTTGAGAGGGGGAGGTGAGGGATGAAACGGTGGATCTTCCTACTGGCCCTGGCCCTGGGGCTTGCCCTGGGGCAGGAGGCGAAGCTCAAGGCCTGCTTCATCTACGTGGGGCCCATCGGGGACGCGGGCTGGACCTACGCCCACGACGTGGGGCGCAAGAAGGCCGAGGCCGCTTTGCCTTGGCTTGAAACCAAGTACGTGGAGAGCGTCCCCGAGGCCCAGGTGGTGCCGGTGATTGACCGGCTGGTGCGGGAGGGGTGCCGGGTGGTCTTCGCCACCAGCGTCGGGTACATGGACGGGGTCCTCGAGGCCGCCCGGAAGTACCCGGACGTGATCTTCGCCCACGCCACCGGCATCAAGCGGGCCCCCAACGTGGCCACCTACATGGCGGACTTCTACCAGGTCTATTACCTAAACGGCCTCGCCGCCGGGGCCCTCACCAAGACGGGCAAGGTGGGGTACGTGGCCGCCTTCCCCATCCCCGAGGTGAAGCGGCACATCAACGCCTTCGCCCTGGGGGTGCGGGCGGTGAACCCTAAGGCCCAGGTCCTGGTGCGCTGGATCAACGCCTGGTACGACCCCGCCAAGGCCCGGGAGGCCACGGAGGCCCTCCTCGCCCAGGGGGCGGACGTCTTCGCCTTCACCGAGGACACCCCCACGGTGATCCAGACCGCGGCCCGCAAGGGGGCCTACAGCTTCGGCCACTACACCCCCATGCTGAAGTTCGCCCCCGACCACGTGGTCTCGGGCCAGATCGTCCACTGGGACGTGATCTACATAGATTTCCTCAAGAAGGTGCGGGAAGGGGTGTACACCCCCAAGAACCTGGAGGGGGTGGACTACTTCTGGCTCCTCCAGCACAAGGCGGTGGAGATGGGGGCGGACTACGGCGTGCCCATCAACCCCAAGCACGTGCCCCTCTTGAAGGCGGCCTCCATGACCGTGGGGGGGAAGAAGGTGGCGGTCTACGACCGGATCATGGCCCTCCTCAAGGACATGTCCTCCCCCAAGCCCACCTTTGACCCCTTCACCGGGCCCATCCGGGACCGCAAGGGGGTGGTGCGCGTCCCCGCGGGGCGGAAGGCCACCCTCGAGGAGCTCCTCACCCTGGAGTGGGCGGCCCCTGGGGTGGTGGGGGACTGGCCGGGCGAGCCCAAGTAAACACCCCGCCGAAGCTTTCGCTTTGGCGGGGGCCCCGGAAGAAGGTTTTTGTACGCTTTGGGGTCCCCACCGCGGCCTTGGCCGCGGTGGGGTTTATAATGCCCCCATGGAAGTCGGCGACCTTGCGCCCGAGTTCGCCCTCCCGGACCAGGAGGGCAAGGTGCACCGCCTTTCGGACTACCGGGGGCGGTGGGTGGTCCTCTACTTCTACCCCAAGGACGACACCCCGGGGTGCACCAAGGAGGCCTGCGGCTTCCGGGACGAGAAGGGGCGCCTGGAGAGCCTGGGGGCGGTGGTGCTCGGGGTCTCCGCGGACGATGTGGAAAGCCACAAGCGCTTCGCGGAGAAGTACCGCCTGAACTTCCCCCTCCTGGCGGACCCGGGCCGCGAGGCCATCCTGGCCTACGGGGCCTGGGGGAAGAAGAACCTGTACGGGAAGGCGTACGAAGGGGTTCTCCGGCAAACCTTCCTCATAGACCCCGAGGGGCGCATCGCCAAGATCTGGCGGAAGGTCTCCCCCGAGGGGCATGCGGAGGAAGTGGCGGAGGCCCTTCTCGCCCTAAAGGGGGCTTAGGATATGGAAAAGCCCCTCGAGGCCTACAAGAAGGAGGCCGCCCACGCCGCGGTGGCCTTCGTGGAAGACGGCATGGTGGTGGGCCTGGGCACGGGCTCCACCGCCCGCTACGCCGTCCTCGAGCTCGCCCGGAGGCTTAGGGAGGGGGAGCTAAGGGACGTGAAGGGGGTCCCCACCTCCGAGGCCACCCGGGACCTGGCCCTGAAGGAGGGCATCCCCCTCATAGACCTCCCCCCGGAAGGGGTGGATCTGGCCATTGACGGGGCCGACGAGATCGCCCCCGGCCTCCTCCTCATCAAGGGGCTTGGGGGGGCCCTTCTGCGGGAGAAGATCGTGGAGGCCACCGCCCGGGAGTTCATCGTCATCGCCGACCACACCAAGAAGGTGCCCGTGCTGGGGCGGGGCCCGGTGCCGGTGGAGATCGTGCCCTTTGGGCACCGGGCCACCCTAAGGGCCATCGCCGCCCTGGGGGGCGAGCCGGAGCTCCGCATGGACGGGGACGAGTTTTATTTCACCGACAGCGGCCACCTCATCGCCGACTGCCGCTTCGGCCCCATCGGGGACCCCTTCGGCCTCCACAAGGCCCTCCTGGAGATCCCCGGGGTGGTGGAGACGGGGCTTTTCCTGAGCCTCGCCACCCGGGCCCTGGTGGCGGGGCCCTTGGGGGTGGAGGAGCTCCTCCCCTAAGGGTGTAGAATGTTCCCCATGAAGGGCATGCCCCGGCTTTAGGGCGGGGAGGGCCTCCCCGCCCGGGGCGCATGCCCCGGTTTTTTTCGGAGGAGGGATGGAAAAGGTTTTTTACGTCACCACGCCCATCTACTACGTGAACGCCGAGCCCCACCTGGGCCACGCCTACACCACGGTGGTGGCGGACTTCCTGGCCCGCTGGCACCGGCTGGACGGCTACCGCACCTACTTCCTCACCGGGACGGACGAGCACGGGGAGACCGTCTACCGGGCCGCCCTGGCCGCGGGGGAGGACCCCAAGGCCTTTGTGGACCGGGTGTCCGAGCGCTTCCGGCGGGCCTGGGAGCTCCTGGGGATCGCCTACGACGACTTCATCCGCACCACGGAAGAGCGCCACAAAAGGGTGGTCCAGGCCGTCTTGCAGAGGGTCTACGAGGCGGGGGACATCTACTATGGGGAGTACGAGGGGCTTTACTGCGTCTCCTGCGAGCGCTTCTATACGGAGAAGGAGCTTTCCGAGGGGCTTTGCCCCATCCACGGCCGTCCGGTGGAGCGCCGCAAGGAGGGGAACTACTTCTTCCGCATGGAGAAGTACCGCCCCTGGCTCCTCCAGTACCTGGAGGACCACCCCGACCTCATCCGCCCCGAGGGCTACCGGAACGAGGTCCTGGCCATGCTTTCCGAGCCCATCGGGGACCTCTCCATCTCCCGCCCGAGGGCCCGGGTGCCCTGGGGCATCCCCCTGCCCTGGGACGGGGAGCACGTGACCTACGTCTGGTTTGATGCCCTCCTCAACTACGTCTCCGCCCTGGACTACCCCGAGGGGGAGAGGTTCAAGACCTTCTGGCCCCACGCCTGGCACCTCATCGGCAAGGACATCCTGAAGCCCCACGCGGTGTTCTGGCCCACCATGCTGAAGGCCGCGGGGCTTCCCGTCTACCGCCACCTGAACGTGGGGGGGTACCTCCTGGGCCCCGACGGGCGCAAGATGTCCAAGACCCTGGGGAACGTGGTGGACCCCTTCCGCCTGGCGGAGCGCTACGGGCGGGACGCGGTGCGCTACTACCTCCTCCGGGAAATCCCCTACGGGCAGGACGCGGCCGTGGGGGAGGAGGCCCTTAGGGTGCGGTACGAGGCGGACCTGGCGGACAACCTGGGCAACCTGGTCCAGCGCCTTAGGGCCATGCTCCTCCGCTTCGCGGAGGGGAGGATCCCGGGGCCCGTGCCGGGGGAGGGGCTCGAGGCCGGCACCGCCCTCCTGGAGCGCCTCCGCCCGCTGGTGCGGGAGCTCCGCTTCCACCTGGCCCTGGAGGCGGTGATGGACTACGTGAAGGCCCTAAACCGCTACCTCAACGAGAAGCGGCCCTGGGAGCTCGCGAAGGAAGACCCCGAAGGAGCCCGGGCGGTGCTCTACCGGGTGGTGGAGGGCCTGAGGATCGCTTCGGTCCTCCTCACCCCCGCCATGCCGGACAAGATGGCCGAGCTCCGGCGGGCCCTGGGCCTTCCCGAGCCCGAAAGCCTGGAGGAGGCCGGGCGCTGGGGCCTCACCCCTCCTGGCCCCCTCCCCCAGGAGGCCCCCATCCTCTTCCCCAAGGAGGAGAAGCCCCTTAAGGCGGGCTCCAAGGAGGAAAACGCTGTGGAACCCATCTCCATAGAGGACTTCGCCAAGGTGGAGCTAAGGGTGGCGGAGGTGGTGGCCGCGGAGCGCCACCCCAACGCGGACCGCCTCCTGGTCCTCCGGCTTTCCCTGGGTGGGGAGGAGCGGACCGTGGTCTCGGGCATCGCCAAGTGGTACCGCCCGGAGGACCTGGTGGGGAGGAAGGTGGTCCTGGTGGCCAACCTCAAGCCCGCCAAGCTTCGGGGGGTGGAAAGCCAAGGGATGATCCTCGCGGCCCAGGAGGGGGAGAAGCTCGTCCTGGTGACGGTGGACGGGGATATCCCCCCGGGGGCGGTGGTGCGGTAGAAGCCCCGCCGCAGCCCAAGCTGCGGCGGGGGCCTCGGGAAGGGAGGGGCTGGACCCCTCCCCTTTACTTTCCGTTCAGCTCCTCCAGGGCCCGCTTAAGGATGGCGTCCCCCTCGAGGTCCAAGACCGCCTGCCCCCGCTCCTCGGGGAGGGGGCGCTGGCGCTGGGGCTCGGCGTAGGTGAACTTGCCCTCCGCGTCGGCCTTCACCCGCACCGTCTTTCCGTTTAGGGTGACGGCGATCTCCGCCCCCGGGGGCGCCCCCGCGCCCTGGAGGGAGAAGGGGGTGGGGAAGCGGGTGTCCTTCACCTCGATGTCCGGCTTCAGGCCCTCCTGGTTGATGGCCCGGCGCTTGGGGGTGAGCCACTCAAAGGTCACCAGGGTGAGCTCCCCGCCGTTGGCTAGGGTGAAGGGGGTCTGGCCCACGCCCTTGCCGAAGGTCTTCTCCCCGATGACCTTGGCCCGGCCGTAGTCCTGGAGGGCCCCGGCCACGATCTCGCTGGCGGAGGCGGAGTTGCCGTTCACCAGGACCACCATGGGCCCCTCCCACAGGGGCCGCCCCGAGGCCTCGCACCAGACCCGGGTGAGGTTCTTGGTGCGGGTGTAGACGATGGGGCCCTCCTTGAGGAAGGCGCTCGCCACCGCGCAGCCCTGGTCCAGGAGGCCGCCCCCGTTGTCCCTCAGGTCAAAGATGAGCTTCCTCACCCCCTGGGCCTTGAGCTCGTCCAGGGCCTTCTTGAGCTGGTCCTCCACCTTGAAGTTGGCGAAGGTTTCCAAGGCCACGTAGCCCACGTCCCCGATGCGCCCGGTGGAGACGGAAACGATCTCCACCCGTTCCCGGATGAGCTCAAAGACCAGGGGGGCGGGCACCCCTTCCCGCCTGATCTTCAGGGTGACCTTGGTCCCCTCGCGGCCGCGGATTTTGGCCACCACCTCCTGCAGGGGGAGCTTGGTCACGTCCTGGCCGTCCACCTCGAGGATGACGTCCCCCGCGCGGATCCCGGCCCGCTGGGCGGGGAGGCCCTTCATGACCCCCTCCACCTTGGCCCCGGTGCCGTCGGGGTTGGCGGGGGAGAGGGTGGCCCCGATGCCGAAGAACTCGCCCCTTAAGTCCTCCTGGCGGAGGCTTGCCCGCTGGGGCGGGGAGTAGCTGGTGAAGGGGTCTTCCAGGGCCTGGATCATCCCCCCGATGGCCCCCTCCAGGATCTTGTTGAGCTTTTCCCGGGGTAAGGGTTCCAGGTAGTCCTGCTGGATGCGCTGGTAGACCTCCAGGAGGGCCTGCCCGTTGGGGTTCTGCAGGAGGGTTTCCGCCTGGGGCCTCTGGAGCTGGGCGTAGACCAGGGCCAGGAGGACCCCAAGGCCGACGAGGAACCACGCGCGCTTTTTCATCTTCGCACTCACCTAGGCCCCACTATAGCGCGCCTGGGTGAGAAGGAAAGTAGGATGGGGGCATGATCGCCTTCCACCGGGTGAGCCTGGAATACCCCAGGACCGGGACCAAGGCCCTCTACAACGTGAGCCTCGAGGTCAAGAAGGGCGAGTTCGTCTACATCGTGGGGCATTCCGGGGCGGGGAAGTCCACCCTCTTAAGCCTCATCCTGCGCCGCCTCCTCCCCACCCAGGGGGCGGTGTACTTCGCCGGGCAGAACCTGAAGGCCCTCAAGGGGGACGGGGTGGCCCTCCACCGGCGCCGCATCGGCATGGTCTTCCAGGACCACCGCCTCCTCAAGGACCTGACCGTGGAGGAGAACCTGGCCTTCGTCCTCCAGGTCCAGGGGGTGCCCCGGCGGGGTGGGAGGGGCGGATCTACACCGCGCTTCGCCGGGTGGGCCTGGCCCACAAGAAGCGGGCCTTCCCCGAGGAGCTTTCCGTGGGGGAGGCCCAGCGGGTGGCCATCGCCCGGGCCCTCCTCCTGGACCCGCCCGTCATCCTGGCGGACGAGCCCACGGGGAACCTGGACCCGGAGAACGCCCTTTCCGTCCTGGAGATCCTCAAAGCGGCCCACGCCCGGGGGGCCACGGTCCTTCTCGCCACCCACAGCCGGGAGCTCCTGGAGGCCTACCCCGCGCGGGTGGTGGTGCTGAAGGCGGGGCAGGTGGTCCGGGACGAGCGTCCCGGGGAGGGTGGTAGCATAAGGGTAAGGGAAGGCCCTCTTGGGGGCGGAAAGGAGGATTAATGAACGTCTACAAGCTCATCGGCCGCAACCTGGAGATCACCGACGCCATCCGGGAGTATGTGGAAAAGAAGCTCGCCCGCCTGGATCGCTACCAGAACGGCGAGCTCATGGCCAAGGTGGTGCTTTCCCTGGCGAATAGCCCCCACGTGGAGCGGAAGGCCAAGGCCGAGGTCCAGGTGGACCTCCCCGGGGGGCTGGTGCGGGTGGAGGAGGAGGACCAAGACCTCTACGCGGCCATTGACCGCATGGTGGACCGCCTGGAAACCCAGCTCAAGCGCTTCAAGGAGCGCCGCTACGTGGGCAAGCGCCACTCCTACCAGGGCCCTCCCCCTGAGGAGGTGCGGGCCCTTTCCGCCCTGCGCAAGCCCGAGGAGGAGGAAGGCCCCAGGATCGTCCGGGTCAAGCGCTTTGAGATGAAGCCCATGGACCCCGAGGAGGCGGCCTTCCAGATGGAGGCCTTGGGGCACGATTTCTTCGTCTTCCGCAACCGGGAAACGGAGGAGATCAACGTCATCTACCGCCGCAAGGACGGGAACTACGGGCTCATTGAGCCCGCGTAACCCCCCCTTTGGGCCCCCCGTTGGCCTCGGCGGGGGGCTTAAAAGTAGGCCGCGGGGTCCACGAAGCGGGTTTCCTCCCCCAGGCGCACCGCCACCCGGAACTCCAGCTCCTCCGGGCGGATGAGGAGGCCCCCGCCGGTGTAGCCCAGAAGCTGGCCCCGTTCCACCCGCTCCCCTTCCCGCACCAGGGGTTCTTGGAGGTTGGTGTAGACGGTGGAGAGGGTTTCCGTGTGGACCAGCATCACCGTGTAGCCCAGGTTGGGGAGGTAGAGGATGCCCCCCACGTACCCCTCCGCGGCCGCCTGCACGGGGCTGCCGGGGGCCGGGCCCTGGATGACCATGAACGAGCCCTCCGCTCCGTAGGGGACGGCGATCCGCCCCCCGGGCACGGGGAAGGCCAGGCGGCCCACGGCGCTGGGCAGGGGCGGGGGAGGGACCACCACCCGGGCGGGCTGGGCCGCGGCTCTCCTGCGGGCCTCCTCCTGGCGCCGCCGTTCCTCCTCCTGCCTCCTGAGCTCTTCCAGGCGCCGCCTTTCCGCCAGAATCCGGGCCTGGAGCTTTTCCAGCTCGGCCTGCAGGCGCTGGCGCTCCTTTAGGGCCTCCCGGAGGAGGGCCCGCTTCCCCTGGGCCTCCCGTTCCAGGCCCGCCAGGGTGGCCTCCAGGGCCTTCTTTTCCCCCTCCAGGGCCTTCTGGGTTTCCGCTAGGCGCGCCTCCTTGGTGGAAAGGTCTTTCAGGAGGAGTTCCAGCCGGACCTTTTCCTCCCGTAGGGCCTTCAGCACCCCCTGGACCTGGCGCACCAGGGCGGTGTCCCGCTCCGAGATGTAGCCCACCAGGCGGGCCCGCACCATGAGGTCGGTGAAGCCCTCCGCCCGGAGGAGGGGGAGGTAGCGGGCGGCCTTTTCCTTGTGGAGGCTCAGCATGAGGGCCCGAAGCCGCCCCTTTAGGGCTTCCAGCTCCGCTTCCCGCTTCGCGATGCGGGCTTCGGTCCCGCGCACCTCCTCCCTTAGGCGGGCGATCTCCCGCCTGAGGGCGGTCCTCTCCCCCTCCAGCCGGGCGATCTCCCCCTCGAGGCGGGCCTTTTCCCCAAGGAGCGCCTCCACCCGCTGGGAGAGGCGTTGGAGCTCGCGGTTTAGGAGGGCGATGCGCTGGGCCGCCCGCTCCTCCAGGGCCCGGGCCCTTTGGGCCTGGGCCTCGAGGGTGTTTAGGTCCTGGGCCAGGGCAAGGCCTAGGAGGCAGAGGAGGACGAGCGCGCGCACCCTAAACCTCCCTCAGGTGGGCCCGGCTGGCGAGGTACGCCCCTCCTAGGCCCAGGAAGAGGGCCAGGAGCAAGACGGCCATCCCGGTCTGGGCAAGGTCCTGGAGGCTGAGCACGGGGATGAAGGGGAGAAGCCCCTGCAGGGCCCCGGAAAGGCCCCGGTAAAGGGCCCCCCCGAAGAGGACCGCGAGGAGCCCAGCCCCCAGGGTGAGGAAGGCCCCTTCCGCCAGGAAGGGCCCCTGGATGAACCGGCGGGTGGCCCCCACCAGGAGCATGATGCCCAGGGCCTCCTTGCGGCTTTCCACCGAGAGGCGGATGGAGCCCATCACGCTGAAGAGGGTGTTGAGGAGGAGGAGGGCCACCAAAAGGACCATGGCCGCCCGGCTTCCCGAGAGCACCCCCACGAGCCTTTCCGTGAGCTCCCCCCCGTACTCCACCCCCTCCACCCCCGGGAGGCCCCGGAGGCGCTCCGCCACCTGGCGCACGGCCTCGGGGGTCCTCAGGCGCAGGCGCAGGGTGTCGGGCAGGGGGTTTTCCACCAGGTCCTTGGCCTCCGCCAGGTAGGGGTAGTCCAGGACCAGCTGGGCCAGGGCCTCCTCCTTGGTCTGGAGGCGCACCTCCCCCACCTCGGGCCAGGCCTGGATCTCCGTGAGGAGGGCCTCCACGTCCGCCCCCCTTCCTAGAAAAGCGGCCACCTCCAGCTCCCGCTCCAGGCCCTGGACCACCCGCTCCAGGTTCCACAGGAGAAGCCCCAGGAAGTAGAGCAGGGTGAAGGAGACCAGGGCGGTGAAGAAGGTGGCCAGGCTGGCGGTGGGGTGGCGGAGGATCTGGCGGAACCCTTCGCGGACGGCGTACACGCCCCCTATCTTAGGGCTTTCCACCCAAAGCTTTATGAAAGTCTAGGGGAAGGCCCCTCGGGAACCTTCCCCTAGGTACGGCCCGGGCGGGTTTAGAGGTTCTGAGCCACGATGAAAACCCCCATGACCACCAGGAAGAGGGCGAAGCCCCGCTTCAGGGCCTCGTGGGGGAGGCGCACCGCAAGCCGCCCCCCGAGCAGACTCCCCAAGGCCCCCACGGCGATGAAGAGGAGGGCCAGGCCCCAGTTCACGGAGAGGCCGTAGGCGGGCAGGAGGTGGAGGTACTTGTAGAAGCCGGCGAAGGACTTGAGCGCGATGATGAAAAGGCTCGTGCCCACCGCCAGGTGCATGGGAAGCCCCCCCAGGAGGACCAAAGCGGGGACGATGAGGAACCCGCCCCCCACCCCCACGAAGCCCGTGAGGGCCCCCACGAAAAGCCCTTCCAGGACCACCTTCCAGGCCTTCCGCTCCCCTTTGGGGGTGAGGGGGACGGGCCGGGCCATGAAGTAGGCGGCGAGGAGCATCACCAGGGCGAAGGTGAGGAGCTGCACCTCCCCGGAGGTGAA
>SPLK01000261.1_pt1 | contig 17580 bp, 15 predicted proteins | sample 2456111 | NCBI WGS metagenome assembly SPLK01 (sample SAMN11156906, study PRJNA527647) | hot springs metagenome | biome: Geothermal region; feature: Hot spring; material: tree branch in hot spring; isolation source: hot spring sediment rich in lignocellulosic material ... | reverse complement strand
AGGACCTCGTAGGCGTCGAGGAGCTGGCGGGTGCAGAGGCGGTCTTCGCGGGTGGTGTAGACGTGGTCGCCCAGCATGAGAAGGAAAGGTTCGTCGCCGACCCAGGGGGCGGCCAGGTGGACGGCGTGCCCGAAGCCGAGGGGCTCGTCCTGGACGAGGAGGGTGAGGCGCTGCGAGATCTCCTGGAGGCGGCGGGCGGTCTCGCGGGCCCGGGGTGAGAGGCGGGTGTAGACGTCGATGCTCTCGGGCTCGAAGAAGAAGCGCCGGACCAGGGGCTCGTCCTCGGGGCGGACGATGAGGCAGACTTCCTCGATGCCGGCCCGCAGGGCCTCCTCGATGACGGCCAGGACCACGGGCTTGGCCAGACCGTCGGCGGTGACCACGGGCAGAAAGGCCTTGGGGAGCACCTTGCTGGCCGGGAACATGCGAGTGCCGTAGCCGGCGATGGGGATGACGGCTTTGCGCACCGTGCCGTCGCCCTTGAGGTCCAGGCGCAGGCAGGAGAGGCCGAATTCGTGGGTGAGGATCTCGATCAGGCGCTCCCGGCTTTCGGCATCCCGGGCAACGAACTGCACCGAGCCGTCCCCCTGCGAGCCCACGCCCTTGCCGCCGTAGATGTAGGGCTGGATACGCTCGGAGCTGAGAACGGCGTGGAGCTTGGGCGCCGCCAGCTGCGGGCAGGCAGGGGCAACGTACTCGTCGAAGAGCCGCTGCGCCTCTGTCATGAGCTCACCGAGGCGCTGCGCGTCGCCCGCCTCCAGGGCCGCCATGGCCTCGTTGACGATGCGGGTGTTGATGGGGCCCAGGTACTCCTGAACCCGCTTGGCCTTCTCCGAGAGGGGGAAGGGGTAGCAGTTGTTGAGGTCGTTCAGGATGCGGATGGTGTCCTTCTGGCCCTTGAGGTCGGCCACCACCAGATAGATGTGGTTGCGTACCTTGACCGGGCGGGCATCGACGCGGTCGCCGTCAAACTCCATCAGCACCGGCCGGCTACCGAAGGCCAGCCCCTGGTCCATGCGGCCGCAGCGGGAAGGAGTGAGGATCTCGCCCTGGTAGGCGGCCTCCATCTCGGCCCGCACGGTGAGGCCAAGGTTGTACACCCGGTTAAAAGCCCGAGCCACCAGGACACAGATGGCGGCGGAGGAGGAGAGCCCCTTTTTCACGGGCAGGTCGGTCAGGTAGTTGTCGATCACCAGGCCTCGGACGTTGTAGAGGGTGAGCATCCAGTAGGCGACGCCGGCAGCGTAGCTGAAAAAGCCGCCCTTTTGCGCCTCCTCCAGCAGCCGCTCTTTCTCCATGGGGATCTCGACGGGTCCCCGCTCGGTACTGTCGGGCAGGACCGAGCGCACGATGAGCGAGGTGGGATGGGCAGACACCCGGGCGTGCAGCCCGTGGTTGGTGCCGGTCAGGAGGACACGGCCAGGCATGATACCCGAGTTGATCCGCCGGTACATGCCAGCCCAATCGGAATGTTCGCCAAATAAACACAATCTGCCGGGAACGAACAGGTTGAGAACTCTAGTCCCCACGGCATGGACCCCCGTTTCCATACGTCGGTGTCATGGCTGGCGTGCCAGCTAAGATACGACGCCCCCCGTCTCATCCTCGCCAACAGTGGCTATGGCCAGCGCCCCTAGTACGCGCCCTTGCCCAACAGCACCACCCGAACAGTGCGCGCAAGGATATATAGATCGAGCCAGATGGACCAGTTGCGGATGTAATACGTGTCCAGCGCCTCTTGGACCACTAGGTCACCGTCACTGCGGGCCGTCACCTGCCAGAAGCCCGTGAGCCCGGGGCGTACGCGGCGGCGAAGCTCACGAAATTCCCCGGAGAACGCCTGGAGGTGGTAGGCCGGAAACGGCCGAGGACCCACCAGGCTCATCTCGCCCCGCAGGACGTTCCAGAGCTGCGGCAGTTCGTCGAGGCTGGTCTTGCGAAGGAAGTGGCCGATGCCCGGCAAGACCCGGGGATCATGCTTCAGCTTGAAGTAGCGCTCCCACTCCGCCCTGGCTTCCGGATGCTCGGCCAGGTACCGCTGGAGGCGGGCCTCGGCATCGGGGTACATGGTGCGCAGCTTCCAGACACGAATGGGGTGGCCTCTGAGCCCTTCTCGCTCCTGGACAAAAAAGGCTGGGCCGGGACTAACCAACTTAATGATCACAGCAAAGAAAAGAATAAAGGGCAGTGTGAGAAGAAACAGAGGAACACCCAGCGCGTAGTCGGTGAGGCGCTTGACGACACGATTCTTGCGGAGGAGGAGGTTTTTGCGGATTTCCAGCCCCAGGACGCCGCCGAGGTCCTTGCTATGTACCCACGCGGTCTCCAGGCCGAAGAGATCGGGAACCAGGATGATATGGGGAAAGCTCAGATCACGCACCAGGCGGCCAAGGTATTCTCGACCAGCGCCAGGCATGGCCAGGATGGCCACCCGCACGCGGTCGGCCCAGTGTGCAGCCGTGCGTAGGGAGCCGACAACTGGTACGCCTTCGACGAGGGCCCCTTGCTTGGCGGGATCGTCGTCGAGGAGTGCTACCGGAATGAGGCCCAGGCCCGGGTTTTGTTTAAGAAGACGGGTAACGAGGGCGCCTGTCCGGGCGGCCCCCAGGATCAATACCGGTTGGCCCCAGACCCTTAGACGAATGAGGAGGCTTCGTATCATCACCTCGCTGAGTGGGACCAGGAGCAGGGCGTAAGCTGCGGCGAGCAGCAACACACCGCGGGACCAACGTCCCTTGAACACGAGGTAATCCCACAGAGCTAGCGCGCCGAAGAAAAAGATGATGCTGTAGGCCCAGTCGCGCAGGCGAGCCACAGACCCAGTGCCGTAACCGGGATACATGCCCCGTACAGCTTGGGCGAGCGGCAGTACGAGTGATAGCATGGCGAGGGTATGTAGCTGTTCAGGGCCTACTTGTATGGGCAACCACTGGGCAAGGGCTATGCGCGTACCCCAAGCCAGTAGCAGGGATAGCTGGATGGCCAAAACGGTAGCCAGCACCAACAACCCGGGCACCCAACGCTTGGCGCGAAAGACGATGGGTGCAGCCGCAGCCGCTGTCAAGGGGAGGCCGACCACGTCACCTCACCAGCTCTCGTTGGTGTTGCACGTACCAGCGGTAGGTCTGTTCCAGGCCCTCGCGCAGCGGGATGCGGGCACGCCAGCCAAGGCGGTGGAGGCGGGTCACGTCCAGAAGCTTGCGAGGCGTGCCGTCCGGCTTGGAGGGGTCGAAGACGATGGCGCCGGTGAAGCCGACGACCTCGCGGATCAGCTCGGCCAGGTCTTTGATGGAGATATCCTCGCCAACCCCCACGTTGATGATCTCTTCGTCATCGTAGTGAAGCATAAGAAAGAGAGCCGCGTCGGCAAGGTCGTCCACGTGCAAGAACTCGCGCCGGGGAGTGCCGGTACCCCATACCACCACGTGGGCGGCGCTAGCCAGCTTAGCTTCGTGGAATTTACGCAGCAGAGCCGGTACGACATGGGAATTGGCCAGGTCGAAGTTGTCACCAGGTCCGTAGAGGTTGGTAGGCATCAGACAGATAGCGTTGAAGCCGTATTGGCGCCGGTAGGCCTGGGCCATACGGATACCAGCAATCTTGGCCACAGCGTAAGGCTCGTTGGTGGGCTCCAGGGGGCCTGTGAGCAGGGCAGACTCCGGTATGGGCTGGGGCGCATGCTTGGGATAGATGCAGGAAGAGCCCAAAAAGAGGAGCTTCTGTACCCCAGTGCGGTAGGCCGCGTCGATTACATGGGTCTGCATCAGGAGGTTGTCGCGGATGAAGTCCGCTGGATAGGTGTTGTTGGCCAGGATACCCCCCACTTTGGCGGCGGCCAGGAAGACGTACTCTGGTCGCTCTTGTTGGAAAAAGCGGAAGACAGCCTGTTGATCGCGGAGGTCTAGCTCCTGCCGGGTACGGGTGATGAGGTTCGTGTAGCCGCCGGCTTGGAGACGGCGAAGGATCGCAGAGCCCACGAGGCCTCGGTGACCGGCCACAAAGATCTTGCTGTCCCTACGCATCGCCCATCAGCCCCCTCAGGAGGACGGCGTGGCCAGCGTCCCGCAGAGTCTTCTCCTGGCGAGCCAGCTCCAGGTCGTGGTCGACCATGAGGCGGACCAGTTCCTGGAAGCCGACCCGAGGCCGCCACCCGAGCCTTGTGCGGGCTTTAGTGGCATCGCCTAGGAGATGGTCCACCTCGGCTGGGCGGAAATAGCGGGGGTCGATCTCGACGAAGTCCTGCCAGTCAAGCCCCGCGTAGCCAAAGGCCTCTTCAAGGAACTCGCGGACTGAATGCGACTCGCCGGTCGCAATCACATAGTCGTCGGGTAAAGGCTGTTGGAGCATGAGCCACATGGCTTCGACATAATCGCCAGCGAAGCCCCAGTCCCGGCGGGCGTCGAGGTTACCCAGGTACAACTTCTGCTGCAAGCCCAGCTTGATCCGGCCTACTGCCCGCGTGATCTTGCGAGTGACGAAGGTCTCGCCACGACGAGGCGACTCGTGGTTGAAGAGGATGCCGTTGCAGATGAACATGCCGTAGGCCTCACGGTAGTTGACCGCGTACCAATGCGCGGCCACCTTGGCGACGGCATAGGGGCTGCGGGGGTGGAAGGGTGTCTTCTCGCTTTGTGGTGGCGGTGAGGCGCCGAACATCTCGGAGGAGCCGGCCTGATAGATGCGCACTTCCTGCCCCGAGACTTTCATGTAGTCCCGCAGTGCCTCTAGGAGCCGTAGCGTGCCCGTTGCCACCACGTCGGCGGTGTACTCGGGCTGCTCAAAGGAGACCTTGACATGGGACTGAGCCCCCAGGTTATACACTTCGTTGGGCTGGACCTTTTCCAGGATCCGGCGAAGGCTTGTCCCATCGGTCAGGTCACCATAGTGCAGGAAGAGGCGGGCCTCCCGGTCATGAGGGTCCCTGTAAAGGTGGTCGATCCGGTCTGTATTGAAAGTAGAAGCTCGGCGAATGATACCGTGCACTTCATACCCTTTGCTCAGCAAGAGCTCTGTCAAATAGGCCCCGTCTTGCCCAGTGATCCCGGTAATCAAAGCTTTTCTCATACTCTTCCAACCTCTCTGAAACGGCGTAACCCTAGCAGCTGAAGCAAAGCGAGGACTACGAAGCGTGGGTTGTGTTTCAGGTACCTGCGCCATAAGCGCCGTGGCTCCACGGCGAGCCGGAAAAGCCACTCCAGACCTGCTCGTTGCATCCATGGGGGCGCCTGAGGGACACGGCCGGCATGAAAGTCGAAGGCAGCCCCCACACCCAACATAACCGCCTGAACCTTTCCCTTGTGTGCCGCCATCCAGCGTTCCTGCTTGGGACAGCCCAATCCGACAAAGAGAATCGCCACCCCAGAGCTGTTAATCTCACGGACCACCGTGGCGTCTTCCTCTGCCGTAAGAGGGCGGAAAGGTGGTGACCAGGCATAGGCCACGCGGAGCGATGGGATGCGACAGTGCAGGTTGTGTATTAGGGCGTTTAGCGTGCCGGGGTGGCCGCCATAAAAACCCACCGGCATCCCCTCTCGGGCGGCCGCCTCACAGACGTGTAGGGTAAGATCCGGCCCGTAAACCCGCTGCTGATTGCGAGCACCTAGCCGGCGAAGGACCCAAACCAGGGGCACGCCATCGGGTGTCACTAAGTCCGCGCTATTGACTATTCTGCGGAAATCCGGGGTGTCGTAGGCCTCCATAACCATGTGGACGTTTGCCACGCAGACGTAGCGACTTTCGCGGGCCCTAGCCCAGGCCATGATTCTATGCGTGGCGTCGTCGTAGCTGGTAGCATCCACACGCATTCCCAACACCTGCTGATGGTGCATACCCCTTCGCTCCAAACAGGATTCTGTCGACCGAGGACTACCCCCTGCGTGCCAGCTCGATGGCCCTGTCGTAGATCCCCATGAGCATGCGGTAGTTCTGCTCCGCTGTGTATTTGGCCTCGTACTCACCTCGAGCCTCTTGGCGCATGCGAAGAAGCTCGTGCGGGTGAGACAAAACCCAGTCCACCTTAGCAGCCAAGTCGTCCGGATCGCCAGGCCTGAAGAGAAGCCCAGTGCGCTCGTGGCGAACTAAGGATGCCATAGCCCCCAGATCACTGGCGATTACGGGTAACCCCGTGGCATAAGCCTCGGCAATCGTCATTGGGAACCCCTCATACGACTCGGAGGGAAATACGAGAACAGTCGCTTCCTTCATGAGGGCCAGAACCTCGTCGCGCGACTTCCGACCCAGGTACTCTACACCCTTCAGTCGCGTCGCTGCCTCCGCAACAACCGGGGCCAGCGGTCCGTCACCCACCACTTTCAAGCGGACTAACGGGCTCAGGCATCCCCACGCCTTCAGCAGCGTATCAATGCCCTTTTCCGGAGTCAGGCGACCGACGTACAGAGCAGATTTTGCACTACCCTCCCCGGGTCCTGGATCGGGGTACACAAAGTTAGGCTTCACCACGATCTTCTCGGAAGGGAGGCCCCCGTCAATAAACTTCTGCCGTGCAAACTCGGTCAATGCGATATAGACCGTCACCATGCGTGTCCACGTGCCCAGGGCCCGGTGTGCGGCCAGCATACCAACCACGGGGCCTGTCGCCGCCCGGCTACCTCGGTAGCACCCGTGCACGAGGCCTGGCCAGGGTATTCCACGGCCGACGCACGTCTCGCATACGCGGCCATCCCGATAGAGCGTCGCGACGGGACACAAGAGGCGGTAGTTGTGCAGCGTCTGCACGACGGGGATACCCTCGGCTCTCGCAGCGTAATACACGGAAGGCGACAGCAGCGGTAATGTGTTGTGAACGTGTACTACGTCTGGCCGGGTTGCGCGAATAAGGCCACGGAGCGAGCGGTAAGATCTCTGGCTCCAGACTGTGCGTACCGCTACGGTGAGTGGGTACTTGCTACGGATGGCCGTGTTGTCAGCCGTGAGACAAACCACTCGGTGGGCGTGAGTCTCCAGCAGAGCCCTCTCGGCGGCGACGACCACATCCTCACCACCGGACTGCTGGTAGTGGTTGTGCACTTGCACCACGGTTCTCATACCGGGACCTGTACAGCAAAGCCATGCCGTACCCAAATAGACACCAAAACCAGATTCCTCCTTGGGGTCCCTCTAGAAACACGTCAAAGGTGGCGTTTATCATAAAAGCTATCCAGTAAACGAAGATCCAAAGCAGGTGTCGGGCTAACTCGTCTTTGCGCGCCTCTTGTGTCATCCTGTATGCCACGAGTAATCTAACTGCGAAATTCAACTGGAGGACAAGCCACAATACGAAACCGGGTACACCAGCCCGAGCCAGGATGGTCAGGTGGCTATTGTGTGGGCTACGCAGGGAATGGTCTGCGTATACTTGAAACCCATCGTCGTCAGCAAGGTTAATGCCAAACCCTTTGCCGGTCCAAAAGTATGGACCGAAGACGGTGTATCCGACGATGGTCTGCCACCATGCCAAACGCCACTGCTTGCTGCCCTCCACCGAACTCTCTCCAGTGTTACTTACTAGGCTGGCAAGGTTGATAGCGAGTTGCTCAACTGATACCTTCCGAGCAGTCCCAAGGTCTAGCTCAAAGCCTGACAGGATCCCTAAAAGCACTATGGCCGTGCCCAGAGCTACTGGACGCACCCAGCGACTTACAGGTCTGAGGGCTGCCACCGCTAACCCTGCGGCCGCCACTGTGAGAAACGCAGCCCTCCCCGTAAACGCTACGAGCATAAACGCCACACACCAAGCCAACCAGCACACCCACTCACCGACATGGCCGTGTGCCCCGCGCCGGTGACGGAGACCTAGCACCAAAAAGGCCATTGCGCCCGAGAGATGCACAGCGACATCTCCGCCTTTGAAGCCAAGTACGGGCACCCCCCCGCCCGGGCCCCACGGCCATCGTGGAAGCGCGTTGAGAAACAACCGGTAAATCACTGCGGCCACTGGAGCCCACACCAGTAGCAGAGGTAGCCATCGGCCGTACCATTGCGCCACCCTCTGCTCGGATCTGGTCCACACCAGTGCACACCCTACGGCAAGGGCATACAGACTGTAGGCCCAGACGACTCCGTCTCGCAGGCTATCCAGCCCATAGGTCGTTACGTACGGAACTGTTCTAACAGCCCCCCACACGATGTAAAGCGTCAGCGAAATACTTAGCGGGAGTCTCCATATGCGTGTAAAGCCCCTGTAAGTCATCAGCATGATAATGCCCAAGCCGAGGATAAGTTCGCCAATGTAAACAGGCGGTATGCCCAAATAGGCAAAGCCACGTCCGAGAAAGGCGTAGCCCAAAAGAATGATGCTGACAGCAGTTAGAAATATGCGAGGAAGGTGCTTGGCTGTACACAAGAGCGCCAGTACACAGCCGGCTGGTACCGTGAGCATTATCGCCCCGTAGGATTGACCAGCACCTACCAGCACTCCGGCTGTGGTGCTGGCAATCAAACCAACAACGACTAGACCAGTCTGTTTGTAGAGCATGGCCATCCCATATTTCCCCACAATTGTGCGACTCATCCTATCGACAGGCACCAGGAACCGGATTTGGGATCAATTTACCGTATACGGCACCAAGGAAAACTAGAAGCGGTGATAGGAGTGTTCCAGGGAGTCGGCGTGTGTCAATTCAACCTGTGCTAGATCTAAACAAAAACAAGCGTTAAAGAATCCCGTTAGCATTAGGCGGTGTTGGCGCCCCTGGAGCGGGAGGTGGCTGGCGCTACGAGCGGCACCGGCCGTGCGGTTGCTTGACCTGTTTGCAGTGCCCGTGCACAAGCTCGGCCGTCGAATCCCAGCCCATTATACCCTTGCCTTACATACCGTTTCATCGCCGCTATGGATGTAAGACACGATTGGTTCTAACTCAGCTGCCAGGGAAACACTACCGTTCATTCACGACGGTACGCATCACGTTCGCAAGAGTCTCTACCTTCTGTGGCCAAATAAAGTGCTCTTTCACGTGGATGCGGCCCCCTTGACTTAGCTTGGCCCATAACTGAACGTCATCGGCCAGGAGCCGCATCGCTGCGGCTACGTCGCGTATTACCTGTTTTGGCGATCGGGCTGGGACCTTCACACCCGTCAGGTCAGTTACTTGCAGGCCAGGACCCCCTAGATCGAGACAGATAACAGGACGACCCGCTGCCATAGCCTCCACACAAACCCATCCGCCTGAATCGTGAAGACTGGGATGAACCAGTGTGTGGCACTTAGCTAGGATGTTCATAACCTCACTTCGAGGGACATGCCCGAAAAAACGCACCCGATCTGATACTCCCAAGTGTCTTGCGAGGCGCTCCAAGCGGCTTCGCTCGGGGCCATCGCCCACGACCCAATATTCCGCTGCCTGCAACCCGCTCTGAGCAAAGGCAGTCAGACCCAAATGGAACCCTTTCCAGTGCAGAAGTCTTCCGATGCTTAGGAACCGAATCGGACCTTCGGGAGGAGGCGGCAAGCGGTAAAGAGACTCCACCTCCTCCGTGGAAAGCGCTACTTGCGAGAAGAGCTCAATCTTCCGTGCTCCGATACGGCGCAGTCTCAGCGCTGTTTCGTATGTTGTGGCAAGGATCAGACGAGCTCGTCGGGCCGTCAGGAGGACAAATGGGTCATGTTCGCCGAGCCAGCGAGCCGCCGCCCGCAGCGATTCGTAGAGGGTTCCGCGCGCCCCGCATCCTGGCCAGAATCGCTTCGGTGCCGACTCGCCGCCACCCACAGGGCCCCAAATGAACGGCACGTCGAGCAAGGATAGAAAGCTTGGCGTCCAATACTTAACGAACGTGACGTGTTGGACCATGTCGAAGCCGATCTCGCGGTGGAGTCGCTTCGCTACAGAATAGGCGCCAGCTTGCCAAAGGTAGTAGTAAAACTGCACACCACGCTGGCCTTGTTTCCAGAAGCGAGCCCACCGCGGTAGATCAAAGTAGATAAAATGCAGTCGCTGTACGGGATGGCGAGTCAGTTCGGCCTCGATCGAGAGCCGGTTGTTCGCTCGGGTAATAACCCAGACATCATGGTGCTGGGCAAGGTGCCGGGCAATTTGCCAGCCAACGCCGGGTTCGGACCCCTGGCCCGGTTCGCAGGCGTAAGCAGATAACAAGACCTTCATACGGTTCATGTGCCTCGCCATATTCTCTCCCGCCATCGCTGGAGTGGAGCCGCGCGGGGATGCCCATCCTCGAGGGCTTTTACGTAAGCGTCGTAAGCCACGAGCCGAACGAGGGCCTCGGCCTCGCTCGGGCTCATACCGGGCCAGGGCAACCGCGCTAGGGCGCGGGCCGCCCGGTCCGCACACTTCTCTGGAGGCCATCCTTTAAGAAGGGCACCGACCTGTAACACATAATAGGCCACGTCTGCTCCCGGAAATCCTTCCAAGCTCCCGTACTCCCAATCGATAGCCCATACTTTCCCCTTGATCGTCGTAAGATTCCAGGGGGCAAGATCCCCATGGTACGGCACTATTTGCCTAGTTCTATTACTCAACTCCTCAACATAAGGCTCCAGAGCGGAATTCGTCGCGAGTAACCATTCCAGCCACGGATGTTTCGTACCTTCCACCTTCTTGTAGCCTGATAGCTTCATAAGGTAGGTCAATACACTGTCACTCGGTTCCAACGTTACTCTCAACAGGCGGCCGGGCACGGCAGAAACCAGAAGCCCTAAACCCTCACCAACGGGTCCAAGCTTGAGAGGCCGAGGCGCTATCGCTTCGGGCAGCCCGCGAAGTACCTTCCACTCGTTTTCCATGCGTCTTCGGGCAGTCACGGACTCCCCATACTTAAAGTAGCCCACCACCTTACCACCGCCGTCACGCAATTGCACTATGTACTTCTGACCAGGCCCTGGAGTCCCTACGAGAACTGCCCACGGAAACCAGTTACCACACTTGGTCTCCTGCAAAAACCGTTCCAGGGCCCACTCAGTGCTAGCTTTCCGCACCTCGCCCACAATCGAGGCTTTGAACCGCAGGCACGCTTTGCGCCACCGTGCTATTTGGCGAAATGCCGGAAAGAGTGCACTTGCATTCCACCGGCACGGGATAGACCATGCGGCCACGTAAAGGCGTGGCGTGCTCCAACTAGGCAGTGCGACGACGGGAGTTCCAGCAGGAAAAAATGCCGCCCAGTGCATCACCGAGATCTTCCCCTTCGCCGCGCGGAAGTCGACCTGTGAGTCAAGACAATACGTGTCACCTCGCTAACGACCACACTCAGGGGGCGATTAGCGTCCACCACGTAAGCACCGAGCTCGCTGGCGAGAGCCAAGTATCGCTCACGTAACTGCTTCGCCTCCCCGATCTGCACTTCAGGCTTCCGTGCCACCGCCACCTCGGCGGGAACATCGAGCAGAATGAATACATGAGGCTTAGGAATAAGCCTTCGCACGTGCCGTGCAAGTGACAGCGGACCGCCATACCGGTAGCGTAGTGGATCCGCAAGCAAGTCGTCGTAATAACGGTCAAACAGAACCATGACAGAACGTGCCAAAGCAGGTCGAATCTTCATCCAGTAGCCTAGCAGGTACTCCACTAGATAGAACAATAACTTGACAATGGAAGCAACAACCGACCGAGGAGGTTTACCGTGAGGTGCAGTAACAGGCCTCGCATCACCCTTTCTCCCAATTACATTCGGCTTGAAGTGTAGGATCTCCACCCGAGGGAATACGCCACGAAGGCCCTTTTCCACGAGCGCAATAACTGTACTCTTTCCGGCGCCGTCGGGTCCTAAGACTGCAACGAAAAGCCCGTTAGGACAACGCCCGTCTGGTCCGACTCTGCCCCGGTCAGAGGTACTACCCCGGAACAGGCGCAGATATCGGAACATAACCGGCTGCGGAAGGACAGCCCTCCTAGGCACTCGCAAAATCGCCCCCCGTAGCACCAAAGCCTGCGAAGCATGCTTCACAGTTTATTTGGGTTCATTTTCGCTGCAGCGCTGAACGAGTCGTCACAGGTATCGGGCCATCGAACCGTGTAGACAACCGCGGTATACTCCTTGCATAATGCTTGCCGAACGTCCCGCCAACTCGGCTTTTGCTAACCCGAAATAGGACCAAACCACCGCGAAAACGAGGTCATTAAAAACTGGGGGGCTTGTGCTTGAATTGCATTAGAATTGAGATCTAGCTTGTCGGTGCTATATAGGAGCGAACTCGACGCAGGGCGGTTTGGACGTTGCCTAGGATAATAGGCAGTAACTGAAGTGCGAACGGTCTCCTCGTTGATCATCCAGGCGTGCCAGTCCACCATCTAGGTGGCTGCGTCGGTTCGGTTCGTACCCAGGAACCAGAGATCGGGCTCCTTGGGCCGTTCTTTTCCTTCGAAGAAGAAATCGCGCTAATCGACATTAGCGCGCTCGTTGCATTTTTGTGCTTCAAGAGTGAGATATTACGAGCTAGGGCCACACGCTGCACCGGTTGGAGGGTCAATGGTAACGCGTCCACGCAACTATCGCGGACGAGACGGATCATGTACCCCTTAACCGACCACGGTCCAACTACTCTTCCGGCTCTTCGCCAACCGCTACGAACGAGGTAGCGTCTCCATCACGACCAACCTCAATTTCGCCCAGTGGACCGACGTGTCCGGTGACGAGCGGTTGACGGTGGCCTGCCCGGAACGCATCACCCGCAGGGTACACATTCTCTGATAAACGGCGAGAGTCATCACTTCAAGCCACTAGACCTCCGAGTCAGGTCGACCTCGGGCTGCATAAAGGGTAGCTATGCCACAGATCGCGGCCGAGGTCGGCCACATGAGCCACTCGCTGCAGACGGAGGGAGTAGGAGGCTAGCAAAGCCATAACCTTTTCGGCCCGGGTACATCGAGCCCATCCCGCCTGGAAGGTAGGCCTTCCAGCAATCTCCGCGCTGCTGCCCTGTGTTCCGGCAGCCGAAAGACAAGAACGCTGCCGCCGACCATTCTTATCGCGCGCGAGACGGCACTCTCGACACGAACGCTCCTACAGCTCGCTAGGGTACGACGAGTCTTCAGCCGCGCTATCAAACATCTTGGCGAAAGTATTCGCTCCTCTGGGCTGAGCCGCTGGCATGAACCATGGTCTTGCCGATCCTCTCCAAGTACAATACACTATACACTATTCGTTCGATCCTGCATCTCGGACGGTAACAAATCTGTTTATGATGAGTCTCCGTAATTCTTCTCCGATTTTGTCCCCGGCCTGAGATACGTCCACCAACTCAACGGAACAGCCCCATTTTAAACAAGCAAACTGTAAGAGCTGCTCATTTTCGTATGTTTCTTGGCATAGCTTTCTTGATGGTTCGACAACTCGACCTGAATCTCTGCTGTTTAGGTTTACCATGGCCACAACTAGATCCGGACGCGGAATCAACCCCATCAAACGCGTGGCCGTCTTACAAGGCCCTGTTTCATCACTGCTTACTTTAGCCAATGCCCCTAGTGCATGCACATTGTATATAACAACAGCTTGCTGTTGGCCTGTTAGTATGCGGTCCCTCAGCCAGCATCGAACAATAAACAACAAGTAACCAAATATTCTTCGCATAACATCCCTTTGTTGCTGATCGCTCCTTCTTAACCCATTCTGATCCGTGCGACATTCGCCGCTACCCGATTGAGCCGCTGGCGCTGCACAGTTTGAGGGCCACTCGCGTATCACAATCGCAGAAAAGATGGATGGGCAATCGGGTAGGTCCCGGACTGCATGACTCGTTTCCCCACCACTCAAACCAACCACAACTACAGTTATCCCGCACGGCCGTACCATTGCTAGTGCGCGCTTATACAATCCAGCAACATGTCCAGATACCAGAGCCCACGGGTTTTGTTTAGTTTGTACAGTGTATAGTTTGCGTATGACCCGTTTTCGGATACTTTTTAAGTCACTATCCGTTCTCTCTAGTACCTGCCACAAACTCTCTGCCAATTCTTTTCCCAGTAGCTCACCCGCGCAGTCTTCAATACACCGATCCCAAGGCTCATGGCACACGATAGTCCTGTGGCGCGACCGTATAACCTCAGTATCGCCGGCCAAAAGTCTAAACAGTACTGATTTCACCCAGATAGCCCACGGATCTACTGCAAACGGGCCTACCCAATCCCGCGGATTCACTGTTTTTACGAGACAGATACCCCTCCATTCAGATCGGTGAAAAAATCAAGTGCAATGCTATCGTTCCATCCACTACCTCGTGTTCCTAACACCTTCCTGACCCATACCACATTCACCGGAACACCAACCCTATATCCTAGTCCACACAAGGTTGCTCGAGCTATCGTTAGCGCTTCCCCGACCGACTCCTTTTCGACCAAAACATCGAGATCTCGCCCTATACTTTCCGGATATCCTTCGATACCCCTCAATACGCAGTAAGGAATCCCATTTTCGTTCCAAGCAGTAGCCACGGCCTCAGCTGCACCCACTCGTAGTCTCGCATTCTCTATTAGCGCCATAAAAAGACCACATCCATCCAAACACTAATAAACACAACTCAAAATCTATCATCAGATTGAAATTTTCCGCTACCCAACGCCATGGCGGACTATACATGCGCTGCTTGAATCTTTCCTTGCATGCCCTCCCAAGACACCATAGGATCGTCCTCAAGTCACTCTGGAGTTTATTGTCATCAACAGGCCAACTCTGCAAATTCGTGCTGCACTCAAATTTGTCTACGTAACACCATAGCTAGAGACGCGTCTACAATGGACCACTTAATGTTACCGTAGGCCAGCCGACGCTCGGAGACGATTCGCACGCGAAGGAAAGATCTAACCGGAGGGATCGAGTAGCCATCTTCGGCAAAGATCAGAGATGGTGCGGAAACGAGCGGTGCGAAACACCCGCGGGATGTTTTCGGAAGTCTACACGCCGATCGGCAAAATACTTAGGACTTCCAATTCTCATAAGCACCCAGTAGCCTCTCAGCGATAATTTGCCAGTCATATCGTGTCTCCACCAACATCCTACCTCTCAATCCCATTTGGATTAAACTCTCACGAGAATATCGTGTTAACGCTGTAAGGGCTTCGCACAGCCCGCCTACTTCAGGCTCTGTCACCAATCCAGCGCCAAAGGTACCTATCTGCCCCTCAGGATCCGCAGCCTTGGAAACGATAACCGCCTTGCCCACCGCCAAGGCTTCGAGCACACTAAAAGGACACCCCGCCTCCGACCTTGGTGGATGCACGAATACGTCCGCCCCCCTCAGGTAACCCCATTTCTGCTCTCCGAAGGCCGGGCCCGCGAACACAACCCGTTCGGTTACACCGAGTTGCTTGGCCTGGTCCTTAAGCAGGGACAGGCTTCGCCGCCAGTCGGGACCTATCAGGACCAAAGCCGCATTGGCCATCTGAACTTTTGCAAACGCCTCCAATAAAATATCCAACCCCTTATGCCCTGGATCGAGGCGCCCCAAGAAAACAAAAACAAACTTGCCAACGAGATTGGGAAACTGACCCCGAAGTAGATCTCCGTCGCTCCTGTTCGGTATCTCGCTCACGGTAATCCCATTGGGCACGACAATCGTCTGAGCGCGCACGCCTAACGACTTTAAACCCTCCACGTCGTTATTGCTCACGGCATGTACGAAAAGTGCCTGCTCTAGATACTCCTTTTCGAGCAGGTATATATAGGCGCGCACCCCGGAGCCCACCCTAGCAAGTCGGCCGCTTGCAAAGCCGCCGTGAGGGGTGACAGCGTATGGAATCCCGTAACGCCGAAGAGTTCTTGCCAACCCGATAAAGGGTCCGATATGCACGGAGTGAAAGTGAACCAGATCTGGTTTCCAGTTTAAGACCGCATTCAGGACTTGATTCGGTACCTTAGGCGACAGACGACCGAACATAGTTGATGGAGGCGGTAACCCATGTACCTCGACGCCAGGTATAGCAATTGGCTCCTTAGCAGTAAGGGAAAAAACCGCCACTTCAGCTCCAAGGACAGCTTGATGGCATACTAGGTGGTATACAGACTTATCCACCCCATTAGCACTATCGGGGTTGCAACGACCCAGCAACAAATGAGCAACCCTCATCCTCGGACTCTCCCTCTGCTTAACCACCAGAACGCTATGGCCGTGAATGCATTCACGACTAGCATGGCCTCGACAGCTCCGCCAAGCCCCTGAATCTGTACCAGAAGAACTCCTACTGTGGAAGCTATCACTGCGACGATCCCATACGCAACAGCCACTGCCTTAGGCCTCTCCTGAGCCCTTAGTAAAGCACCTCTCACAGAAGCCACTGCCGACAAAAGCGGTACCAAGCCAAGCCACGAGAGCCACACGGATGCCTCCACATACCGGCCACCATAAAGCCACGCCATTAGCTCTTGACCGAATCCCACTAGCACCATCCAGTACATGAGGGCAAAAAAGAAAAAAACCACTAGGCTCCCTCTGCTAAATCGACCTAAGCCTCCAGACCTCTGGGCACGCACCATTCCAGGCACTAATAGTTGACCAAGCGCACCGTTAAAGTGAAGCACTGGCATCAGGAGGTTCGTAACCGCCTTGAACTGAGCGGCCGCTTCAAGCCCATGAAACGCAGGTAGGACCAAGTAATACAAGTTCCCCGGCACCCACGAAAGGGCGCCTGCCAAGAGTGCCCAGCGTCCGTATCTCCAGTGCAGCGTTCGCACCTCACGCGGATCCAAAGCCACTCCTTCTTCGCCTTTGAAACGCGTCCGTATTGTCTCCGCTGCAAACAAACCTGCACAAGCCATAGCTAGAAGCCCTGTTGCCTCGTTTAAAAAGCTCAAGCGAATAAGAATTAAGACAATACCCAGATAGAAGAACAGGTACAGCGCTCCCGCCATCGAGGCCAGCTGTGGTTCCAAGAGCACGTACGCTCCTCTACGCACTAGCCACAAGTAGAGAACCGCAGGAGCACTTAGCATAAGCCCAACAAAACTCAGAGCTAGCTCCTGCCGACCTACGCTCAACGAGACCAGCGCGACGGCGAGCAACACTGGGCTGGTGAGAATGCCGAAACGCCAATGGGAGGCACTCAGGATCCGATGGTAGGCCCCAAAGTTCGAACGGAAGCGCCCTGATCCATACACGACCATGGGCTCGGTCCACAGCGCAGTATGCAATGTGCCAAGAAACAGGAACACGGAATACGCCACCGAGAAAGCACCGTACGCGGCTGGCTCCAGCCAACGAGCCATGAGCAAGTTTACCAAGAAGTTAGTCCCTGCGAACAGGGCTTGATCTGTCACGGCCCAGAAACCTCGTCTGGCCCAGGCAAACACCTTGGAAGTAGGAGGTGCCTTTCGACCGCCGCTTCCCAAGGCCAGTTCAGCTCGTGACAGCCAGCGCTGATTCATGGAAGCGCCTCCTGCCAGGCCTACGCGGTCGTGGTGCAGAGCGATGCATAGATAACTTATAAACACCAGTAACTGCCATGCACTTGCGAGTTTGTTAATAGAACGAGTTGGCTGCATCTGCGTCTAGAGCAGTGAATTCATCCGTGCCAGACGCCTGGTCCCAAGCCGAGGCGCCTTACCGCACCCGCTAGGGGTATGTCAGGCGATTTCGTTTTGCGCCTCATCTCACATCGATACACACCACATATGTAGAGGCCCATCTTCCGCACCCTGCCA